>Ga0315289_10000971_pt1 | contig 44684 bp, 39 predicted proteins | sample YL17G11_40_MG_FD_203452 | JGI IMG/M metagenome (GOLD analysis project Ga0315289, IMG submission 203452) | Sediment microbial communities from Yellowstone Lake, YNP, Wyoming, USA - YL17G11_40 | ecosystem: Environmental > Aquatic > Freshwater > Lake > Sediment | place: USA: Wyoming | collected... | reverse complement strand
ACTCGCCCGTCGCGGCGCTGGCCTGGGTCTCGGTGAGAAGCCTCGAAAGAGAAGTTTGGGGGCTTGGAGTTGTGTCCCTCGAGTCTTCCGTCGTCGGGTCCAGAGCGAGAGAGAGAGAGAGAGGGGGAAAACGGGCGAGCTCCTCTCACGCCCTCCCTCCTCCTTTTCTCTCCGCCTCCTTCCCTCTCTCCTCCTCTCTCTCTGCAACCCATCCCCACAAACGGAAAAAAAATACAGGAAAAGTTCCACGGCTGGGGCGACCTCGGCGCCGACCGGACGAAGAACCCCGACGACGCCTCGGCGCCGCACCACTTCCGCCGCGGCGACCTCCTCCTGAACGCGTGCCTCTACTGGTTCGGGAACCGGGCGTGCTCGTCGGTGCGGATCTACAAGGAGGTCGAGAGCGCCGGGGAGGTCAAAGAGCTGCTCGACGGGTGAGCGGGAGCGGGGGGGGGGGGGGCGGCGTCGAGAGAGGCGTCGAGGGGCGGAGCGCCGGCGCCGCGGAGCGGGCGGCGTTGCCGGGGGGGAGAGAGGGAGGGAGAGAGGGTTCTTTCCTTCTCTGGAGACGTTTTCTTTCGTTTCTCTGTCTCCTTCGTTCGTTCTCACCGGCCTTTTTCCCCCTCTCCACACCAAAAACCAAAAAAAAAACAATGCCACCTCAACAGCTACGTCCGCATCCCCTCCGCGGTGCTCGACATGCCGCGCGAACTCTTCAGGCCGCCGCGTGCCTGGGTGGCCGCCGGGAGCAACCTGAAACATTTCACGCGCGCGGGCTCGGGCGGGCACTTCGCGGCGCTGGAGCGCCCCGCGGTGTTCGTGAGGGACGTGAGGGACTTCTTCTCCAACTGGGGAAGGTAGGGGGGGCGTGTCGAAAACGGGCTCTCTCGCCCTATCGGTTCTGGCGGGTTCGCCTCTTTCGATCTTCTTGTCGACTTCTTCCGCGGAGCTGGTGTTTTCCAGCTGCTTTTTTTGGTTGAAACAAATGCTCGGTTTTTTCATCTTCTTTTTTTACAATTATAACAGGCGGGGCGCGCCAATGCTGCGGTCCGCGCTTTCTTCCCGCCTGCAAATAGAGAGAGTAGAGTTTTGAGTTTCCTAGAAATCTATCAATGTAAAGGAGATTAAAAATAATCATGCCTCGTCCTTCTGCTTCTCCTTCTTCGCGTCGAGCGCCGCGGCCTTGGCGACGGCCGAGGCCGGCAGGGCGATGACCCCGCCCCACCGCGCGCCCCGCGCGGCCCGGTAGGCGCCCTTGGGCTTCGAGGAGGAGGTTACGGTCACCACGGAGGCGCCGAAGGAGGAGGAGGCGTTGTTTCCGTCGAGGAGGTCGAGCTGCAGAAACGCCGACGACGGCAGCGGAGATTTCCCCTCGGATGACAAAAGAGAATAAGGAGGAGGACGAGGGAACTCGCTGCCCTCGGGGTCGAAGCACGCCCCGACAAGAACGTGGCCGCTGCGCGGCCTGGGTGCCCTCGTGATGCGGGCGAGGACGGTCTCTTCGACAGCAGGGGAAGAAGAGGAAGAAGAAGAATCCTCCCCTTCTCTACCTTCTCCTCCTCCTCCGCCTCCTCCTCTCTCTCCTCCCCGCCGCCGCCTCTCTGGCCGCGGCGCCGCGACGAGCGCCACGTACGCGAAGCGCACGTCCGTGTGCGACGACACGGAGACGGAGAAGGCCGGGCGGGACAGGGAAGAAGAAGAAGAAGAGCCGGGGGGGGCGCCGTCGTCGCCGCCGCCGCGCCCGCCCGAGGCGGCGGCGGCGGCGGCTCTTCCTCCCCCTCCCCGGCCGCCCGCCGCGGCCGCCGCCGACGCCGCCGACGCCGACGCCGCCGCGACCCGCTGCGCGCGCGACCTCTCGAGCCGCTGCCCGAAGTGGCACCAGGTCCTCTTGTCTTTACTGGACGCCAGCGGGCACGCGCCGTCGTGGAGGCAGGGCGCGGCGACGTGCGCGGCGGGACTGCGCCCGACCCCCGCCGCCGCCCCGCCGCCGCCCCCGAGCTCGGCCGGCCTCGCCGGGAGAAAGAGCACCCGGTCCCGCGCCGCCCGCACGGCCAGCGACCCCGCGGGCGTCCCCGGCTCGACGACGACGAGCGCGCCGCCGGGCGCGACGAGCTCCCAGAGGGCCTCCACGGCGGCGGCCTCGGCGGCGCAGTCGGGGCTCTCCCCGAGGGAGAAGGCGGCGAGGACGAGGTCGAACCGGTTCGTCGCGAGAGGGGAGGCCGCGGCCTCGCCCTTGTTCTTCTTCTCCGCCGCCTCCCTCTTCGCGCGCCAGTAATGGTCTATCTCGCCGCCGCCGCCGCCTTCGGCAGCAGAAGAGCTTTCCACCGCCGCCGCCGCCGCCGCCGCCTCCTCAAGCGAGCGGACCCAGCGGACGCGGCGCGGCGGGGAGAAGGGCGGCAGCCCGTCGCCGTCGCTCTCGCTTCCGCTTTCGCTTCCGTCGTCGTCGTCAGAGATTTCGAGCTCATCTGCCGCGGCAGCAGCGGCCTCCCTCAGGGACTCGACCACGCGCCTCCCAGCGCTCGCCATCGCCTGAGCCCTCTCCACGGCCACGACCTCGACGCCACGCCCGCCGAAAGCCGCGGCGGCGGCGAGGAAGGCGGCGCCCGTCCCTGCCCCGAAGTCGAGGACCCGAAGCGGCGGCGGCGGCGGCGGCGGCGGCCGCAGGGGCGCGGACGGCGGCGGCGAGCGCGAGAGGGCCGGCGCCCCCCCCGACGCGCGGAGGGCGAGCAGCGCGTGCAGCGTGGCCGCGAACGACGCCGGGGCGCGGGCCAGGGCGTAGGCCGCGGCCGTGGCGTCGTCGGGGTACGCCGGCGGGGCCGGGCGCGCGGGGAGCGGGGAGCGAGCGGGGGAGCCCCCGCTCGAGTCCCGTCGGCCCTTGCTCCTCTTCTTCCTCTCCCCGCCGCCGCCGCGCCGCCACCCGAGGGCCTCCCCGTCGGCGGGACCCAGCGGCTCCCCGTCTTTCCCCGCGGAGAACCGCGCGGTGCCGCCCGCCACGAGGTCGAGGACGAGCACGCGGCCGCCCTCCTCGAGGGAGATGGGGTCGCCTTCTTCGCCGCCTTCGGGTCCGAGGGTTTCTTCGTCGTCGCCGTCGCCGCCGTCGTCGTCGTCGCTCGCCTGCTCTCCTTCTTCTCCCTCCCAAGCCGCCGCGCTCGCGCCGCCGCGGCCGAGCGACCTCGACCTCGACGCGAGCCTGCCCGCCAGCGACGCCGCCAGCGGGCCGAGCCTCCGAGGACCGCCGGCCACGCCCGAGCTCGAGACGGCGTCGTGCGCCTGCTGGAGCGCGGGCGGGAGGCGGACGATCGACGGCGGCTGGAGCCGCGGGTCGGCAAAGCGGCGGAGGAGGTCCGCGGCGGACGACGAAGAGGCCATCCGGCGGCGGGATTCGGCGATCGCCGTCGCCGTCGCAGCGCTCGGCGCCTCTCCGGAAACAGCGGCGGCGGCAGTGCGCCCCTCGCGCATCGCCATAGCCGAAAGGAGACTCGCCGCTGATCGCCCCTGGCGCCGTCCAGCCGCCGCGGCGAGAGCGGGCAGGAGCATTGCTGGGGCGAAATATGCGGGAGGGTGCCGCGTTTCTGTTCTAGTAAAAGAAGCCTCGGAAAAATGAACACCGTGTTGGATTTGTTACAGCGCGTCCCTTCGCTCGCCCTCACCCGCTCGTCGCCGCCTTGGCCGCCTTGGTCATCTCCACCAGCCTGTCCTTCAGGGCCTTCCTGTCCTCGGCGGGCTGCGGGAACGCCACGCGAGCGCGCAGGCGCTCGCCGCCGGAGCCCGCTCGCGCCGCCGGCCCCCCCCTCACGCCCGCCCCGCCCCCCTCGGCGGCGGCGCCCTCCTCGCCCCCGCCCCCGCCCTCGCCCCCGCCCTCGCCCTCGCCCCCGCCCTCGCCCCCGTGGGCCAGGACGAGCTCGACCTCGAAGCCGAGCCGGTCGACGCGCCCCATCGCGGCCCTCGCGACCCTCTCGCCGAGGCCCGTCGCGCTCCTCGCCACGGCGAGCACGGCGTCGCCGTGGTCGGCGTTCATGTGGCCGGCGACGGGGCCCGAGAACGGCGACACCGGGTCCGCGGAGGCCGCGGCCAGCTGCGCCGCGGAGGCCGAGCCGGCGCGGCCAAAGCCCATCACGACGCGGGCCGCCGGCAGTTTGGAGCTCCCCTCGCCGATCGGGTCCAGCCTCCACCAGCTGAAGTCGCCAAAGTCGGACCAGAACGCGTCCGGGTGCCTCTGCCTGTAGGCGGCGCGCGCCGCCTTCTGCTCCTCGTCCGCGTCGGGGAGCCTCCGCGCGACGCACGCGAGCGAGACGCGCCCGTCTTCCATCCCGCCGAACCCGGGAGACAGCACGGTGAGGCTGCACCGCGGGTCGAGGGCGAGGTCCCGGGTGTGCGCCGAGAGCGAGGAGAGCGCGAGCACGGGGGTGCAGCAGCGGGGAGCGGGGGCGGGGGCGGGAGCGGCGCCCGCGCCGCCCGGCTCGGCCAGGAGCGCAAACTGCACGACCGAGCCCGCGGGGTGCCCGCTCGCGGCCGCGGAGGCCGTCGCCAGGACGCCCGTCTTGGCCGAGGCGAGCAGGGTGCGGGCCTCCTCGGCGAGCGTGGGCCGCGGGAGCGCGGCCTGAGCCTCGGCGAAGCGGGCGAACGGGTCGGCGGCGGCGGCGGCGGCGGAGGGGGTCGGAGGGGAGGAGGGCGGCGGAGGGGAGGCCGCGGAGCGGCCGGCGACGGAGAGGCTCCGGTGACGACGCTGGGGAGCCGGCACCGAGAGGAGAGGAGGCCGGCTGCTGTTCGCAACGGTCGCCGGGGGCGTCATCGCCGCCGAGACTCGGGAGGCTACGGGGCCCATCGTGACGCGGCGGAGCGCGGCGGCGGAGCGCATAGTCGTGCGTGCGTGCGCGGGCAGGGAAAGATGCGGGAAGAGGATGATTTGACTTGAATGGCGTTGTGTTCGATCCACATTTTTTTTCACTCTCCATCGTTCGGGCTAGCGCGTTTGATCGCTTTTTGCAGCGTTTCTCTCCGTCTCTTTTGAAGCTCTCTTTTCACCCACTCGCCTTGTGCTCGTGAGTCCAGAGAGAAGATAGAAACCCGGCGCAGAGAGAGCCTCATCTTGCACCCGGGAGAGAGAGAGAGAGAGAGGGAGAGAGACGAACAATCTAAAGAGGAAGACCATGGGAAGCAAACCCAACGATGCTTCGGCAGCGGCAGCGGCGGCGACCTCGGCGCCGTCGACCGCCAACGTCGAGCCTCCTGCCCCGTCTCCACCGCCACTGCCCCTGCCCTTGCCCCGCGTCGTCTTCGCGGTGACGGGGTTCGGCCCCTTCGCCGAAATCTCGGATAACCCGTCGCAGAAGGTCGTCGAGGGGCTGAGGCAGCGGGCGACGGCGGAACGGGCGGAAGGAGGAAGATTCTCTCTGGCCCGCTCCCTCGTCAAGACGGCGGTGTTGCGCGTCTCGGCCGCCGACGTCGAGCGCTGGGTGCGCGTGGATCTGGAGGATGCGGCGCGCGCGGTGGCCGCGGCAGCGGCAGCGGCGACGGCCATGGCGGCGGCGACGGCGACGGACGCTGCTCCCTCGGCCTCCCCCTCCTCTTCCTCCTTCTCTTCTCTTCCTCTTCCCTACCACTTCGTCGCCCTTCACCTGGGCGTGTACCCCTCGGGCACCTCTCCGAAAATTCGCCTCGAGACGCGCGCTCACAACTCGGCTGACTTCCGCGTGCCCGACGCCGACGGGAGGGTGCTGCTGCGGGAGGCGATAACGACGGGGACGACAGCGAAGGCGCAGGAGGGCAGCAGCAGAGGGGGAAGAAAGAAGTCGAGCGAGAGCAACGGCAGCAGCAGCGCCGCGGCGACGGCGGCGGAGCGGGAGCGAAAGCTCGACAGCGGCCTGCCGCTGGCGCGAGTCGCGCTCCGCCTCTCCGAGGAGTCTTCCTCCTCCTCCTCTTCTTGGACAGTGGCGACGACGGACGACGCAGGGAGGTACTTGTGCAACTTTATTTACTGGCACTCCCTCTGCGCCTGCAGCAGCAGCAGCAGCAGCGAGGCCGGAGGGGAGAAGAAGGAGAAGGAGAAGAAGGAGAAGAAGAAGAGTCCGCTGCTCTCTTCCCCTCTCTTTCTGCGCTCTCTCCCCTCCGCTCTCTCCCTCTGCAGGCGTCGGCTGACGCTCGGCTGGCCGCGGCGGCAACAGGGAGAGGAGGGGCGAAAGAGAGGAGAGGGGCGGAAGAGAGGGGAGGGGCAAAAGAGAGGGCAGGAGGCGCGGGTCGTCCGCCACGCCGCCTTCGTCCACCTGCCCCCGGCCGGGGTCCTGCCCGTGGAGAGCCAGCTGGAGTTTGTGGAGAGGCTGCTGCGGGTGCTGGCCGAGGAGCTGGTTGCCGGTGGGGAGTGAGAGGGGGAGGGGGAAAAAAAACTGAAAGGGAAAAAAGACAAAAAACACTTTGCATCGCCCCTCTGTCTGTCTCTCTCCCTTTCTCTCTCTTGCGCGCGCCCTCGCTCGCTCGCTCGCTCGAGCACGAGGTCTCTCTCGCGCGCGCGCTTCGTGTCCGTGCTCTCCCGTCTGTCTTTCTCTCTTGCCTCATCGCAGAGAAAAAAAGCAGCGAGCGCGCGAGCGCTGGCAGAGCCCCCAAAAGAGAAACGCCTCTCCTCCTCCGTCGCCGTTCGTCATCCCATCGATCCATCGAAAAAGAAAACCATGGCCGCGACGACCACCACCATCATCGGCACGACGCGCTCGCGCACCGACCGCTTCCTCAAGTACCGCGCCGCAGCGCGAGGAGGGGGGAGCAGCCAGGGACCCGCCGGAGGAGGCTACGGCATGTACAGCGCGGCAGGAGGAGCCGACGGGAACGGTGCCTCGGCGGCGGCAACGCGCCTCCTCGACGCCGCGCTCGGCCCTCCGTCCGACGCCGCCGCCCACACTGCTGCCGAGGGGGGACAGTCCCCCTCCCCCGGCCTTCCCCCGGCCCCGGCCTACGTCGCCTTCAAGGACGCCGCCCGCAGGGACATGGGCCGCATCCGCGCCGCGATGGCCGAGCTCCGCGAGCTGCACCAGCGCGCCGCGCTCGTGACGTTCGACGACGACTCGCGCTCGGGGCGCGACGCCGAGGTGTCTCGCGCGACCGCCGCGGTCACCCGCCTGTTCCGCGACTGCGAGGCGAGGCTGAGCGCCGTCGGGAGGAACGGCGGTGATCACTCGGGGGCGCACCTGTCGGAGGCCGACGAGAGGGTCAGGCAAAACGTCCGGCGGACGCTCGCGGCGGAGCTGCAGCAGCTGTCACTGCAGTTCCGCCGGCAGCAGCGCGGGTTCCTCGAGAAGCTCCGCGCGCAGCAGCGGCAGCAAGGAGGTGGAGCTTCTTCTTCGGCAAAGGTGGGGGGCTTCGACGCGCTGCTCGAGGGCGCGAGCCGGAGAGGAGGAAACGGATTCGGGGACGACGACTTTGACGATGGCAGCGCTCCCTATATTTCAACGACTTCCTCCCATGGATTCACGCAGAAGCAGCAGGCGAGGGCCGGGGCGCTTGACACGCTGGCGCGAGAGCGCGAGGCCGAGATCGACAGGGTGGTCGAGAGCATCTCGCAGCTGTCGGAGATCATGAAGGACCTCGGTGCGTTGGGATTTTTTTTTTCATTTTTCTTCGGTACAGAAAAACTCAAGGGGAAAAAAAACACTGACTGTTTCCTCATTTGAATTTTCCAAAACTTTCCCCCCTCCTTCAACAACAAAACTAACTACAGGCGTCCTCGTCGTCGAGCAGGGGAGCATCCTCGACAGGGTCGACGTCAACATCCAGGAGGTGGCCGCGAAGGTGGACGACGGTGAGGGGCTTTTTTTTGTTTGTTTGTTTGGGAGAGAGTTGAAAGAGAAGACGAAGAAAAGCTGAAAGAAACAAAACAAAACAAAACAAAAAACAAAAAAACAGGCGTCCGCCAGCTCGTCCGGGCCGAGAAGACGCAGCGCGCGGGGAGGCTCGTGCTGTGCATCATGCTCTTGGCAGCGATGGTGCTGTTTATGCTGCTGATCATCCTGCTGCGGGCGATCTTTTGAAGAGAGAGATGGAGAGAGGTTGTTTGAGAAAAATGTAAAAATGTAAAAGAACGGGAAGAACGCTGGTTCACTTTTTCTTCGCTCAAGAAGGTTAAGCAATCGGCTCTCGCTCCTTTTTTTCTACCTTTGCCTATTCCACGAAACCCGCCTCCAACCCCTTCGATCTCTCCCCTGGGCGTCGCCTCCTCCAATAGCAGATCTTGAGATAAGAAAGTAAAGAAGCAGCATGGAAAAAGAGAGCACGCGCGCCGGCGCCGACGTCGACGATGTCACCAATGCCCGGCTGTCCTCGTCATCGTCGCCGGCGAAGGAGCGGCCCGAGCTCGGCGAAAAGGCTCGCCCCGGCCGACGCGTCTCGCTCGAGCAGCCCGCGACCCCGGAAGCGGCAGCCGCCGCGGCAGCCGCGAAGAAACCGGCCAAAGGAGACGAAGACTCCAGGCCCCGCTTCTGGACCAAGTACCCGTCCTCAAGACTCAACGAAAAGAAAGAGGGCGAGGGGCTCGACCTCGAGGCGGAGCGGAAGGTGCACGAAGCCCATGAGAGGCGCGAAAAGGTCTGCCTCGGACCTGCTGGATCGGCTGCCACCTCGCCCGGGTCCGGGGTGGCCGCGGCGATGGCGAAGCTGGGCAGGGAGAGCCTGTCGATGGCGGACTGAAGAAGAGGGAGGGAGTGTTTTTTTTTCATTTTTTCACGCTTTTGTTTTCTTTTTCTTTTTTCTTTCGCCGCTTCGCCACACGTTTTTCCCTCTTTCTGCCTTGCGCGCCGCCCCCACCGCCTTCGATTCCTCTCCCTGTCTTTGCTTTCCTTCTTTTCCTTTTCTTTGATTTTTAATGAGAGGATACATGCGGGAGGGGGGGGGGGAAGGATGCAAAAAAAACAAAACAAAACACTTTCCCTCAAAGCCTCGCCGCTCCTCCTCCGAGCCCCGGCAGCGCCGCCGCCTTCCTCTCCTCCTTCGCCAGCGCCGACACCGCCTTGAAAGCCGGGTTCGACGTGCCCCGCGTCAGCTGAAACAGGACCATCTCGCTCGAGCAAAGAAAGGCCCCTGCCTGCGCCGCGCGCCTCAGGCCGAGCTCGCGGTCGGACAGCCGCTGCGACGAGATTCCGTCGACGCAGAGGTGCACGTCGACGTCTCGGGACCTCAGGTCCAGCGTCGTCTGCCAGACGCAGACGTGGGCCTCGATGCCGCAGAGGATCACCGATTTGATGTTTTGGGGGAGCGCCCGCTGGACCTCGGGGACCAGCATCGAGAAGTCGGTCTTGGCGACGACGGTGGCCTTCGTCTCCGTTCCCGTCGCCGAGGTCGAGGGAGGGGCGTCGTCCAGCACCGACGCGATTTCGTCCACCGTGGGACCGAGAGCTTTCGGATACTGCTCGGTCACCACGATGGCGGGCAGCCCCAGGGCCCGGGCTCCTCTCACGAGCCTCGAGCTCGTCTCGGCCACGGCGTCGAAGCCGGCGATGAGCGGCCGGAAGCGCTCCTGGACGTCGCAGACGAAGAGGGCCGTTGTCGCCGGGTCGAGGCGGCCGAGCGACGGGGATGCCGAGGTTGCTGCCATTGCGACGATCGAAGAAGAGCGCCGCCTCGGTGCGGCGGGCAGCTTCTGCTGCTGCGACTGTTGGTGCTGCTGCTGCTGCAGGTGCGTAGTAGTTGCCGGTCGTCTCGACGCGCTCAGCGTGCGCAGGACCGAATTGGAGAATCGAAAAGCGCGCATCCGAGAACGCGAAGATGCGAGAGCAGAGGAAGAGCGGAAGTGAGTCCTTTGAAAGGAAGTTTCTCTTTTCTCCTCCGAGACCTCTCTCGATCCCGACGCCCCCGCCCTCTCTCCGCTTCATCGCTTTCCTTCGGAACGGTCCGTTCCATTTCGTTGTACAATTTACTATTCTCCCTTTCACCTCCGACGCCGCCAGTCGCCTCCGTCGTCGCCGTCGCCCCCGCCTCCTCTGCCTCCTCCTCCTCCTCCTCCTCCTCCATTTCCGGGCGCTGCCTCGGGTTCCATCACCCCGCCGGCGACCCGCCGCCTCCTGCTCTGCCTCCTCGCCGCGGCGTCGGCGTCGGGGTCGAACCAGCTGCCGTCGCCCCCGGTCCCTGGTGTGTCGTTTCGTTTATCGAGAGTGGTTTAAGAAGCAGGATGGAGAACGGAACTCGAGAGAGTGATGCGATTCGAAGAGTTCTTTTTCCTCTTTCCCCGTTGTCGGCACCGAAAAAAGGCCCCCCCAAAAAAACTGAAACCTTCATCTCACCTCCTCCGGCCCCGGGAGCCCGCTCCTTCTGCTTCCCCATAAACGCCCCCGGAGTCCCCTCCGGGCTGCTGGAAAACAGCCTCCGAACCTGGATCACGGCGAGCTCGTCGAGGCGAGTGACGGTCGCGTCCGCGGAGCGGAGGTCGTGGCTCGAGTGCTCCCCGGTGACGACGGCGACGGCCCGCATCGAGGCGTTGTGCGCCGCGGCGACGCCCGAGGGGCTGGCCACGAACGCGCAGCAGGCGTTGGGGGGCCTGCCGAGCTTCAGGGCGCCGGCCAGGAGCGAGTGCGCGAGCGACTCTGCGCCGTCCTCGGCGGTGACGAACGAGGCCGCGGCCGAGGGCGCGAGCAGGAGGTCGTCGTGCAGGAGGCCCATCCGCTCGAGGGCCGAGAGCAGCGTGCGGCGGTCGAGCGAGGTGACGACGGCGCAGGGCACGCGGGCCGAGCGGAGGGCGGCGAGCCAGCGGGCGACGCCGGGGCGGGGCGAGGAGAAGAAGGGTTTGGGCACTTTCTCGTTGGCGCCGGTCGCGCTTGCGCCGGCGGCGGCGACCGCGCCGGCGTCGCTGACGCCGTCGTCGTCGTCGTCGTCGCCGCGGACGATGGCCAAATACTCGTGCGCGACCTCTGCGGCGATCTTGCTCGCCAGGCCGTAGTCCCGAGTCCACTGGAGCACCTCGGTGATAGCCCGCTCGGGCCGCAGGGAGCAGACGAGGGCGACTCGGGGCGGGAGGAGGCGGGAAGAGTTGGACGCGGGAGCGGAGGGAGCGGAGGGAGCGGGGGGAGAGATGAAAGGACTTTCCTCTCCGCCGCCGCCGCTTCCGCTGCCCCAGAGCGAGACCTCTGGAGGCGGCCACGCCAGCGCCCTGCGGGAGCTCACCCGCCTCCAGGCCTCGGCCTGCGCCGCGCGCGTGTCCGCTATCACCCCTTCGAAGGAGAAGAGCGCCTGTTTGTTTTGTTTTTTGTTTCGTCTCTTCTTGAGAGGTGAGCTCCTCCCTTCTCTTTCTCTCCCTCTGCGTTCTCTTTCCTCGGTCTCTCTCTCTCTCTCTCTCTCTCTCACCCCGTGCGCCTCGTCGGGCGCGACCAGCGCCCGACGCAGCCGCAGCGCGCCCGCCGGGCTCAGCCGCTCGTTGAGGGCGTCGACGTCGAGGGAGAGGGGCTGGCCGCCCGCGCGGAACTGGACAAACCCTTCCCCGTACTCGGCGCCGATCTTCTGATGGCCGGGACCGCGGAGGGCCTCGAGGGCGCGGGCGGTGTCGCGGGAGGAGGGGCGGGCGCGGCGCGGGTGCGCGGGAGGCGGGGTCGGGGTCGGGGTCTCGTTCTCGTCCCCGCGGGCGCTCTCTGCTTCCTCGTGCTCGTCGTCCGCGGCGGCGTCGTCGCCGTGGTCGCCGAGCGGAACGGCTCGGGACCGCGTCAGGAGGCTCCGGCGAGCACTATTCGCCGCTGCTGCGGCAGGAGGGAGCAACGGTGAGAGCCCTCTCGCTGCTGCGGGCCGCCAGGCGGGGCGAGCCGCGGCTGTCCTGCGGAGCATCGTCGAAGGGGATGCGAGCATTTGAGGGCAAAAATGCGGAGCGATGAGAAAAAAATGAAGGGAAAAACTTTCGAGGCGCTTTTCTTCATTTTCGTTTAAAAAAACGCCTCCTCTCGTTCTTTCTCTCCTTGCTTCCTTGCTACCTCCCCGCCCCCCCCCCCGTTCTGCTTGGAAATTCCTCTCCTTCCACGATGGGCCAGTGTCTCTCGAAACAGATCACCACCGACGGCGACGGCCAGGTGAGCTGGAGAGAGCAGAGAAGGAGAGGGGGAGAGCGGCGACGCGAGAGAGAGGGGAGGAAGAAGAAGTAGAGGAAGAAGAAGAAGAAGAAGAAGAAGAAGAGGTCGGAAAGGGTGCCCATTCGCTAAAAAAAACTCTCCGCAAAAACCAAAAAAAACAGGCCCCTTCTTCGGCTCCGCCTCCCCCCTCCTCCGAGAAGCGAGAAGGAGGCGGAGGAGGAGAGGCAACGGCAGCAGCTGGAGGATTCGCACTGACCTCCGTCGCGGCGGCGTCGCCGGGGCAAGAGGCAGCCCCGGCTCCCGCTGCCGCTGCTGCTGCCGCTGCCGCTGCTCCACAGGCCCCGCTCCGCTCGGCCGAAGCCGCCGACGCGGCGCGGCGCAAGGTGCGTAGAAGAGGCGGAAAAACGCCTCCCTCTTTCCCCCCTCCCCCCCCCCTCCCTCCCGCCGACCAAAGGGGAGTGCTCTCTCCGTTCCCTCTCTCCGTTCCCCTCTCCCCCCTTGCCTCTCAACTTCCCCCCTTCCCCGTCTCTTCTCCACGATCTCGCCGCCCCTCTGGCAAAAAAAAATGACGCAAAAAAAACGAAAAAACGCGAGGGGAAAAAAAAACGCAGGCCCGCGACGGCGCCAAGCGCGTCGCCGTCGCCGCCAACGCGCTCGCCCGAGGGGCCGACGTCAGGGTCCAGGCCTACCCCAAGGCCGAGCCCGTTATGGCGCTGCTGGCGGCCGCGGTCGCCCGCTCGCTGCTCTTCGCGCCGCTGTCGAGCCCCGAGAGGGCGACGCTGCTGCACTCGATGACGCCCGTCACGTGCGCCGCCGGCGCGGTCGTCCTGCGGCAGGGGGACGCCGCGGCGGACAAGTTTTACGTCCTGGAGAAGGGCGCGGCCGTGGCCACCGTGGCGACGACGGTCAAGGGGGGCGGCGAGGAGAAGGAGAACGGCAGCGACGAGCGGGGCGCAGCCGAGAAGGCCGGGAACGAGGGGGCGGCGGAGGGGCGGGTCGTCGCCCGCTACGGCCCGGGCGCGTCGTTCGGCGAGCTGGCGCTGCTCTACTCGGCGCCGCGCGCCGCGACCGTGACCGCGACGGCCCCGTCCAAGCTCTGGGTCCTCGACGCCGCGGTCTACGCCGCGGTGCGCCGCGCCGCGGCCGCCGCCGCGGCGAGCCGCCGCGCGGCGCTCGTGCGCTCCGTCCCGCTGCTGTCGCCGCTGTCCGACGCGAGCAGGGCCGTCGTCGCCGACGCGCTGGAGAGGGTCGAGGTCGCCGACGGCGCCCTCGTCTTCGCGCAGGGCGAGGCCGGGGACGCGCTGTACCTCGTGGACGAGGGCGCCGTCAAGATGGTGGTGTCCGAGGGGGGGAAGAGAGAGGGCGGCGGCGGAGGAGGGGGCGAGGGCGGGGGGGCCGGGGCCGACGGCGCCGGCGCCGGCGCCGTCGTCGCCGCCGTCGCCGCCGGGGGCCACTTCGGCGAGCGCGCGCTCATCCGCTCCGAGCCCCGCGCCGCCTCGGCCGTCGCGGACGGCTACGCCGTCCTCTACCGCCTTCCCGCCGCGGCCTTCTTCGCCCTGCTGGGCCCGCTCGACGCCGTCTGGGCCGCCGAGGCGCTGCGCAGGGCCCCGGCGCTGTCGGCGCTGTCGCGGGAGCAGCTGCAGGCGGTGGCGGCGGCGATGAGCCGCTGCGAGGTCGGGAAGGGGGAGGTGGTCTTCGCTGCGGGGGACCCCGGGGACGCATTTTACGTTGTTGACGAGGGAGAGGCCGTCGTCAGCGTCGAGGCGGAGGCGAGGGTCGCGGGAGAGGGGGCCGACAAGAACGCGGCGGCGGCGACGGCGAAGGCCAAGGCGAAGGAGGTCGCGCACCTGGGGAAAGGAGCAGTTTTCGGCGAGCTGGCGCTGCTGACGAGGGCCCCGCGCGCGGCGACGGTCACGGCCGTGACGGACCTGTCGCTGCTGCGGCTGTCTGCCACTGACTTCGAGGCGATGCTGGGGAGGTAAGGGAGGGAGCTTTTTTTTTCGTTTTTGACGAGGTTTTCTTCGCCGACGGCGAAAACCTTTGCTCTCCTCCTCGGTCTCCCGAAATCTCAACTTCCACGTCTTCCAAAAACAAACCCTCTCTCTTCTCAGCCTCGCCTCCCTGCGGACCATCTGGCGCGCCGAGGCCCTCCGCCGCGTCGCCCTCCTGGCCCCGCTCTCGGGAGCTGAGCGCGGCGCGCTGGCCGCGGCGCTGCAGCCGCGGGTCGTCGAGGCCGGCAGCGACGTCGTCGTCGCGGGCGAGGCCGGCGCCGAGTTCTTCCTCGTGGAGTCCGGGGAGCTCGACGTCCTCGCCCCTCCGAAGGGGGACGCGACGTCTGCCGCTGCTCCTGTTGCCGCTGCTCCTGCTGCTGCTGCTGCTGCTGCTGCTGCTGCTGCTGATGTTGCTGCCTCAGAGGTCGGCGAAAAGGGCAGCAGCAGGGAGCCTCCTCCTCTGGAGGTCGTCGGCCGCATCGGCGCGGGCGGCTACTTCGGCGAGCTCTCGCTGCTGCGCGGCGAGCCGAGGGCGGCCACGGTGCGCGCGGCGACGCGCTGCGAGCTGCTGGCGCTGCCGCGGCGGGACTTTGAGGCGCTGCTGGGCCCGGCCAAGGCCCTGCTGGCGGCGGGGGCGAGCTCGTACGGGCGCGTTGGGGGTGAGAATCTGTTTTTTTTTGCCGTTCTCGGGGGGGGGTCGCCGTCGAGAGGGTTCGAAGGAGACAAAGGAAGGAGAAGAGGAAGCAGAAGTGGTAGAAAATTCAACTCACTGCTCATCTTCTCTCGCGCCCTCTCTCTTTCTCTTTCGATCGTTTTTTCTTTTCTGACAAAAAAGGCGGCGCCCCGAGGCTCTCGGACCTGCGCCGCGTCGCGAAGCTGGGCTCGGGCGCGTTCGGAAAAGTCTCGCTCGTCACGACCGCCGCGGCGGCGGCCGCCGCGGCCAAGGCCAAGGCCGGGAGCGCCCGCGGCGCCAGGGAAACCGGCGCCTCCTCCTCCCCCGCCGCCTCCCCCGCCCTCCCCTTCTACGCCCTCAAGACGCTGTCCAAGGCGGCCCTGGTCGAGGCCGGGCTCGCGGAGCACGTCAGGAGGGAGCGGGCCACGATGGCCGAGTGCGACTCGGCGTTCGTCGTCCGGCTCGTCGCGGCGTACCGCGAGCCCTCGAGGCTGCACCTGCTGCAGGAGGCGGTCCCCGGCGGGGAGCTGTTCGGGCTGCTGGCGGACAGGGCGGACGCCGGGCTGGGCCCGCTGCCGGAGGCGGCGGCGAGGTTCTACGCGGGATGCGTCGTCTTGGGGTGAGTTTCTGTCGGGTTTCGTTTTTCTTCCGCACTCGGGGGGGGAGGGGGGGTGGGGGGTGGGGGGTCTCGAGGTTTTCAGGCGAGAGGAGAAAAACCTCGAGGGGGGGGGAAAAACTCAAGGGGAAAAAAACTCCAAAAAAAAAAAACAGAATCGAGTACCTGCACTCGCGGGACCTGGCCTGGCGCGACCTCAAGCCGGAGAACCTGCTCGTGGCCGGGGACGGCTACTTGAAGCTCGCGGACTTGGGTTCGTTCGTCGCTTTCCCCCTTTCTTTTCTTCTCAGAAGAGAGTTTGCTGAGAGAGGAGCGAAAGAAATGACGACGACGGTTTCCTCAATAAAAAAAACTCACCTTGCCCCCCCCCCCTTTCTCTCGACCCTCGAAACCCACAAAAAACCACACACACAAAAAACGAAACCAGGCTTCGCCCGCCGCCTCGCCCGAGGAGAGCGCGCCTCCACCCTCTGCGGCACGCCCGAGTACCTGGCCCCGGAGCTCGTCGCGCAGGCCGGCCACACCCGCGCCGTCGACTGGTGGGCGCTGGGCGTCCTGCTCTTCGAGATGGCCGCGGGCCGGCCGCCCTTCGACGGCGGCGGCGACCGCATGGCGATGTTCCGCGACATCTCCAGGGGGAAATACTCGGCCCCCGCGCACTTCTCCAAGGAGCTCCGCGACCTCGTCAAGAAGCTGCTGACGGTGCCGGCTGCCTCGAGGCTGGGGTCGGGGAGGGACGGCGCCGCGGAGGTCAAGGCGCACCCGTGGTTCTCCGCCGCCTCGCCCTCCTCCTCCGCTCCCTCCCCGTCCTCCTCCGCTCCCTCTGCCGCCGCCGCCGCCGCCCCGCGCTTCGACTGGGCCGCGCTCGCGGCGCGCACCATCCCGGCCCCGTTCGTGCCTCCCCTGACGACGACGTCGAGGTGGGCCGAGAGCGTCGAGAAGGGCGGGGGCTCGCTGCCGGGCGTCTCGGAGGGCGACGCCGACGGCGACGCCTCCGAGGACGGCGAGGAGGAGGAGGAGGAGGAGGAGGAGGCGGGGGACGAGGGCGGCGAGGGGGGGGGCGGCGGCGGCTCGAGGGAGCGGTACGAGTCCGCGGGGGCGTTCAGAGACTTTTGAAAGAGATGAATGGAGGGCTTTGTCTGTTTGCAGCTGCTGGGCTCCGGAAGAGCGCTCGAGGGGAGAGAAAGACGATGACGACAACAGGGCTACTAACGATGTTTCGAGTTTTTTTTCGACGACGACTATGAGTTTTTTTCCTGTGTAACCCTTTCGTTTCTTTGCCGGTATCAAAACCTCTTCCTTTTTACAAAAAAAACTATCTCTAGTTTCGTCAAAGAATCCTCCTCTTGCGCGTGTACGCGTAGAGCGCCACGAAGACCCACGCGCAGAACACAATGATCGCCGCCGTCGCGCCCCAGAAGCCGATGACAGAGTGCTCTAGCGTCGACCGCAGGTTCATCCCGAAGATGCCGGCGAAGACCGCGCCGAGCGCGGCCGCGAACGAGCCGATCGAGAGCGTGAGCTCGAGCCTGTTGAGCTCGAAGCGCCTGGCCGAGAGGGAGACCGCGATCGACTCCTCGAGGTCGCGGGAACCCGCCAGAAGCCTCTCGGCCTCGGATTGCGTCGTCGCGGCGCGCTGGAGGTAGTACTCCAGTAAATCCTCGGCCTCCTCGATCTCGCGCTCTTCCTCCTCCTCCTCTTCCATCTCCTCGAGGGCGGCCTCGGCCTCGGCGGCGTCGGTGTCCTGCGTCGCGAGCGCGTCGTTGTTGTTGCCGCTGTCGTTGTTGGAGTTTCCGGGGGGGCCGTCGCTTTCGTTGCCGCTCTCGTTGCCTGTCGCGGCTCCCTTCCACTCATCGGCGAGGGGAATCCCTTGGTCGTTGACAAGCAGCGGGGCCGAGGAAGAAGGAGAAGGGGAAGGGGAAGACGAGGCAGCGGAAGGACCGTCGCCCTCGCTATCGCTCTTTCTCCTAAACCAGGTCGCAGTCTCCCCCTCCCTCAGGACGGGGGGCGTGTCCGGCGCGTACGCCGAGTCGCCGCCGTAGTCTGTGATGAACGAGGAAGGCTCCGGTTTCGAGGCAGAAGGGGAGGAAGGAGAGGGGGAGGAAGAGGAAGGGAGGGAAGAGGAGCCGCTGCCGGTCGCGACGAGCGTGCCGGCGGCGCCGGCGTCCGACGCCACCGCCGCCCTCCTCGCGGCCCTGGCCCTCGTCTCGCGCCGCCCCTTGTCGCGCACCTCCCGCGCCTCGATGTCCCGCTCGAGCCGCTCCCGCTCCCGCGCGCGCCGCTTCTCCTCGCGGGCAGGGCGGGAGGAGAGGTTCATCTCGCGGACCTCGTCGTCGTCGTCCATGATTTCCTCCAGGACCTCTCTCAAGTTGTCCTGCGTTTTTCGTTTTTTTTCGGGCGTTTTCGATTTTGGAGGAGGGGGGACGAGGGCGCCGAGTGTGAGTTTCGAGCTCGAAGGAAAGAAGAAAAGGGGTGACAAACGAAGAAGTAGAAGTAGAAGAAGAAGAAGAAGAAAACTCAAAGAAGAAGAAGAAGAAAACTCAAAGAAGAAGAAGAAAAAACTCCTCCTCTCTTACCGCGCGTGACTCGAGCTCGACGAGCGCCTGCTTGACCCTCCGCAGCTCCTCCAGGTTCACGGGCGTGACGTCCCGCGGCAGCATCTGCAAGACTCGGGTCACGCGGGCCGTCACCGAGAGCAGCTCGGCGTCGAGGCGGCCCGTCGCGACGACGAGCGCCGCCTCGAGCGCCTCGAGCTCGAACGGCGGCGGGCGCGCCCCTTCCTCGCCCTCGTTCGCCCCGGCGTCGCTGAGCTCGCTGGCGGCCCCGTTTCCGCCTCCTCCGCCGCCGCCAGCCGCCCGCGCCCGCGCCGCGGCCGCGGCGGCCTCGACGGCCTTCTTCCCGCTGCTCCCCCCGCCCCAGCCCCCGCCGGCCCCCCCGGCGGCGGCCTCGAGCAGCGACGCCTCCTCGCGCGCGCCGGCGGCCGCCTGCAGCCGCGGGACGAGGATCTCCAGGAACTTGGTCGACGAGACCGAGGCCGGCTCGAAGAGCAGGCACTTGTTCGCGCCGATGATGGCGCGCACGCCCCCGAGGTTGATCAGCAGCACCGACTCCTTGACGGTGATCGAGGGGGCCGTCCGAGTCAGCGACAGCGACGGGTCGACGCGGCGGAGGTCGCGCGGCTGGAGGCCGTTGGCCCGCAGCAGGTCGCGCCGCTTGACGTAGATGCGGCGCTTCCTCCCGGAGGTGTCGACGCGGAGGACCTCGTAGACGGCCCGGCCGACGGCGGTGGCCGCGGCCGCGGCGGCGGCGGCGGCGGCCGCGGAGGCCTCTGCGGCGGCGGCCTGCTCCGAGGCGTCGGCGACGGCCGCGGCGGCGGCCTCGGCGGACGAGGCCCCGGCCCCGTCGAACAGCGACAGGAAGGAGCTGGACGCCGAGCGTGGCGGGGGCGGCGCCGGGGGCAGCGGCGGGAGGACGGCGGTCGTCGAGGAGGAGGAGGGCGAGTTCCAAAAGGCGGCGCCGTCGCCCCACGAGGCCAGGGACGCCTGGTGCTCGGCAGCGGCGTTCGAGGAGGCCGCCGCGTACGAGGAGGAGGAGGAGGCGCCGTTGCCGTTCCGTTCTGCTGCGGATGCGGCGGCAGCGCCGACCTCGCCGCTTCGCCGCTGGAACAGGTCGAGCGAGGAGAGGGCGGCGCGGAAGAGGTCCGCGGGAGAGGAGGTCGAGGAAGAAGAGGAGGAAGGGGTCGACGAGGGAGCGTCGGCGGCGGCGTCCGACGCCGACGACGCGATTTGCGAAGAAGGCTCGTCTTCTCCGTTGCTCCACCACCCTGCGCCGCTGCGTCGCCGCTGCTGCGGGGCAGCTGAGCATGGACGCGGGACGGTGGGCGGACCGGGAGCAGGAGCAGGAGCAGCGGGGCGGCGCGCGGGCGCGATCCGAAGGAGCATTTGCCGTGCCGTCGGGGGCAGCGACGACGTTGGCGACGGCGAGATCGCCGAGGGGCGCTGCCTCCTCAGGTACGCCGCATTTCGGGTTCTCGTTGGGCCCAGGGGTAAGGCCTGTCGAGAAGGCGCGTCCTGCACGGCGGCTGGCCCCGGCCGCGGCGTGGCGAGGGCGCTGGAAGCCATTCAAAAGAGGACGGGGGGTGCGATCGACTGAAGAAAACTCGAACGACGACGACGATGGTCGGCGCTCTCCGTCGGGAGCTCGTTCTCTGCGCTTTCGATGCGGCCTGCAGGTGAGCTAGCAGCAGCAGCAGGCAGCTGTGTAGGAATGCGCGTGAAAAGAAAGAGGGAGAGAGAGGACGCCGTTGCTCTCCCTCGTCGAAAAGAGATAGAAAAAAACGAAAGTGAGAGCTTGACGAGGGAGTTGAGAGATAGGAAAAAACCCAGCGTTGTCGCCGGAGCTTCCGAAGTTCGTTTTCTGCGGACGCTTCCTGACCGTCGACGAAACCCTCCTCCTCTCACAATTCATCCCATCCCTTTCTCCGCCTTCCCTTCCTCTCTCCGCCTCCGTCCCTTCCCTTCGCTCGAGAAGCAACGCAATGGCCGACGACCTCAAAGTCCTCGGCTTCGTCGCCACCCTCGGGAACACCGCCGTCTCAGCCGCGAGCGCCGCGTGGTCCAAGTCCAAGTCCTACGTGAGCCCCTCGATCACCTCGGCCGTCGAGGAGCGCGCGTCACCGCTCGTGGCCTCGGCCGCGGACGCCGCCGGCGGGGCGCTGGTCAGCCTGGACCAGAAGGTAACTGGTCCTTGATGGAGGGGCTTCGGTCGCGGAGGAATGGAGGAAAGGGGAAGCAGCGGTTTTTCCCCTCTTTCGAGCGCGCTCTCTCTCTCACGACGACGACGGACGAATGCTCCTTCCTTTTTTCCTCTTTTTCACCTCCACTCTCAGGTCGACGCCGCGGTCGGCCTCGCCACCAAGCTCTACTCGTCTTCCGCCAAGGAGCTCTCTGACCAGGTGAGTGAAACGGGGGTTTCCACGGGATGCAGTGGCGCGCGCGGGGGGGCAGCAGAGGCGAGCACAACGAAGAGAGGAGAGTTTGAGAGCACTGGAAGCAAGTGAAAAGAGATGACGCACTTGAGAGACCTCGTTCTCCTCGTCTCCCTGCCGCCCTTGCTCCGCCTCGCTCTCTGTTCTCGCGAGCTGGCGAGGGGCGCAGAGGTGCGCTCACGCGCCCGTCCCTGTGCTTCGTGCAACAGAGAGCAGCAGAGGCGAAGGCGAGGACGAGGAAGCAACGACACCAAAAATGCGCTTGCTGTTGCTTTTTTTGCCGCTGCTTTGTGCCTCGGGCGCCCGGCAGGGATTCGCGCCGCCCGCCTCGCGAGCCAGGCCCGCTCTCTGCTCGCCCCCTCTCGCGGCCGGGGGCGAGCACGAGACGCGCCCGAGCCCCTGCGCGGTCGGATCACCGAGAAAACCGCCGCGAGGTGCCGTGAGAGAGACTCCCCCGTTGCGAGGAGCGCGTTTTTGATTGGCATCAGTCGAGGACGAAAGCGGCTGCGGTTCAGCAGGGGGCAGCGAGGCGCTTCCGTCAGCACCCCCTCCCCCCTCTGCGGCGCCGGCTTCCTCTCACCTCTCCTCGTCGCACTCTCTTTCTTCCTTTCTTTCGAAACCTTCTTCCTTTTTTCTCGAGCAGGTCGTCAAGCAGAAGGCTTTCCACGAGGCCAACCTCGCGCACTACAAGGCCGCGCGCGAGGTAAGGGGGGAGAGAGAGAGATTTTCTTCTCTTTTATCTCCCCACTTTTCTTCTTTCTTCCTTCCCTCGACTTCATTTTGACCGAACCCCGCCTCCCCCCCCAAAAAAAAAAAAACAATTATAGGCTTACCTCCGCAAGATCGAGGAGGCCGTCGACTACCTCAAGACCGCGGGCGTCTCGGGCGCCGCCCGCGCCGCGGCCGAGAAGGTCGCCCTTCGCGTCGAGGACGCCAAGAAGGCCTCGACAACGGCCGGGGCCTACCTCCAGGGAGCGGCCGCGACGGCCGCCTCCGGCGCCTTTGACCGCGTCTCCGAGGCGTGGACGGCCCTCGCGTCCCAACCGGCCGTCGCCAAGCTTCTCGAGGCTGCGGCACCCCGCGTCGAGCGCGCGCGCGCGGCCTACCTGCAGGCGCACGATGCCGTCGCCGGCTCTCCGGCGTACGCCAGGGCCGTCGAGCACTCGATCGCGGCCGTCGCCGCCGTGCAGGCCTCCGCGCCTTTCAAGGCCGCCGCGGCGAGGCTGTACCCGGCCGTGGCTCCGTTCGCGGACCCGGCGCTCAAGACGATCGCGGACAGCCCGTACGTGGCCGCCGCGGTCGACCACCTGAGGCCGATCGCCGCCGGAGGGAAGAAGTGATTGAAGCTCGAAAGGGTTTTTTTTTAACTTCTTTGATTTTAGCACTTGGCGTTTCTCCTTTTTTTGCTTTTTTCCCGCTTTTCTTCCCCCACCCCCCGACCCCACGGCAACGTTATATTATCCCTTCACCCTCCCCCATCAAACTTAGGAAAAACCCTTTTGAACTTTCGAGCGTCGTTTTCTTCCCCCGCGCGGAATTCTTCCAACAAAAACAAGACGAAAAAAACAAAAAAAACACGCCCTTTTTTTCTTCTGCCAAAAGAAGAGAGACTGCGACGACAACGACGATTCTTCCCCCCCCTGTATGCCTCCGTTCCTCCCCTTTCCCTTTATGTTGTCGCTCTCTTTGCGCGCAGAGGGGGGGGGGGGTGGACAGGGGACGAGGCCACGAAATACGAGTGACTGAGAGAGCGAGTGAGAGTGAAAAGACGAAGAGCGTCGAGAGAGTAGGAAAAAGAGCGCGCGCGAGAGAAGAGGTATCTCTCCCTGCTGTTTGTGCTCCTTTTTCCCCTTCTGGGATCTTCCGAGGGAGCGAAACCAACAGCGGGTCTGCGGCGCGCTTTCTTTCTTTCCTAGTTCTTGAGAAATTATTAAAATGAGAGAGAGAGAATGAGAGGGAGAGGAGGGTGTTATAAAATATAAAAAAAAAAACAAGAAAGAGGAGTGCGCTTGTTTTCTATGTCTCTCATTCGTTTCCTTTTTTTTCTCCTTCTTCAGTTTACAAAGCATCCAGAGAGGGCGCCAAAGAAGAAGGCACGCACGCGCGCGCAAGAGAGAGAGAGATTCCCCCCCCTGCGGTGCGCGTTGAAAAATGAATGAAAAAACACAACTTCCTCTTCAAAGCTTGTCCTGCTGCGACGCCGCCGCCGCCCTCCTCTTTCGCCTCGCCACCTCCCTTTTCCCCTCGGCGTGCGCCACCGCGGCGTACCCGACCCCTCCGGCCAGCGACAGCGCCACTCCGGCCAGGTTGTTGGCGGAAAACACCACGTCTCCAAAGAGGACGAGGCCCGCGGCGGTCGTCGCGGCGTCCTTCAGCTGTCCCGTCACGCTCGTGGCCAGCGGCGAGTTGGCCGTCGTGCACCAGAAGATCGCTGCGTTGAGCAAAAAGGCCTGGGACGCGGAGAGGAGCAGGAAGGCGACGAAGCGCGGGTCGCGGAGCAGAGGGGAGGAGAGGGCGGCGGCGAGCTCGGAGACCGAGGAGACGGAGGTCATCGTCGCCGCCGAGGGGAGCGCGGCAGCTCCGGCGGCGGCGGCGGCGCCGGCGCTCCCGAACCCGAAGAGCCTCCCGACGAAGGAGGAGGAGGAGGAGGAGGAGCCGCCGACGGGCTCCCCGTCTCCGCCGAGGGGGACGGTCCTCAGCACCTCCGTCCTCGACGCCACCAGCCACGCCGCGACCAGCGGCACCGCGACGACGTTGTTGCACAGCTGGAGGGCGAAGGGGCCGAGGCCCGTCCCGTCGCCCGTCGCGCGGATCAGGACGAGGTAGGCCGCGGTGCACCCCACGCAGCAGCCCGCCCACAGGTACCCGGGCAGCGAGAAGGTCAGGTCGGTCGCCGAGGCCAGCAGGGCGCCGACGAGCATCGCCGCGAGCGCCGCGGCCCTCGCGCGCGAGGGCCTCTTCTTCAGCGCGAGGAACTCGCCGAGCGCGACGAGCGGCGTCGTCGCCCTCCTCAAGACGGAGTACATCGGGACGTTGAGGTACCGCAGCGCGGCGACGCCCGAGGCGACGTAGCCGAACCAGAGGAGGGCCATGGGCACGACGGCGCGGGCCGTGGCGCGCGAGAGGCGGAAGGGCGGCGGCGGGGACGAGCGCGGACGCGACGTTGTCGTCTTCGTCGCGCCATCGGCGTCGTTTTCGGTCTGCTGCCCGTCGTCGTCGTCCTTGTCCTTCTTGTTGCCGCCGTTGAGGTCGACGACGCCGAAGCGCGACAGGGCGGTGATGTAGACGATGGAGAGGACGACCTGTTTTAGTGGAGAGTGGAGAGTGGAGGAGAGAAAGAAGAGGTTGAGAGAAGAGAGAGAACCGAAGTCGTCGACGACGCGGCCGATTTCGAAAAGAAGAAAAAAGATCAAAAATCGATGGTCCAAAGGTCGAATCCATCATCGCGCGGTTTCGCCCCGAGAAGCGCCTTTTCCACTTCATTTCTTGCTGGGTAACGGGTGGAAACGATGTCTTGTTCCCTAAGGCACAAGCATTGGATCCAAAAAATCATTCTTAATGGGTTCCCGGCGAGGTCGCTCGAAGAGAAGGGATGGCATCAAAAAGAGGCGCTGCATCGGGGGTTAACTTTTGTTCTTCTTGTTTCGCTGCCCGCTCCGCGCCGCTGGCTGCTGCGATGACCTTTTTCTCGCTTCGACGAGACCCGAATGTCATCTTTGTCCCCCCGCTCGTCACGCTCTCCATTGGAAGAGACGGCGAGGCGGAAGTCCAGCCGAAAAGCTCCTCCCTTTCTTCCTCCATCTCTCTCACCTGCAGCGCCGTCACAAAGGCCGGGAATTGAAATTTATAAACGCTGAAGACCGCCTTGTTGAACAGCGTGATGCAGATGGAGATCGCGCCGTAGGCGAGGCAGGGGGCCAGCGGCGTGGAGAGCAGCCTGCGGACGAGCAGGGAGAGCGGGGAAGAGGAAGAGGGAGGAGAGGAAGAAGAGGAGGCGCGGAGGTCGAAGCTGGACGACGCCATCACTGTCGTTGACGTCGAGCTCGCCCTTCTCCCTCCTCCGCTCTTGGTCGAATCGCTCCCTACGTTCGCCGCGGAAGCGGCGGCGGCACGCGTACTGTCCAAGACGCGCCCGGCGGCGTCGCGGAGGGGCAGGGGGCGCGCCCTCGGGGGAGAGCGGGAACTCATCGTGTTTCCTTGAGTTTCTCCTTTCGGTGTCGACGGCGGAACAATGACTGCAAGTCCCTTTTTTTCTTCTTCTTCTCGAACTCTCCTTCTTCTCGAACTCTTCTTCTTCTTCTCGAACTCTTCTTCTTCTCCTTCTAGTCTAGAGACGCGGCGGCCCTTCCTCTCTCTTTCTCCTGCTACACGAGTTTTCGTTCTCCTTTCTCTCTTCCTCTCTTCTTTCTCTTTCTCTAAATCATCAGCGGCTTCGGGGGAGGCGGCGGAGGAGGAGGAGAAGAACCCTCGCTTCCTCCTCCTCCCTCTCGCCTTGCGGCAGAAAAGGGCAGCCACCACGGCGACGACGACCAGCTCCTGGAGCCCCCGATTCCTCCGTCTCCGCTTCCTCCTCCTCCGCTGCCGCCGCCGCCTGTTTCACGGCTCTTCATCCTCGCCATCGCCTCCCTCAGCGCGGCCTCGGCCGCCTCGGCCCTCGCCTCCAAGTCTGCCCGCTCCGCCTCCCACAGCTCCTCTTTCTCTCTTTGCTCCCTCGCATCGGAGAGCCTTCCCGCCGCCACGGCGAAGGCGCAGCCGGCTAGCAGCGCGCTGGTAAGCCTGCTGCCGTGGCGGGCGAAGTGGGAGGAGGCGCGGGCGCGGAGGGGCGGCTTTTGGGTCGAAGGAGGAGAGGAAGCCGAGGTCGAGGTCGGAGAACGAGCGGCAGTGCTGACGGCTTGCGTCGACGACGATTCGACTCCCTCTGCTGCTCCGCTGCCTCCTCCGTTCCCGCCACCCTGGAGTACGTTGATCCTCGCGACGGCGGCGTCGAGTTCCTTGGAGAGCGCCGCGAGGCGGACGTCCTCCGGGGAGGAGGGCGAGCGGGACATTCGCGCGCGAGGGCTGATCTGCCTCTCTTCGTTTGATCGACTGACGCTGGTTCTGAGCGAGTTTCTTTTGACGTAAGAGAGAGAGTCCCTGAGAGAGGGGGGGGAAATCCACTATTTCGCTCAGAGCATCGAGGAGAGAGAGAAGACCCTTTCTTCTCGCTCTCGCTTCTTCTTCTCCGAGGGAGACACCACCCGCCTGCAGCACACGGTGCTCTCTGCTCCTCTTCGCGCGAACTCCGAGATGGAGGAGCAGCGGGCCCGGATGGGGAGCGGCAGCAGCGGCGGCAACGCTGCTGCCGGCAACAACAACGACGACGACAATGCCTCCGTCCTCGCCGCATCCGAGCCCTCCGCCGGCGGGCTCCAGCAGCAGGAGCCGCGCCGCGAAGCTGGGGAGAACAAGGATCACGTCTTCCGCGCCCCTGAGCCCCGGGCGTCGCTGCTAGGTGAGGAGAGAAACCCGAGAGAGAAAGAGAATGAGAAAGAGAGGAGAGGGGAAGCATTCGTTCACTCGTCCGTCGCCATCACCGTTGCCGCCTTGCTCACCACCTCCTCCTCGCACCCCACCTCGACCCTCAAACAGGCCTCGACGTCCTCGCCCGCCAGAGGCGGCAGGAGCAGCAGCAGCAGCAGCAGAAACAACTGCGGCAGAAGCGCCCGCGCCTCGCGCTGGAGGTGGAGGACGAAGAAGGAGGCAACGACGAAGAAGAGGCGGCGGCGGCGGAGAGGCCAGCGGCGGGCCCCCCTCCGGGCGGGGGCAGCCACCACGAAGAGCGGCCGCGCCACCACGGCGGCAGCCGCGGCCACTTCCGCTCGCGCGGCAGCGGGGAGGAGGCCGACGCCAACGCGATGCCTCCACCGTGGGAGAGGGATGGGGAGCGCGAGAGGGAGCGCGAGAGGGAGCGAGACTCGTCCCCTCACCGGAGGCGAGCCGATGACGACTACAGCGACCGCCGCCGGCGGGGGAGGGACGGCGAGGACGGGCGAGGCGGGGACAGAGACGGAGACTGGCGCCACCGCGACGACAGGGACCGGGACCGGCGAGGAGACTCCAGCCGCCGCAGGAGAGGCGACGACGACCGGGACCGCAGCAGCCGCGGCGGAGGAGGAGGAGGAGGAGGGAGGTCTCAGTGGAACGACCGCGACGACGACGGCGGCGGCGCGAGCGGCGGCGGCGCAAGCGGCCGCGGCCGCTCCCAGTGGGACGCGACTCCCGTCCTCCCCCGCTCCTCTTCTTCTTCACACCGCGCTGTATCAACAGCAGCAGCAGCTGGAGGAGGCCGCGGCGCTTCCTCCTCCCTCTGGGGCGCCTCCCCGGCGCCAAGGGCGGCAGCAGCAGCAGCGGCGGCGTGGGGAGCGACTCCTCGCCCCTCTGCCGCCGCGGGGAGCGCCGCAACCACCAACGCCTCCGCCGCCGCCGCCTCCGCCGCCGCCTCGCTCCTCGAGGAGGAGTACGAGGCCGCTGCCCGTGACGCCGAGCGCGCCTGGTACGACGCCGAGGACGACGGCGGCGCCGGCGGCGGCTTCTTCTCCGCCGACGAGAGCGCCGACGCGGCCGACCCGTTCGGCCTCGGCGCGACCGGCGGCAGCAGCGCGCGGTTCTCGCGGCGGGCCGCCGAGGCCACCAGGCGGCTGACGCGCGCCGACGGGTCCGTGATGTCGCTGGCGGCGTCGAAGAGGGCGAGCGCGGCCCGCGCCGACGCCGCGGCGTGGGAGGAGGGCAGGATGGCGGCGGGCGGGCTGGGCCGCGGCGGCGGCGGCGGCGCGGGCGGCGGGCCGCTGCTCGCGCCGGACAGGTCGCTCCTCGGCGGCGGCGGCGGCGGCGAGATCGACGACTCCCGCCGCGTCCTGCTGCTGGTTCACGACGCACGCCCGCCGTTCCTCGACGGGGCGCGCCTCGCCGCCAAGCAGGCCGTGCCCGTGTGGTGAGTCGTCGATTTTGTTTTCCTCTTTTTTTTCTTGTCGAGTTTTGGAGAGATACAAAGAGAAAGCGTGAGGAGCGAAAAGAAGACGAACAGAAAAGGAAAAACTCACTTTTTTCTTCCGCCCTCTCTTTTTCCCTTTCGAACCATCCTTTTATCCGACAACGTCAAAAAAAAACTCAGGCCCGTCAAGGACCCCACCTCGGACCTCGCCGTCATCGCGCGCTCCGGCTCGAGGCTCGTCGCCGAGATCCGCCGAAAGCGCGAGGCGGCGCAGTCCCGCGCGCGGTTCTGGGAGGTGGCCGGCTCGAAGATGGGGGCCGCGACGGGCCTTACCGCCGCCGAGAGGGAGGCCGAGGAGGCCGAGGCCGCCAGGATTGCCGCCGAGGAAGAGGGCGAGGAGGAGGAGGAAGAAGAGGAAGAAACCGGCGGAGGCAAGAAGAAGAAAGGGAACAAAAAGGACCAGTTCCGCTCGCACATGAAATCGGCCAAGGCCCAGTCCCGCTTCGCCGCCACGCGCACGCTCGCGCAGCAGCGCGCCTTCCTGCCCGTGGCCGCCTGCCGCGACGAGCTGGTGGCGCTGATCAGGGAGAACCAGGTCACGATCGTCGTCGGAGAGACGGGCTCGGGGAAGACGACGCAGCTGACGCAGTTTCTGCACGAGGAGGGGTTCACTAGCCCCGCCAGGAAAAACTCTTCCTCTTCCGCCGCGGTTGCTGCTGCTGCCGACGACGCGCTCTCCAGTTTGATCTCAGTGCCGGCGAGGCGCGTGGGATGCACGCAGCCGCGGCGCGTCGCGGCGATGAGCGTCGCCGCCCGAGTCGCGGCCGAGGTCGGGTGCGAGCTGGGCGACGAGGTGGGATACAGCATCCGGTTCGAGGACGTGACGAGCGAGAAGACGCTGATAAAGTACATGACTGACGGTAGGTTGTCGATTGGAGAGAGTGAGAGAAGAGAGAGAGAGAGAGAAAGCAGAAAATCTCACTCTCTTCGTTGACCTCCGGCGGGAAAACATATCGCCCCCTCGAATCTTTCGCTCGTCAACAGGCGTCCTCCTCCGCGAGTCGCTCCGCGACCCGGACCTCGAGGCCTACTCGGCCATCATCATGGACGAGGCCCACGAGCGCTCACTCAACACCGACGTCCTGTTCGGCGTGCTCAAGGCCGTCGCGGCACGGAGGCCGAGGGACTTTCGGCTCGTCGTCACCTCGGCGACGCTCGACGCGGCGCGCTTCGCGGCCTTCTTCGGGGACGCTCCCGTGTTCCAGATCCCGGGGAGGACGTTCCCGGTCGACGTGCTGTACGCGAGGTCGCCGCAGGAGGTAAGAGAGAGGAATTGAGTTTTGTTCCTTAAAATTTCCGTGCTTTTTTTTTTCAAAAAAAAGCGAACGCTTTCTTTCTTTCTTTCTCTTTTCTTCCTCCCGCTTTTCTTCCTCCCGCTTTTCTTCCGCTCACTTCGGCAACTCCTCTCGATGGCGAAAACTCCAAAAACAGGACTACGTCGACGCCGCGGCGAAGCAAGCCCTCGCCATCCACCTCGGCAACCCCGTCTCCTCGCCGCCTCATCCCTCCTCCGACCCGAAGAAAAAGGACTCTGGCGGAGGCGGCGACATCCTCATCTTCCTGACGGGCCAGGAGGAGATCGAAGCGTGCTGCTTCTCCCTCGCCGAGAGGATGCGCCTCCTCGGCGCGGGAGCGGAGGAGGTCGATGCCGCGGGCGGCGCGGGAGAAGGAGGACAAGGCAAGGAGGACAAGGAAGAGGACAAATTCGCCTCGGCGCCGCCGCCGCCGCTGCTGATCCTGCCGATCTACTCCCAGCTCCCCGCCGACCTGCAGGCCAAGGTCTTCGACCCCGCTCCCCCGGGGTCCCGCAAGTGCGTCGTCGCCACCAACATCGCGGAGACGTCGCTGACGCTCGACGGCGTGCGCTTCGTGATCGACGCGGGCTTCTCGAAGCTGAAGGTCTTCAACCCGCGCGTGGGCATGGACGCGCTGCAGGTGTTCCCCGCGTCCAGGGCCGCGGTCGACCAGCGCGCCGGGCGGGCGGGCCGCACGGGCCCGGGGACCTGCTGGCGCCTGTTCACCGAGCAGGCCTACCGCGACGAGCTGCTCCCGGCGTCCGTGCCCGAGATCCAGCGGACGAACCTGTCGAACGTCGTGCTGCTGCTCAAGTCGCTCGGCGTCGCCGGGGGCGACATTTCCAAGTTTGACTTCATGGACCCCCCCCCGGCGGACAACGTCGCCGCCTCGCTCTACTCCCTGTGGGCGCTCGGCGCACTCGACAACGCCGGCAGGCTGACGCGCGACGGGAGGAGGATGGCCGAGTTCCCGCTCGACCCGCCGCTGGCCAAGCTGCTGCTCTCGGCCGCGGCGCTCGGCTGCGGCGCCGAGGCGCTCACGGTCGTCGCGATGCTGTCGGTCCCGCCCCCCTTCTTCCGGCCCCCGGACCGCGCCGACGAGGCCGACGCGGCCCGCGAGAAGTTCTTCGTCGCCGAGTCGGACCACCTGACCTACCTGCACGTCTTCGAGCAGTGGCAGGCGCACGGGTGCTCGGCGGAGTGGAGCGCGAAGCACTACCTCCAGCACAAGACCCTGAGGAAGGCGAAGGAGGTGCGCGGGCAGCTCCTGGATCTGGCGAGGCAGCAGAAGCTCCCGCTCGGAGACTCGACGACGTCCCCGTCTTCCTCGTCTGTCTACGACACGGGAGACAAGTGGGACCGCCTCCGGAAGGCGATCGCGGCCAGCTTCCACCACCACGCCGCCAAGGCCAAGACGACCGCGGGGGAGTACACAAACTGCCGCTCGGGGGCCCCGGCGCACCTGCACCCCACTTCCGCTCTGTTCGGGATGGGCTCGACGCCCGACTACGTCGTCTACCACGAGCTGGTCGCGACGTCCAAGGAGTTCATGCAGTGCGCGACGGCTGTCGAGCCGGAGTGGCTCGCGGAGATGGGACCTGCCTTCTTCTCGATCAAGGAAGAAGGAGGAGGAGGAGTGGGAAAGTCCTCTTCTCTTGCTTCCGCTTCTGCTCTTCTTCCCTCTGCTTCAACCGGGGGGGGTGTGGTCGTGGGGTCGAGGCTCGAGGCGAGGGCGAGGGAGCGGGAGGCGCGGCTGGAGATGGAGGCCGAGGTGAGGAGAGCGGAGGCGGAGGAGGAGCGAGACGGCAGCGACGACGGAGACGGCGGCGACGGCGTTTTGAAGAGGCCTGGCGCCGCCTCTCCTGCTGCTCGCTTCTCTGCCGCTGGCCGCGGTCGCAGGCCCGGGGCAGGGACGCAGTTTGGCCTCGGGCCCAAGAGGCGCACGTTTGGACTCTAGGGCCTTTTGGCTTTGTCTTGATTTTCATTTCTTTTCTTTTTTTTACAGCGTGAGAGAGAGCGTTTCGTCCGTTGTTGTTTTTTTCAACTGTCATTCAAGCCAAACCAAAAGCCAGCACTCTCTGAAAATATTTGATCTCCTCCCTCTCCCTAAATGTGGGCCAGCCTCACTCTGTGGAACCCAAAGTAGCTCACGCCGCCGGTGCGGGGCACGGCCCAGCGGACGACGGGGACGGAAGCGGAAGCGGAAGCGGAAGCGGCGAGAGAGGGAGCAGCCGGAGGGGCTCCTTCTCCTCCTCCTCCCTTGCCGCCCCTCGCCACCGCCGCCGCGGCCTCGGCCGCCGCCGCCTCCGCCGCGGCCCTCGCTGCCTCCCGCGCGTCCCGCGCCGCCTCGCCCTCAGCCGCTGCCAGCGCGTCGGCGCCGGGAGGGCTCGCCGAGGGCCCCGCCCGCGGCGCGAGCCTTGCGACGGAGGCCGGCGCCGCGGGCCGGCGGCGCGCGAAGGCCGCCGAGCAGCGGTGGACGGCGAACGCCGGCGCCGAGGCCGAGAGCACCCTCGTGGCCCTGCGGGTGCAGGGCGTCGGCGTCTCCGGGAAGGGCCGGAGGCGGAGGAGGCCCGGGGGCGCGTGGCTGAAAGACGGCGAGGGGGGAGGAGGAGGAGGGGGGGGGGGCAGAGGGAGCGCGGCGTCGGCGCGAGGGGGGGCGGCGGCCGCGGCGGCGGCGACGGGGACGCCCCCTCCTCCTCCTTCCGGCTCGTCGCCGCCGCCGCCTCCAACAGGAGGAGGCAGCCAGCTTCCCCGAGCGCCCGGCGCAGGCCACCACTGCCTCGAGCGGGGCGCGCCATCCCCTTCCCCTCCTCGCTGCCCCTCCCGCCGCCGCTTCTCCTGCTCCTTCTTCTTCCTCTTCAGGGACTCCCATGGCGCGCCCCCGCCCCCGCCTCCCTCGAGCGGGGTGCCGCAGAGCCGGGCCATCCTCGCGTCGACAGCGGCGCGCGCCCTCTTGGCCTTGCGGACCTCGGAGGCGGTGAGCGGGATGAGGGAAGAAGCGGCGGAGGGAGGAGGCGGGGCGGCGGAGAGAGGGAGCAGGGGTCGGGCACCTCCGTCGGCCGCGCCCTGCTCCTCTTCCTCGTCGTCGTCCTCTTCCTCCTGCTCCTCGTCTCCTCCCCTCCACCCGCGCCCCATGCCCCACGCGTCGCCCAGCTCCCTCGAGCTGTCGAGGTACCATAGGGCAGGGCTCCTGCGGACGACGTAGCCGGCGCGCATCAGGTGCGAGTAGAGCTGGAGGGCGCCCGCTGGCACGCCCGAGGAGAGCTGAGAAAGTATTCGAGTTTTTTTGTCGTTTGGAAAGACTTTGTGTGAGCTTTTTTTTTCTCTCTCCCTCGGGATTTCTTCTTTCTTTCCGTTGTCAAAAGGAAAAGGAAAAAAATCTATCTTACCGAAAGGGACACGGCCTCCTGCACCGACAGGGCCCGCGCGCTCCGAGCGTCGCCCTCGAGGGCGGCGGGCGGAGGAGGAGGGTAGCTGGGCCTCGGCGGCTTCGCTCTTGCTGCTGCTTCTGCTGCTACTGCTGCTGCTTCTGCCGCCGGCTCGCCGCCGCCGCCGTTCTTCTGCTCGTCCTCCCCCTCTCTCCCTGCCTCCCTCTCCCTCTTTGCTGCAGCGACGACCCCGACGGCCATGACCAGGTCCCCCCTGTCCACCAGGAAGGCGGCCTCTTCCGGGTGCAGGTACTGCAGGCCCCGGTGGTGGAAGCCCATCCGCGGGGCGAGCTTGGAGCGCGCCGGCGCGACGCGGGCTGCCCTCGGCGGCGGCGGCGGCGGCGCGGGCGGCTTTTCCTCCGCCACCGTGGCGGCCACCCACGCTGCACCGCTCAGCCCGCGCCCGCGCCGCGGCGCCGCCCAGGCGTCGCGCATCTCTGCGAGGCGCCTGCGGAGCGTGGCGGCGTCGTCCTCCTCCCCCTCCTCCTCCTGTGGCTCCTTCTCCTCGGTCGCAGCTGTAGCGGTCGCGGCGGCGGCGGCGGCGGCAGAGGCAGCAAAAGCAGCAGCTGCCGCATCCGCCGCCTCGTCGTGCTGCTGCTTCCTCTGTTTCCTCTTCGCCTTCTCGTTCGTCGCCGCCAGCTCCGCCGGGGCCTCCCTCTTCATTCCTCCGCGCTTGAAGATGGACGAGTCCGGGCGGTGGACGGAGTAGACTGCGGCGAGGCGCGTCGCCGCGGGGACGATTGATGGCGTCGTCGTCGACGGCTTGCTTTTGCCATCGACGACATCGCCCTCTCCCCCTCCTCGCGCCTGCCTCTTTGCTGGCCTCTTGTCGTCGTCCTCGACACAAGGAGCAGAAGAAGAAGGGTGCTCCTCCTCTGCCTCATGCGGCGGAGCGCCGGTCTCCGTCATCGTGCAAGAGATGCGACGAAGCCAGAAAAGAAAAAAAGGGAAAAAAGGGGAAATGAACTTGTACCAGTCCGATTGCTTTTTTTTAACTCGAAAAAAAACTCTCTCCCATCCTTCTTTCACTCGACCCTCGAGCTCGCGCCCACGGCCCGCTCCACCCTCCCGTACCAGGCCCGCAGCTCGTCGTTCCCGCGCATGGCGTCCGCGAACGAGTCCGTCTTCGAGACCGCCCTCCAGACGCCGAACGCGCTGAGGTCGGCAAGGTCCGGGCAGTCCCCTCCGGCAAACGGGGCGAGGGGAGCATCGGGGGAGGTTGAGGTGGCGCCCTCGCCTCGGCCTTCGCCATCGCCGTCGCCCCTCCGCAGCGCCCCCTCGGTCCACTCCCTCCCGGCGGCCTCCAGCGCGGCCCGCGGCTCCCCCTCGACCCCGTACTTTTTCGCGAGGCGACCCGCGATGGCCCACATCATCCCGGCGCCCGCGACGCGCGCCGCCGACTTCTCGACGACGCCGCCAAAGTCGCCCGCCTCGGAGATGTAGTCAAAGGTCTGCCACGACTCCCTGGCGGTCCGGTAGATGTTGACCGTGATGACCTTCACGAGGCGCCCGTCGACCCACTTGCGCCAGGAAGCCTCTTTGGAGAGAGGAGGCGAAAGAGGGGGAGAGGAAGAAGCGGCCCCGCCTCCTCCGCCGCCGGCGTGGCGGCGGAGCCAGGAAGAGGGCGAGGAGCCCTCCGCCGCCTTCCCGCTCCTCCCGCTTTCTCCTTTTCCTGCTGGACCCAGCCCGGCATCCCGCGCCTCGGCGGCGATGCGCGAGATGATCAGCGAAGAGTCCGCGAGCACCTCGACGCCCGGGGGCGGCGCGAAGGCCTCCCCGCCTTTTCCAACCTCGCCGAGGGCGAGGACAGGCACCTTGCGGTGCGTGCCCCAGTTGAGCTGCCGCTTCGTCAGCGGCGAGACCTCGACGACCCTGTAGGGCACGTCGTAGAAGTCGAGGACCGCCTTGACCTTGCAGCAGAAGGGGCAGACCTCGTACTGGTAGAGCGTGAGGGGAGGGGGCCGCGGGGAGGAAGGAGACGAGGGCGGCGGCGGCGAAAAGAGTCCCGTCGCCGCCGGGAGCGAGTAGAGGTGGTCGCCGCCGCTCGCTGCCGCTGCCGCTGCCGCTGCTGTCGAGGTCGAAGTCGACGCGACCGCCGCTTCCTCCGCCTTGGCCGCGTCCTTGGAGGAGGGGGCCAGGAGCGAAGTCGTGGCGAGGGCCGTGGCGGCGGCCCAGGCGAGCGTCGGGACGGGGCGGACGCGGCTGCTTTGGGAGGAGAGGAGGTGTGGGGAAAGAGGAGGAGGTCAGTTCAGGTCGACGGTCGGCGATCGAGAGAGAGGACGCAAGAGAAGGAGCAAGCCTTTGCAAAGGCCTTTCTCCCTGTTTTCTTTCGCCTCTGTTTGCAACAAGAGCGAAGAGAGTGCACGTGAGACCCCTCCAAAGCAAAAAAAACTCACCGGGAGAGCGCCGCCGAGGAAGCAGCGGGCGCGGAAGAAGAAGCAGAGGCGAACGAGCGAGTAATGGAACCCATGCACGTCAAAGAAGAACTAGCGGCGCCGCCGCCGCCGCCGCTGCTGCTGCTAAAGCAGACTACCGACGAAGTCGCCGCGGTGACGCGCACAGAGGCCGAGGCCAGCTGCGTCGCTGCGCGGCGGAACATCGCTGTTTTGCACGTGTGCGGAAGAGAGAGAGAAAGAAGAGAAGAATTCCCCTTCTTCTTCGAGATCACTCGACACGACGAGTGCTTTGAGGAGGGGCTGGGCGAGAGGTTGAATCGACGACGTCTTTCATTTTCGCTCTCGATCGGAGGCAAAGAGCACAGAGCAACACGAGAAAGCCTTCAGCTCTCGCGTGTCGCGGCTCTCTTTCTTTCTTGCCTCCTGTGCCCGCAGCAGCAGCGGCGAGTGGATAGCACGCAGACGCAGCGCGCGAAGCGGGCAACAGCAAAGAGAAAGAGAGCAGAGAGAGAGAGACAGACGCGATGGCGGTGAGTGAGGAGCTCGAACGAAAAAACGTTCAATGCTTTTTCCAACGAAAAAAGAGGCGCCAATCGAATGCTTCGCCCCTCTTTCTCGCACCTCAGGGGCCCTCGGTACTCGCCAGGCGTGGTCTCAGACGACTCCTCGATGCCCTCTGCCAGATTGGGCACGGAACGAGGGGCACCGAGAGGAAAGAAAAGAGAATTCTTCTTCTGCTTCGACGCGGAGGAGACGCAGAGAAGCGGCGAGCGACCTCCTTCGACCTCCACGCTCTGCCTGCTGTGAACAGACCGTCTCCTCTCCGTGTGTGTGTGTCGCGCTTTCCATCACTCATTTCGTCCTCTCCACGAAAACGCCTCTCAACAAACCAAACAGCCCAAGCGCGGCCGCTCCATGAGGATGAGCCTGCTGAAGGCGGAAGAATTCGCAGGAGGAGGAGGAGGAGGAGAGCGCAGCGAAGGAGGCCGAGCCGCGACGAGGGTTCGCGGCCAAGAAGGAGCAAGCGGCAACAGCAACGGCGTCTCTCACCGGAACGGCGGCGCGCCCAGCAGCGCGCGCCCCCCCTCGAGCGACGAGAACGCGATGCCCCCTCCGCCTCCGCGCCGCACCAACGCAGGAAGCGGCGGCAGCAAGCGCGGCAGGGCTTCTTCTTCTTCTGCAGCAGCAGCTGCGGCTGCAGGGCATGCCTCAGACGACGACGACGACGACGGCCCCGACGCCGCCGCCGCCAGGGCCTCCCGCGCCCTCGACGCGGCGGCCCTCGACGCCGATGCCGTGCGAGCCAGGGCGCGTAGGCTCGAGGCCGCCGAGCGAGCGGACGAAGAAGAGGCGGAGGAGGAGGAGAGGCCCGCGGCCGGCTGCACCCGCCCCAGCGCCGCCGCCAACGCCGCCGCCGACCCCGACCTCGACCCCTCGGGCCGCCCCTTCGTCGTCGTCGGCGCCGACGGCACGGAGTGGACCCGCGCGCGAGGGCAGGGCCTCCCGGGACAGGTCAAGCGCGTCGTGCTCCGCGACTTCATGTGCCACGAGCACTTTGCCGTCGACCTCTGCCCGCACGTCTCGTTCGTCAGCGGCGCCAACGGCAGCGGCAAGTCGGCGCTGCTGCAGGCGCTGCAGCTGGCGCTGGGAGTGCGCGCGGCCGCGACGGGCAGGGCCTCTGCGGCCAGCTCCCTCGTGCGGTCGGGGGCAGCGCAGGCCACCGTGCGCGTCGAGCTGTGGAACACGGGGCCCGACGCGCACAGGCCCGAGCTCTTCGGAGACACCGTCGTTGTCGAGCGCAGGCTCTCTGCGGCACCAGCATCGTCATCGGGCTCGCAGTTCAGCCTCAAGACCAAGACCGGAAGGGTCGTCTCGACCACCAAGCGCGAGGTCGACGCCGTGCTCGAGGCCCTGTCGGTGGACGCCGCCAACCCCGTGGTCGTGATGACGCAGGACGTCGCGCGCTCCTTTCTGGGGGGCGGCGGCGGCGGCGGCGCGGGCAACGCAGCGGCGCCCGACCGCGGCGTCGGCAGCGCGGCGGCGGCGTCGAAAAAGTTCGAGGTCTACATGAAGGCGACCCTGCTCTCCCGCGCCGAGGCCTCGCACGCCGCCGCCGCCGCGGCCGTCGCCGAGACGCGCCGGCACGTCGAGGCGGAGGCCGAGCGGCTCCGGGAGCGCGCCGACAAGGTCGCGGCGCTGGAGAGGGCGCTGCAGCGGCTGGAGGCGGCCGAGGCGCTGCGCGGGGAGACGGCGCGGTGCGAGCGCGCGGCGGCCTGGGCCGCGGCCAGGGGGGCCGAGGCCACGCTGGCGGCCGTCGACCGCCGCATCCGCGGCACGGGGCCCTCGATGCTCGAGGCGGCCCGCGCGCGGCTGGCCGGGGCCGAGGAGGCCGCCGCCGAGGCCGGGAGGCAGCTCGACGACGCGGGCGAGCGCGGCGACCTGGCCGCGCGCGAGCTCGACGGCGCCACCGCGGCGGTCCGCGCGGCGCAGGCTGAGGCCTCGGCGGCGGGCCGCGCGAGGGCCGCCGCGGCGCGCGCCGCCGCGGCGGCGGAAGAGGCCGAGGCCGCGGCCGGGGTGCGCCGCGAGGCCGCGCTCGCCGCGGCCATGGCCGCCGCCGACGCCGTCGAGCGTGCCCGCATGGAGCGCGCGACGGCCGCGGCCGAGCGCGCGAGGTGCTCCGAGATCGAGCTGGGCGAGGCGCTGCGGGCCCGCGAGGCCTCGCTCGAGGGGGCCAAGGCGCGCTCGATCGCGGCCCGCGAGGGGTGCGACGCGGCGGCGATGGCCGTCCAGCGCGCCGTCGACGAGGCGGCGCGCCGGAGGGGCAGGGCCGCCGCCGCCGCCGCGGCGCGCTCCTCGAGGGACCCGGCGGCGTTCTTCGGCGGCGAGCCCGCCGTCGCCGTCGCCAGGGAGGTCGCCAAGCTGCAGCAGCGGAAGAGGCTCAGGGGCCCCTGCGCGGGGCCGCTCGGCACGCTCGTCGGCCTCGCGGAGCCCCGCTGGGCCGCGGCGCTGCAGGCGGCGGCGGGCCACCTGTCGTCGACCTTTTTCGCGACGGCCGGCGCCGACGGCAGCGCGCTGCTGGCGCTCTTCAAGGTGTGCGGCCTGCAGTCCGGGCGCGCCGCCGTCGTCGACCCGGCGATCCCGCCGCACGTCATCGAGGGGAGGGACAGGCTGGCCGACAGGCGCGGGGCGCCGCTGAAGACGCTGCTGTCGGTGCTCGACTTTTCTTCGGCGGGTGCCGCTTCTTCGTCGTCTTCGTCGCCGTCGTCGTCGTCGTCGTCGCTCGCTGCCACCGCCGCAAGGAATTTTATGATCGACGCCTGCAAGGTCGAGCGCATCGTCCTCTGCGAGACCGAGGCCGAGGCCAGGTCCGTGGCCCGCAGCGTCCCGGGAGTCCACGCCGCGCTGCTGCCCGACGGCACGGCCTTCACCTTCCAGGGCGGCACGCTCACGGCGCGGCCCTTTGCGGGCGCGGCCGGCGGCTTGGGCGGCGGCTGGGGCGCGCTGTTCGGTGGCGCCGCCGACGCCAAGCAGCTCGCCGAGGACGCGTCGCGGGCCGAGCGCGAGGCCGAGGACGGGAAGAGGCTCCTGTCCGAGCAGCACCGCGGGCGCGACGCGGCCAAGGCGGCCTACCAGGCCGCCGGCGCGGCGCGCAAGGCGGCGAGGGAGCAGCACGAGGCGGCCAAGGCCGAGCTCGCGCGCGCCGAGGCCGAGGTGTCGAGCTCGGCCGGCGGAGGCGGCGGCGGAGGAGGAGCAGCGGGGGGCGGCCCCTCCTCCCAGTCTCCCTCCCAGCAGCAGCCCGCCGCCGCGAGCAGCTCCCCCGTTAACGCTATGGGCGCGCTCGACGAGGAGCTCCGCGAGGCCCGCGGCGACGCCGCCGACAGGCGGCGCGCGCTCGAGGAGGCCGAGGCCGCCGCCGCGGCCGCCGCCGCGCGGCTCGAGGAGGCCCGCGCCCGCAGCGAGCAGCTCGCCGCGGCGGTGTCCAACGAGCAGGGTAAGGGGCTCGAGGCCCTGGCCCGCGCCGCCGAGGGCTCGAAGCGCGAGCTGGCAGCGGCGCGCGAGGCCGTGGCGCGGGTCGAGGCGCAGCTCGGGGCGCTGGTGGCGGGGAGGGAGCGCGTCGCCGCCGACGCGTCGGCGAGGCGGGCCGACGCCGAGGTCATCTGCTCCGAGCAGCAGGGCGAGGAGGCGCTGGCGGCGCTGGAGGCGAGCGGTGCGTTTGCGAGCATCGACAAGAAGCTCCTGGAGCAGGCTGGGCTCCTGGGAGCGCCGGAGGAGCAGGAGGAGGACGGAGGAGGAGGAGGAGAGCAGGAGCGGGGGGAAGCGGGAGCTGAAGAAGCGGGAGACGGAGAGGAAACAGCTGCTGCTGCTGCTGCCGCCGCTGCTGCTGCCTCCACGGAGAAGGCGAAGAAGAGTAGCAGCAGCAACCCGGCCGCCAAGCTCGCCAAGGTCTTCGAGCTCCGCGCCGAGCTCGCCTCGCGGCGCCGCGACCGGGCCCGCGCCTGCGTGCGCGAGGCCGAGGCGGCGGCGGGCGGCGGCGCGGGCGAGCTCCGCGCCGAGCTGGCGGCCGCGAAGCCGGCCTACGTGTCCTGCGCCGCCAAGCTCCGCACGCACGCCGGGGCCTTGAGCGCGCTGGAGGCGTCGCTGAGGTACCGGCTGACGGACTTTAAGAGGATGGACAGGCAGGTCGAGGAAGCGGTAAGTTTTTTTTTTTTTTTGGAGAGCTGGTGTTTTTTTTCCCCCTTGTGGAAGAGGGAGAGAGAGAGAAAAAACTAACCTCCCCCCCCCCAAAAAAAAAAGGTCAACCGCCGCTTCGTGCGCTACATGAAGCGCAAGGGGCACCTCGGCCAGGTGAAGGTCAACCGCGACTCACGCACGCTTGACATCAAGGTCGTCGTGCACGGCTCGCAGCAGCAGCAGCAGGGGCAGCAGCAGCAGGGGCAGGGGCAGCAAGCGACGGGCCCGGGGAACGCAGCAGGGACCAACGCCGCCCGCACCAAGGTCAAGGACCTGCGGCAGCTCTCCGGCGGCGAGCGCTCCTTCACGACCGTCTGCTTCGCTCTGGCCCTGGGCGAATTCACCTCGTGCCCCTTCCGAGCGCTGGACGAGTTCGACGTCTTCATGGACGCCGTCGCCCGCAGGGCCTCGATGGCGAGCCTCTTCGAGACGGCCGCGCTGGCGCCGCACCTGCAGTTTGTGCTGCTGACGCCGCAGGACGTCCGCGCGGTCGACGAGGCGACGAGGGAGCTGCGGGCCAAGGGGGTGGACCTCCCGGAGCACTACCTCAAGGTGCTGTGCATGGCACCTCCCGTTCGTGGGTGACGAGACAGGGAGGGAAGGGAAAGGAGCGGGGAGTGGGAGGGAAGCGAACGGCGGTGTGTGTGTGGGAGAGAGAGGGGGAGAGAGAGAGAGAGAGAATGGCTTTTTCCTCTCTTTTTTTTTTTGCTTTCTGACCTGAGTATCTGCTGTTTTCTGAAAAAATCACCTGCAAAAATAAACAAACGCCCTTTCTTGTTCTCTTCGTTTTTCCGCTCGTTTTACGTTGGTTCGGTCGCGACTGAGTGTTGTTTTGAAGATCACACGGTTTTTCGTTCATCTTTTTCCGGCGACGGAAAAAAGAAAACACTCTTCTCTGTCTCTTTCTTTCCCTTTTCTTTCTCTCCTCTCTCCTCCTCTCTCTCCCTCTCCTTCTGTCCTAGCAGGTCGCGCCCCCGCACGAGTCGACGACGCTCACGCCCACGGCGCTGCACGCCGCGGTGGCCCCGCGGACCAGCGCCTTCATCCCGTCGCCGTCGACGCCGAGGGCCATCTGCGCGAGCGCCAGCGTGACGGCGTCGCAGGCGCAGCCCGCGGCGCCGAACGCGCGCAGCGTCTCGCAGCACTCGGCGGTCGGCGGCGGCGTCGCGAGCCTCAATAGGTCATCGCAGGAGGCCGAGAGGCCCCGGGAGGCCTTCTCGGGCGAGTCAAAGGCGTGGAGGAGGCCCGTGGGCGCCGAGGAGCAGGGGCCCGTCTGGATCTTGAGGCCGAGGGCGGGGCATCCTAATGGAGAGAGGAAGTGGGAGGGGGATTCGAGTTCATTTTTGGACAGAGAGAGAGCGTGAGAGAGAGAGAGAGAGAGGGAGAGAGAGAGAGAGAGAGAGAGAGAGAGAGAGAGAGAGAGAGAGAGAGAGAGAGAGAGAGAGAGAGAGAGAGACCGAAGCGTTTGTCGCCTCGCCTCGTTGCGCGACGTCGTTCCTCATTTTCTTCTCCTTCTCCTTTTGTTTTCTCTTCTCTCTCTCCACTCGCCTTCGCCGTCAGCAGTCGCGGAGGCTCTCAAGGCGAGGAGAGAGAGGGTCGCAGCGAGGACGAAATAAGACCGGGACATCATTTTTACGAGTCGAGAGAGCTTCGGAAGCTTCAAGGTTTTCGATTTCGAGCGAAAAAAGTGGGGACGAGGCGAAGAATAACAAGAAACTCTTATCTTCTTTTTTGGAGTTCGCTCTCTCTCATCTCTCTTCCTCCTCCTTCCGCTTCCAGCTTCCTTACCCCCCGTTTTGCATCTCTTTTGCGTTCGTTCTGCTTATGTTTTAATTACAATAAAGAATTCGGTTTTTTATCTCGCGCGGCGAGAGCTCTCTTCCTGCCTCCTCCCTCTCGACCTCTTCTCTCCCCCCCCCCCTCTTTTTCCTCTTCCCTTCTCTTCTTCGTTCCTCACATCCGCATCACCGCGTTCGAGGAGTTCTTCAGCGTCGAGGTCATCCTCCCGGCTGCCCACCCGTTGGACCACGAGGCGACGCCGTCGTTCCCGGCGCCCGTCCCCCCGCGCAGGGGGGCCGCACCGCCGCCCCCGCCGCCGCCCTCCCGCTTCTCGGCGGCGGCCTCGGCCTCCTCGTGCCGCAACCACCCCTCGACGAGCTCGAGCAGCCTGCCCTGCTCCAGCTCTCCGCGCAGCTCCTCGAACGTGTGCATCCGCCGAAGCTTGCCCCTCGCCAGAAAGGCCACGTGGGTCGGCCAGGCGTCGAGCCCGTCAAAGATGTGCGTCGCGTAGACGATCGTCGCCCTCCTCGGGCCCTCGCACTCGTCCGTGAGGAACTTCATCAGGTCCGCTCTGCCGAGGACATCGAGGTCGACGGTTATCTCGTCGAGGAGAAGGACGTCAAAAGGCTTGAGCAGGCCTGCGAGGTGGGTGGGGGAGAGAGAGAAGGGGGGTGGGAGAGAGAGAAGGGGGCGGGAGAGGAGAGAGAGAAAGAAAGGTGAGTTTTTTTTGTTTTTTCCCATTCTCTTGGGTTTTTCTTCCTTTTCTTTTTTTCCCCTTTCGAGCTCGAAAAGAGACCTCGAGCGAGCGACGACCCTCCCGAGAGAAAGGCAAAAAAATACTCACCCATCGCGATCTGCACCCTCCTCCGCTGCCCGTCGGAGACCCTGTGCATCCTCCACTCGGGATCGATGTCGAGCACTTCGACGAGCTTCTCCCTCCGCGCAGCGCCCTCGGCGCCGGGGGCCGACGCGCGCTCGAGCATCTCGCCGGCGCCGAAGTCAGCGGCCAGTGGCACCGAGAACCCAGCGAACGCGACGTCGCGCTCCCAGTTGCCCCCCAGGTACGAGAGCGCGCCCGAGGAGGCCAGGCCCGTGTCGTGGAACGGCGAGCGGCCCCCGAGCACCGAGACGGCCGCGCGCGGCACGAGGTGCTTCCCCCCGAGCACCTTCAGGAGCGTCGTCTTCCCGGCGCCGTTGGCGCCCAGGAGCAGGCAGCGCGACCCGGCCGGGAGGGAGAGGTGCATGTCGACGACGACGGGGGGCACGCCGGGGAGCGGACGGCCGTCTGGTGGCGGTTGGCGTTTTTTTTTTTTTTTTAGGGAGGGGAGAGGAAAGAGGAGGGTGCGCGTGAGCGATCGTCAAGGTTGAGGCTGAGAGCGCGCCACGCCCCAGCGACGACGGACTCTCTCGCTCTCGCTCTCGCTGCCGACGAAATCTCGATTGCGATTGACGTTCTCTTGCTCGCTGCGAGAGTAATTTTTCCTCCCTCACCAATGTCAGGATAGGAGAAGTCAAGCCCCTGCACGAGCACGGCGGGAACAGAGTCGGAATCAGCGGAGGGAGCAGACGACGCCTGCTGCTGCTTCTGCTGCTCGGAGGGAGCGTCGGTGGCGGCAATGGTCGTCGCCGCCGCCGCCGCTCCCTCCGCCTCCTCGCCCTTCTTCGCCACGGCGGCGAATTTCGCCCAGGGCCCCGCGGTGGGGAGCTCCCGCGTGGCCTGGTGGGCGGCGAGGGAGGCTCCGGCGGCCTGGACCTCGGCGGGCCTGCCGATGACGGGGTGGAGAGGCATTTTGGTTTATTTGGTTTTATGTTTTGGGTTTTTTTTTTTCGAGCGTCTCAAGAGGGGAGGGGGGAACGGGGGAAAGAAAGTGGAGGGAGAAATGGCGACAAATGAGAGAAAAAAAGGAAGCCGAGGTTTCTGAAAAAAGGAAGCCAGGGGTGACCAACAAATTTCCTCACTCTTCTTCCGCCTCCTACCACCCCCCTCCGGTTCCCCAGCCCCCGCTCCCTGGCTCCTCCAACCTTCCACAAGTGAGTCCCTCTCGGCGCGCACCGCACTCCTCATGAGCGAGCGGAGAGGGAGTGAGCGGAGAGGGAGTGGCGTCGGCCTTGAGCGGAAAAGACAAAGCGCCATGCAACCGCCTCCAATCGAACCCGCGCCCGCAATCGCCTTCGAAACCTCACCCTGCGCCTCACCGACCGTAAAAAACGCCCCAAAATACCCACTTCCTCCCATTTCCTTATGCCACAGCATGCGCTTCGTCGTCCTCTTCCTGTCCCTCGCGGCCGTCGCTTCGGCACGTCCTGGTAAGTCGAGGGGGAAGGTGTGATTTGATGTTTGAAAAAAAAGATGACGCAGCAGCAGACACTTTGCGTCCATGGTCGAGCACCCTCTCCCGTCTCCGCGGGGCTCTTATTCCTTCCGCGCTGCCGCAAAAGCGGCGCGGCGCATCGAAGAAACGAGCCTAGAAGCGGGGGAGAGAAAGGCAGCATAAGAATCTGGCGCCGAGAGAGCGCCGAGCGCGCCGAGGAAGCAAAAGGAATGCAACAGACGGCGGCGCGAGAGAGACGAAAGCGCCTAAAACTCGTCGTCTTTCGGCTCTTGTCGCCCCAGCTGTTGGACCCTTTTTTCGCTTTTTGGCTCTTGCTCTCCTGAAGCTCTCTCTATCTCTCGCGCGCGTCTTCTTCTAGCGAGTTGATTTCGAAAAAAGAGGTGGGAAAAAATCCACTGACAATTCCACCCCTCGAAAAAACTTTAAAAAAAAAAACTCGCAGAGCCCTCCCTCACCGCCTCCGCCGCCGACCGCCTCGGCGCCGACTTCCACCACGCGCCCGCGGGAGTCACCTGCGACGCTGCCTGCGCCTCCTTCGCCGGGGAGGGGCTCTCTCCCCTGGCCTTCAGCGAGTTCGGGGCGACCACGACCGGCAGGACGGCGCTCTGCTCGGCGCTCCGCAAGGACGGCACGCGCGCCGCGGGCTTCCAGCTCCTCGGGGGGGGCGGCGAGGGCGCCGGCCGCGCCACGTGCACCATCGTCGACGGCTCCGCGGCCGTCGAGGCCACCGACTACGCCTGCGCCTGCCTCGACGCCGCCAGCCAGGTCCAGGGCCTGCAGAGGCCGACGTTCGGGTCCCCGTGCTCCTCGACGTGCGCGACGTCGCTGCTCGGCGACGCGGGGAGGCCCGTGGCGGTGGGCGCGGGCGCCGCGGCCAGGGGCGACCACGCGTGCCTCGCCCTGGGCGAGCAGGGCGCGGCGAACAGGTTCGGGTCCGAGGTCGCGCCCGGCGCCTGCGTCGGCGGCCGCGACGGCGGCGTCGGCTTCGGCACCGACTCGTTCTCGTGCGTCTGCGTCTACGAGAGGCCCGCTTCCAAGGCCGCGGGTCCCAAGACGAGCTCCGGGAAGGCCGTCGACGCCGCCTCTGGCGCCGCCGCCGCCGTCGCCGAGAGGAGGACCTTCGACAAGGAGCTGGTGGAGCCCGCCGCTGTGTCGGTCGCGTCTGCGGCCGCGGCGACTGTCGACGACCCTTAGAAATGGGGATGAGAGAGGAACTTTGCGAAATGTCTTCCCCTCCCCCAATTTCATCCCCCCCCGCTCAGTCTTTTTTCCGCCCGCTTGTACTAATCTCTACTTATCGTATAACCTCGCTCCGTCCGTCAAACCACGTCCCTACTTAGCAACTTCCCAACCAACTTCAGTCCCCCGCTTTTTTTGCATCTCAGAGAGGAAAAAAAAA
>Ga0315289_10000970_pt1 | contig 44692 bp, 35 predicted proteins | sample YL17G11_40_MG_FD_203452 | JGI IMG/M metagenome (GOLD analysis project Ga0315289, IMG submission 203452) | Sediment microbial communities from Yellowstone Lake, YNP, Wyoming, USA - YL17G11_40 | ecosystem: Environmental > Aquatic > Freshwater > Lake > Sediment | place: USA: Wyoming | collected... | reverse complement strand
GAGAGAGAGAGAGAGAGAGAGAGAGAGAGAGAGAGAGAGAGAGAGAGAGGAGAAGAAGGGGTGAGTTGCTGGGAGGTGAAAAGAGGCAAGGGGGGGGGGGGCGAATGGCGATTGTTTTTTTTCCTCTCTCCCTTCTCTCATCTTTCTCCTTACCTGCGTCAGGTCCTTGTCGACGGCGTCCAGTGCGTTGGCCTTTTTCCCGGCGGCGAAAAGCGCCGAGGCGTACCGGCCCTGGATGCCCTGCGTCGAGGGGGCGTCCTGTGTAAAAGTGTGCAGGGAGAGAAGAGAGAGAATGGGAAAGATGAGGGGGGAGGAGCAAGACGTTATGCTCTCGCTCTTTGCTCTTCGGAGAAAATGATCGTCTTCGCCCCCAAGTTATCCAATTAACTCACGTCGAACGACAGCTCCTTGCCCGCCGACACAGATGACGCCGAGAGAGACCGCGTGGCCTGCTGCTGCTGGGTGGAGAGGTGGATTTGATGAAGAAGAAGAGGAAGAAAAGGGTGAGCAAAATGCTGAGAACGAGGAGTCGAGGGCGGCGCCCCCCCGGGCCGCCATCGTCGTCGCAAGCTCTCTCTCCGTCTCTTGCTCTCTTCCTCTTCTCTCTCTGTATCCTCCAACGCTCACCAGGTTCTCCGCTCGCCGAGACAGCGCGCGCGCCGCGTGGCGCAGCATGCTGAAGAAGAAGAGAGTCAAGAAAGAACGCGAGGAAGAGAAAGGAAGCAAGCACTTCTTGCTTCTTTTTTTTCCTTTTCGACGAAAGAGTGAAATTGCTTCACTTTTTTTACTCGCTCAAACTGTTTCCTCTCATCCGCCGCGATGCAGCTCAACGCGCAGACGCGCGGCCTGCGCGCTCGAGTTTCTCCTCGGGCGTCGGGAGTGGCTTCGGTTACCCCTTCGGCGCGGAGAATTGAGGAACGGAGGCCTGCTGCTGTCGCTGCGAACGCTTCATTGTCGTCACTCGATCATCGGCCGAGGCGGCGGCAACAGCACCTCCTCAACTCCTCGACCTCGAGGATAGGGCCCCACCGCGCTCGCCTCCCCCCCTCTCGGGTCAACCCCTTCGATCTCGCCTGGGGCACCTCCCTGCCCTCGGACATCGACCCGCAGCAGCTCGCCGCCAACCTCTTCGCCTTCTCCATCGTGCCCTACGCGGGCTTCCTCTTCCACCTCCACCGCTCGCGGGCGACACCCAAGCTGACGCTCTTCGGTTTTTATTTCCTGCTGGTGTTCGTCTTCGGCACGATCCCGGCCGGCATCTACGCCAAGGTCCACTACGGCAAGATTTTGGCTGACGTAGACTGGCTGCACGGCGGAGCGGAGAGCCTCCTGACCCTGACCAACCTCTTCATCGTCGTGGGGCTGCGGCAGGCGCTGCGGGAAGCGGCCGAGAAGAAGGAAGAGACTTCTTCTTCCTCGGAGGCTGCTTCTGCTGCTGCTGCTGCTGCTGCTGTGAAGGGGTCGTCTTCTTCTGCTGCTTCTGGGGATAAGTAGAAAACGGCAAGAAAAGAGAAGCTCCAACAAAAATGTAAAAACAGTTTCAAAAAAGTTTTCCTTTTTTTTTCACTCGAATCGCGCGCGGAACGGAAGGAAAAAATGAGTTGTCATCTCTCTCTTCTCCCCTCTCCGTCTCTTCATCTCATCCCCAGCCGCGGGAGAGGGATCAAAGAGGGAGAAGACCTAAATGCGGCAGCAGCAACAGCTGCGGCAGCAGCAGCAGCAGCAGCGGCGACGGAAAAACTGTGCTGCTGCCGGTACTGCAGTTGCCTGTCGCCTCCTCCCTCAGACTGCTGCTGCTGCTGCTGCTGCTGCTGAACGGACTTGGCCTTCCTTTTCTTGGCCGGCAGCAGGAGCATCAGGTCTTCCTCGTCCTCGAAGTCGTCGTGGGAGCCGTGGCCGTGACCTCCTCCCCCTCCTCCTCTTCCGACTCCGATTCCTTCTCCTCCTCCGCTGCCGCCGCCGCCGCCGTCTTCCTCCTCTTCCTCCTCATCCTCCTCCTCGGAGGCTTTCCTCGGGGACTCTATCCTGCCCCATTCTCCGTTCGGGAGCAGAGGAGGGACCAGGGGCTTCCAGCTGGAAAAGCGCCGGGGGATCGGCGAGGCCGGGAGGGCCCAGGCACCCGCGGCGGCGGCGGCGGCGACAGCGGCGGCGGCAGAGGCGGCTGCCTCTCGCTCGCGCTTCTTCGCCGTCGTCGAAGGAGAGGAGGAAGAAAGCCCCTTGCTCTTCTTCTGCAGCTTCTTCACGGAAGCCAGGGCCTTCTCGGCCTTCTTTGCCTTTCGAGCTGCTGCCGCCGCTGCTGCTGCTGCTGCTGCTGCTGCTGCCGCTGCCGCTGCCGTTGTTGTCGCTGCAGCCTCCTTGCCGCCGACGCCGCTGACGCCGCTCGCCGGACCAGGAGGGAAGGAGGAGGGGGCGGGGCGGCCGGCGGCAGGAGGCTGGGGAAGAGGAGGAGGATCGTGGTTGTGCTCCCCTTCGTAGGTCACGACTAGGTGCGCCGTCGTCGCTCTCGAGGCCGGAGGGAGGACAGGATTAGCAGCAGCAGCAGCAGCAGCAGCAGCAGCGGCAGCGGCAGCAGCGGCAGCAGCGGCAGCAGAGGAAGAAGGAGAGGGAGGAGGAGGCAGCGGCGGCGGCAGCGGCGGCGCGGGCGGAGCCGCGCGGGCAGAGCCCCTCTGCACGTGCTTCCTCGCGTCGCACCCCTCGCTGGTGCACCGGTAGTAGCTCCTGGGGAACGGGTTGCCTCGGACGGTCTTCTGGCCGTACTTGCGCCAGCGGTGGCCGTCGGGAGGGGGACGGTCCGGGGTGGCGTTCCCGCCGCCGCCGCCGCCGCCGCGGGTCAGGAGGAAGGAGGAAGAGGGGGAGCTGGTGCTGGTGTTGGTGTTGTCTCTCGCGGTCCCGAAGAGGCAAGAAATGGCAAGAGCGGCAGCAGGAGCGCGGGGAGGCGCCAGGGTGACGACGGTCCTCGTGGGCCCGGAGAAGCCGACGACGAACCTCTGAGGAGGAGGTGGGCCGGCGGGGGGCGGAGGAGGAGGAGGTGGGGCGGCGGCGGCGGCAAGGGGGGCCGGCAGAGACGCCGGGGGAAGCCCAGCGAGGGAGGAGAGACAGGCCGACCTCCTCTTCCCGCTCTCCGCGGCGGCGGCGTTCCTGATGCTCCTCTTGTCAGGAGCTGTAAAGGAAGCCTTCGCTGCGGTCGCCGTTGCTGCTCCTCCGCGCTTCCGGAGACCACAGTCGTCCTCCCTCGAGGGCGGCGGCAGCGGCGGCGGCAGCGGCCTCTTCTTCGCCTGCCGCTGCGGGCGCGTCTCCACTTGCTGCCGCTGCTCCTGCTTCGTCGTCGGCGTCTTCGCTTCTCTTTCTTCCCCGACGCCGCCGTCCCGCACGCGGCTCCCAGGGTTGGTGGAAGCAGCAGCAGCAGCAGAAGCGTCAGTGGCAGCAGCAGTAGAAGCGTCGGCGGCAGCGGCAGCGGCGGCAAAGGCGTCGGCCCTCTCCTCGGCCGCGGCGATGGCGACGGCCACCTGCACGAGCGGAGACTGCAGCAGGCGCCGGTCGGCCGTGCGGCGCGGGGCCGAGGCGGCCGAGGCGTCCTCTTCTTCGGTGCCGTGCCTCTTTCTCCTGAGCTTCTTGGTCTTCGCCGTCGTCGCGGCCTTTTCCCCGCTCCTCGGAGCCTCGGCGGCGGCGGCAGCGGCGGACCTCCTCTTGGCCTCCCTCGCCCGCGCGGCCTCGACGGCGGCAAAGGCCTCGGTCTCCAAAGCGGCGGCCTCCGCGAGGTCTTCGACGCTGCCGCCGCTGGTCGCCGTCGACGTCATCGCGGCTGTCGTTGTTGGCGTCGCTGCTGATGGTGTCGCAGCGGGATCGGCGGCGGCGCCGTCTCCGTCGCTGCGGTTGTTCTCTCTCACCTCCGCCACCGCCGCCGCCGCCGCCGCCGCCGGAGCAGGGGCAGCAGCAGCCGTTGTTTTTCTCGGAGACCTCTTACCCCCTCCTATGCCGTCCCCTCCTCCTCCTCCTCCGTTGGCCGGGGGAGAGAGGTAGACAATCCCTCCGTCATGCGAGAAAGTGAACTGCTTGTTTGTTTGGGCGTTGTTGAGTTCGATGAGTCGGGAGAGTTGAGTCAAAAAAAACGAAGAGAGAGAAGAACGCCTCAACCCTTTAGTAACTAGGGTTTCAAAAAAAATAAATCATACTGAAAAATCCAGATACTCGAAAAGACGCACTCTTCTGAGCTGCGAGGGGCCGCCCGGAGGACTCGAAGGATTCAGAAACACCGCCGAGATCGACGAGGGCTGCTCGAGGGGTTGGGAGGAGTGGACGAGAGCGGAGGCAGAAGGGGGTGAGAGAGAGGATGAGAGGCCGAAACGCTTGTAGGGAAGGAGAGAAAAAAAAAGAAAAAGAAAACTGCCGCTGCCAACGACGACGAACGAACCTGATTCTTGCCACCTCCTCTCGCCGCCGCCGAAGCCGGCATGCATGCTGGCATGCCGCCACCGCCGCTGCCGCTGCTCGTGCTCGCTCTCCCTCCGCCACTGCCGCCGCCGCCACCGCGGAACAGGAGCACCGGCGACGCGAAACAGTTGTCCTCGTCGGCCGCCTCCTTTGCCTCGGCCGCGGCTGCTCCCTCTGCTGCGGTCGCTGCTGCAACCGCAGCGGCTGCGGCAGCGGCAGCTTCTGCTGCAACCCCTCCGCCGCTCACGATCTCGGGAGGAGACTTGAGCATGGGAGTGAGAGCTCGCGCGCGAGAGAGGGGACAGAGAGGGAAGAAGAAAGAGAAGGCGAGAAAAAAATGTAGTAAACGAAAGAAGAGGAAGAGACGTTTTTTCCCCTTCAAGTTTCCGTTTTTCCTTCTTCGACCCCGACACAGGTTTCTTTTCTGTTTTTTCTTTCTCTTCCCTTCTCCCAGCTCCACTGTTTCCCATTGATTCTCTACCATCCATGATGCCCAGGCGAGCGGCTCTTTCGTAGAACCAAGGCGACGGCAGCGAGGAGCCTCACTCTCTGAGAGAGGAGCGCGCGCAAGGGAGACAGGAAGGGTTAATTTCCTAACGCCTTCGGTCTAGCGTGCAAGATGAACTCCGACCATCCTCATCCGCACCAGCTCCCCTTCTCCGCGCTGCTTCTCAGCGCTCCCTCGCCGTCTCTCGGACCGGCCTACGTGCCCACTCCTCCGAGCGGCGCGGCTCGCACGTTCGGCGGCTCCGCTGGAGGCGACGACGGCGCGCGCCGCTTGTCATCGTCGTCGTCTTTGGCGCCGAAATTGTCGCAGCAGCAGCGCGGATCATCGAGCTCTCGTCGAAGCATCTCGCCGAGCGTCCTGGCCGACCCCGCCGCCCTGCTCGAGCTTGAGGCGCAGGCCAGGGCCCCTCTGGACCCTTCTCTGAGCCCGCTCTTCGCGGTGGACGGGGCGACCAGGCTCGGCGTGAGCGTCTTCGAAGGGGCTGAGAGGAGGAGTAAGAACTCGAGCAGCTCGATTTCGATCTTGACGACCTCGACCTCGTCGACGCTGCCCCTCCTCCCGCTCGCCCCGCACCCGGCCGCCGAGGACGCCCCGCCCTGGCTCGAGCGCCTCCTGTGGCCGCCGCCGCCGCCGCCGTCGCACGACAATAAGGCCAACGGAAACGGAATCTTGTTCTCGAAGCTCCCCTCCCCCTCCGTGATAGCCGGCTACCAGCGGGACTGGCTCGAGCTCGACGCCGCGGGCGCCGGCGCGGCCTGGGACGCCGCGGCGCTCGAGCCCTGCTCCAGCGCCAAGGGGGTCTCCGCGCTCGTGGTGTGTTCGAGAAGGGACGCGGAGGCCGCCGCTCGCTTCGTGTTCGGCGAGGTTGCCGGGGCCTTCGAGCGGTGCCGCCTGGGCAGGCACGGGCGCGTCCGGGGCTTGCCCGGCGGCGGCAGCGGCGCCGCCGCCCCCGCCGGAGTCTTCACTTTCGACGAGGGAGAGGAGGAGGCGGGGGCCGAGGAGGGGGGCGGCTTCCGGCGCGCCGCGACGAGGCTCCGCGCGGCCCTGAGGCTCTCCTCGGGCCCCGCTGCCGCCCCGTGCTGGCGGGGCGGCGGCGCGGGGAGCCTCGAGGGCGGGCCCGAGAGCAGCCTGGTCGTCTACGTCGTCCCGGCGTCGTCCTGCTCCTCTTCTTCTCCTTCCGTCTGTTTCGCCGACTCGCCCCGGGACGCCCTGAGCGCTCTCCTTGAGGTCTCCGCGGCCCTCAGTGACCCGAGGCCGGAGCAGCAGCGGGAGGGGGGCCTGGCGACAGGAGCGAGGGAAGCGGCGTCTGCGGCAGCCATGAGGCAGCGGAGGAGGCCGCTGGCGGCGACGCTCCAGCTTGTGCCGCGCTCGGCGCTGCCCTCGCTCTCTGGCGCCGCCTCTTCTCCCTCTGTAGCAGCAGCAGCAGCAGCAGAAGCAGCTCCTCTCCTCCTCCCGCCGAGCGAGCCCTCGGCGAGGGCCGCCCGCGCGGTCGCGTTCGCCGTCTTCTCCAAGCTGCCTCCGCGTGCCTCGGCCGCAGCGGCGCAGCAGCAGCGCTCCGAAGTCGCCCACGAGCCGCTGCTGGCGCTCGCCTGCGACGGCGGCGACGGCGACGGCGACGGCAAGGAAGGAGAAGGAGGAGAAGGAGGGGGCGCGGGCGGAGCAGCAGCAGCCGAGGAAGAGGGAGGGGAGGAGGGAGGGGACGGCGACGCGGCGGCGAGGGCGGGCCGGACGCTCCACTGCTGCTACCTGCCCGTCTCCCGCCCCTCGCCCTCTTCGACTGCCGACGCCGTAGGAAGCGGAAGCGGAGGCGAGAGCGAGCAGCAGCGGCGGCAGCAGCAGCAGCGGCAGCAGCGGCAGCAGCGGCAGCTCGTCGCAGTCGCCTGGACGGACTCGAGGGGGCTCCTCCTGCGCGTCAAGGCCCTCGGGGTCCCCTCTCCCCCTTCTCCTTCTCCTCAGCCCTCCGGTGCTTCTTCCGCGGAGGGCGCGGCCTCGGCGCTGGTTTCGGCGGTGCTCTCGGAGACGGCGCGGTTCAGGGCGAGGGCCGCCGCCGCCGCCGCCGCCGCTGGCGCGGCAGAGGCCCCGTCCTCCTCCTCCTCTGCCCCAGCTCCCCCTCCCCCTCTGCGCCGCATCCTCGTCTCGAGGCTGGGATCGCCGCCCCCGGCCGAGGCCGCTGCCTGGAGGGAGCTCCTCGGCTTCGGAGGAGGCGCGACGACGAAGGAAGACGGGGCCCCAGGCGACGCGGGAGGGGAGGGCGAAGCGATCGCCGCCGTCGCCCTGTCGTTCGACCCGCCTTACAGGATAGCCAGGGCCGCGGACGCGCCCGGGTTCCCCTTCCTGGCGCTCTCTGCCGACGGAGGCGAAGGAGAAGGAAGGGAGGAAGAAGCGTCCGCTTCCGCCTGCGTCGTCCTCCCTCCGCCGCCCCAGGCGTCGTGCCCGGCCGAGGCGGACTCGGCCCGCGTGCTGCGCCTGCGGCTCCTCGGGGCCGCCTCTGCCGTAGGCTCAGGCTCAGGCTCAGGCTCAGGCTCAGGCTCGGCTGCTGCTGCTGCTGCTCCTTCTCAGCCGCCCCCTCTAGCCTCCCCGGCGTCGTTCGCGGCCTGGGCCGGCGCCGAGCTCGCGGCGCTCTCGGCGCTCTCGGCGGCGACAGAGTGGGCCTCTCTCGTCTCGTCTCCGCATTCTTCTTCTTCTTCGTCCTCCTCCTCCTCCCGTGCGGCAGCAGCAGCAGCGCCGCCGCCGCCGCCGCCCGCGGGCCTCTCCCCCGGAGCGCACCTGCCCCCGCACGCCGCGGCGGCGCTGAGGCTGGCGAGGCTGTGCGAGGCGGCCGCTGGGGCCGGAGCGGCGAGGCGCAGGTGAAAGCGAAGAGGAAGAGGAAGAGGGAAAAGAAGGGAGGCGAAACTGTAACCTATTTTATTCACACTCTCAGTTCTTCTTCTTTTCTCGCATTTGTCTCCTCTGGCTTTCCTCTCCCTGCTCCGTCCCGCCTGCGTTTCGTCAGAAGCGCTTGCTTGTCTCCCCACCTCATCACCCGCTCGTGAGCAGCGCCAGACACACGCGAACACGCAAGCGCGCGCATACAATGGAGGAAGTCAGCGAGCTCGTCGAGGTCGCCGACGCCGTCCGGCACCAATTCGCGTCGGCCGATGACGCGGCCAAGCTCGCGGCCGCGGCCGCCGTCACGTCCGACCTCGAGGCCCTCTGCGCTTCCAGGGAGACCGACGCGCGCGCGGTCATTGATCGTGAGTGGTTTGGAGCGGTGAAGAGAGAAGAGAGAGAAGAGAGAGAGCATTTCGCTTTCTCTTCCATTTGTCGACAACAATGCGCGCAGCAGCCATGCTCCCAACGAAAAAACAACAGCATGCTCAACCTCCTCCCCGCTTTCGGCCTTCCTCTCGCCCTCTCGCCCCCAACAAAAAAAATTCATCCGCTTCACCCCCCCCCCAGGCCTCACCCGCGTCGTCGAGGCCGAGACCGCCGCGGCCGCCCCCCCACCGGAAGCGGCGGCCCACGGCGAGCGCCTCGCCGCGGCGCGGGCGCGGGCAGCCGAGGCCTCGGCCGCCGCCGCCGCCGCCCGCGCCTCGGCCGCCGCGCTGCGGCTCGGGGGGCGGCAGGCGGCCGAGCAGCGCCTCGACGCCGAGGCCGCCGCCGAGGCCGCCGAGGCCCTCGCCGCCTACGAGGAGCCCCGCATGCGCGCCGCGCTGTCGCTGTTCGTCAACATCTCGAGCGTGGCCTGGCAGATGGGGAGCTGCTGCCTCGACGGGAGGGGGCGAGTCGTCGGCACGTTTGGCGGGCACAAGCCGAGCCGGCTCTCTTCCTCGAGGCTGCAGGCCGGCTCTCGCTCCTCTGGATCGAGGGCCTCTGGGGCGGGCCTGCGCAGGTTCGAGTTCGACGAGGAGAACACCCCGCGGTTCGACCTGGTCAACTCGATGTGGGACATGATCGGGCGATGAGAGGGGGGAGAGAGAGAGAGGCTGTAAAAAAAAAAGGGAAGGAAACAAGGAAACAAAAAACGTGTTCATATTACTTGCGCGCTAGAAACTCGGGGAAAACCAAAAAAAGGAAAAAAAAAGGTCAACCCCGAGAAAACATCTCCCCGGGAGGGACGTGCTTCTTGACCCCTCCCCCGCCGACAGGAGCCCCGTAGGAGACCCCGCCGTCCGGCTGCTGGACGATGACGCCGCAAGGGACCCGGTCGAGCACCTCGTGCACCTCTGCGCGAGTCCGGAAGCCGCCGCCCGCGCCCGCCCCTCCGAGCCCGCTCTCGCCCCCGGCCTCCTCGGCGGCGCGCGCCCTGTCCGCGGCGTAGCAGAAAAAGAGCGCGTCGACCGCAGAGAGCAGCACCGCGGCCACCGCCGAGAGCGCGGCCCAGGCGAGGGCGCCGCAGACGGCGCCGACGGCCGCGGCCTCCTGCCAGGGCAGCGGCGAAGAGGAGCTTCCGCTGCCGCTGCCACCGTGGCCTCCGCCGAGGCGGCTGTACGCGAGTCCCGTCGCGACGCCCCACACGACGCCCGCCGCGGCAGTCCACGACGACAGCAGCAAAGGAGGGAAGTACCTGTTAGAGAGGGAGGAAGAGCGAGAGAGAGCAGGGGAAGAGAGCAGTGGGTGAGAAACGTTTCTTCTTTTTCTTTCCTTTCCGTCGGGTCGAAAAGAGAAAACAGGAAGAGAAAAAAGCCAAACAGAAAAGAAAAAAGAAAAAAACCTCCTCACCAGACCCCGAACGCGTCGAGCATCGCCGAGCGGAGAACCCCCGTCGCGGCCTTCCCCGAGGCCAACAACCCTCTGCCCGAGACCGCCGCCGCGATGACCGCGAACTTCGTCAGGTAGTCGAGGAACGCGAGCGCGCCGCGCGCGAGCGTTGCCAAAATCGCACCGAGGAACCGGAAGCAGCCCGCCGCGAGCGACACCTCTCCGTTGCCGTTCGACGCGGCGGCGTTCTGCAGGGCGTCGATGGCGGACCGTAGGAGCTGCGTGCCCGTGAGCACCAGTCCGGCCAAGGAGAGGGTGCCGAACTGCGGGCCCAGGGCCGCGCGCAGCGACGAGCGCAGCGGGGAGGAGGAGCCCCCTCCGTCGGCGGCAGCGGCAAAGTACCACGAGCTCACGCTGCCGGCCACGATAAACGTCTTGAGCTGCGCCAGAGTCAGCGACGCCCAGAAAGCCACCACGGAGGCGAGAGCGGCCAGCGGCGGCGCGTACGCGGCGGGCTGCCAGGCGCAGACGGGTCCTCCTCCCTGGCCTCCTCCTCCAGAGAGCTCGCTCCGGACGACCCTGCCGTTGGCGGCGGCGGCGGCAGCAAAGAGCCCCAGCCCGCCCGCGGCGGCCAGAGACGCCGCGTCGGAGGCCAGCGACGCGGCCACGAGCGCCGGCGTCCCCGCCAGCGCCGCCGAAGCCAGCGCGAGCAGCCTCGCGCAGAGCTCGACCCGGTCCCGCCAGACGTAGAACACCGCGGCGGTGAGCGCGGCGACGAGCGCGAGGGCGAGCGCCGGGCCCGGGAAGCCGTTGAGCGCGGCGAGCAGCGAGGCGACGAGCGGCAGGGCCATCTGCGCGCCCACGGCGGCTTTCGCCATGGCGAGCGGGGCGTGCCGAAAGGCGGCGAGGGCCGCGGCGCCGCCGGCGAGCGAGGCCGCGAGCGTGAGCGGGAGGAGCACAGCCGCGGAGCGGAGGAGGCGGGCGGCGCGGTCGTCGGCGTCGTCGGCGGAGGAGGACGAGGGAGAAGACGACAAGAGGCCGGCGCCCGCCGAGGAGGAGGAGGGGCAGTTCCGGGGGTCCGCTGCCCAGTCCGGGTCGCCGAGGACGCGGAGGAGGTCGTGGGCGTTGCTGCGTTTGTTTTTTTTGAGTGAGGCGGCGGAGGGCAGAAAAGGTGAGAAAAGTGAGCGCACGCGCGAGAGAGTAGGGCGGCGAGATGTTTCGGAAGCCGATGGGCGCTTGCTTGGCTTGCTCCTCACCTGTGTCGAATGGCAAAGACACCGCTCGCCACGACGAAAGCGACGGACGCGAGCAACGCGACACCCCAGGCGCTGTCGCGACGCTGCCTCGGGGCCGGTGCGACGCGGGTGAAGGCGCTCAGAGGCACCGGAACATCGTCGCCGTTCGGCGGGACGAGGGGCTGGCACTCGGCAAGACGGGCGGAGGACATGGTGGGCGACAGAGGAAGAAAAAAAGTGAGGCCGACATCAAACAAATTTTCTCCCTGATCTGTGGTTTCGATTTCCGGGTCGCGATGAAGCGCCAAACGCAGCTCATCAACCTCGCCCAGCTCCTCCTCGCCCCTCTGCCAGCGTACCTGCTCTCTCGACACCTCCTCAGCGGGGAAAAAATCAGCACGCCTGGCTTCTTTGGCCTCCTCAAAAGCACATCGATATCGTCGCCCTTTGCTTTCGCCAACATCCTCCTTTCCTTTTCTTTCCTTCTGGGCTGGCTCGCCTCTCTTTTGCAAGGGTCCACCTGGCTGATTGACCCGTACTGGACCCTGGTGCCTCCGCTGCTGGACGCCTTCTATAAAAAAGCGTGCAGCGGCAGCAGCAGCAGGAGCGACGGCCGCTCCTTCCTCCTCTTCCCCTCTTCTTCTTCTTCTTCCCCTCCTCGCGCCGCAGCCGCGACACTCCTCCTCCTGCTGTGGTCCCTGCGCCTCACCCACTCGTACTTCCGCCGCGAGCGGTGGCGGCTCGGCGCGGAGGACTGGAGGTACCAGCGGATGCGGCGCGAGTGGGGAGGGCACTGGTGGTGGTGGCAGCTCGTGCCGGTCTACCTCGTGCAGCACCTCCTGCTGGTGGGGCTCGCGCTGCCGAGCTTCGCTCTGCGGTGCTGCTCGAGCGCTGGTTCCGGCTCTCGTTCTGCCGTTGGGGGCTGCCTCTCTTCCTGTGCCTCCTCTTCTTCTTCCTCTTCCTCTTCTTCTTCTTCCTCTTCTTCTTCGTCTTCGGCGAGCGGTCGCCTCGGAGGTTTCTTGCTCTCGCTCCGAGGAGGAGGGACGGAAAGCAGCGCCGCTCCTCCTCCTTCCTGGCACCCGCTCTCCGACTCCCTCGCCGTCGCCGCGGCCCTCTCGGGACTGGCTCTGGCCCTCTTGGCCGACTCACAGCTCCACGCCTTCGTTTCTCGCAACGAGCGAGGGAGGAGCAGGGGAGCGAGGGCGACGGTCCTGGACTCGGGGCTGTGGTCGCTGTCGCGGCACCCGAACTACCTGGGCGAGACGGTCTTCCATCTCTCGCTGGCAGCCCTCGCGGTCAGCGGGCGGTATGCTTCCTCTGCTGCTGCGGCTGCCGCTGCTCCGGGGGGGTCGCCTCCTCGCCTTCTCTCCCTCTCGGTCCTGTGGCCGCTCGCCGGCGCGGCGCTCAACACCGCATGCCTGCTCGCGGTGACCCGGATGACCGAGGCGAGGACGGCCGCGGCGAAGGGCAGGAAGGGCGCCTGGGAGGGCTACTGCTCGAGGGTGCCGTGCTGGATCCCGAGGGTCGGGCCGCTGGTTCGCGCGCTGACGTCGTCGGGCCCTGCGGCGAAGCCTCGGGCGAGGCGAAAAAGGTGAAAAGAAGAAGAGGTCGAGACTGAAAAAAATCAAAACGAAATTCACAATTTGCCTCTTCCGCTGCTTGTTTTGCTCTTTCTCTCTGCTTCTTTCTTTCTCTTTCTCTCTTTCTCTCTCTCTCGCGCGCGCTTTCTTCGAGAATGCAGGACTTTGAGAACGCCGTGGCGGCGCCTACCCCGGGCGGAGCAGGAGGGAAGGCGGCCTTGAACGCAGCAGCAGCGACAGCAGCGCCGACGCCGAGGCGAGCGCTTGGCGAATTGAAGACGAACGCAAACGCTCTCAGCCCCGCCGCCGCGGCGCATCTCGGCACAGCGCATCCGCGGCAGCAGCAGACGCAGAAGATTCAGGTGCACGCGCGACTCCAGAGACCGCCGACGGGGAAGCCTCCCGTGGCGCCCCCGCAGCAGCAGCAGAAGCAGGCGACAGGCGTAACCATTCAAACTGCCAGTGCCCCCGCCGCCCCTTCTCCCTCTCCTTCTCTCCTCCGGCTCCCCCCGGTCGAGCGCCCCGCCGGCATGCCGCTCGACCAGCAGCTGGCCGCCGAGGAGATCCGGGCGCAGAAGCTGGCGCACGGAGCGGCGCAGGCCATCTGCGCGGGCGTGCCCCTCTCGCTGCCATTGACGGCAGCGGCGACCGCCGGCGCCGGTCGCTACTCGTCGTCGTCGTCGTCGTCGTCGAGGAGGCGCCTCCCTCTGGGCCCCGCCGCCGCCGCCGCCGCCGCCGCGAGGGCCTTCACCGTCTTCGGCGACGACGACGACGAAGACGACGCGGAGTGCTGCAGGCCCAGATCGGCTCCGTCGACGCCTCCCGCGGAGTCGAGTTTCCTGGGAGAGGATCAAGGTAAGGAAAGAGAGAGAGAAAAGAGAGAGACGAGAAGAGGAGAAGAGAGAGAGGGAGAGTTGCTTTCCTTCCACCTCCCGTCCTCACCTCCTCCAGCTTCTCAATCAAAACACAAACAAAACAAACAGACTTCGCGCCCTCCCCGCCGTCGCTCGACGACGCCCTCGCGTCGCTGGAGCTGTGCGCGGACAGAGCTTCCGAAGGAGAAGGAGGCGACGACGAGGAGAGAAACAGCAACAACGTCGGCGAAAGAGAAGGCGGCGGGGGCGCGAGTGCCTGGGCCGTCTCCCCTGCGAGGGACGCCTCGGCCGAATAAAGGGACGCAGTAAGGTGAGAGAACGCAGGGGGAGATGGTGCCTTTTCCTCCGCGGGCTTGTGTGTGTAATAACAGAAATCAAACACAGGGAGAACCTTTCAGGGACCGCTGTTCAATAAAAGAGAGAGGGAGAGAAAGACAAGGCGAGAGAAGCGAGAAAAAATCCGACCGTTTTCTCTCCTTTCATTTTCACATCAATCGAGCTCCTCTCTCAATTCTTCTCTTCTTCCCTTTCTTCTCTTCCCTTCTCCTGCGAGCAAGCGCGCTCCTCACGCTTCCGCGCGCGAGGAGCCTAATACATGGCTCTGGCTCCCCTCCAGTCCCGACAGGCCGCAGCCAACGCGCGCGGCGCCCCCTCCTTTGCTTCTTCCTCAAGGTTTTCTCAGTCGAGGGCATCAGTCGCCGCCGCTTGTCCTTATTCTTCTCTGCTCGCTCAGAAGAAGCAGCAGACTCTCTCTACTTTCAGTTCGCCAATCCGCGGAGGCTCTCTGATCGCCATGTCAGCCGGTGAGTTGGTCTGTTGGTCGAGAAAAGGGAGGGCATTCGCGAATAGAGAAAGGAGAGAGCGGATTTCTTGCTGCACCGATCGAGGTCGATCAATTTTTTTTCTTCTTCCAACCTCTTCTTCGTCTTCTTCTCCTCTTCTTGTTCTTTCAAAAAAAAAAAAACCTTCTCCAGCCGAAGCCCCCTCCTCCCACTCCGCCACCATCATCGACGGCAAGGCCATAGCCGCCACCATCCGCGGCGAGATCGCCGCCGGGGTCAAGGAGCTCGTCGCAGCCACGGGAGGGAAGGCTCCGGGCCTGGCCGTCGTGCTCGTCGGCGCCCGGGGCGACTCGGAGACGTACGTGCGGTCGAAAGTGAAGGCCTGCGAGGAGGTCGGGATCGAGTCGTTCGCGTCCTACCTGCCCGAGGACGTCTCGCAGGAGGAGCTGCTCAAGGTGAGAGAGAGAGGGAGTATTGGGGAGAGAGAGAGAGAACATGTTCTTTCTCTTCTCCTCGGCGGCGAGAAAGAGGAAGAAGAGAGAGAGAACGAAACGAAAAGCACTCTTTATATTTCCGCCCGCGCCCCCCCGACGAGAGACGGCTTTCCCGTTTCTTTTCCACTTTGCGCTTTGGGAGGATATGCTGGAGTGCGAGAACGGAACAAGAATTGGCGCTCTGGGCAAAACAAACGGTTCCCTTTTTTTCCTCCGAGGAGGGGCGCGAGCGCGAGAGCACCCGACAACAAAAAAAGAAAAAAAAAACGTAATAAAATGTCCCTTTCTAAACGACCACCATTTCTCATCATTCCCGACAGGTCGTCGCCGACTTCAACGCCGACCCCAAGGTCCACGGCATCCTCGTGCAGCTCCCTCTTCCCAAACACATCGACGAGACAACGATTTTAGATGCGATCGACCTCGAGAAGGACGTCGACGGTTTCCACCCGGCCTCCATCGGCTCGATCGCGATGCGCGGGCGGCAGCCGAGGTACGTGTCGTGCACGCCCAAGGGATGCATCGCGCTCCTCGAGAGGAGCGGGGTCGAGATCGCGGGGAAGAGGGCCGTCGTCGTCGGTCGGAGCAACATCGTCGGCCTGCCGGCCGCGCTGCTGCTCGTGTCGCGCGACGCGACGGTGACGATAGTGCACAGCCGCACGCCCGACCCCGAAACGATCGTCAGGGAGGCAGACATCGTCATCGCGGCGGCGGGACAGGCCGAGATGATCAGGGGATCGTGGATCAAGCCCGGGGCGGCGGTGATCGACGTGGGGACCAACCCCGTGCCCGACGCGAGCAAGAAGCGGGGGTACCGCCTGGTCGGCGACGTCGCGTTCGACGAGGTGAGCGCCGTTGCTGGTCACATCACGCCCGTTCCCGGGGGCGTGGGACCGATGACGATCACGATGCTGCTGCAGAACACGCTCGAGGGGGCGAGGGCGGCGCTGCTGCCCTAAAAAAAAACCAGAGAGTCATAGATGGTTTGCTTTCTTTTCTTTCGTGCAAACCGAAAAACACAAAGACACGACTTTCTTTCTTTTTCCTCTTTCTTTCTTTCTCTCTCTCTCTTTCTTTCCTGATTTTCTCTCCCTGGAAGACGACGGTTGTTTTACAAAAAAGAGAAAAGACACCTCCTCTGAGTTCTCTCTCTCTCTCTCTCTCTCTCTCTCTCTCTCTCTCGACAAAATTTAAGGCTATCGACACTTGGGATCGGGGGAAAGGGGAAAAACTCTTCTCTTTTTGTTGTTTGACGGTGCGGCAAAAAACTCGAGGAAAAAAACAAAAACTTCCTCTTCTCTCTCTTCTCTCTCTCCCTTCACTCTCCCTCCATCTCCTCCTCCTCCTCCTCCGACTCAGTCGCGGAACTCGTCCATGAACTTTTTGTGGAAGGCCCCAAAGTCCGCGACCATCTTCCTGATGCGGTCGTCCGATGGCAGGATCGTCGTGCGCAGGTGGAACGTGCCCTCGTGCTGCCCGAACCCCGACCCGGGCACCGTCAGGATGCCCGTCTCCTCGACGAGCCTGAGGCAGTACCACGTGTCGGGGCTCTTCCCGGCCGCCTCGGCCGCCGCGAGGGCCCTCTTCGGGAGGTGGATCCGCGGGAACGAGTACATCGCGCCCTCGGTCGGGTTGCACGTGACGCCCTCGCACGCGGCAAAGGCCTCGGCGACGACCCTGGCGCGCTCCGAGAGCCGCGCGATGATCCCCGACCGCTCCTCCAGGTACAGTGCGCGCGACTCGCCGCCCTCGGGCGGCGGCGTGACCATCAGGGCCACGGCGGCCTGTCCGAGCGTGTTCGGGCAGAGGTTGATCGACGAGATCTTGTAGATCTCCGCGACCGTCTCGGGCAGGATGTTGATCGCCTCCATGTACCCGCCGCGCAGCCCGCACTCGCCCGTCGACCCCTTCGAGACGGTGTGGAACGAGACCAGCTCGACGCCGGACGCGTACGGCTCGCCCATCGACCGCAGGACCCTCTTGCACGACACGAACGGCCGAGACGCCAGGTACGAGTTCTCCTGGTAGACCTCGTCCGCCATCAGCACGACGCGCTCCTCGAGCGCGAACCGGACGAGGTCGCGCAGGTTCGCCTCCGACAGGCACTGGCCCGTGGGGTTGCCCGGGTTGATGAAGACCAGCGCGCGGACCGCGACGCCCGAGGCGCGCGCCGCGCGGGCGCGCTCCCGCAGGTCGGCGACGTCCATGCCCCACCCCTTGGCCTCGTCGAGCTCGTAGGGCACCAGCTGCCCCCCGTACTGCTTGATGCAGGCCGAGTAGAGCGGGTACTGCGGGATCGGCGTCAGGATGCCGTCGCGCGGGCCGCGGATGAGCGCGTTGAGGATGTACTTGACCGAGGGGGACGCGCCCTCGGTGAGGAAGATGTCGTCGGCCGAGCTGGGCACGCCGCCGTCGCGCTCCGAGATGAAGCGCGCGACCTCCTCGCGGATCCCCGGGGCTCCCCTCGAGTCCGAGTAGGCCCCGAGCCCGCCGGGGAAGAAGGAGAGCAGCTGCCTTGCGCGCTCGATCGCGTCGGCGGGGAACAGCGCGCGCGCCTTCGGGAGGTTGTCCCCCTCCATCAGGAACGGGGCGGCGAGCAAGGCCAGGACCTGGCGCGTGAAGGTGATCGGCTTGCCACCCACCGAGTGGGGGTTGCCGACTGGGGGGGGGGGGGGGGGGGCGTTTTTTTTAAAGGGGGGGCGGGAGGGTGGAGGGTGGGGGCGGCGCGGGTGGCGCGGGGGGAAGTGAGCGAAGGAGGGGAGGGGGAAGAAAGGAAAGGAAAGGAAACGAAACGAAACGTGTTAACCGGGTCTCTTGGCGACCTTTTTTCGAGGTCTTTGTCGACCCTCGGGAACGAAAAAATAATATCTTCTCTTTCTTTCTCCCGCTCCTTCTTCTCTCTTCCGAACTCCTCACCGTTGGTGTACAGGATCTCCCTCCCGGACTTGCGCAGCTCCTCGCCCTTGAGGTAGAGCTCCCCTCGGACGGCGTACTGCGCCGCCTTCATGTTGGCGTTGATGAGGTCCGGGTGGAGCACCTAAGGTTTGATTTTTTTTTTTTTTGGGGGGGGTGAAGAGGTCGGGTCGAGGTTTCCGTCGTTGGTGAGCCTTTGTCCCGACCCTCTTACGTTTTGATGGCCCCTGATCTTTCCCGCATTCGCTCTCTCCCTGTTGCTTTCGTGTCTCTTCCGCGACGCATAGCGCACAGAGCAGGTCAGCGCCGACCTCAGGGCACGAGCGGCGGGGAAGAGCGGGGGCAGGGAGACGCGTCAGAGAGCGCGTGCGAATCACCGGCAGGTCTTTTCTTCCCGAAAACACGAACGGAGGAAGTTGATGCCCTTTCAATAATTCGGAGCTGCTAGTTCCTCCTTCTGGGCGTTCTCCCCCAGCTCCGCGGCACGAGAGAGCAGAATCGAGAGCTAGCAGCAGCGGACGCCAATGGCAAAACTCACCTTGCCGTCGATGTCGTTGACGGGAGGGGAGGAGTCTTGGAGTCCATTCGTCGTCGTCGTTGCCGCTGATGTTGACAGCGCCGCCGCTCCCTCCTTGGCCGGGCTGGAGCGGCGGAAGGCCGCGAGGGCGGAGGTAAGGCCCATGAAGTGGCGACGCGTGGTGTAGGAGGGTGTGAGAGACCCGCTCGAAAGCGAAAGCTGGGAAGGGATGGACCGACCGAGGAGGCGAGGGAGAGGAAGAGAGAGGAAGTCGCTTGGTTTGCGTCGTCGCCGTCAAAAACGTTTTGTGGGGCCTTGGACCTTTTCCGGGCATCAAGCCATTCTCAGACATTTCTCTCTCGCCGAGGGCGGCGCTTGCGATTCTCGGCTCTTCTTCCTCCTCCTCTGAACACGTTTTCTTCTTCGATCCCCGCCGCTGCTGCAAGATGACGCAAGAGCTCCGGGAGTACGGCCGTCCAGCAGCTGCCAATAGCAGCGGCAAGAAGGCCGTCCCATCGGCGACGACAAAGTCGACGGCCGGCGGCGGCGCCGCCGCCGAAGAAACAGTCCGTCTCTCCTCGCAGCCGCTGGACAACGCTGACATCCCCTGCGCTTTCTGGGACGCGCTGCCGGAGCCGGGCACCGACCACCCGGACCTGCTTGCGATAGAGGCACTCAAGGCGGAGTCTAGCGTCTTAGAGCGAGCGGAGACGCTCAAGGTAAGGGAGAATTGGAATCAACCTTTCCGTTTTGTCACCGACGGCCTTCTTCAACTCTCAACACACCCACCCCCCGCTTCCCTCCCGCGAACATCAACAAACCGCCGCAGGTCCAAGCCAACGACGCCCTGAAGCGCGGCATGCAGCTCAAAAAGTCCTTCTACGTCCTCGAGGGCGTCGGGCTCTACAACCAGGCCCTGGCGCTGCTGGCACCCTCGGTCGAGCGGACGACCGGCGAGGACTTCGCCGCCGAGAGGCGGGGAGGAGGGCGGAGGGAGGGGGTCGACGCCTCTGCTGCTGCTGCTGCTGCTGCTGGTGCTGTGGATTCGAAAAATGCGGGAAAAGAAACGGCGGCAGCGAGAGAGGCAGCGGCGGCAGCGGCAGCAGCAGCAGCAGCAGCAGCGACGGCAGCAGCAGCAGTGGCGGCAGCTGCAGCGGCTCCGCGACCTCGCTCCGCCAAAGACTCCGACGACGACGGCGACTCTTCTTCCTGCCCGCCCCCGCCCCCGACCCCCGAAGAAGTCGCCGCCCTGCGCGCCACGCTCCTCTCCAACCGCGCGCAGGCGCACCTGAGTCTGGGAAACGACCGTAGGGCCCTGAGCGACGCACTGGGCGCCGCCGCACTCGACCCCAAGATGACCAAGGCGCACTTCCGCGCGGCGCGGGCCGCGTTGCGCCTCAAGGAATGGGAAGCCTGCAAGCGCGCCATTCGCGCAGGCAAAGAGAGCGTTTCCGGCAGCGACGGAGAAGCCCCCAAGGGAGGCATCGTTGCGGACTTTGAGGCCCTCGAGCTCTCGCTGGCAAAGTCCGAGGCCGCGGCGCGCTCGGCCGAGGAGGCAAGGTTCGCCGCCGACGCCGCCGCCCGCGCCCCCTCGCTCGCCCTGGCCACCGAGATCGTCGAGAAGCGCAAGTGGCGCGTGGGCGCGCCGCAGCTGTCCGTGGGCGCGGACAGGAACCGGCCGTGGCTCGAGGGGGGCCGCACGGTCCACTGGCCGCTCGTGTTTGTCTACCCGGAGTCGGGCGCGACCGACGCCGTCGAGGTCGCCTCCGAGCTGGACCCGATCTCGGCGCACCTCGACGCCATGTTCGGAACGGGCTCCTCGGGAGGCGACGGCAGCATTCCCGCGCTGCCGTGGGACGAGGCCGGAGCCTACAGGGACAGGAAGGACATCGAGCTCTACTACCTCTCGCACGCGACGGAGCCGCTCCCCCACGCCGAGGCCCTGGCGGACGTCTTGCACAAGGGCTGGCCCGAGGGGCTCAAGGCCTCCGCGCCGCAGCGGCACGGCCCCAAAGCCGCCAGGGCCGTGAGGGTGGACGAGCGGTGGACGCTGGGCGAGGTCCTGAGCAGGGAGGACTTCGTGGTCCCCGGGATCCCGGCGTTTTTCGTGCTGTCGAGGTCAGGGAGGGGGCGGGCGGCCGAGGTGCGGAGGAGGTTTCTGGAGGAGAACGGGTGAGCGGAGGGAGGGGCTTGTCCCTCTCGAGGCACACGTGTAATACAAGCGGAACGAAACGGGAAATTGGGTCGGAGGAGAAGAAGGGAAGAAGAGAGAGAGGGAGGGAGGGAAGTGGCGAGGGTGCAGAGGGCGATACGAACGAACGACGGCGACGAGGACGGCGTCACATTTCTCTCTCTCTCTCTTCTCTTCTCTTCTTCTCCGACAGAAGGAGAGAAAAGAACGAGCTTGCTTTGTTCCTCAGAGGAGCCCTTTCTCGTCCCTTTCTCTCCCTCGAGAGCTTTGCCGTCGACGGAAGAGGAGAGCGCGTCAGCACGCCGGCGAGAACGCCAGAGAAGAGCACCTGTTCATCGGCCTTCGTTTTGCTTTTTCTCGTCGCCACGGCCATCGATTGGGTTCCCTCCCTCTCTTTCTTTCTCTTTTCCCCGACAGCACTTCAAAGAATGGGACGTGCCTCGCTCCAGGTCCTCCTCTCGGGGCTGCCCCCGGCGCAGAAGCGCCTGCTGGCGGTAAGTTGAGATGAGAGCAAAGGGACGATTGAGAGAGCGAAAGAGGAGGAAGAAACGAGAATAGCAAGCCCAGCTCCATCGATGCGCGCAGCGGCAGAAGGAAAAAAAACAAACCTCCTTCGACCTCCTCTCTCCTCTCTCTCACCCCAACGCCCTCAAAAACCTTCCACATCATCAGCTCGCCCTCCTCGCCGGCGCCTCCTACGGCGGGCTCAAGCTCCGCGTCAGCGTGCGGGCCGCGCAGAGGGAGCAGGGCGCGCTCTGCGCCGAGGCCGACTCTGAGCGCGGCGTCGGACCCGGTAACAACGCGGCTAATTCAAAGGGGAGCGCGCTGCAGCGCGCGAGGCGCAGGGCCGCCCCCAAAGTGGCCGTGGACGCCGTGTTCGCGCGGAGGCTCGTCAAGATCATGAAGCTGTGAGTGGCGGCGGAGTTTGGTTTTGATTCGGGGGGCTCTTTCTTTCTTCTGTCCTTTGCCTCCTTTCGAAAACAATAAATTCTCATCTCTTTTCTCTCTCTGATTCTCTCTCTTTCCACACACACAAAAAAAAACTCATCAGGTGCGTCCCTTCGCCCTTCTCCCCCGAGGCCGGGCTCATCGCCTTCCAGGGCGTCCTCCTCGTTTCGCGCACCTTGCTCACCGACCAAATCAGCCGCATCGAGGCCCGCGCGGGGCGCCACCTCATCGCCCAGAACTTTGGCGCCTTTGGCCGCGGCCTCGCCGCCTTCGCCGGCGTCGCCATCCCTGCCGCGGCCGTCAACGCCGGCCTCAAGCTCTTCCAAAAGGAGATCGCGCTCGCGTTCCAGGGAAGGCTCACCCGCAGGCTGCACGCGGCCTACGCCAACAACAGGGCCTACTACTCTGCGAGCGTTCTGGGAGGGTTGACGGGCGCCGACCAGCGGATCACCGAGGACGTCGAGAAGTTCTGCGCCTGCGTTTCCGAGCTGTATTCCTACACCTTCAAGCCGCTGCTCGACGTTGTTCTTTTTACGAGGTCGCTGGCTCGGATCATGGGATACAAGGGCCAGCTGGCGCTCTACGGCTACTACTTTTTGTCGGCCGCGGCGCTTCGGCGCCTCAGCCCGCCGCTCGCGGCGATGACGGCGCAGGAGGCCGCGCTGTCCGGAGCGTTCCGCGCGGCGCACGCGAGGCTCGTGGGCTCGGCCGAGGAGGTCGCGTTCAACGACCCGCCGTCGGGGGCCAGCGAGCGGATGATCCTGGACCGGCACCTGTCGCGGCTTCTCAGGCACGGGAGGCTGAGCGCGTTCCAGAGGTTTGCGCAGCAGCTGGCGGTGAGTCTTTTTACTGTTTTTTCTCTTTGTTTTTTTCTTTGATTTTCTTATTCTTTCCGACTCACCTTTTTTTCCCTTTCTCTGATCGTTCCACCAACCTCTCATCCCAACCCCAATCGAACCAATCAAAAACAAACAGGACGGCTACTTTGTGAAATACGCCGCGTCCGTCGTCGCGATGCTGGTCTACGCCGCGCCGCTCTACGTCGCCTCCAACGGCGGCGCGCTGGCCTCGAAGCGCGACCGCGACGACGTCACGCAGGACTACATCCGGTCGATGCGCCTCCTGCAGAACACGAGCCGCGGCGTGGGCGACCTCGTGCTGGTCTACAAGCGCGTCACCACGCTCGCGGGCCACACGAGCCGCGTCGCGGAGCTGCTCGAGGCCGTCGGGAGGCTCGCCAGCGGCGACGCGCTCGCGACGGCGCGCGACCTCTACCTGCGCAACGTCTCTTCGTCGGCGCAGCTCGCGTCCCAGGCCGGCGGGAAAGCCCTGGGGTCCAACCCCTCCAACGCGGCGCTGGCGATGACCAAGTCGCTCTCGGGCTGCGTCCCGCTCGACGAGCTGGGGGTGCCGGCCCCGCGGAGGCTGCGCGCGCCCCGCGGCGGGGCGGCGGAGCCCGCCATCCGGTTCGACAGGGTCGCGCTCGACGCCCCCGACGGCACCCCGCTGGTGCGGGGCCTGACGTTCGATGTTGCCGTCGGGAAGTCCGTGATGGTCATGGGCCCCAACGGCAGCGGCAAGTCGAGCCTGCTGCGCGTGCTGGCGGGCCTGTGGCCGCTGCAGGGCGGCACGATCGAGACGCCGGCCGACCCGGATGACGTCTTCTACCTGTCGCAGCGGCCGCACCTCGTGCAGGGCACGCTGCGGGACCAGCTGCTCTACCCTCTGCCCCCCCGCGCCGTCTGGCGCCAGGCCACGCCCGCGGCCCGCGTCGACTTCGGGAGGTCGTGGACGCCGAGCGCCAGGGCCAGGGCGGTGGCCTCGATGCCCCCGAGGCAGATGGAGGAGCGGCTCGAGGCGGCGCTCGAGGCCGTGGGGCTCGACTACCTCCTGGCCCGCGTCGGAGGCAACGGCGGCGCCGACGCCGGGAAGCCCGGGGCTCCCGTCACGGCCCGAGGGTGGGACCAGGTCCAGCCCTGGACGGAGACCTTGTCCGGGGGAGAGAAGCAGCGGCTCGCGATGGCGCGGTTGCTCTTCCACGCCCCCCGCTTCGCCGTGCTCGACGAGTGCACCTCGGCGGTCTCGGCCGACGGCGAGCGCGAGCTCTATGCCGCGGCCGCCGAGGCGGGGATCACGACGCTTTCCGTCGCGCACAGGCCGGCGCTCAAAAAGTTCCACGCGCTGGCGGTGCACTTTGACGGGAGCCAGGTCGGGCTCGGGTACAGCCTGGAGAAGCTCTGAAGAGGAGGAAGAAGGAGGAGAAGAGCGGGAGAGTCTTTTGAGTTTTTAGTTTTTTTGGGGGGTTCCAGGGAAGAGATTTGGGAGACGGGATAAAGAGGGGAAAAACCCGAGGCCTTAGAGAGGGAAAAACCCAGCGAAAACCAAAACACAGAATAGCCACAACAGAAACACCTTGCATCCGGGACAAGCATCATACAAATGAGAAGGAGAGACGGTCTACCGCGCTGTAAAACGGGATGAAAAAGGAGAAGAGGTCGAGGTCTCGAGGTGCTCGGCATAATTCATTTTCCTTCTTTCTCGTCGGAAGCGATCGACAGTTTCTCCCTCGCTCTCTCTCTCTCTCTCTCTCTCTCTCTCTCTCTCTCTCTCTCTCTCTCTCTCTCTCTCTCACGAGTGTGCTTCTTCTCGTCCTTTCGCGAGCTCGTCAAGAACTCATCGCAATCATGCTGTCGGCGCTCGCTCGGCGAGTGGCGAGGCACGCCGGAGGGGAAGCCGTCGCCCTGTTCAACGCAGCAGCACCATCAACGACGGCGTCGGCCGCCGAGATCGGCATTAGTGCTGCCTCCTCTTCCTCCTCGCTGCTGCTCCGCTCCTGCTTCTCATCCTCCGCGCCCGCGTCGACGAGCGGTGCATCGAGCTCGTTCACTGGTGCTGCTGCTACCTCCTGCGCAGGAGCTGAGAGGAGCGGAAGCTGGCTGCGCCGCTACTCTGCGGCGTTCTTCGCCGATCTGACGCCCCCCTCTGCTGCTCCCTCGGCGCCGCCCAACCCCGTCGGCGCCGCGTCGCACCTCAAGGCCGCGCTCAAGCCGCGCCAGGGCCGGAACCGCTTCGCCAGGGCCTGGAGGCGCGCCAGCGAGACGCAGGCGGACGCCAGACGGAGAAAACACGAGACGAGCGTGGCCCTGGCGGTCAGGGACGCGAAGAGGAGGAGAAGGTGGGCCGCGGCGGGGGCGGTTGCCCGGGGCGCCGACGGCGAAATCTTGTAAAAAAAAAAAAAGCGAGAGAGTTTTTTTCCCTCTCTCTTTTTACTCGCCGCGCTCACTCCCTGCTCCTGTAAACGATTCAACTTATTTTTTTGGCAAGGACTGCTACTTGTGTACAACTGTTACTTTGATTCTACAAAACTAATCATAATAAGAGAGAGAGAGAGAGAGAGAGAGAGAGAGAGAGAGAGAGAGAGAGAGAGAGAGAGAGAACGAGAGAGAAAGAGCAGTAAGTCTTCCTCTTCTTGATTTTCTTGTTTTTCACCTCTCAAAGACTGCGACGAAGAAGCCGTCGGTGCCGTCGGTCGCCGGGTGGGCCCGGATCACCTTCGCCGCGTCCTCGGGGGACAGCGAAAGCGGGCTTTCGTCCCCCTCGGGAATGCCCCTGGTGGACCAGGCAGGGAGAGCGCGGGCGAGGCGCCAGCCCTCCGGACGAGGAGGGGGCGACGGAGGAGGAGGAGCGGCGTTCGGCAAGCTCGACCCCTTCTTCTCGCCTTCGTCTTCCCCTCCCCCACCGCCGAGCCACGCCAGCACCGCGGCCACCACGCGCTCGTTTTCCTCGGCGTGCACCGAGCAGGTGGAGTACGCGACCCGCTCGGCGTTCGGGAAGCGCAGCGCGTGCTTCAGAGCGGCGAGCTGGAACGAGGCCAGTTTCGCGACCCGCCGCCTCCTTTTCTCCTCTTCTTTTCCCTCTCCTCCTCCTCCTCCCCCTGCCCCTTTGCCGCCTTTCTCCGCCAGCGCCGCCGCAGCAGCGGCAAGCGACGCGTCGACGTCGGCGCTGGCCGTCCCGCTGCCGGAGCACGACGGGTCCAGCAGCACGGCGCGGACGGAGGCGAACCTCCCGTCGAGGGGGTCGACCTTCAGGAAGTCGGCGACGCGGGCGTCGACGATCGCCGAGGCCCCGGCGCGCTCGGCGGCGCGGCGCAGGGTGTCGAGCCTGTCAGGGTCGCGGTCGAAAGCGAGGACGCGGCCCGTCCGTCCGACGAGAGCTGTTCGGAGAGAGCGGTTGGGATTTTTTACCGAGTTTTTCGGGTTTCGAAAGGGGAGGAGGTTTTTCGAGAAGAAGGTCAGTGAAAGGTCTCGTCGAATGAAAGCATGAGGACGGGAGATCGGGCCAAATAGAGGAAGAGTCAGCTCGCGGAGGTAGGAAGAAGGACGAAAGAGAAGAAGCAGCGCTCAGCCCCGAAAGATGAGTAATAGAAGGTTGTCATCACGGTTAGTTGATCGAAATGTTTGTTTGTTTGTTGATCATCAGGTTGTTGTGACTATTTAGAAATGATCGTCATCGCGCTCCTTTGCTTGTTCTTTTTCTGTTCTTCGCCAAGCTAGAGAGAGAGAGAGAGAGAGAGAGAGAGAGAGAGAGAGGGAGGGAGAAGAGAAAAAAAACAGACGTGAAAAAAAAAAACGCCAACCAGCGAGGTGCGTCGTCTTGTTCCCCGGCGCGGCGCATGCGTCGACGACCGTCCACCCCTTTTCGGGCGCCAGAGCCACCGCCGGAAGGCATGACGCCCTGCTCTGCAGGATCAGCTGCCCACAGAGGACAGCCGGGTGGTCATGGAGGTCTGTGCGCGGAGGAAAGAGCAGGACGCCGTCGACCAGCGGGTCTTTCAGCGGAGCTGCTTCCTTTTTCTTCTTCCCCGTGCCCTTGCTCTTGCCCTTGCCCTCGTCCTTCCCTCCGCCTTCGCTTTCTTCCTCCTCTTCTTCTTCCCGCTCCCTCTGGAAGCGAGAGAGGGCCTCGGGGAGGGTCCACTTCAGGGCGTTGACGCGCGCCGAGCGAGGATGCGAGTCCCGGAGGAGGGGGAACGGAGAGGAAGAAGCTCTCGCCGCGCCGCCGTGGCCCTCCTCGCCTCTTCCGGCCTCTCCTCCGGAAGCAGCAGCCACCGCGGCCCTCAGCGCGTCCTCGGCCCGCAGAAGGGCCCTCTCCGCCGGTCCTACGGGTCGCAGCCCCTGGCCGAAGAGCAGGTCGTAGGCCAGGACCAGGGCGGCAGGCCTCGAGAGCCGCTGCGCGACCTTTCGGCCCGAGAGCGGAAGAGAAGAAGAAGGAGCTGCTGCTGCTTTCCCTCCCTTTCCGTCTTTTTCTTCTCCTTCTTCTTCTTCTTCTTCCGCGACCAGCAGCGAGCCGTAGCCCGCGGCCTTGAGCGCCAGCGTCAGCTGCTCGAGGCGGCGGAGGGTCTCGGAGGCGACGGCGTGCGTGGCGCGGCGGGCCCCCTCGGAAGAAGGGCGAGGCGTCGCCGCCGCCGACGCTCTCGATGCCTTGGATGGATTCGAAATCGGGAACAGCGTCAGGGCCTTGAGTGACCTGCCCCTGCCGGACATCAGGCTTCCCAGCGCCGAGGCCGCGGCCTTGTGCACGGGGCTCGCGAGGCCCCACGGCTTGGCGAGCGGCGTCGTTGGGGCGAGAGAGGTGGATTCGGCGGCTTTGAACTTGACTTTCTTAGCCGCCGACGGCGACGCCGAGACATGCTGCACGCCGTCACCGTTGCCGTTGCCTTCTCCTTCTGCTTCTGCTTCTCGCCGTCGCCGTCGGCGTTTCTTCTCCCTCAGCGAGGCCGACGAGGGAGTAGCAGCATCGTTCTTGCCGCCCTCTCCGCGGCGATAGAGGAGGCCGCGCTTCATTGCCTTCCTTCTAGTAAAAAAGAAGAAAAAAAACTGAAAAACACGGAGTGGCTGATTCAGTAAAGCTGGCTCCCACTCTCGACTTCTTTTCGAACGTCGCGCTCATCGTTTCGACGATGCACCAATCATCGTCGCCGTCCTTTGCCTCTCGGGGGCTCGTCCGTCGAGAACCCCTCTCAGCCTTCGCGCAGGTGCGTCGCCGGCTCTCTCGAGCGAAGAGAATGCACAATTGAGTGTCCTCGAGAGAACCTTTCCCCCCTTATTTGCTTCTTCGATTCCTTTTGAAAAAAAACCCATCAAGCTCAACCTCTCGACCTCCTCCTCAACCTCAAACAAAACAAACAGCGCCGCCTCGAGTCCTCCTCCGCGGCCGCCTCGACCTCCACGTCCTCCTCCTCCTCGCCAGCAGCAGCCCCCCAGCAGTCACCCCTCGCGTCCTTCCTCGCCAGAGCTCGGAGCAGGGGCGGGCTCATCTCAGCGCCTTCATCGCCCGCGTCGTTGTCGTCCTTGTCCCCGTCGTCGCTGCTGTCGTCGCCCGTGGGCTTCGCCTCGAAGCAGCGCATCCTTCGGCTGCGCGCCGAGGCGGCCTGGGCGCGCTGGGGCCGCGTCTCAGGCCTCGCCGCGGGCGGAGCGGCGGCGCTGCTGCTGTGGAGAGGCGTCCGGACTGTGGGAAAGAAGGAGGAGAAGGAGACGAAGCGACCCTCTTTGGCGAACGAGCTCAAGGCCGCCGCGGCCTCGCTGGCGGCCGTCGCCGCGGCCCTCGCCATCGCCCGCAGGAGGCTCTCGGCGACTCCTCAGCAGGTCCACGCCGCAGCCCTGCGCAGGCTCTCGGCCAATCCCGCGGTCGTCGAGGTCCTCGGAGCGCCGCTCGTGTCGCCGCCGGCGGCCGCGCCGAGGGCGGCGGTCGAGAGCGGCGGCGGCGTCCGGTTCCGGTCGCTCGCGGCGGCGGAGCAGCGAGGAGCCAACAAGAGGCGGCCCTCTTTCCTGCTCCCCCTCGTGCTCCCGCGTCCCGTGTGGAGGCCGAGGAGGGTCCAGACGGTCTTCGCCGTCGAGGGCAGCCAGCGGCGCGCCCTGGCTTCGGTCGACGCGAAGAGGGAGGGAGGCGAGCTCGTCTTTCGGGTCTTGGCCCTGGACATCCCCGTCGTCGCCGAGAGGACGAGCTCCGCTTCCTCCCCGTTCTCCTCCGAGCGGCAGCCCGCGGGAGAGGAGGCCGGGACGGCGCGCCGGAGGATGTTCCTCGAGGGGGACGAGGCGTCCTTCTCCCGCGGCGGCGTGCTCCCGGCGCTGCGCTCTGCGCTGGTCAACGCGACGGCCGCCCGGGCCTCTTTCGACGCCGCCGACGACGTGGACGCCGCGGCGGAGGAGAGCCGGCGGGCAGCGGTGCTCCGGGCCGCGGACTCCGTGGAGCTGGCCGAGGCGGAGAGGAGGCTGCGGACGGCGGTGGTTGTCGGAGGAGGAAGGGAGGGGGAGGAGGGAGGAGAAGGAAAGAAAGCAGACGGGGAGGAGAAGGCCGAGGCGGCAGCAGAGCAATCTCCTCCTTCTCCTCCTTCTCAGCCGTGGTGGCGAAGAGTGTTCTCCGGCCGGCCGTTGATTGTTTGAAGTGTTGTTCGACGGTGATTTACAAGGTGCACGAAGGAAGGCAAAACAAAAAAGGCATGAAATCAAAAGAAATCAAAAGGAAAGAAGAAAGAGGGAGTTTTTGGGTTTCTTTTGCGACGCCATCATCTCCACCGCCGTCGCCTCCGGCAGGCTCCGTTGCAATAATAAGCACGCAAAGACTTAGTGGCGGTTTCGCTTTCGCTTTCTGCCACTGCGCTTTTTGCTGCTGCGCTTCTTTTTAACTTGATCACCCGCGACGACCGGGACGAGCGCGCCGCCGACGACGTTCACCAGCTCGCCCCTGAACAGGAGCGGAGGCTGTCCTTGGCCGAGCGCGAGGGGCGGCGGCGGACCCGCTGAAGGACGCCCCTCATCATAGTAATACGACCTCTCTCCTCCTCCTCCTCTTCGCCGCCGCCGCTGCCTCTCATCTTCCGCTGCTGCTTCCCCTCCTCCGTCCTCTTCCTCGGAGCTGCTCCTCTCGGCGATCTCGGCCAGGTCCGCTGCCCTGAGCAGCGGCGGCGGCGGAGGGATGTACATTTCTTCTTCCTCGCCGCCGTTCATTTCATCGTCGTCATCCCAGTCGTCATCCTCGCTTTCTTCCTCTTCGTCGACTCGAAGCCTGAGCCCCAACCCGGCAGCGGCCGCCGCGGCCACCTCGACGGGCTGTGCTACCGCCGCGGCCGTGGCGGCGGCGGCGGCCCTCTCGGCCCTCTCCGCGCGCGCCCGCCCCCTCTCATCGGCCTCGGCTTCGGCTCGCACGAGGAGCGCCGAGAGGTCACGCGACGCCAGCTCGAGCGACGCCGCCGGGAGCAGGCGCCTCTCGCGCCAGGCCCGGAGCACCTTGGAGGCCTTGGCTAGGCCCACTGCGCCCGCAGAAACAGAAGAAACAGAAGTGGAAGCGGGAGGAGGAGGAGGAGCCGCCGACGGGGAAGGCAGGGACGGGGAAGGGAAACCAGCGGCGGCGGCGGCGGCAGAGGCAGCGACGTCAGCGGCGCCCTCCTCGGCCTCCGCCGAGGCCGCGACCGCCGAGGCGGCAGCGGCGGCAGCCGACAGCAGCAGCCTGGGCGCCGCGGCGGCGAGCGCCCGCAGGAGCGCGGTACTGGCCTCCTCGGAGGGCAGGGAGAGGAGGTCGCCGCCGCTCTCGGAGCCGCCGTCCTCGCCGCCGCCGCCGTCGCTGCTGCCGCCGCCGTCCCCGAGCTCCTTTGCTGCCGCCGCGGCCGCGACAAGCAGCGAGTCGCAGAGGTAGAGAAGGTCGACGCGGCGGGCGAGCCCGCGCTCCCGCCTGCGGGCCAGGCGCCGCTTGTTGGAGGAGGCGGCGGCCGCCGCTGCTGCTGCGGCGGCGGCGCCCCTCTCGCCGCTCTCCGCCTTGTTCGCCTCCCCTCCTCTCGCCCGCCGCTCCCTCTCCCTCTCGGCCGCAGCCGCCTCCTCGGCGTCGGCGGCGTCGGCCACGGCCCGCACCGCCGCGGGTCCCGCCCCGGCCCGCGCCGCCCTGAACGCGGCCACCGTCGCGCGCTCGATCGAGGTCCGGGTGCGGTTGAGCGAGGAGATGGCGAGCCGCAGGGAGGCGAGGGCCTCGACGGCCTCTCCCGAGTGGGGGCGCGCGCTCGAGGAGGCGGGGGTGGCGGTCGCGGCGGCAGCGCCGCCGCCCGTGGCTCCGTTCTCGATCTCATCTCCGATCTGGACGGCAGCGAGCGCCTCGGCCCGCGCGCGCGCGATGCGGTGATCGGCCGCGGCCCCTCCCTCCGGCCGCGAGAGGGAAGGGAGCCGGAGGTACTGCTGGCGCTGCTGGGAGGGAGGCCGCGGTGGTGGGGGGACGGAGCGAGCGGGCGCGAGGGGCGCGGGAGCTCCGGCAGCCGAGGCGAGCGGCGTCCCGACGCTCCTCCTCCCGATGCCTCCGCCTCCTCCTCCTCCTCCAAGAGGCACGGTCGAGTCGAGAGAGATGATCCTGCGATGTCGAACAGCAGGAGCGACGGGAGCGGCAGCGGGAGCGAGGACGGCAGGGACGACGCGGACGGGTCGAGGTCGGGCCTCGTCGCCGTCGTCGGAGGCCTGCTCGAGCGTCGGCGGCGGCACGGCCGCCTCCTGCTCCGCCTGTTCCGTCTCCGCAGCTGGAGCCTCGGCCAAAGCAGCCCTGAGACGAGACCTCTGTCGCCGCGGGGTCGCCATCTCGGTTTCGGGGCGCCTCTCCTTGGCTCAGCGGGCGCCTCAAAGGCCGTACTCTTGCGGCATGCGACCACTAAGAAAAGTGGGAATTGTTCTCCCTCGCTCCAATTCTTCTCTCACAGTTTCGTCCCTCTCGGCGGTCCGATCGAGGCAGAGAGCGGGAGGCACTCTCCTTCCCTTCTCTCGCAGAGCTCTGCTTCCGTCCAGCTCTGCTCCTCTTTTCTCGAAGCCATGGGCAACGACGAGGAGCTGGCCGAAGCCATGCGGCAGCTGCGCGTCCGCGCCGAGTCGGCCGCGGCAGCGCAGCTCCAGCGATCGCCGAACCCGTCGTCGTCGGCGATTCCTTCGTCCTCCATTCCTGCCGGAGATCGCGTCGTCGGTCCGCCTGGCTGGAGTGGCAGCGGCGGCGGCTCCGGGGCGGGAGGGATCTTCTCGACCGTGCAGAGCATCTGGGAAGGTGTGTCTGTGTGTGAGAGGGAGAGAGAGAGAGAAGAGAGAAGAGAGAAGGAGAGGAGAGGAGAGGAAGAAGGTCGATAGATCGATGCTCTTCTCACCTAGACGACGATGAAAACCTTCTCTCTCAAACCCGACTAACAGACCGCCCGACGAGCGCCCCTCCGGGCCTGCGCGGGCCTCCGGTGATGCAGCAACCGCCGCCACAGGTGCAGCAGCATCAGCAACAGCAGCAGCAGCATTTCAACCAGCAGCAGCCCCAGCAGCAGCTGTCCCCTCGGGCGCCGCCTCCGGGCTTTGCTCCTCCTCCTTACCTTTCCGGACCGCCCCCTCCCCCGGGCCTCGCGCCGCAGCACTTCCAGCAGCAGCAGGGGCCGCCGCCGCATCTGATGAGCCACAACTACGGGCCTCCTCCCCCCGGGTACGGCCCGCCGCCGCCGCCGCCGGCGCAGCAGCAGCAGCAGTGGCACCAGCACGGGCCTCCTCCTCCTCTTCCGCCGCAGCAGGGTTTCCACCACCACCAACAGCCGCTGATGCCGGTGCCGCCGCCGCCCGGGCCCGGGCAGCAGCAGCCTCTGCTACCGCGACTGGGGAGGCCGATGACGCTCGAGGAGGTCGAGGCGGCGCAGAGAGCGAGGCTGGAGCAGCAGCAGGCCGCGGGGGCGAGCGGCGGAGGCAGCGTCTTCCGCGGCGGCAGCGGCGGTCTGGCCCCGCCTCCTCCGCCCCCGTCGTCGCTCGGCCCGCCGCAGTCCCTGGGGCCTCCGCCCTCGTCTCTGCACTCCAACTTGCCGCCCTCGGCGCTGATCTACCCTCCCGGAGGAGGAGGGGGAGGGGGAGGGGGAGGGGGAGGGGGAGGAGGAGGAGGAGGAGGAGGAGGAGGAGGAGGAGGAGGAGGAGGAGGAGGGCAGCAGGGGGGAGGAATGGGCCCGCCGCTGTGGCAGCAGCAGCAGCAGCAGCAGCCGATGCCGCACCAGCAGCAGCATCAGCATCAGCAGCGGCAGCAGCAGCCCGGAGGAGGACCCAACGAGCTCCTCCCCCCTCTCCCGGCCTTTGGCACCCCTCCTTCCTCGCGGGCCCCCGGCCCCGGCGCCTACCCGACGCCGGCCGCGCCGGGCCCGCCCCCTTCCTCCGTCCCGGGCTCAGGCTCGCGCGCCCGCTCGTCGTACCGCCCGGGGCTGAGGCCCCGCTGCGACATGGCGCTCCTCGACGACAGGCTCCGCGCGCTGGCGCGCTCGCTCGAGCCGACCGAGGAGGAGAAGGCCGCGCAGCGGCGCGCGCTCGAGGCCGTGCGGGCCGCGCTGCTGCGGCGCTGGCCCGGCGCCGCTGCGGGCGCCGCCTCGCGCCTGTCCGTGTTTGGCTCGGTCGCGAGCGGGATGCAGGTCACGAAGTCGAACGACCTGGATCTGACCCTGGAGCTGGACGACGTCGCGGACGACGACGCCGCTGGGAAGGGCAGGGCGGTGGAGGAGGCCGCCGCGGCGCTGGACGAGGCGAACGAGGAATGGGAAAAGGAAGCGAGGAGGAAGGAGGGAGGGAACGGCGGGGACGGAAGCGTTTCGTCTCCTTCGTCGCCGTCGGTTCTGTTCGACTCGATCTTGCCTCTCCCTCGGGCCCGCGTCCCCGTCCTCAAGTTCAGGCACGTGCCCACGGGCACCAAGGTCGACGTGACGATCAACAATAGGCTGGCGCTGCACAATACGAGGCATGTTTTTTTTTCGTTTTTGTGTTTTACTTTCGGGCGTCAAGTTTTTTTGCGAGGTTTGAGGCGGGGAAAAAAAAACTCGGCTCTTCCTCACCAACTCATCTAGTTTTCCTTCCCGACCTTTCTTTGAAACCTCCCCCCCCCCCCCTCCAACACAGGCTGCTCAAGACCTACGCGTCGCTCGACGGGGGAAGGCTCAGGGCCCTGGTGGCCTGTGTCAAACACTGGGCCAAGCGCAGGGCCGTCAACGACCCTTACCGGTGCGTTGCGTTTTTTTACTCGTTCTCTCCCTTGAGAGGTGAATATTTCATGGGGGAAAAAAACATGAAAAAAAAGGCTCACTTTTTCCCCCTTCCCTCCTTTCCCTCTCGACCTTTTTCCTTTGCAAAAAAAAACAAAAAAAAACAGCGGCACCCTCTCCTCCTACGCCTACGTCCTGATGTGCGTCCACCTCCTCCAGACCCGCAGGCCGCACCCTGCCCTCCCGGTCCTGCAGTCGGAGCGCGAGGCCCAGAGGGATGGGCTCGGCTTCGACGTCGACGTCCCCGGCGGCGTCGCGGGGTCGACCCTTTCGTCCGCCCCGGCCGCGGTCCCGACCGCCCTCAGCGGCGGGCCCGGACCCTCCCCGCCTCCACCTCCTCCGTCGAACGGAGGGGGCGGCGTCATCCGCTGGCGCGTCCGCTACAGCGACGACCCGGCCCGCTTCTCGCAGGCCTGCTCGCGCAACCGCGAGTCGCTGAGCGAGCTGCTGTATGCCTTCTTCGAGTACTGGAGCTGGCACCACGACTACGCGAGCTCGGTCGTGTCCGTGAGGACCGGGGGCTGGCTGACGAAGGCGCAGAAGGACTGGACGAGGAGGGTGGTGCGTGGGATTTTTCGTCTTTGTTTTTGCCCCCCTCGATCGAGAGAGAGAAAGAGAGAGAGAGAGAGAGAGAGAGAGAGAGAGAGAGAGAGAGAGAGAGAGAGAGAGAGAGAGAGAGAGAGAGAGAGAGAGAGAGAGAGAGAGGAGCGGAAGAAAAGACGAGGAAAAAAGAAAAGAAAAGACGAACTCAAAACCTTCTCCTCCGAAACGCTCCAACGACAACAACGAAATACAGGGCAACGAGCGCCATCTCGTCGGCATCGAGGACCCCTTCGAGACAACGCACGATCTCGGCCGCACCGTCGACCGCGCGACGGCCGGCGTACTCCAAAAAGAATTCGAGCGCGCCGCGCTCGCGATGAGGGACTTGGGGTTTTCTTCCGACGCCGTGTTGGCGTCCTCCGCGCCGACGCCGGGAGGCGCCGACGAGGTGCTCGCGAGGCTGTTCGAGCCTTACAAGGGCGGAGGAGGTGGCGGCGGTGGCGGAGGTGGAGGTGGTATGGGCGGAGGGACCGGAGGCGGCGGCGTCGCTGTCGGCGGACAGGCGGGGTATCTCCTCAAGAAGTAAGGGTAAAAAAAAGAAGCTTTTCGAAATGTTCAAATGAAAGAAAAAAAAACGGAAAGGGTTTTTGGTGGGGTTGTTTGCACACTGGTGTTGTTTCGCTCTAGTCTCTCTCTCTTTCCTCTCTCTCTCTGGATCTGCGGCGACTCGCGAGTTTCACGGCTGCACGACACTTTTTTGTTTTGTTGTTTTCTCCTCCTCCAAATCACGCAAAAAAGAAGAAAAACGTTTTTTTCCCTTTCAACGATCGAGAACGAGAGAGCCACTACCGAAAACTTTCTGTCCCTCTTCTTCTCTCTCTTAGCGCCTCTTGCCGCCCTTGCCCTTGGAGGGGGCGCCGGCGTTCTTCTCGGCCATGGAGTTGATCTGGTTGAGGACGGGGCCCTGTTTTTTTTGTTGAAGTAGGAAAAAGGTTTTGGAGAAGGAAAGTTGAAAAGTGAGTTGAGATTTTCCAGAAAACCCAAGAAGGCTCTACGAATTCCGAAAACTCAATAGAAAAACTCACCGCCATGTTGAACAGCACCCATCCGATGGCCGGCAGGAACAGGCCCAGGATGATGAAGAGGCGGTTGTCCGACGCGGCGACGTCCCCGACGAGCTGGGCGGCGTCCGCAGAGGCCGACGCGCCGAGCAGCGCCGAGAGGCCAAGGCCGGCGCCCGCGGCGGCGCGGGCGCGGCGGCCGCCCTTGGGGGCGGCGGCGCCGGCGTTCTTCTCGGTCATGGAGGAGATCTGGTTGAGGACGGGGCCCTGCCGTTTCCGAAAGAGGCGTCGTGGGTTTGTAGAAGGAAGGAGAGTGAAAGGTGAGTTTGAGGAGAAGGAAAAGAGGAAAAGGTGAACTTCACTTCCCTCCCCCCCCCTCCCCCCCCCCAAAAAAAAGTATTTCTCTCTTCTCTTTTCAAAGAAGGAAAAAACGCACCGCCATGTTGAACAGCACCCATCCGATGGCCGGCAGGAACAGGCCCAGGATGATGAAGAGGCGGTTGTCCGAGGCAGCGATCTCTCCGAGGTTGGTGGCGGCATCGGCGGAGTTGGCGCCGGCAAGGAGCGCGGCGGCGGAGAGGCCGAGGCCGGCGCCGGCGACCGAGCGCCTCTTGCCGCCCTTGCCCTTGGAGGGGGCGCCGGCGTTCTTATCGGCCATGGAGTTGATCTGGTTGAGGACGGGGCCCTGTTTTTTTTGTTGAAGAAGCAAAAAGGTTTTGGAATAGGAAAGTTAAAAGTGGGTTTTTCGTTCTAATGTTTTTCCTCGCCTGGAAAAGTGGCTCTTCGAATTTCCAACTAAGGGAAAGCTCACCGCCATGTTGAACAGCACCCATCCGATGGCCGGCAGGAACAGGCCCAGGATGATGAAGAGGCGGTTGTCCGACGCGGCGATGTCTCCGACCGAGGTCGCAGCGTCGGCCGACGAAACGCTCATCGCGGCGGCGAGGCCGAGGCCGGCGGCGAGCGCGCGCGCGACCTTGCCTCCCCCGTTCTTCGAGGCCATGGCGTCGATCTGGTTCTTGGTGGGCTCCTGTTGACAGAGTTTCGGGAAGGAAAAACGAGGGGGAAGAAGAGAGAAAGAGAGGGGGAGGTGAAAGAAAAAAGAGTGAGTTTTTTTGTTTTTTAGAAGTTTTTTTCTTCTTCTTCTCCAAACGTCGTTTCTTTCTTTCTTCTTCTTCTTCTCCTCCTCCTTCCTCTTTCGAAGACCGCGGGAACTTGAAAAGAATGAGCAAAAAAAATCTTCTCACCGCCATGTTGAACGCGACCCAGCCCAGGGCCGGCAGCGCCAGCGACGCCAGGATGGCGCCGCGGCCGTCCCCGGCGGAGGCCGCGACCTCGGCGACGACCGACTGCGCCGCGAGCGCGTTGCCCGCCGAGAGCAGCGTGGCGGCGGCGGCGGCGGCGGTGGCGGCCTTGGCAAAGTTGGCCTGTTTTTTGTTTTTGCGTTGGTTTGGTTCATTTTAGAAATGGGGCGGCGCGTTTTCGAGGGGGGTGGGGGGTGGGAGGCGAGTTTTGAGAGCGGTGGAGGTGGTCGGGGTTGAGAGAGAAAGGAGGAAAGAAAAAAGCCGGATTTTTTCCCTCGCCGCCGCCGCTTTTTCCCCCATCGCAGGCGTCTCAGAGATCGAAAGATAACTCTCTCCCGCTTCTTCTTTAGCACTTTTTCTTCCTCTGATCGATCGCGTGCAGAGCGCGTGCGGCGTGTTCGATCGGATCCCGATCGAGCGAAGGAGAGGACACAAGCGAGGCCGTTGAACGAGAGAGAGAGAAGAAGAAGCCAAACGTTCGAGATAGAGTCTCTCTCAGCCGAGAGGTCGCTGCCGCTCGCTTCGAGCTTCGCTCGTTGCTGTCGCCGCCACCGACTCTTTGAATCGCCACTGGCTGCGGCCCGTTCCGGATGCTCAACGCGCTCTCCACCTGCCCCCTCGGTGAGATCCGGTCAAACGGCACCTCCACACAGAGAATGAGAACAAGAACCGAGGCGCAAAGGGAGCAAAGGCTGCTTCTTTTCCTCTCCTCTGCTCCTCCGCGATCGAGGACTGACGACGAGGAGGAAAAAAAGGCTCAAGGCAATTCAACCCAAGCCTTACCTCGGCCGAAGCGCGCGGCACGGCAGCGGCGCGAGTGGCGACGCGGCGCGCGGGGAGCGCCGCGGTCAGGCCTGAGGGGCGGACGAGACGGAGGGCCATCGTGGAGGGTTGGAAGCGGGGAGTGGGGGGGGGAGGGCGAGATGAAAGGGTGAGGAAGGAGGAAATTGGGAGTGCTGGGGAGAGAGAAGAGAGGTCGAGCTCGAGCCTGTTTTTTTCCCCCCACCACCTCTGCTGCCTCTTTCGCCCCCTCTCTCTTCTCCTTCTCTTCTCCCTCTCTTCTCTCTCTCCTCTTGCGTCGAGTTCCGACATCTCGATCATCTCGGGGTTACGATCGATAACTGCTATGTTAAACACAGGGAATACAATACACATTTTCGTTCCTTTTTTCCACATTTCTCTGTTCTTCAAATGAGGTCGTCTTCGTCGTCGCTTCTCCTGCCGTCGTTGTTCCTGCCGCCGCTCTCCAGCCGCGAGAACAGGTCGTCGAGGCCTCCCGCTCCTCCTCCGCCGCCAAGGGGAGGATCTGCAGGAGAATCCGCAGCCGCGGGGGCGGGAACGGAGAAGGCCGCGCTCGAGCCGTATGGGGCAGCTCGTCCCAGCAGCGCTGCCCGTTCGCCGCTGCCGCCGCCCCCGCCGCGCCCGCCGGACAGCAGCGACCGCGTCAGAGGCGACACCCCGGCCAGCCTCCTCGCCGTGCCCGCCGTGACTCCCCCCGACCCCGTCGAAGAAGAGGAAGAGGCAGGGGGAGCTCGTCCCTGTTGGTTCGGAGCGCCGGGCCCGCCCAGCGCCGCCGCGCGCTGGACGCTGCTCCAAGCGCTCGCCAGCCTCCCCCCGATCCCGCCGCTTCCGCCTCCCTCCGGCTGCTGCTGCGACAGGAGCTCCGTCTCCCGAGACCGTGCCGGAGAGGAGTGGTGTCTCCCGGCCGAGCCCATCCCGCCGGCGCCCGTCGGCGACGGCGGCGGCAGCATCGACACCGAGGCCGCGCCCCCAGCTCCTTCCGCCTCGGCGGCGAGCCCTGCGCCCAGCGGCCTCCCGGCCTGGGCCGCGGCGAGCTCGGCGCGCACCAGGGCCCGCCCGCGCTCGGCCAGCGACGCCGAGGGAGCAGCAGTAGCAGCAGCAGCAGCAGAAGAGCAGTCGCTCCCGTCTCCCCGGTCTGCGCCCCCTCCGCTCCCTTCCTCGCCGCCGGCGCCGGCGTCCGCCGCCGCGGCGGCCAGCAGCAGCTTCACCCTTGCCGGCAGCGGCAGCGCCCTCGCCGCCCTCCCCCAGGCGTCGACGAGCAGCAGCGCGACGTGCACCGCGACCACGGCAGGGAACCAGGTGTTGAACGACTTGCCGAAGACGGGGACGTCCCGCAGGGACGCCGCCATCTTCTTGGCAAAGACGGTCGACGGGGCGTGCGAGGGAGAGGAGCCCCCGCCCCCACCTCCCTGCAGCTTGAGGACGTGCAGGTAGTTGTACGCCAGCGGCGCCGCGAACCGAGAGACCTGCCCGGCGCACGCCAGCAGCGAGCGCGCCTCGGTGGCGCCGACGACGACGCGATAAAAGGGGAAGACGCCGAGGCCGAAAAGCGAGCGGTAGACGGCGAGGGACATGTAGCCCAGGGGCACCGCGACGAGCAGCTGCGCGCCCAGCGCGGAGCCTTGAGCCCCGCCCCCGCTCCCAGCCGCCGCCGCCCGCCTCACCGCCCTGGAGAAGGGGGAGAGGTCCGGGCCCGTCCCAGTGCCGAGCGTGGCCTCCGACCAGACCAGGAGCGCCGAGAGCGCGGCCAGAGAGGCCGCCGCGAGCCTGGTCGCCCAGGGCGCGGCGTGGACCTCGAAGGCCGCCCCCGCGGCGGCGAGGGCGCCCTTGGCGGCCGGGGGCAGGCGCGCGAGCAGCAGGGAGGCCGGGGACGAGGGGGCGGGCGCGGGCGGGGACGCGGCCTCCCCGAACGCCCGCCCCAGGGAGGGCGCGCCCGCGCCGCCGCCGCCGCCCGCCAGCAGCAGCGCCGGCTCCCGCGCGGCCCTCGCCCGCGCCACCGCCTCGGCCCGCGCCGCGGCCCGCACCGCCGCGGCGTACTGCGCCGCCGCGCCGCCGTACGCCCCCGTCGACCGGATCAGCCTGCGGCCGAGCGCCGCCAGCGACCTCTCGTCGCCCCCGGCGTCGAGGTCCGCGTCCGTCAGCCCCTCGAGCGCGACGCGGCCCGACGCGTCGCGCGCCGCGTCCCTCGAGGGGACGAACGGCGCAGTCTGCTCGGCCAGCTCGCAGAGCCCGTCGACCTGCGCCCGCAGCGGGTCCCGCCGGGGCGTCGCGGCCGAGGCCGCGGCGAGCACCGTGGCGACGGTCCTGGCCTCCGCCGCCGCCGCCGACAGCCGCGCCGCGGCGGCGCCGACGCGGAGGTAGGCCAGCGAGGCGCTGCCCCTGGCGTCCGCGGCCCGCCACAGCTGCTTCGGGATCCCGACGAGCCCGGCCCCGAGCAGCAGCACGACGGCCACGAGCCCGTACGCGTTGACGAGCACGACGGCTAGCGACGGCAGGTCGCGCCACCGCAGGCGGCCGCCGGCGAGCAGGGCGACGACGCCGGCGCCGACGGCGGCGGCGACGAGGCCGTAAAACCGCGCGCAGTCGGCCGCGGCCGTGCGCAGCCTCCCGAGCGCCGTCGCGTCGCCGGCGTCCGACGCGCACTGCGCGAGCGGGATGACGCACCAGGTCAGGACCTGCGTCGTCCAGTAGGCCGTCGCCCACAGGGCCTCGAGGGCGGGGGCGGACGAGGAGGAGGAGGAGGCCGGAGGAGCGGGGGCCGAGGCGGGGGGGGCAGCGAGGCGGGCGAGCGGCCCAGCGACGAGCGCCCTCCGCCGCCCTCCGCCCTCTGCCCCCCCTCCCCCTCCTCCTCCGCTCCTCGGGGCCGCCGCCGCGAGCGTCGTCCAGACGTCCAGGGGAACGAGGGCGACGATAGACGCCGAGGTGATCCAGGCCACGAGCACGATGGCCCGCGCGTGGAGCGGGACGCGCGGCGCGGCGTAGGCGCGTAGGCTTTTTTTTTCTTACCGGGGGGGGGGGGGGGTCGAGGTTGAGAGAGAGTGCGGCAGAAGAAGCGGATGCATCGGAAAAACGAAAAGAGCATCACCAGAAGTTTCCCTTTCTCTCCCTCTTCTCTCTAGCTCTCTTTCCCCCAAAACGCACGTCGCCAGCGCCGTCAGGACGATAACGACCATCGCCGGCAAGTAAAAAGACAGGATCATCGCGACGAGGTGAGAAGAGCCGGCGCGGGAAAAGAGTTGGCCCTCTGCTCGCTCAGAGAGCTCGAGCAAGATGGAAGAGAGTGGAGAGTGGAGAGCCCGTTTTTTTTCCTCTTCCGTCTTCTTCACTTGTTCTGTTTCTCGCTTGAGAGGGCAGTCTCTTTTGCTCCTCCCTTCTTGCCCGCGAGCGCTCTCTCTAGAAGACATCCGAAGCTCTCGCTTCGGTCTTTGGAGGCAGAGAGGGACAGAGAAGCAGAGACAGCGAGCGTAATCGAAACGCCTCTTTTGCCGCCGGATTTCTCGACGTCAGAGCATTCGTTTTCGCATTTCGGGCATCGATCTTTCGTTCCGTTTTGTCGACAAGCGCCCTCGCCCCTCGACGTCTTGTAGAGGCCCTGTCATCTCGAAATCGCCAGGGACACAGCCAACTCCATCGCACAAGAGGAAGAAGCTGAGAAGCGACCGCATCAAAAAGAGGCGCACCTCGATTTTTGTTTTGCCGTCTCGACCTCCTCTCCCGACCTCCTTCTTCCTTCATGTCGTCCCTCGACGACCCGCTGCTGGCCCCGAGGCCGATGACCTTCCAGGAGCGCCTGCTGGAGGCCAGGGCGGCGAGGGCTGCAGCCGCGAACGCTGCCGCTGCGGCCGCGGCGGGGCGGGGAGGAGGAGCGGGCGCCGGCGCTGCCGCAGGCTCCGACGCCCCCGCCCCTGCCGCGCCTCCCTACTTCTTCGGCGCCGTCGCCCCCTCCTCCACCGCGCCCTCCTCCGGCCCGGGATCCCCGACCTACGGCAGGAGAGACAGCGGCTCTTTCGACGCGGACGCTTTCCGGGGCGCGCGGAGGAAAGGGCCGAGGACGGCCCGGAGGGGGGACGCGGCGGCGGGCGCCGCCGGGGCCGGGGGCTCCCTGCCGTCGCTCGCCAGGCGCAAGGCCGCCGTGGCGGCCAAGCTCGCAGCCGCGGCCCGCTCCCGCGCCAAGGGCGCCGCCGTCGCGGCCCTGGGCGCCGGCGGCGTCGTCCTCGCCCTCTCGGGCTGGGGCCTCGTCGCCGCCCTCTTCCTGACGCGGTCCCTGGCCCCGGCCGCGGTCGAGCTCGGGAGGGACCTGTGGGTCGACTACACGCTCTCGCCCGCGGTCGGCGTCGCCTCGTTCCTGCCCGAGGGAGCCGCCCCTCTGCCCGCGTCCTTCTCTCCCCCATATTCGCCGCCCTCGCCTCCGACGGACGGGGCCAAGGCCGGACGGGAGGGCGCGCGAGGGATGAGCCCCGCAGACGCGGCCAAGGCCAGGGCGGCGCGCCCGTTCCCCGCGGGCCGCCGGCTCGACATCTGGCTCTCGCTCGAGGCGCCACTCGATGACGGCTTCAGCGCGGCGGCCTACTCGCCCTCCGCCGCCGCGGCGGCCCTGGTCAGCCCGAGCTCGGACCTCTTTCAGGTCAGGGCCGAGCTGCTGTCGCCCGAGGGGAGGGTCCTGGCGTCGGCCTCGAGGCCGGCCATGCTCCCGCGGCGGTCGAGGGCCGCGCGCCTGCTGCGGTCGCTGCTGCTGGCGCCGCTCGTCGTCGCCGGGCTCGTCTCGGGGGACGAGGTCGCCGCGCTGAGGCTGCCGCTGTTCTCCGGGTACCGGGAGTCGGCCGACGCCCCCCTGGTCGCCGTGAGGGTGGCCCTGCAGGGGCGAGGAGGGGCGGCGGGGCAGCCCCCCCCCGGGGCGGGCCTCGGCGCGGGCGCGGCGGCGGCGCCGCCGCCAGCGCTGCGGTCGCTGACGGCGCACGCGCGGCAGCGGCTGCCGCCGCTCGCCGCGGCCCTCTACAGGGTTCGGCCGGGGGACGCGCTCGCGGCCCCGCTCTTCCTGCTGGGGGCCTCGGCGGTGCTGGTGGGGTCCACCGTGGCGGCCGGGGCGGCCGCGGTGTGGGTGGCGTCGGCCAGGGAGAGGGCGGCGCTGGCCGCGGCGGCCGGGGCGCTGCTCGAGCGCGGCGGCGGCGGCGGCGGCGACGGCGACGGCGACGGCGGGACCTCGTCTCCCTGCTCGTCCCGCTTCGGCGGCGGCGGCTCGTCCTTCGCCGGCGACGGGGACTCTGGGGCGGGTGGCCCCTCCCCGATGGGGACGGGGTACTCGGGGGAGCTGAGCGACACGGGCGAGGAGGACGACGACGAGGGCGAGGGCGACTTCGGGGCCGCGCCGGAGGAGTTTTATCGGGCCGCGGCCGCCGCCGCGTCCGCCGCCGCCGGAAGTATCCCCGGAGGCGTCGCCTCTTTCCAGCGAAGGCAGGAGCAGCAGCTCCAGCGCAACGAGTCCGACACGACGGAGGACTTCTCGCCGATAGCCGAGAGCGTCGAGCGGGGCGCAGGAGGCGACGGTGAGGAGGGCGAGGGAGGAGGGGAGGAGGAGGCCTTTGGCGAGCCGGAGGAGTGGTCGGAGGAGGGTGAGTTCGAGGAAGCTCCTGCCGCCGCCGCCGTCGCCGCCCCGGAGGAGCCGGTCTCCGCTCCGGCTGCTCCTGCCGGTCGCCGCATCGGCCTGAGCGCCTCCCTGTCGGAGGCTTTCAGGAGGCGGAGGGCGTGGTCCTCCTCGGCGGAATGAGAATCAGATCAGACCAGAGAGAGGAAGAGAAAACGTTTTTTTTAAAGAACTGAATTTGAAACAACGAAACGTTTCTTTCTTTCTTTACACCTCTCCCTCTTCGATCAAAACATTTCAAGCGCCCCGCTTCACGCCCTGCGCCGGGGCGATGCTAATCTATATTGCGCCGAGGCGACGGCGCGGATGGGCGCGAGAGGAGGAGGAGGAGAACCGCCTCCCTCTGCCGGCGACGGCGAGGGCGACAGGAGCGCCTTGACGGGGGGCAGCGCCAAAAAGGCCCGGAGCTGCTCGGGCCTCGCGAACCGCGTCAGAATCGCGTGTGTCGCCGCACAATGCGGAGAATCAGACGACGCAGAGTGCGGAGGAGAAGAAGGAGGGACGACCCTGCCCGAGGTCGACTGCACCGCGCCGACGAGCGAAGACTCGGCCAGCTCCCGCAGCTGCGAGACGTAGAGGTCGGCGGCCCCCGCGTCCCCGTCTCCGCTTCCTCCCTCGCTCGTCGATCTCAGCAGCAGCGCGTGCTCGATACCGGACTCCCACTCGGGGCCCCTGCGAAAGAGGGACTCGAGCGAGGGGGGGTCGACCCTGCCGCAGAAGACCGCGAGGAGAGGGGGCCGCGGGGGGCTTCCGCTCCCGCCTCCGGCGCTCGCCTCGCTTGCCCTCTCCGCGGCGGCGGAGAAGGCGCCGTGGCTAATGAACGCCGCGGCCGCTGCCGCGTTGGCGAAGCGCATGTGCAGGGCGTGCGTGAAGTCCGTCGCGGGAGAAAGAGGAGAAGGAGGAGAAGAAGGAGAGGAAAAAGGAGGGGAAGAAGGAGAGGAGGCAGGAGGAGGAGAGGAAGGAGTCGCTGCTGCTGTCCCTCCGGCTTGTCCTTGTCCTTCTCCTTCTCCCTCGCCCGCCGTCGCCGTCGCCGTCTCCCCCGCGAACGCGCAGAGGGTCCCGGGGGCCAAGTACTGCGCCGACCAGAGCTCGTCGAGCACGGCGTTTGCGTCCTCGTCAGGGTCGATCTGGTTTTGGAGAATCTCCGAGAGAGAAAGAGAGAGGAAGAGGTTGAGAGAGACATCGGTGTTTGGGAAAGAGACAGCGTTTTCTCAAGATCGACGCGCTGTTCGAAGTTGGGGTCAACTTTTTCATACCCCTTGACCGCACCCTCTTCTCGACCTTTTTTTTGTCCCGAAGGACGCTCGCTCACCTTGAGCAGCATCACCAGCTCGGCGACGTTTGGAGCGGCTGCGGAAGAAGCGGACGGAGAGGGAGCTCCGGCCGACCCAGCGTCTGTCGCTGATGCCATATCTCCTCTTCGCCTCCTTGTCGCCCTCAATTGCTGCCCGCGTTCCGGCCTTCGCGCAGCAGCGATCGCCGACGCAGAGGGGGATGGGAGACGAGGCGCGCCGATGCCGAGCGAGCGGGCGCGCTGCTGGAGGGTTGCGGGGGGAGAGACCGCGGGCGCGGCGCTGCTGCTGGCCGTGCCGGAGAGCATGGTAAGTGTTTTTTTTTGTTTCAAGTTTCTCTCTCTCTCTTCTCTTCTCTCCCTCTTCTCTCTCTAAGCAGCGGGAGCGTCCGCGCCAGCAGCAGCAGCTGCCTCTGCCACCTTCGTGATAGCGACAGGCGCGGCGTTCTCTTCCCCGACGGGCTGAGGCGCGATCCTCCTGCGCGTGTCCCCCCCGGCCGGCTGCTGCGGCCGCGGCGGCGGCGGCGGAGGAGCGGCGGCGTCGGCGAGCGAGCCGGGGACGGCCGAGAGCGGCGTCGGCGCGATCCGGCGCGGGCCCGGCGCCGCGGCGTCGGCGGCGGCGACGGGCTCCGGCACGAGGCGCCTCGGTCCCGCCGCTCCTCCCGCTTCTTGCCGAGGAGGCGCTGGCACTTTAGCCGCCGCCGCCGGCGTCGCGGGGACGGCCGCAGCCGGGAGCGCACCGGAGAGCGCCTTGGCCTGCGAGGCGACGCGGGCCCTCACGAAGTCGGGCACCCCGGCCGCCGAGGCCGCCAGCGGCGTCCCGAGCTCCCCCGGAG
>Ga0315289_10000968_pt1 | contig 44714 bp, 38 predicted proteins | sample YL17G11_40_MG_FD_203452 | JGI IMG/M metagenome (GOLD analysis project Ga0315289, IMG submission 203452) | Sediment microbial communities from Yellowstone Lake, YNP, Wyoming, USA - YL17G11_40 | ecosystem: Environmental > Aquatic > Freshwater > Lake > Sediment | place: USA: Wyoming | collected... | reverse complement strand
CGACGCGAACTATGGCTACCGTGTTTACAGCGACGACAATGCCCAGGGCAGCTTTACCACTCTGGTCGGTGAAACCACCGAGACCGAGTTCGTCATCGTTGGAGGTGCGGCGGCCGCTGGCATCAAATTCTACATGGTTCGAGGTTGGAACGGCGCGCTTTACTGATCGGTTGAAGAATCAGAGTCTTCGCAAGATAGACAGCTCTTGCACTCTCTAAAAAGTCATGGGCCCGCATATTGTCGGCCCATGATTTCACCGGGACTTCCTTCGTGTTATTCGCACACTCAGTCCGCGCTCGCACAGCTCCGACGGAGGTCACCCGGGTTGATGTTCTCGGGCTGACTGTCCGCGCTGTGGATATGGACAGCATTCGCCTTCGCTGGCAATCGCAGCCAGGTGACGAGTCGTATTGTGTGTACGAGTCGTCAAGCGCATTTGGCCCATTCGACTTGCTGATGGCTGTGGACACGAACAGAGCGACTCTCCCCGTCGGGGATGTCCTCAGCGCTTTTTTCAGGTTCGGCGTTTTTTGGAACCGTAGGGGATTTGGGGAGAACTTGACAAAATCCAAAGAAATCACCATATTGGAATTGGCAAGAGGATGCTCCGTTGCAGAGAGCGAAAGGCACGGGGAGCAGGGCCTATAGAGGCGTGTTTTCAGATGTGCGGCCACGATAGCCCCCGTAGCTCAGAAGGATAGAGCAGCGGTTTCCTAAACCGCGCGTCGGACGTTCGAATCGTCTCGGGGGCACAAAAATTTTCCGAATTATCTAAACGCAGGGGCCAAATGGCAACTCAGCCTACAGCCAAGACAAAAAAACGGCTGTCCCGCCGTGACATGAAAGAAGACAAGCTCATTGCTTGGGCTCAAAAAGTCGAGCTGTTTTACATTGAGAATCGCAAGATTTTTTGGGGAATAGGTTTAGGGGCTATAATTGTTCTTGCCGCCATTTTCCTGATTAGAGCGAATAGGCAGAAGGGTTTTGAAGAGGCGTCTCTAAGCCTTACAATCGCCAAGCTGAAGTTTGTGACAGGACTTGTCGAGGAATCCGAGCCGGAATTCCGAACACTGAAAGCCAGTTACGGAGGCCGCATCGCCGGAGAAGCACAATATTACTTGGCGCGGACCGCCTTTCTGCGCGGCAATGTCGGCGAGGCCGAGGTGGCATTCCGCGAGTATTTAGATAATTATAGTGTTGACAAATACTTGGATGTTGCAGCACTCGCGGGATTGGCCGCCTCAATCGAGGCACAAAAGAGGTTCGCGGAGGCGGCTGAAATCTATATTTCGATTCCGCGGAAGTATCCAAAGCACCATTACAGCCCGGAGGCAATGTATCAGGCGGCTCGTTGCTATCTATGGGCTGGTCAAAAGGATAAGGCCATAGAGACCTGCCAGGTCCTGCAAAGGCAGTACCCCACCTCGTCCCTCCGAAACCGAGCCTCGAAATTGGTGGCACTATTTCCGTAGTGCGAGATTCCACTTGCTTTTGTGGGAGAGGTTTCGTATATTTCATGAGTAAGTGGGCAATAGTGCCCACTTTTTCTTTAAATCAGTGCTGCTTTGAGGATTTTGAGTCGTGGGACACTTCTTGGAGAAGGAATTCCTCCCTCTGCTTGAAGAAGAAGGGGTCGAAGTCCTGGAATTTCTGGAAACCGGTTGGAAAAGCCGTCCGACTTTTCGTATCGTCGTGGATCGCCGGGACCAGGAGCTTTCCATAGATGATTGCGTTCTTTTGACGCGCAAGCTTCAACGCCATCTGAACGAGCACACCTTGGCGGCAGGGGATTGGCGCCTTGAGGTCAGTTCACCCGGCATCGGCTATCCTCTTCAGAGGCCGTGGCAGTTCCGGAAAAATCAAGGGCGGCTCGTGAAAATTGCCTTCCTGGGAGAGACAGGGCCGCGCGAAGTGACGGGGCGGTTGATGGCGGTTCAGGAAAGTGGAATAGAAGTCGAAACGGCCGAGGGTTTGATGCCCTTTGGTTATGGGAATATTGCGACGGCTCGTGTGTTACCTGAGATCCAATCTTCCATGAAGGGGAGAAAGCAAAGATGAATCCCGCGATTGTTGAGGCCATTTCTCAGATTATTCGCGAAAAGAAGATCGAGCGCGAGGTATTCCAGGATATCATTCGCAATATCTTCTTGGCTATGATTAAGAAGAAGTACGGAACTTCGGACAATTTCGATGTTATTTTCAATCTTGACAAAGGCGACATCGAAATCTTTTGCGAAAAGACCGTCGTCCTCGACGAGAATTTCGAGGATGAAGTGACGCAGATCCCGCTTTCGCGCGCCAAAGAAATTGACGAAGATTTGGAGGAAGGTGAGACCTTCGCGGAACAAATTGACTACAATACTTTTGGGCGTCGGCTCGTTACTTCAGCACGACAGAATCTGACCCAGAAAATCAAGGAAATCGAGAAAGAGAACCTATACCAAGAGTTCTCGAGCCGGCTCGGAGAAATTGTCTCCGGCGAAATCCGGCAGATCAATCGCCGTGAAATTCGCATCAATGTTGACCGAACGGAGGTTTTGCTTCCCAAAGCGGAACAGGTTTACAGCGAGAGATACCGTCGCGGAGATACGCTTCGAGCGATTATCAAAGAAGTCAATCGCACAACGAAGGAGCCCGACATCATTGTCTCGCGAGCGGATATATCTTTCGTGCGCCGGCTTTTTGAGCTGGAAGTTCCTGAAATCTATGACAACATCATCGAGATAAGGGGTATCGCTCGAGAGCCCGGTGACCGCACGAAAATTGCCGTGGCCTCGAACGACAAACGGATTGATCCCGTGGGCGCGTGCGTTGGAATGAAAGGCGTGCGTATCCAAGCCATCGTGCGAGAATTAAACAATGAGAAGATTGATGTCATTCATTGGCATCCTGACACGGAAAGCTTCATCAAGCGGGCGATGGCTCCCGCCACGCCACTGATGATTCTTCTTGATGAGAGCGCCCGCCGAGCCACCGCGATTGTTCCGGATGATATGATTCAGTTTGCCATCGGACGAAAGGGACAGAATATTCGCTTGGCTTCCCAGTTGACGGGATATCAAATTGAGCCGATAAAAGAGTCGGAGTATTCCGCGGCAGCGGAGTTGGCCATCGAGGAAGTGGACGGCCTCTCGCCGGAGGTCGTGGCAATTCTGAAGGAGGCGGGACTTGCAACTGCCGACGCTGTGCTGGATGCTGGCCGCGATCACTTGATGGAAATTCCCGGTATCGGCGAGGAGCGTGCGGACGAAATTCTCGCTCTCTTGGAGTCGAATTTCGAAGAGATGGATGAGAGCGAGATGAGTGAAGAGCCTTCGGGTGAAGCTAAGGTTTAAGAAGTGCCCGAGACGAAGAGAAAAATATTTCAAGTCGCGAAAGAACTGAATGTTGCCAGTCCGGTTATCATTGAGTACCTGGAGGGCATGGGGTTTACTGTAGCGAAAACCCCAAAGCACATGTCGCCGGTTACCAATGAAATGTATGAAGAAGCCCTGAAGAGATTCGATAAACTCCGCTGGCAGCAGCAACAAGAGGCTCTTCTGCGTGAAGCCGAAGATACGAAGCGCCGGGAAGCTGACAAAGCGCGTACCGAACAACTGCGCCGAATCTTGGATGAGAGCACCACGCCGATACTTGAGGCCGCCGAACAACTCATTCGGGAAGTTGAGGCCCTAAAGCAAGAGCGCGAAGAGAAGAAAAGGAAACGCAAGGCAAAACCTGCTTTGCCCGAGGTTTCGGAGAAACCCGCGGTCGAAGCACCTTTGGCTGCACGGCCACCCGAAGTGGTACTTCCGGGGGAGAAGGTGGCCGAAGAACTTGCTCGTGTGCAACCTCTCGCTGAACCTATCATTAAACCTGCGATCACCCCGCCTGTGCTACCTGTTGGTGCTGTCAAGAAAGAGGCTGTTGCGCCGCTGCCGCCGAAGAAGGAAAAGCCTAAGAAGCCGAAGATTCCCAAACCAACGAAGGCTGACCTTGAGCGTCTCGAAAAGCAACGCAAACTGCTAGCAGCTCAACGAAAAGAGAAATACAAAACCGAAGTTCATCAGCTGCCTGAGGTCCGATGGCGCAAACGGGTCAGGAAGAAGAGAGTTGACGCTGCGGAAGTAGCGGCGACCATCAAGGCAACGATGGCGGCAATGGAAGAGAAGCGGCGACGCCGACGCCCGCGCGAGCATGCTGCGGATACCGAAATGGTTGAGGATGAGACTGTCCTTCATTTGACCGAGTTTGTCACCACTCAGGAGCTGGCAAATCTCATGGCAGTGCCGGTCAGCGATGTGATTCGGAAATTTCTGTCTATGGGGAAACTCGTTTCCATTAATCAGCGTTTGGAACGGGACACGATTGAGCTTATGGCGGATGACTATGGCTTTCGAGTGGAATTCGTCAGCGAGATGGAACCGGTGGAAGAGGAACCGACTGAAGTCACCGACAAGCTTGATGAACGCGCGCCCGTTGTGACGGTAATGGGGCATGTGGATCACGGGAAAACCACGCTCTTGGACTACCTGCGGAAATCCTCGGTCGCCGCCGGCGAGGTTGGGGGGATTACGCAGCACATTGGGGCTTATGTCGTGAAGTACAAGGACAAGAAGATTACTTTCCTCGATACTCCGGGTCACGAAGCGTTCACGGCCATGAGAGCGCGCGGCGCACAGGCGACAGACATTGTCGTCCTGGTGGTTGCTGCCGATGATCAGGTGCGACCTCAGACAATCGAGGCGATTGATCATGCTCGGGCGGCGGGAGTCCCGATCGTTGTTGCCATTTCTAAAATAGACAAGCCCGGTGCTCATCCGGATGTGATTCGAAAACAGCTCGCTGACAACAATGTCTTGGTCGAAGATTGGGGAGGCAAATGCCAGTTTGCCGAAATTTCCTCAAAGACCGGTCAAGGTGTTGACAAGCTGTTGAGTGAGATTCTTGTGGCGGCGGAGGTATTGGAGCTGCGAGCCAATGCAAAGAGGCGAGGACGCGGAGCCGTGATTGAATCGCGTCTTGATAGAGGGAGAGGTGTCGTGGCGACGGTTTTGGTGCAACATGGAACGCTTCACATCGGAGACAACTTCGTGTGCGGTCAACATTATGGTAAGGTGAGAGCCATGTTGGATGAAGCGGGAAACCGAGTCGAGAGTGCCAGTCTATCACAGCCCGTTCAGATCATCGGTTTTTCGGGTGCGCCGCAGGCGGGAGACATTTTTGTCGCCTTTGAAAGTGAACGCGAAACGAAAGAGATTGCCATGCGGCGGCAACTTCTGCAGCGCGAGCAGACTTTCCGCCAGGTTCGCGCACTCAGTCTTGATCAGGTATCCCAGGAAATTCGGCGAGGCGCCGCCAAAGAGCTGTCCCTAATTATTAAGGGAGATGCCGACGGTTCTGTCGAGGCCATTTGCGACTCCTTGCAGCGACTTTCCACAGGAGAAGTTGCGGTGAATGTCCTGCATAGGGGCGTTGGAATGATCTCAGAGTCGGATGTGCTTTTGGCTTCGACGACCGGTGCGATCATCCTCGGATTCCATGTGTACCCGAATATTAAGGCACGCGAGACGGCTTTGCGGGAGAAAGTGGACATTCGCACTTATAAGATTATTTATGAGATGATTGACGATATTCACAACACTCTTGAGGGGCTTCTCGAACCGGAGACCAGGGAAGAAGTTGTTGGCCTGATCGAAGTGCGCGAAGTTTTCCGAATTCCAAAAGTTGGGAATATCGCGGGATGTTTTGTCGTCTCCGGTCATATCGAACGCTCGAGTATTATCCGCCTTCTGAGGGAGGGAAGAGAAATCTGGAAAGGTTCGATTGCCTCGCTTCGTCGTTTCAAGGATGATATGCGGGAAGTGAAAGCGGGGACGGAATGTGGTATCGGACTGGCGGAGTTTGACAATGTCGCCGTCAATGACACGCTGGAAGTTCTCACGCGTGTCGAAATTAAGAGGAAACTGACAACCGCTTCATGAGCTGCCTTGTCGGGCTTTTGACATTCGAGCTCCATCTCCTCGATAGCCATTCACTCAAAGACAAACGCCGAGTCCTGAGTTCTTTGAAAGAGCGGTTGCAGAAACGCTTCAATATCTCCGTGGCTGAAGTAGATTTTCAGGACAAATGGCAACATATTCGATTGGCGGCCGCGTGCGTCAGTAACGACGGGCGCTTAATCGAAAGCACCTTCTCTCATATTTTGGATTTTCTGAACATGGATCCGCGAGTCGAGATCGCGGCTCACGATGTTGTTTTTCTTTGATGATATTCGGCCGATGGAAAGGGCAGAATGACAGAGAACCGTCGGTCACGGCGCGTGGCGAGGCTTCTGGAGCGGGAAATTTCCGTCCTGTTGGCATTGCTGCCGGATCTGCCGTCGCAGGACCTGATTACAGTGACGGGTGTCGAGGTCTCGTCGGGTTTGCGCTATGCCAAAATCTATTACAGCGTTCTGACAGATCAGGAAGAGGACTGGCGCCTTGTGGCTAAACTTCTGACTCGGCATGCAAAGGAACTGCGCTATCAGTTGTGTCACCGCGTGACGCTGAAGTACCATCCTGAGATCCACTTCATCGCCGATCGAACTGCCTCCTACGCAGATCACATCGAGACGCTCCTGAGACAGATTCACCAGAACAGCGATGAAAGGGCTTCATAGAGTGCAATTTCGCGACCTACATGACTTCTTGTTTCGGCATTCTCGCATGCTTCTGACGACTCATGTTCACCCGGATGGTGACGCCGTGAGTTCACTTTTGGCTTTTGGTTTTCTTTGCCGGCGGTTGGGCAGGGATGCTGACATGTACATGGCCGACCCTATCCCTGATCGTTTCCGTTTCCTGCCTGGGGCCGGAGGTGTCGTGGTGGTGGGCGCGGATTCGTTGCCCCGAAAATATGAGGGCGCCGTGATCCTGGATGTTGGCAGCCGCGATCGGATTGGGAAAGTGGAAGACTGTCTTGCTCCATCTGTCGAGATAGTGAATATTGACCATCATATCTCGAATGACCAGTTCGGCAACATCAATCTCCTTCATCTTGACGCCAGCGCAACCAGCCAAATTATTTATGACATATTTGGTGATTTTGGTTTCACACCGAATCCTGACGAAGCCACCTGCATTTACACCGGCATTCTTAGCGATACAGGGCGTTTTCGATTTTCGAATACGACCTCGCGGGCTCTTGAAGTTGCTTCCCACCTCGTGAGCCTCGGCGCAAATCCCACATATCTCGCAGATCGAATCTATTATGAGATGCCTTTGGAAGATATGCAGGCAATGGGAAAGGCACTGACGACGCTGGAAATGTTTGGAGACGGTCAGGTCTGCGCTCTTTTTCTGTCGGAGGATGACGAAGTGCAGGATTCAGACGCTCTGGTTGACCTTGCCCTCTCGATTCAGGGAGTGGAAGTAGCGCTGCTCTTCTGTGAAATGGATGACGGTCGTGTCCGCATCTCACTGCGCTCGAAGAATCGGGTGAATGTCAGTGAATTGGCGGAGCACTTTGGCGGGGGCGGACACTTCAAAGCAGCGGGGGTTCGGATGCGCGGGACGCTCGAGAGTGCTCGAGACCGTCTCTTGCCGGTGGTTTTGGAAGCCGTGGGAATTCCTCAGCTCGGGGTAACGCCTGCCTGAAGAGATGGCTCATCGTGCATTACTGCTTTCCATCTCCAAACCGTCCGGTTCTACCTCCTTTGATGTTGTTCACCGAGTCCGTTCTCTTTTGGGATACAAGAGAGTCGGTCACGCAGGGACCTTGGACCCATCGGCGAGCGGCGTGCTGGTCGTGCTTTGCGGAGCAGCCACGAAGTGGTCGGCGGATTTTGCCGATTTGGAGAAGGAATATCAGGCAACGATCCGATTTGGCATCGAGACCACAACCGATGACCTCGCCGGTCAGATCGTTAGAGAATCTCCGATTCATGATTGGGAAGCCGAACGCATCCGGATGGCGTTGGCGGAGTTTGAGGGAGACATCTGGCAGGTACCGCCCATCGTCTCGGCGATAAAAGTCGGTGGCGAACGGAGCTATAGGAGAGCATGGCGAGGCGAAACGCGCGAGCTCTCCGCGCGAAGAGTGTCTATCTATCGGATTCAGCTTCTTGGGATAGAGAAACCCAAGATCGAGATTCAAGTGTTGTGTGGAAAGGGCACCTATATCAGGTCGTTGGCGCGCGATTTGGGGAGACGATTGGGTTGGGGCGCGGCGCTCGAACGGCTCACTCGCCGTGCGATCGGTCCCTACAGGTTGGAATATGCGCTGTCGCTCGAGCGAATATCTCAGATGCGCGACGAGCTTGCTGGCCAGGGATAGGACATGGAGATCTTTCAAGGACCTTGGTCAAATTTTCTTGATTATCGGGATTCCGCGATAACCGTCGGGTCGTTCGATGGCATTCATCTCGGCCATCAGCAGATTCTGCAACGACTGATCGACGGTGCAAAAGGACAACGCCTGCGCAGTGTCGTGGCGACCTTTGAACCGCACCCACGCCTGGTCTTGGCGGACTCAAGGGAACCCATACACTTGCTGACGACAACAGAGGAGAAAATCCAGCTCCTTCGCAATTGGTCCATTGATCTTCTGTGCATCCTACAGTTTGACCGGACGGCCTCGGAGCTCTCTCCGTTGGATTTCGTGCAGATTGTACTCAAGGGAAGAATGGGTCTAAAGCGCATTGTCATCGGATATAATCACGCCTTTGGAAAGAATCGCGGAGGAGACAGAGAAAGCCTGATTACCTTTTCCCGGGAACTTGATTTCCAAGTGGATGTCCTGAATCCGGTGGAGATTGGCGGTGTGATTGTCTCCAGCTCGAAAGTGCGGTCGCTATTGAGGCAGGGAGATGTCGCTCGCGCTGCGGAACTTCTCGGTCGCCGGTATTCCCTCAAGGGAAAAGTCGTGCAGGGATACGCACGCGGCAAGAGGTTGAGTTTTCCAACGGCAAATCTCGCTCTATCGAATGCCGTCAAGCTGATTCCCGCCAATGGCGTTTATTGTGGCTTGGTTCGCGCTCGAGGTGAAATTTTTCCGGCCGCGATTTCGATAGGAACCAATCCGACTTTTTCCGATGCGAGACATTCGATCGAAGCGCATCTCATTGGCTTCGACGGTGATCTCTATGGCGAGGTCTTGGAAATCGAATTTGTGCATTGGCTTCGTGAGGAACGAAAGTTTGCAGGTGAAAGGGAGCTGGCCCACCAGATCGGTGAGGATGTGCAGCAGTCGCTTGCGATCCTCGAGGAATACGCTCTTTTGAATAAGGTCTGAAAGAGGCTATCGGCGATTGGCCGTGGGCCTCTTGCGAATTTTCCAATAGATTTTAGAATAGCCCGAACGAGAGGAGACCATGAGGAGAAATCCGGAAGCGAGACAAGCCGTCATCGAGAAATACGCCCGTCAACCCGGCGACACCGGTTCACCGGAGGTTCAAATTGCGCTGCTGACGCACCGCATTAATGACCTGACGGAACATCTGAAAATCCACAAAAAGGACAACCACTCTCTGCGAGGTCTTCTGCTTCTTGTTGGGAGGCGAAAGAGACTGCTCAACTATCTTTCGCACATAAACATCGAGCGTTTTAGGTCTCTGAGAGACGAACTGGAACTCCGCCGATAGAACTCGGCGAAAGGAAAAAACAAAGATGATACACAAGAAAACCATTGAGCTGGGACGATTTCCTCTGACTCTCGAGGTAGGCCGTGTGGCAAAGCAGGCCAATGGAGCATGTTGGCTGGTCTATGGCGATACGGTTGTTTTGGCGACAGCCGTTATGAATCTGGAAACCCAGCAAGAACTCGATTTTCTCCCCCTGTCGGTGGATTATCGAGAGAAACTTTCGGCGGTCGGGCGCATCCCCGGCAGCTTCTTCCGAAGAGAAGGCCGCCCGTCAGAGAAGGAAGTCCTCTCGGCGCGTCTCATTGATCGCCCCATTCGTCCGCTCTTTCCGGACGGGTTTCACAGCGAAATCCAGATTATGGTGGCCGTGCTCTCTTCGGATGGCCAAGGGGATCCCGATGTTCTTGGAGCGATCGCGGCCTCGGCGGCGCTCTCGGTCTCTGAGATTCCTTTCTTGGGGCCGATTGCCTCGGTTCGCATGGGTTTTGTGAATGGACAATACATTATTAATCCAACCTACAGCGAACTTCGGGAGAGCCTTCTTGATCTTGTGATCGCGGGTTCTGATACCTCGATTATCATGGTCGAGGGCGAGGGGCGTGAAGTTTCAGATGATGTGATGGTCGAGGCGATCGGCAAGGCTCATGAGGAGATTCGCAAAGCTGTTGCTCTTCAACGAGAGCTTGCGGCAGAGGCAGGTAAGCCAAAATTTGAGGTCGCACCCGAACTACGCATTGCTGAGCTCGATGAGAAACTCAACAGCCGCTATGGTGACCTCATTGGCGAGGTCGCTCGCACGACTGAAAAGCAAGAGCGCCGCGGGAAATTGGACGAGGTGGAGGAGATCGCCGTCGCCACTTTGGCCGAGGAATACGCCGACAGTGCCAAATATATCTCCGATTGGATTCACGCTCGCTTCCGCGAGAAAATGCGCGCAAAAGCGCTGCGGGAGCAAGTACGATTGGACGGGCGACGACTCTCGGATATTCGGGAAATTGAAGCGGCCGTCGGTCTGCTGCCTCGGGTTCATGGATCAGCGCTTTTCACGCGAGGCCAAACTCAGGCCTTGGGCATGATTACCTTAGGGACGAAGTTTGACGAGCAGAAGGTTGATGGTTTGGAAGGTGTCTACACAAGGCCGTACATGCTCCATTACAATTTCCCACCCTTTTCGGTCGGCGAGATTCGGAAGTTTTTGGGACAATCCAGGCGAGAAATTGGGCACGGGAATTTGGCATGGAGAGCTCTACATGCCGTCTTGCCGCCCTGGGAGGAGTTCCCGTATACGATTCGCATCGTGTCGGATGTTCTTGAATCAAACGGTTCCTCGTCTATGGCAACTGTCTGCGCGGGAGCTCTGGCACTGATGGACGCCGGAGTGCCGATTCGGGAGCCCGTGGCGGGAATCGCGATGGGTCTCATCAAAGAAGGAGATGGGATTGCGATTCTCTCGGACATTCTCGGTGATGAAGACCACCTGGGTGACATGGATTTCAAAGTCGCGGGAACTCGACATGGCATCACCGCTTGCCAAATGGACATCAAGATTGAGGGGATTTCACTCGACCTGATGCGCCAGGTTTTGGCTCAAGCTCGCAGGGGGATTGATTTTATTTTGGACAAGATGGCGCAAGCGCTTCCCGCGCCGCGACCTGAAATCTCACCCTATGCTCCTCGAATTATCTTTCTTAAGATTGAGCCTGACAGAATCGGCCTGATTATTGGCCCGGGGGGCAAAACGATCCGCGATATCATTGAACGAACCGGCGCAACGATTGACATTGAGGATGATGGGACGGTTTGCATTGCTTCCGCAGACATGGCAAAAGCCAAAGCCGCCGCCGAGATCATTCAAGGAATGCTCGAGGTGCCGGAAGTTGGAAAGGTGTATCGCGGAACGGTGAAGCGAATTATGGAATTTGGCGCTTTTGTCGAGATTCTGCCTGGACGCGAGGGACTACTTCACATCTCACAGATTGAACATCGGCGAATCAATAAGGTCACTGATCATCTTCAAATCGGGGACGAGGTGGAAGTGAAGCTCCTCAATGTGGACGCGCAAGGCAAGCTGGACTTATCTCGAAAAGCGCTTCTGCCGAATCGAGAACCTGTTTCAAAATGACGACGCGACCTTTTCCGAGTCGCGTGGAAAAGGTCGCAAAGAAATCCGACGGAAACCGATACCGTCCCCCAAAATCGCGAACCAAAGACAAACCTTGACCACTTCATCTCTCTTCCACAAAACAGAGCTTCCCGGAGGTGTGCGCATCGTCACGGAGCGCATGCCGTGGGTTCGCTCGGTCGCTCTCGGTGTATGGATCACCGTTGGATCCCGCCATGAGACTCAGGAAACAAGCGGCATCTCCCATTTTATCGAGCACATGGCGTTCAAGGGAACCCAAAATCGCACCGCCCTCGACATCGCGCGAACGATTGAGCAGGGTGGAGGCTATGTCAATGCCTTCACAAGCAAGGAGCTGACTTGTTTCTATGTTCATGTGTTGGACGAGCAGCTCCCGACGGCCGTGGATATCTTGTCCGATATTATGGCCAATTCTCTTTTCGAGCCAGAAGCGATGGAAAGAGAGAAGCGTGTTATCTTGGATGAAATCCGAGATATCGAAGACAACCCGGATGAATTGGCCCATGAATTGTTTACCCAAGCTGTTTTCGAGCCTCACTCGTTGGCCCGACCGATTCTGGGCTCACCCGATAATATCACAAGATTCTCCCGCGATGACTTGCTCCGTTTTATTGGCGCACATTATTCTCCAGACCGAGTTTTGGTTGCGGCGGCGGGCCGTGTGGATCACCGCACGCTGACGCGACTCGTCCGCGAAAAGCTGCAATTTCCAGCGGGTGCACCCTGCTCCAATGGAGGAACGCCCGCTCCAGTTATGCGCCGGAAAATATCTCAGCAACGGGCAATTCAGCAGGCTCATGTCTGTATCGGCGGCTTGGGACTTCGATTCAGTGACAAGCGGCGCTATGCGCTTTCCGTGCTGAATACGGTCCTTGGGGGTGGCATGTCATCACGCCTTTTTCAGAACATCAGGGAAAAGCATGGCATCGCCTATTCCATCTATTCCTTTGCGGACTTGCTGTCGGACACAGGGATCGTCGGCGTTTATTTCGCCACAGATGCCACGCGCGTCGAACAAGCTCTCGAACTGGTGAAACAGGAGTTACGCTCGCTGCGTGAAACTCCCATCAAGCCAACGGAGCTGCATGGGATCAAGACGCAGCTCAAGGGAAATATCATGCTGGGACTTGAGCAAGTTTCCAGTCGAATGAACCGAGTTGCCAAGATGGAAATTCATCTGGGAGAATTTGTTGGCCTGGCGGAGATTAGTCACCAAATTGACGCTGTCACGAGCCGTCAAGTCCGAAACCTAACGAACGAGCTATTCGACGAAAAAAAATTCATTACAATGATGTTGGAACCTAATCATGAAGAACAGAATCATGAGAGCGTTCAGGAGGAACATTCGTGATCATCGGAGTACCTAAGGAAGTCAAATCCAACGAGAATCGCGTTGCAGTGACTCCTGTTGGAGGCGAAACCCTGACGAAGTACGGTCACACGGTTCTCGTGGAGAAGTCGGCGGGAGAGGGCAGTGGCTTCGAAGATGCCCAGTATGAAAAAAGCGGTGCCAAACTCGTTGCTGCGGCCGAGGAAATCTTCGCCAAAGCCGAGATGATCATCAAGGTGAAGGAACCGTTGCCCGTGGAGTACGGACTGATTCGCCCGGGACAAGTGGTCTTCACCTACTTCCATTTCGCTTCCTCTCGCGAGCTGACGGAAGCGATGGTGAATTCCAAGTGCGTCGCGATAGCTTACGAAACGGTACAAACAGAGAAAGGCGACCTGCCGCTGCTCATTCCCATGAGTGAGGTGGCAGGGCGGATGGCGGTTCAGGAGGGCGCAAAGTATTTGGAGGAGAGCACCGGAGGGCGAGGCGTTCTTCTGGGCGGGGTACCCGGAGTCGAGCCTGCCCATGTTGTAATCTTAGGCGGAGGAGTCGTGGGAACCAATGCAGCAAAAATGGCGGCGGGACTTGGCGCGAAGGTGGCCATCCTTGATATTTCGCTGGAACGCTTGCGTTACCTCGATGATATCATGCCGAAAAATGTAACGACGCTCATGTCCAACCCGCACAATATCCGCGAGTGCCTCAAGACAGCCGACCTGCTCGTTGGAGCCGTCCTCATTCCGGGTGCGAAAGCTCCGCACCTCGTCACTCGTGACATGCTAAAACTCATGAAGAAGCGTTCCGTCATTGTGGATGTGGCGGTGGATCAAGGGGGATGTGTCGAGACCTGTCGTCCGACGACGCATGAAAACCCAACCTATTTCGTTGATGATGTCTTGCATTATTGTGTGGCCAATATGCCTGGAGCGGTGCCCTTCACCTCGACACTTGCTCTGACGAATGCGACTTTGCCTTATGTGGTCGAAATCGCTAATAAGGGATATGTCAAATCCTCCAAGGAAAACAGGGAAGTGCTTCTCGGCTTGAACATCGTCGGCGGCAAAGTCGTCTATGAGGGGGTCGCCGAGGCGTTTGGACTTCCCTATGTACCCGTAGAACGAGTGCTTCCCTGAGATATTGGAACTCCGCGTCGCCATACGGCGTTTTCCTCACGCCTACCCTGATTTGCCCAGCTATGCTTCTGCCGGCGCTGCTGGCATGGATCTCCGCGTCGCCGCGCGAGGCCCCGTAGTTATTGAACCAGGCGACCGAGCGGTGATTCCGACGGGCTTTGCATTGGCGATTCCGAACGGTTTCGAGGGCCAGATACGCATGCGGTCAGGAGTCGCCCTTGAAAAGGGCCTGATGATGCCAAACGCGCCAGCGACGATTGATTCGGACTATCGAGGTGAGCTGCAGGTGATCGTGGCAAATATCAGCACGGAGACCGTGACGCTTCAACCCGGAGAACGGTTCGCACAGCTCATCATTTCACCTGTCGCGCATGTGCGATGGGAAGAAGTCGCCGAGCTGCCTGAATCGCCACGGGGAGAAGGAGGCTTGGGCAGCACAGGCCGGAGCTAAAAAGCTTGCAACACCGCCCCTATTTTGTTATATTTATATAAGTTCTTTCTTTGGCTTTTCCCGCTGTTCATTTTTCGTGCGCTGAAGTATGGGACAAGAGATGAGCACAGGTCTGCGACGGCTGTACTATTCCATAGGCGAAGTTGCCGAAATAGCGGGGATTCCAGCACATGTCTTAAGGTATTGGGAGAGCGAGTTTGCGGAACTCAGCCCGCATAAGGGCAGGGCTGGCAATCGTCTTTACCAAGAGAAGGACATTGAGCTCGTCCTGCGCATCAAGAAACTGCTCTATGAGGAAAAGTACACAATTGCCGGGGCCCGAGCCTATTTGGCAAAAAAAGAAGAGAAATATTTGGAAAATAAGGTCTTAGGCGAATTGAGGGCAGGACTTCAGGAAATTCTGGATATTCTAAACGACAATACGGGGCGTAGCGCAGTCCGGTAGCGCACCTGTCGTGCGGCAGGATGGCGGGCTGCGCGGATAGGAGAGTGAAAAATGGGGGCACAGATTGAAGAGATAAGAGGCAAGATACTGCCAATTCTTCGACGCTACGGAGTTCGAAGAGCAAGCTTGTTTGGTTCGTCTGTCCGAGGGAGCATAAGAGAAGGCAGCGATATTGATTTGTTGGTCGATATCGAGAAGGACATAAGTCTTTTCGATTTCGTTGGCCTCAAGTTGGAAATCGAAGAGGCGTTGTGCAATAAGGTGGACTTGGTGGAATTCGAAACGATCAAACCGCTTCTTAGAGAGAAGATCCTCGGTGAGCAAGTGGTTCTCCTATGAAAAGAGACATAAGAGTCTATATCGAGGATATTCTCGAGAGCATAGGAAGGATCCAGCAATACACGGAGGGGATTTCGGAGAACGATTTCAGTGAGAATACGCAAGTTCAGGACGCTGTCCTGAGGCGTCTTGAAATCATGGGCGAAGCGGCCAAGAACATACCTCAAGAATTCAGGGATAAGCACCCAGAAGTCCCGTGGAGGAAAATCGCGGGAACGAGGGACATTCTTATTCATGCGTACTTCGGAGTGAATTTGAAGCGAGCTTGGATGGTCATTAGAGAGGATCTTCCCGGCCTCAGGGAGAGGATTCTTGGAATTCGGACAAATTTGGGAGGCAACATCGAGGCTGAGTCGGATAGAGATTAAGAGAACAGTCGCGGGGCGTGGCGCAGTCCGGTAGCGCACCTGAATGGGGTTCAGGGGGTCGCTGGTTCAAATCCAGTCGCCCCGACAACGCTATTGTTCCAGCCGGAGGAGAGGCGTGGGCATGGCATCAGTTTTGCATTCATTCGCTGGAAAATTTGGGCGGTTATGGAGCTGCCTCGGAGAATTTGGGTCAGATCAGGAGGAGGTAAGGAATGGCAGAAAAAGACTTGAAGAAGAGCACTGCTTTCGTCGAGCAGAATCGGGAACGTCTTCTGAAGGAGTATAGGAACAAATTTCTCCTTGTTTTCGAGGGCGAACTCATTGGTTCGTATGACACATATGAACGCGCGGCAGAAGAGGGTGTGCGGCTGTACGGAATGGAAGGCAACTTTCTTGTACATCATATGGTCGAAAAGGAACCACTCAACTTCATCATGGAGGCCGTGCTGTGATCTTCACAGTCAGATATGGCGGGAAGGGAAAAGTCGAGAAGGACGGCAAAGAGCTGACAATCGCCATTCCACCCGATATCGTTTTGAGTCATACGGGTCCTTTCATAGAGGTGGCCATTACGCATCCTCGAATTGTCCAAGAAGAGCTCAAGAGCAAGGCGAAAGCCGCTCCGATAGTCAATGTGAAAGCCCTGATTGACTCAGGTGCAAGCAATACAGTAATATCACCTCGAGTGGCCAACGAGCTTGGACTCGTCCACACAGGTTTTCAAAAAGTCTTTTCCGTTCAGGATGAACAAAAACAACCGGTCTATTTTGGTTTTATTATGTTTCCTTGGGGAAGTGGCAAAGAGATCCCGATTGTCTCTTGTCCGTTGAGGAATTTTGACTGTATAGTTGGGCGTGACATTATTCGCCATTGGCATCTTTCATACAATGGTCCCGATGGTTCAATTGTTATTTGCGACTGACGCTATTCCTTTGATCGGAACAATAGGTAGTATTAGGTGCCGTTCCCGGAAAGGCCGACTGCAACTTCATGCTTATCGGCCTTCTCTGTTTCCGCGACTCATAGGGTGAAGAGGAGTCAAAGAATGAGTCAAAAAAGCACCGAAGATCTAAGAGAGAGATGGGACGAGCGCGCAAAAAGATATGACGAATGGTATTGGACCTTCAAGGGCGCGGTCGAGCATTTTGTTGATTGGGAGCTGCTGAAAGGATATCTGCCGGAAAGCCGCAATGCGAAAATACTCGATGCCGCCGGTGGCACGGGAAGGATAACGCTCCCTCTGGCAAAAATGGGATATTCTGTCACTTTGTGTGACATCTCACCCGAGATGCTGAATGTGGCCAGGCAGAAACTGATTCATGGAGGCCTCTTAGATAAAGTAGGAACTTTGGAATGTGATGTCCGAAAGCTCCCATTTCCTGATGACTGTTTCGATTTTCTCATCTGCTGGGATGGAGGAATCGAAGCTGCAAAAGAACTTGTACGGGTAATAAAAAAGGGAGGACGGATTTCAATATTTCTGGTGAATAGATGCGGCTCGGCGATCCATAGATTCGGAGAGGACCCCGAAGCAGCTCTTACTCTGCTTCGTTCAAAATCGAGCTATGTCTACGACGAGGGAGAGAAGTATTTGTCGGTCAGCGCAGAAGAGGCAGAAGAGTTTTTTCGAAAAGAGGGAATCAGAGTTCTCGATGTCTACGCTGTCTGCAGTATGTTGGACTGGCTTTCCATTCCACAAGAAATCCAGGAGTCTTGCAGTTGGGATGCCAAATTCTTCGAGCAAGTTACCGAGATGCTCCTGAGGTTGAGCAAAGAACCTTCGGTAAAGGGATTGTCGAGACACTTGGTTTTATATGGGGAGAAGATGTAATTGGTCAAAAATCTCTCTATGTCGCCGTCAACATAGGCTCAGGAAATCTCCGCACAAGATGTCGTCGCTCGAGCGCCGGCTTCAGTCCGCGATAGAAAGCCCAGTCTCCCACTGCCCACGAAGTCAAGATCCTCCCTGTCAGAAAAAGATGATGAGTAGCTGCCACCAATCCGCTTCCGTGCCGCCACGCAAATAAGAGCCGATTGCGTGCCTTAATCGCCGCAACTTCAGAAGCGCTGAAACTGCTCTGAATCGTCCCGCCAAAGTGATGAATCACACGGCAATCCGGCTCATAGTAGATTTCCCACCCGCGCTCACGCGCGCGCATTCCCAAGTCAACATCTTCCCAATAAAAAGGATGGAAAAGCGAGTCGAATCCACCGAGGGTGCAAAACATGTCGCGCCGAAAAGCAGCATGTCCTCCAACCGCATAAGCTGACAAAATTCTTCCGCCTACGGACTCCGGCTGGTGCCTTTCAGCATGGAGAACAACAGGAAATCCCTGCCGCCAGATAAGCTGCTTCGCGCCTTCTCGAAATGTTTGCCCGTCATTTTGAAAGGAGCGAAAGGTCACGGCGAAGGTTTGGTCGTTTTCAAAATGCTTGCCGAGGGGTGAAATAATATCACCGGTGACTTCTATATCATTGTTCAAAAGAATGGCAATTGGCGCTCGGCATTCGGACACCGCGCGATTCGTTGTGTGGCAGAAGCCTCGGTTTTCTTCCTGCCAAATCCAACGCACGAAAGGAAAATGCGCTGGCAGTTTGGTTCGCGTATTATCTTCGCTGCCATCATCCACGACAAGGACATCGGCAAGGTTTGGATTTTGCCGGAGCCATTTTTCGACAGACTGAAGGCAGACCTCCAATGAGTCACACCCGTTGTAAGTCGGAATGGCGATGCCGTATTTGCCGCGGTCAGGCATAGCGCGAACGAAGTCTTTCAAAGCGATAGCTAAGGTGATCCCCTCTCCGCAAGAAGCTGAAAACTGCTGTCTTACGCCGCAGCCGTCGCACTTCGATTTCGGACATCAACCGATGCCAGTAGTAATAGTCTTCTGCGAAATCTTCCTCTCCAAATCCACCCATCTGTGAAACGACAGAGCGTCGGATGGCCACGCAGTCAGTGATGATCGAGCGCGGCGTATGAGGTGGCTTCTGATATGTCTCGATTAGCCGTCCATCGGCCGCGTAGGCAAGTTGGCTGAATCGGAATCCCGTAATGACCATTCCCAATTCCGGATTCCTATCAAAGGCTCCCTTCATTGTACGCAGATGATCAGCCAGCCAACGATCGTCGGAATCCAGAAAGGCAATAATGCGTCCCCGAGCCACGGCCATGCCCGCATTGCGGACCGGGCCGGGAAAACCGGAATGCGCAAGGGAGATCCAGACGATTTGTATCGGGAGCGCCTCTTGGGCTTTTCCGAGCATCTCTTCGAGGACTTCACGCGGATTGTCTGTACTTCCATCGTCGCATATAACGGCCTCGATTCGGTGCAGAGAAACACCTCTCTGTTCAAGGATGGATCGAACTGCTCGAGGCAAAAGGCGGGCGCGATTATAGACGGGAATGATAATGGAGAATTCTATCTCGCTTTGTCGGTCATCATGTGAGGCGATGGAGAATCCCCCTTTGGTGGGCAGCCGTCGGCGCAGCGTCTCGAGACGTTGCTGCAGGAAAGCTCTTCGCTCCTGTTTTCTTGTAAGGACGGCCTCGAGATAAGTCAAAGATGTCTTCACCAAGAATAGACGCCGCGCCCAATCCGGATGGCGCAAGTGTCGCCGGAAATAGAGTAACTCCGATTCCAAGAAGATGTGCTTCGCCGTTTTCGGACGCTGGGAGAAACTCCGAGCACCGTAGTGAATGACCTTCGACTGTGGCACAAGATAGGACCGAAACAGCGCGTGTCGAGCGCGCCGGCAAAAGTCCACATCCTCAAAAAAGGCGAAAAAGCGCGGGTGCAGTCTTCCGGCGCGCTGGAGGACTTCGCGCCGAAAGAAGAGGTTCGCGCCCGATATCCAATCCACTTGGCGCACTTCTTTTTCAGTCGCCCGTGGCGTTCGACCATACTGGGGCAGCCAGGCGTCGGGAAAGAGACGGCGCATCGGAAAAAGGCGAGAAACGACATACCACCAATCGGGAAAATCTCCATAGGATACTGTCGGCAGACCCGCGCCGTCATAGAGCATGGCTCCCGCTATTCCTGCTTCTCGCTTCTCTACGAGTGCTTGGGCTAATAGGGAAGGTGCGTCATTGACCAACTCTGTATCAGGATTCAGCAGCCAAAGAAACTGTCCCCGCGATTCCTCGATCCCCCGATTGCATGCCTGCGCAAAACCCAGATTCTCTTGGGATCCTATAAGTCGAATTTGCTCGAATTTCTCCTGAATGACTCTGGGAGTTCCATCTTTGGAGGCGTTGTCCACGACGATAATCTCTTGTGTCAGCATGCGGGAATGAGCAAGCAAAGAGGATAAGCATCTCTCAATGTCATTGGCGGAGTTCCAGGTTACAATGATGACAGACAGCTCAGCGTTCACTGGAGAATCTCGATAATTGCTCTTTCCAGTTGATGCAGAAAAGGCGGCATTTCGTTGGGATTTGTTGGGGGCACAAGAGGGCGATAGCGTGCTCCTTTTGGGCACCATTTCTCTATTTGGAGAGCCACATCTTCGGCAGGACGAAAGAAAACGACTCCCGGTGTTCGAACCGCACGAGCGATATGCGCAGGGCCGCTGTCAGTTCCCGCGAAGAGCCGAGCATGTCGGATAATATCGGCCATTACAAGAATCGGCAAATCAAAAGCCAAGAGGGTATCGCGACTCAAAGAAGATGCGATGCTCACGGCTAACCGTTTTTCATTGCCCGCGCCCAGAAAGACCACGCGCTCGGAAAAGCTTCCAACCCGCGAAATGATCTCTTGCCACTGCTGGGTAGCGAGGTAATCAGGGGGAGAGGTAACACCGCTCAAGCATATTGCGGCATAGTCTCTGTCTAGTAGGTTATTCCTGTTTCGGTATTCTTGTGCAGCAGCTTCCGTGGCCTTATCGAACCAAAGCTCAAGTTCTCGCGAGGCAGACTTATCTGCACCAAGCAGGAAAGCCAGTTGGAGATTAAGCTCGACAATGTCTTGACCATCTTGATAGGGAATCGTTCGGTTGAGAAATGGAGCCGAACCATTTGTCTCGAATCCTATTCGCTCTTTCGCTCCGGAGAGAAGAGCCAAGAGTCCGTTTCGGAAAAAGCGTTTGAAAAGCACGGCATGAGTTGGATGGCATCTGCGCAATTCGCCGATAAATGAGAGATTCGGCATAAGCCCTCGATGTTCGCCTCGTTTGTCATAGACAATGATCTCGTCAATCAGTGGGCAGTTCTTTAGGAGTGCTGCACCCGTTGAGTCAAGAATGAGGGAGAGATGAGCTTCGGGGAAAGTCTGGCGGATTGCGCGAATTGCCGGCACGGCAACCAGAGTGTTGCCAATTGAGCCGTTGCGAAAGAGGAGAAAGCGCGGTCGGCTTACCGATATATCAGGCTGTTCTTTCATAGAGCCTGTGAGCACTTTCAAAGACTTCATCGCTGGTCAGCGACTCGAGGTCAGGTTTCTCTGAGCGAGTGCCTCCAAGAGCAACATGACGCGCATCTCCGGGTGGCGTCCAGAACTCGGAGGGTTCAGCCCCGAAGAGAGTCAGAGTCGGCGTTCCCACGGCGACAGCCAAATGTTTTGGGCCGCCATCGTTCCCGATGAACAACCGGCATCTCTTTAAGCACGCCGCCAGAGCACCCAACCCTTTGGGACTTATCATGTGCGCTCGTCTGTCATGAATGAGCTCCAGAACATTGCGGACGCCTGCCTCTTCTCCGGGACCTGCGATAAGAGCAATGACTACATTAAGCTCTTGAATCAATCGCTGCGCGACTTTCGCGAACTGTTCAGGAGGCCATCGTTTGTGTTCGCGCCGGCTGTGCACGCCGAGAGCGATGACATTGGTTTCGGAGCCCCAGCCTTCTCTTTCCCATAGATGAGAAGCTGCCAGTTCATCTTCGGGGCAGAGAAAGAAATCGAGGGTTGCGTCACTCTGTGCCGCATCTCCCCATAGCTTTGAGAGTTTCAGTTTGTGTTCCGCGCTGTAAAGCGGCTGCTGCGGATCTTGGCATGGAATCCAGCGTGTATAGGCCCAGCGACGGCCCCGGTATCCGATTCCGACTCGAACGGGCGCCCCGCTCATTCTGGAGAGAAGAGCACTGCGTGGATCCGACAGAAAATCAAGGGTGATTTGGGGACGCTGGCGGCGCACAAGTTGCAGCACATGCCAAAACTCAAGACTCTTCCGCCGAGGCGGAATATCGAAAATCTCTGACACCGCCGGATTTCCCTCGAAAACTCGTCTCACACTGCTTTCGGCAAGAACAACAATGCGAGCCTGAGGCCGCCAAGCTCGTACATTCCGAAGCGCAGGTGTGGCCATCAGGCTGTCTCCAACGCGACGAAAGAGTAGCGCGATAATCGTTGGTTTTTCTATGGAAAGAGCGGCCGAGGCTTCCATTCGCGTCACGGCATCTCCGAAGAGTTCTCCGCCGACTCTATCTGCGCTTTGGCAAATTGAAGTTCGTAGAGTCGGCGGTAGCGCCCGTTTTGGGAAAGGAGTTGTTCATGGCGGCCCGCCTCGACAATTCGACCTTTGTCCACGACATAGATGCAGTCGGCTTGTTGAATGGTGGAAAGGCGGTGGGCGATGACAAGTGTCGTGCGGCCTTTCAGTAGTCTCGAAATCGCTTCTTGAATTAAGGTTTCCGATTCGGAGTCGAGAGATGAAGTCGCTTCATCCAGTATGAGAATTTGCGGGTCACATAGAATGGCTCTGGCAATGGCGATGCGCTGACGCTCACCGCCCGAAAGGCGCGTCCCTCGTTCCCCAACGCGGGTATCATAACCCTCAGGCAGCGCAGAAATGAAATCGTGAGCGTTGGCAGCGCGTGATGCCCGTTCTACTTCTTCGTCCGTAGCTTCGGGCCTGCCGAAGCGAATATTGTCCTGGACGGAGATATTGAAAAGAAGCGTCTCCTGGGTAACAACCCCGATAAGCTGTCGCAAAGAGCTCAGCGTAATCTCACGAATATCGAGACCGTCAATCGCGATGCGTCCGTCTGTGGGATCATAGAAACGAAGGACCAAATCTGCCAGAGTAGATTTCCCGCCTCCCGACGGGCCAACGAGAGCCACAATCGAGCCGTGGGGAATTTCGAGCGAGCAATTCTGAAGTACCGGTTGTCCCGCGATATAGGAAAATGTGACCTGTTCATAGCGGACGCCTTCGGAGAATTTCTCAAGGGGACGCGCGTGGGGGCTGTCCGTGATTTCAGGCGGGACATCCGCAATTTCCCAAAGGCGGCTCAGAATCGCTCGCCCTTTTTGCAGCTCGTTATACATCCGCGCGCAGGTGGAGATGGGGCGCATCATTGAAAAGAGAGCGCCGCAGAAAACTACAAATTGTCCTGCCGTGATTCCCCCCGTTGCATGAATTACAAGGCTGCCGCCGTACCAAAGAACCAGAATGCCGATGGATGTCGTAAGGAATTCTGAGAGAGGTGCGGCAAGGCTGTCCAGGCGCATAAACTTCAAATAGATTCGGAAGTAGCGATAGCTCTCTTGGTGAAACCGCTTGATTTCGCGTCCGACCGCACGGAAAGCGATGACAAGGCGATGTGCCACGAAAACCTCTTGAAGGAAGCGCACAATATCCGCCGTTTTTGCCTGGGCGCGTCCGCTGTAAGTCTTCAGTTTGTCACCCATGCGCGCGATTAGCCAAATCGCCGGCGGCACCACGACAAAGACGGCGAGAGTCAGTTGCCAACTGACAAGAAGAGCGATCGCAAGAAAGACAAGGGCTACGCTCGCATTCCGAAGAAGTTCGGCGATGCTTGAAACGGTGGATTGTTTGAGCGCGCCGACATCGTTCACCACGCGAGAGATGAGCTCACCTGTGCCGTAGCGTGAGAAGAAAGGCAAGCTATGGCTCTCGATTCGCTCAAAGAGGTCATTCCGCAACAGCATCACCGTCTTTTCCTCAACTCGGACAAAGACGACCTTTTGCAGGTAACCGGTGGAGGTCTTGAAGAACATTAAGAGAATTCCAGCCAGGCAAATCCACCCAAGAATCCGGTCAGCAGGATTCTCTCGAAGTAAACCTAATAAGGCGACCTTGGCGTGCCGACTCGCTTCCCCAAAGGACTGCTCATGGCGAACTGCCATGCCATACTCATCGGTCAGCTCTCGACCCAATTCCTTCAGTTGATAACCGAAAGGGATGTCCGCTTTCAACTGACTTCGCAGGGAAGTCTCTTCAGCTCGCGGAATGAGCACGATATCAAAGATCGGATAGAGCATGGCAATTGAAAATCCGCTGAAAAGGGCAAAGACCCCCATGAGCGCGAATCCCAGAAGAATACGCGCTGTTTGAGGCCGCAGATATTTCAGAAGTCGCCCGTAACCTTTCATTGTGGTTCCGCCTTGCTGGAAAGTTGTTTCAAGAGGGCATATTTCAGAAAAGTGTAGTAAGCTGACATCCAGGCAATAACGAGTCCGGCAAAACCGTCCAAGAATCCGCGTTTCAGAAACAGTGAACGAACAAACGCCCACGGAGCGCGTGCACGCAAATCGAAGAAGGAGGCATGTCGGCCAGCTTCAAACATGGCCTGAGCGGCGGTCTGAGCATAGCAAAGCGTCTTCTGCGCATGGTGTCGGATGTCTCGATAGGTATAATGATACAAATCTCCTCGCAGACGAGCCTTGCGGCCGGAGAATTTCACATGCGCATGAGGTTCACTTCCTCCCCATGAACCGCACGATTTTCTATACAAGAAGAGGCGCCATTCGGGATACCAGCCGCTGTGATTGATGAAACGATTGAGGTAGAAAGCATGCCGATTCAGCTCGAATCCATCATGTTGGCTTAGTCGGTCTCGAAGTGTAACGATACTCTGGCGAAGCTCAGGACTGATTTCCTCATCAGCATCGAGGCACAACACCCACTCTGTTTTGGCAGCCGCGACACCGAAGTTCTTCTGATCCGCAAAACCTGTCCAGTTGCGTGTCAACACCTCCGCACCCATCTCTTGCGCGATGTCCACGGTTCGATCGGTGGAACCCGAATCCACAACAATCTTGTGTTGGCAGAAGTCGGCGCTGATCAAACATCGGCGAAGGTTTGCCTCTTCGTTAAGCGTGACGACCACAAGCGTCATAGGTAATTTCTCGATGTTCAATGATTCTTGGCTCCCGCTTGCCGATAAATTGCGACCGTCTCTTCTACCATTCGTGCTCGCGTGAACTCGGTTAGAGCCATTCTCTTTCCTTCGGCGCCGCGTTTCTTTCGTTCGACTTCATTGGAGAGTGCGTGTTGCATCGCTTTCGACAGCTCGTCGCTGCCTCCGACGGGCACAATCCATCCGTTAATATCACCTCGCACGATATCAGGTAGAATATTCACATCCGTCGCGATGATCGGGACTCCCCATGCCATGTATTCGAGCGCGACACGGCAAATGGCCTCTGAACGGAGAGATGGAATCAACCCCAGGGATAGCTCCGCCATCACTTCTCGGACATCTTCAACTTCTCCGGTGAAGATCACTCTGTCCAGAATCTGAAGCTCGTGCGAGAGCTTTTTTAAATCCTCTGCTGTCTGTTCGCGGGCATCTGCTCCTGCAACAACCAACCTCGCATTTGGAAAATCGGCCGCAATGTGAGCAAAGGCCTCCAACAGAAAACGATGACCTTTTTCGGGGGAAAGTCGCGCTACAACTCCGACGAGCACTGCGTCGTCTTTGATTCCATATCGCCGTCGAAAATCTCCCGAAGGTGTGTATCGCGCAAAAGTCTCGCTGTCAAATCCCGGGTAAATGACTTGCATTTTTTCGGGCTGAAGGTGAAAGGCCTGCAAATAGCGTTGTCGAGACGCAGAGCAACTTACAATAATGCTGTCCGTTGCCTTTTCATGCAGCCATCGGTTGACGAAGTTCTTCTTCGGCGGTCGCGGTTCGCCAACAGTGCGAATGAGTACTGCCTCCGCAGCATCGCCCTTTCTATTCATTGACAGAAAGAAATGCCCTGGCGGACAGTGCGGATTCAGGACATTGGGGCGAAACTCCCGGAGAGTTTGTCGAATGAGTCTTTGGGTTCGGCACACTTCAATAGGAGTGAAGTGATTAGGATTTGCACTGGCGTCGTGGGGAATGCAATCTCTGGCCAGCCAGGATGCCATCGGAGAGTCTCGCTGGGCAAGGACAAATACCTCGTGTCCCGCTTCAAGCAGGCCGACGGCGAGTTCTCGACAATGCCAGGCCAGCGCATTGGCAAATCGTACATACGCTGTCAAGAGGATGCGCAGAGCGTCGCTCCGTATGTTGTTCCAGCAGAAATATAAAGCCTATGGATAAGATTGTCAAGTCGCTGCGCGATAGCAACTTGCAATAGTGTGCTGCGCTCTGTATATTCTAATCAAACGCAATCAGAGAATTCGACCAAAGCACGAGGGAGATTTCAAATCAATGATGTATCGAGGGTTGCTCGGGTATCTCATTTTCTGTGCGTCGCTCGCTCTTGCGCAGCCGCGTGCCATCACCATTCTCCATGTCAACGATATTCATGGCCACTTCTTGTCGAAGCCGGCAGTCGAACGAAGTGACAAGGCGCTGATCGGCGGATTCGCGGCGCTATCGCATTACCTGAGGGTGGAACGCGAACGCGCCTCGAATACAATTTTCCTTGATGCCGGCGACTTCATGACCGGAAATCCAATCTGCGACATGGAACACCGGGGTGTCTGCGGCGGTGCCTTGGTGGAATTATTGGAAATGGTCGGCTGCAAGGCCGATGTGCTGGGCAATCATGAATTTGACATCTCGCAGGAGAATGCTCACAAACTCGCTTCAATGCCCACTTACCCTATTCTATGTGCCGACCTTGTTGATTCCGCGGGACATCTGTTTGCTCCGGCAGCGACGGTCATCTATGAAATGGGTGGCGTGCGCATCGGAATTATTGGGCTTATCTTTGAGCAACTGAATTACTCGGCAAGTCGGACGAATTTGAAAGGACTTCAGATCAAGGATATCGCGCAGACAGCCCAGCACTACATAGATGAGATGGATCCGGCAACGGATCTTATTGTTCTCCTGACTCACAATGGAGTTGACAATGATCGCGATCTGGCTCGCAAAGTGCATGATGCCGATGTCATTGTTGGCGGTCACTCTCACACGCGCCTGAGCGAACCTGTGCGTGAAAACGGAATCCTAATCGTTCAAGCCGGCTGCCACCTTCAAGATTTGGGAGTGCTCGATTTGGAAGTGGCCGGTGACACGATTTTCAACTATCAAGGGCGTCTGGTCCCTCTTCTTGCCGAAGGAACGCAGCCTGACTCGCATGTGGCGGCTTTCAGCGACAGTTTCAAGTCCATGATTGATGCCGACTATGCTCAAGTCGTTGGTCATCTTGCTGCGGATTGGATTTCTGCCCATAATGAAGAGAGCAATGTAGGGAATTGGATCTGTGATCGTCTTTGCGAGGTTTTTGGCGTGGATGTCGCGCTGATCAATGCGGGAGGTATCCGCACGAATATTGCCGCAGGCCCCGTCACAGAGCTGCAGGTTGCCGAGCTTCTCCCATTTCACAATTCGATTGTTCTCTTCCCAGCCAGCGGTTCACAGTTACGCAAGTTTGCCGAGAACCAGGCGCATGCTCACGCTTTCCGAGACCACGGAACCCTCGACATTTCTGGCATGAGTATAACCTATCGTCGGCGTGGAGGGGAAGTCGAGGTCACCGCTTGCGAGGTAGCGGGTGAGCCGCTCGACTTGAAACGCGAGTATCGCATTGCCTCGATTGACTATATCGCTGTCAGTCAATATGAACGATACTTAGGTTTTCAGCCACAGAGCATCCAACAAACCGGACAACTTCTTGCGGATTTTGTTGTCGCGCAGATGCAAAAGACAGACAAGCCCATTCTCTCGCGAGTCGAAGGTCGTTTGCGTCAGAGTCCTTGAGCCGTTTTGGTCAGCTCATTCCTGCCGATGGATGCTGATTCTCCCTGAGTGCAACCACATGATGCCGAGCTATTGGGTAAAGAGAAGAAATATTCCTCCAAAATACTGAGAACATCGCACGCGTTTGGCAGGCGGATGATTCTGTTCCTTAGGGCGGCGCTATTCGGCAAATCCCGCAAATAGCCAATGGCATGCTTTCGAAAACGGCGCACCGCACGCTCTTCACCGAATAGGTCAATCATCCATGCTATCTGTTGATTTACGGCCTGAAGCCTCTCACGAGGCGTTGGAGGCAGCAACGGACCCGCACCGGAAAAAAGAGCATTTGCCTCCCGGAAAATGAAAGGATTTCCTATTGCACTGCGGCCCACCATGACGGCGTCACATCCCGTCTGTTTCTGAAGAGCGATAGCGTCTTCTGCTGTCTTCACATCACCATTCCCGATGACAGGAATGGCCACTTTTTGCTTCACCTCTCCAATCCACTCCCAATGCGCAGAGCCGGCACGGAACTCGTTGCGCGTCCGCGCATGAACCGTGACCCAGCTTGCGCCGCCATCTGCAGCGGCCTGCGCGACCTCCACGGCGTTCCGCGAGCGCTCATCCCACCCGCACCGTATTTTCGCAGACACCGGCAATCGAGTCGCTTTGACAGACGCTTCCACGATTTTGCTGAGTAGAGGAATATCTTTCAGAAGCGCCGCCCCACCAGAATTTTGCACAATTTTTCTTACCGGACAACCGAAATTCAGATCCAATCCATCGGGCTCGAGTTCCTCGAGGATTTTGGCGACTTCGGCGGCCGTCATTGGACTCACGACGAAATACTGAAGAACAATCGGTCGCTCTTCTTGGGTGAATCTTGCCAGTTCAAGGGTCTTTCGATTTCGCCGGAGTGTTCCTTCAGCCGAGAGCATTTCAGAGAAGACAAGACCCGCTCCATGCCGCCTGGCGATGCGTCGCATCGGCGAATCCGTGTATCCGGCCATTGGCGCCAAAGCCATGGGAGATTCCAGTTTCAAGGGACCCAGTTGAGTAGGCAAAACGCTCATTGGCGACTCTTTCGTGCTGTGGCGATGAGCTCGGCGGAGAACCATTGGAGTGGGGTGGGGGGGAGCAGCCAAGTTCCGTAGAAACCGACTGCCTCGAGTCCGACTTCTGCAAACATGCGATGGAGTTCAGGTATGGTGTAACAACGAATCCCATGTTTTTCCGGATTGTCGCCTTCTACGACAATCATACCATCGGGTCGAACGAGTTCCCAAATGCCATTGAGTCTTGATGTGTTTGGATCAAATTCGCCTCGGTGAAGGAGAATCCCCTCGGTCGTCTCCAACCATTCGGGCCCGATATGATTCGATGCGGCATAGGAGTGTTGTCCGGTCAGTAGAAGCCGTCCGCCCGGGCGGAGAGCATGAGCGATATTCGCTAAGGTCTGCAGATTCCCCGCGTCGTTTCCGAAACCGAAACTGCAACCCAGAATAACAACCGCATCGAACGCGCAGTCGAAGTTCATCTTCCGCATGTCTCCAACCTGAAAGCGCGCAGAGACCTTTCGTTTCGCTGCCAGACGCTTCGCATGTTCGATGAGCGGGGGCGAGATGTCTATTCCGAGAACCTTGAGCCCAAGTTCGACAAAAAGCAGAGACTGGAATCCGGCTCCACATCCGAGGTCAAGAAGGCTCTCGCCTTTCTGCAGCTTGAGGATCTCCTTGCAGAATGTCACGACCTGTTGATTCTTCATCATGCAGGCCGGATCATTTCCCTTCAGACGGATGTGCCAAAATTCGGCCCAGAACTCGTCCCAGCTTCTGGTGATGCGTCGAAAACCACGCTGGATTTTCGTCGTCCGCTGGTCGCGCTTCTGTGTGGTGGCTACCGAGTTGTTAGGTATCCTTGCCATAGTCTTTCCAAGGCATCCGCCAAAGGCGCCGCCAAGTGTTGCGGCGTATCCGTCACCTCCGGCTCGTTATCTAAGACCGCATAGGGTACTTTGATGTTTTGCAGAAGGAGGACTCCTTGTTTGTCCGGCGCAAGCTTGTGCCAATCATTGATCTTATAATAGAACTCCATCTTGTCATCCGGGAGCGAATGGAACAAGACGGAGTCTGCCTGGTCAGGTTTGAATCGCCGTCGGTTCTTGCGCACGGATTCTTCATAGGAGACATTGATGTAAAGAATTCCCGCATGCTTCAGGATTTCCGTTGAGAGAACGGAGAGAGCATGCGCCAGAGCATTTTCGCCTCCGCGGGCGAACTCAACCAGAATTGTCTTCTCGGGTATGTCCGAAGCTCGAAGGAGTTTGGCATAGGCGATATTCATCTTTTCCAGGAAGAAATCCCAGAGCCAGGGATCTTTGAACCAATACTTGTCATCGGTATAGAGTCTCGCGCGGCCGTGCTTCATGAAGATATCGTCCTCTTCGAATTTCTCCCAGATGTACCGGAAGTCGTCCACCTCGACAATTTGCCCGATATGATAGCGCCGTTGCCGCTCCTCAAGGCTCAGTTTCTTGAGGAAGTCAATGACCTCGCTTTTTCCTGCAGCAGGGCGAGCGGTCAGGATAATTGTCTGAAAAGTCCTTGTCATCGGGATCTCCTATGAAGGGCTTCCAAATGTTCTGCAATGTGCCAAACAAGTTACGGAAAAATGGGGTCATATAAAAGGCAGGAAGCGACCTCCTGAAGGCCGCTTCCTGCAGTATCTCGAATCTTTCGTATGAGGGCTCTTTCAAGTTCCGCCAAGCAGCTTCCGATGCTAAGGTAGCGTCGAAGAAAGAACGCGATAGAACTTCAATGTCGCTGACGAAACTGCGCCCACATCCAGGAAGGTCGTATCAGAAGTTGAACCCTCTGAAGTCCCATAGGTGCCAAAAGGCGTCGTGTCACTGTAGATGCGATAGTAAGGTGCCCCTGTCGAGGTCCAGTACAAGCTTGCATCGTTGCCCGAGCGGTAGATCACGATCTGCGGTGGCGTTTGATAGTACCCCACCGCCCGCACCATCCGATCCCCCGGCTTACAGTTTTCCCACACATCATTTTCGTTGTACCACTGCAATGTGCACCCGTCATAGAGAAAACTGCGACCACTGTTCGGACTGGTCGTGTCGCGCGAAAATGCTTCATAGAAAAGCGTATCAGGATTGCCGACGGCGATGAAAAAATCATTATAGAGCACCAGAGGTTCGCCACTGCCGTCGCGGATCAACGCATCAGCCCAATAGGTTTGGCCGGGCGGCAAACCACCCACGACATTCCCAATCGAACCGGTCGTATCGCGGAACAAAAGCGTTCCGGGGAAACCTGCACTCTCGCTATAGACCTCAACGAAAATCCGACTATGGGCTGAGTCCGGGTTGATGCGTGACACACTGAACTTCGCGCCACACAAAATGAACGGCGTGCTGGCCGGGGTGAACCGCACCGCCCAGCGGAATTCTTCGGCTCCCGCCCAGTTGTAACGCTCCGCGCTGCCATCGTCGTAGGAAATCGTCGTGCCACAGAACGGATAAAGCTGAAAATCATAGATGCTTGTTGTGGCAACTTCGTTATCAACAGCTTTCGCTCGCAAGTAATACTGATACGATCCATCGTCAAGCGGGCCAAGTGTCGCTGAAAACTCATTAGGATTGCCGGTTGAATTCATCGTTGTCGAATCCCAAGTACCGGCGCCGAGGAGGCGATGGAAGGCTTTCATCGTGACGCCGGCCTGGTCGTCAAGAGCACTGGCTACGACCAATACCGAGCCTGGTTCCCCGTCATCCAAAGGATCATGCAGAATCTCGAGGGGACCGGCTGAAGTGATTGTGAAATTAGCGTCGGAGATGTCATAAACGCTGGGAGATGAGACGCTTGAAATCCGCGCGCGGGCGGTTGTCGTAGAAGGGCCAGTAACGACCCAATCTTGCAGATAGTTTGTGAAAGGCACCGCCGCATAGAGAACCTCCCAAGTGCCGGACGGGTAATCGCGATTCAATTCGATCTTGACATTCCCACTGATGCCGCCCCCGTTCCAGGTGAACGCCTGGCTTTCGCTCTGCGTCCAAACTTCTCCGCCATTGGGATCATAGACAGTGATATAGGGGTTTGCGATGGTGAAGTTATTGTTTGAAACATCGGAGATGCTCGGTACGCTAACGCTGGTGATCCGAATGCGGGCTTGCGTGCTCGTTGCTCCGGTAACCGGCCACGGCTCAACTCCATCATTCGTCGTGCTTGAAAAGAGGATCTCCCAACCGCCCGTAGGGTAGGTTCGATTCAGTTCGATCTTGACAGTTCCCGATACACCGGCTGAAGACCACTTGATGGTGTCTGTCGTGCCGATATACCAGGCTTCGCCTCCATTCGGGACAAGCACCGTGATGCTCGCGTTGCTAATAGAGAAATTCGCGTCCGATGTGTCTCCAATGGATGGGTCGCTGTAGCCAACAACACGGACACGGGCCAGAGTCGTGGTTGGAACCGTCACAGGCCAAGTTTGAACACCATCATTGGCCGTGTTTGAAGCAATGGTTTCCCACGGGCCACCCGGGTAGCTCCGATTGAGATGGATGTTCACATTTCCAGAGAAGTTCACGCTGGTCCAGCGGACCGTGTCCGTGGATCCCACCACCCAAACCTCTCCTCCGTTCGGCTTGGTCACTGTAATAATCCCTGCAGAAAGAAGAGCCAGATTGACATTGATTCGTCCCGTGCCAAGCAACCCTTCCCATCCCGGATTTTCGTCATAGATGTTATCCACATGGTTGACAATGGCATCCGTGATTTGAACCCGAGTCCATGAATGATACAGGGATTTGAGCAATCCTGCCTCACCCGTGACGCAAGGGGCCGCCATGGAAGTCCCGTCCAGATAGGTGTAGGTATTTGTGTAGTGATCGGAGTATGTGGAGTAGATATTCACCCCCGGAGCGGACACATCTACCCAACTTCCGTAGTTGGAAAAGGATGCCTTGACATCAGCATTGTCCGTTGCCGCCACATCAATGCAATCTCCACGCTGAGCAAGGTAGTCTTGGGCCGAAGAATTTTCATTGCCTGCCGCCACGCAAAAGACAATTCCGGCAGAAATGGCGGCATCCACTGCCGCTCCGAGACCGCCGCTGTTGCTCGAACCCCAGGAGCAATTGATGGCACATACGCCTTTCTGACGGGCGTAGTTAATGGCGGAAGCGCAGAAATCCATGGCCACATAGCCCATGCCGTCTGACTCCAACCAACCAACCCGAAGCGCCATGATTCGCGCACCGGTATAGCCCGTGCCACCACCGGCGATGCCTGCCACGCCTGTCGCGTTGTTCGTCTGAGCGGCTGCAATGCCAGCGCAGTGCGTTCCGTGACCTGCGAAGTCCTTTGGATCAGCGTCGGGTGTGCTGCAGTCTTCGCCCGCCCAACAGCCGCTGATTCCTGTCACCCAGTCCCAACCTACCGTGTCGTCCACAAGCCCGTTGCCGTCGTCGTCAACTCCGGGTGTTCCATTACGCTCTGTCCAGTTGCGCCACATCATCGAGCGGAGATCGGTGTGACTGTATTGAACTCCTGTGTCGACAATTCCCAGGATAGCGGTTGTATCGCCACGCGTCACATCCCATCCTTCATAGGTATCAATATCATGGTCGCCACCCGTATTGCGGATGTACCACTGGTACGACCAATAGGTATCGTTTGGACTGTATGATACTCTGTGGATGCCGACCGGCTCGACATGTTCAACAATAGGAGCGGCCGCATATTCTGAGAGCAGCGCTTCCAAATCTACCGGCTCATCTATCCAAAAACGCCAGTAACCCGGAAGGTCCAACTCAGGTGCCTCCTTGGGGGGCGATCCGGTGAAGAGCCTTTCGACTTGAACAACTTTCCATTTTACATTCAGTCCGGTCAAATACGCGTCGGAAACCCGAGAAAACAGCCCGTCAGAAACCGGCTCCAAATTCGCAGCACCTGGCCAGAGCTTCACGACAAAACGATCTTGCGCGTATTCTGTATTTTCTTCGATGTACCTCGCTTGTGCAACAAGCGTCAGGCACAATAGGGCTAAACAAATGCTAATCATGCGTGGCATAACAAATCCTCCAAAACTCAAATAGAACGACACCTCAGCGGAACGCCTTTGTTCATCTCTTCGTAGCCGACTTCTCACGCACAACAATTGCTATTCCAATAAATAACATATAATTAAATGCGATCGAGAATGCAGACACTCAATTTAAAATTTACGCAAATTTTTCGTGAATGTCAAGGTTTTTCAGAATACTATGGCGCCTGCTTTGCTCCCGCCTGTTTCATGTCCGAAATAGGAGAACACGAGAAGGCAGCCCATGCAGCATAGTGGGCGAGAATAGTGCAGAATTGTATCGCTGGAACTATTGGAGTATGCCCGAAACCATAAGACCTGCCAACACGACGCCCATGATGCTCTCGCCCGCGATGCAGCCTGATGCAATTGGTATAGTGTACATGTCGTTCCACTTGCTCGCTCGTTTCTCGAGAATCCACACGATTAGCGCGCCGAGGAACATCGCAAAACTGATGTAAGCCGGAGTTGTCAACGCAATGCCCAGAGCGGCCGGCGAGGGTGTGTAGGGTTTTGCCTTGGGAAAGACACGGTCAATCACGACAATGGTCACGCCGCAGATGAATGCAATAGCCATGGCGAGCACAGCACTGGGAGGAAGCGTGCTAAGCCCCTGCGAAAGGACTTTGGCGACGCCAGCCCAAACCAGTGCAGAAGGAGCCGGAAATTTATCGCCGCCCAACATATTTGCATCGGGTACGAGAATAAAATAGGCGGGCACGGCCATAAAGGCACCGGCAAGCACGCCGAATAACTGTCCAATGAACTGCTTGCGCGGATTCGCGCCCACCATGTGTCCGACTTTCAAATTGCCGACGGTATCACTGCAACTGCATGCTGCTCCGGCCGTGACGCCAGCCGTCATGAGGTTCGTGGTCATATTCCCTGGAGAAATGACTCCATAAGTGAGTTGTGTCACCTTGCCAAGCGCGCCGATAGGATTGATGCCAATCTCCGCACCCGCACGGGCGGCGACAGCCGCCAAAAAGAAAGTCATTAGCACCGCGAGGACACCCATATACCAGGGGACGGAGAAAAGCCAACCCAGGAATAACATCGCCAGAAAACCCGTAATCAAGAAACCCGGCACAAACCATGTCATCGGAACCTCGATGTCGTCGAGCACACCCTTTTTGCCGTTGCGCCGGTTGCCTCGAATTCCGCTGAAGATACTACCAAAGGTTTTGCCGAGCGTTTTCCACTGAAAAGCGAGCGCAAGCAAACCGCCCACCACGAGAACTGTCGCGCCCGGCCAGAGCGACCAGGCACTGATATTGCGAAATCCACCAATGACTTGCATGCGGCTCGCGCCCGGTTCAAAGCCCAGTGCCTTGACAATTTCGGGAGGCTGGTCCTCCGCAATAGTCAACTTCGATTCCCAGTACATGGATTTGGAGGCTTCAGCGAACAGCACATTGGTGCCGAGGCTCTTGTTTATCGTATCGCGAACGCTGATTACACCGTGGAAGGGGTTGGGTGATCCGTCCGCGAGTGTTGGAGCATTGAGGTCATGTTCAAGATCAGCAAGGCTGGTGTAGGTCGCGGGTTGCGTCCAGTGATAACTCAGCGCATCCGAGCGGCTTCCTGATGACATTTCTGGACTGACATCGGCCTCTTCGAGCAACATCGTGAAACTCTGCCCTTGTTGCACTGTCAGTGGCATTTGGGTCCGAGCCGTTGCGCGAATCTGTGGCGCAGGATGCTTGATGATTTTCGCCTGAATCAAATTGGGTGCCAGAACCGCATAGTTCAGCAATAATCCGAACAACATGCTCAAACCCACTTTGATTCCGAAGAGAGCGCCAATGCCGATGAAAATGAGACTTGGCTCAAGGCTAAGCGTGAGCTTACCCAAACCGATGCGCCCGATAGTAATCGGCATATTCACAAGCCCCGGAATCCAAGCGAGGCCGTCCCGCAATCCAGCGACGAGAATTCCAAGCCCCCCAGCGGTTCCGAGAGCTTTGGCTTTTTTCATGGCTTCACCCGCATGAGAGTGCATCGCTTTCAGAGTCTCACCCGTGGGAATGTTGGCGGGGAAGCGCAGCTTATCCACTTGAATCATCTGGCGCTTGAGCGGAATGGCCATGAAAAGCCCAAGATAAAGGATAATGCCAATCAGAAGAGTGAGGTGCCACCAGACAAAAGTGTAGCCGGTCAGCATCGTTAAGGCGGGGACGGCGGATACGAGTCCCGCTGATGAAATCCAACTGGCCGCCACGGCAACGGTCATCATAATGGTATTTTCCATCATGCCGAAATCGCGCTTGGTCAAGCCAATTCCGCGCAGCGCCTTGAAGACGGCAAAGATGACAATCACGGCGGCAATGTCCACGCCCAATCCCCAACCCGATTTGAGACCCACATAGAGGTTCGATAGCGACATGAGCCCCCCGAAAATCATGCCCGCAATAATCGCGCGAGCCGTCAGTTGCGGCTCGCTATCTCCCCTATAGACCTTCTCGAACCATTCGCGGTCGCGCTCTTCAGGGGTCTTTTCTTGGACTTCAAGAGATTCTGCCATGTGTTTCTGCCTCGTCTATGGAGATGAAAATCCGTTCTTGGGGATTCGCGCTTGTGAACTATTTTTGCAAAGGCAATTCAACGACACTCGATACTATTTAATACCCACGAGCCTTTTCATGACCTCCGCCGATGCGGTGGCAATATCTCGATGCAAGCTGCCGCCATGCGCATCCATGGTCACGACCACCGGGAAATCCTTGACCTCAATAATCCACATCGCCTCGGGAACACCAAACTCGAGTTTCAAGACATCCGTTACTTTCACGACCGATTGTGCAAGGAACACGGCGGCACCTCCGATAGCATGGAGATAGCAAGCCTTATTCTCTACGCATGCCGCCGAGGTCTTGGCACCCATGCCGCCTTTGCCGATTACGCTCTTGACACCGAAATGCTTGATGACATCGGCTTGATAGGGTTCTTCGCGGCTGGAAGTTGTCGGGCCGGCGGCGACAAACCGGTACTGTTTTGTTTCCAAACCGCCAACAACCGGACCACAATGATAAATTACTCCACCTTTCAAAACTGTCTTGAGACGCGCGTACACTTCGCTTTCGGAGGGTGTTGGATTGGCTTTCCCGATGAAGTTATCAATCATATATTTGTGCGCCGCATCGCGGCCGGTAATAATGACTCCCGAAAGAGACACTTGGTCGCCTACTTTCAGTCCAAGAATTTCTTCATCGCTGATTGGTGTTGTTAACCTAATCATAGCTCACCTCTCCATTTTTCCAGCTGAGTCGCCCTCGTCGGTCCGCCCAGCACGCATAGGATACCGAAACGAAAAAGCACGCCGGGACCCGATGATTAGCGCCAATCTTGACGGCCAAGATTGTTGTCTTTCCTCCAAAGCCCATCGGACCGATGCCCAACTGATTGGCTTCGCTCAGAATTCTCTCTTCAAGTGCGGCAAGCTCAGCATTGGGATTCTTGTCGTCCAATCTGCGGAAGAGTTGTTCTTTGGAAACAAGGTAGCCGGTGCCTCGGTCGCCACCAATGCCCACGCCGATGATCCCGGGGCTGCAACCGTAGCCCTGCGCCTTATCAATGGCATCCAAAACAACACGGCGCACTCCCTCGAGATCTCGACCCGCACCGAGCGGCGCATGAGGCAGCCGATATTGCGCGCCGACATTCTCGCATCCGCCGCCTTTCAGCATGAGGTCAAAACAAAGCTCGTCCTTTTCCCATTCATGAAAGTAAAACATGGGAAAGCCCAACCCAGTGTTGTCGCCGCTATTCTTGCCCGTCAACGAATCCACGGAATTCGGGCGCAGGTAAGTCTTGGCCGAAGCCGTGCGCACCGCCCATAGCATTTGCTCGATGAGCATTCTCTGACTGTAGCCGAAAGGAGAATGAACATGGAAAGTAATATGCCCGGTGTCTTGACAGATGGGGGCTGATTTTTCACGAGCGAGGTGGATATTTTCGAGCACGGTTTGCATCGCATTCCAAGCGGCCGTTCCCTTCGATTCAGTCGCGGCGGCTCGCTCGATTAAAGCGGCGACATCCGGTGCGAGTTCGGTCGAGGTTCGACGCACAAGTTCGAGCAGTGGCTCACGCAAATCAATGTCAAGGGGTTTCACGATCTCTCCTATTTGCGGATTTTCAAACTTGCATAGTATACGAATTCCAACGGATATTTGCAAGCCAAAGTCCATTCTTCTCCACACAAAACAGCAGGTTTCCCCATCGAAGGAAAACCTGCTGCAAAGGTGGGAATGCGACAAATTCGTCTATTTCAGAAGTATCATCTTCCGCGCCGCGCTGATTTTCGTGGTTGCTATGGTATCCTTTTCTTACCTTTCATATCTCCGGGAAGGAGTGATCCCGACGAAACAGCCTGGACGACATAGATATAGATGCTGCTTCCCGCGGCGCCGACATCTAGATAGGTGGTATCAGACCAGGATCCCAAGTAGTTACCGCCCCCTGGTGTGAAGAAAGGAGATGTGTCACGGTAGATTTTGTATTCACTGATCGTGATGGGATTGTCCAAGATGTCTTCATGCACCGTATTCCAACGCAACTGAATGTCGATACCCGAGCGAATGGCGGTCAAATTCGTCGGCGCTTTTGGAGTGGTGGGCGGCATTCGTTGTGTCGTGAAAAGAATGGCTCTACCGTTGGTCAAGGACGCACCCCCGGGACCGGCTTGATTGAAATATCTATAGAGCACCCCATCTGACTCATTCAGGTTTTCGATGCCCACGGTCGAATAGTTGTTCGAGGTGTACCCATGGTAGCTGGTTTCGTCGACACTCTCGGTGCAGGTCATATATTGAAACAGAATCTCGCCGTCACCTGTTGGTGTTGTGGGATAACCTGGTTCATAGAGGATACATTCGAAAGTCTGGCTTGGATTCGTGCCCCCATTGTACTTATAAACTCGACTCCACTGGATGATGAAGCGATGATTGGCCGCATCATGATAGGTGAAAACATGACCGGTCGAATGATCAACATGCAAATCATCCCAGAAAGGTGCAATCATTGCCTCGGGACCCAGCGCACCCGGGATGTGCCAATTGCGAAAGAAGGTGTGGACAGCCTGATTCGCTCCCATGGCGAGCCAGCCGTTGGAGCATACGCTAATCTGGGTGAATGATTGGCCGTAGTACTTGAAGGTGAAAGGCAAGTTAACCACGACAGTCTTGTCATCTTGGTCATAAGCGTCCGTGAGACTCAGTGCCGTGCCCGACCCGCCATAGCCATTGTCAATCTCGACCCAGCTATAGGTCGGATGCTTGGTGTAACTCAGGTCCGTATTGTCAAAAGCCCAGTAGCCATACGAATCGGGAGGAGTGGGGCTGCTCGAAGCGACCGTACCAATCGGAAGCATGAAGAACACCGTATCGGCAAACCCACTCGCCAACGGGAAAACAGCCGTCATCGGCACGCGTTGCCCGGGAAAGGCATAGCTGGTTGCAGATACTCCGAAGAGGTCTGCCGCATTATCACACTGGCCGCCGGGCACCGATGCGTTAAAAGTCCCAACACTGTCCGTTACGGTCACGGCGATGTTTCCTGAATGCAAATGGCCTGCCGTGGCAGCTTGCGTCCCTCGTGTCCCAACATTGACCAACCTCAACTGCATCTGTCCGCTTTCGCCGGGATCCAAAATCCCATTGCCCACTCCGCTGAGCGTGTAGTTGAAGTACTCCAGAGCGCCATTCGAAACAACGATGGGAACAGAGCTAATCCAGGTATTCGACAAATTATCGGTCACCGTCAGGGTAAATTGGAGCACATAGCTGTCGGGAATGTAGGCCGCCAGCGTGAAATTGAAATCATCAGGTGGCGGCACAGTGGCTCCTGAAGCAATCGTGCCATAGGTCTCCGAGTTGTCCCCGATGCCTGTGACGAAAGGATCCGCCAAACTCAACACCGCTCCAACACCTGAGGCTGTCGAAGTGCCCCAGTTTTTCAGGGATACGGGCAACTCAATTGTCTCTCCCGGATTGGCCACTCCATCGCCATTTCCCTGACTTTCTCCGCTATTATCGTCATCGAGAGCGAAAGTAGATGAGACCGGCGACACAAAGCGAGTGCTGGCAGTCACCGAGGTGAAGTTGATGGCCGGGCGATGGTTGTGCTTGCTGGCGGTCACGAAAAGGCTTTCGGCCGTGGTTGCAGAGAAATTGAAAACGACATGCCCGGCTGCATCCGTCCAGTCGCCCATGAAGACTTCCGAGCCTTTGACCAGATTGACATAGGCGTCCGCTACTGCCTGGCCGTGCTCGTTCGTCACGGTGAGGGTCAGGGTGTTCGTGCCAACTGGAATCGAGCTCGGATTGTTCACGAAGAGCGTGTCCGGGGTATCCGTGAAAACATCCACCGCCGGATCACCGATGAGCGAAGCAATGTGTGAGAAGAATGCAACATGCAGCGAATCTGCCGGATAGTTAATGCAGAGTTCGACCTTAGAACGGCTCACAGACCCACCCATCGTGTGAATATTCTCTCGCAACAGGCCTTGGATTACGCCGGCACCGAGGCAATTGTTGAAGCGTGTTCGCGTATCAATCGAGGAGGTCCCGAAAGCACCAATGGCACCCTTCGGGGTCGCTATCGTGCCGGTTTTTGTCAAGTGCTCGCATATTGACCCCTGTTCGTCGTCGGTATTATAGTCATTGGTGGAACAGGTGACTATAACCATGAAAGGCAAGCGGCGCCCATTTGTCAGGCTTGCCATGTCCGATGCGTCGTAATCAGAGAAAAATTGCAGCCCGCGATAGGAAAGAATCGTGATCCCTGAGTTTATGCTGTTATTGATGTCGTAAGCCGTGACATCCTCGTGGATATAGTATAGCGTGTCAATGCTGGAGCTGGTAAAGCCATTCTCAAGCATTCTTTCCCTCGCCCATCTCATGAGCTGGACCGTGGAAATTCCCGAATTACCCTCGTACCAAGTGGTGTTGCCAGCGAGCAAGGCTGCTCCCTTATACCAGCTCGGATGGCTACCCCCTGTTGCAGGCGCAGGTTCACGCTCATAATAGAAGGTCTTGTTCACAATGACATCCAATTCGCCTACGGTATTGAAACATAAGCGGCCTATAGCCACATCGGGCAGAAGGTCGTTGCCGTCAAGGCGTGTGTAATCCCAATCTCCATAGCACAAGTCGCCATAAATGGGTCCGGTTTTGTAGTTGGCGGGGATATAGTAGCTTCCATCGGCATCACCTACAAGACAGACAAATTCCAAGGGCGGGTCGGCACTATTATAGCGCCCTTGAATGTAGGTCTTGATGCCGGTTGTTGTCATGGAGCCAATCTGGGTCGGGCCCGCGATTTCAACCTTGTAGCCCTTGCGGGCGCGCCAAGTCGTCAATCCTTGTATATGGCTCTGAACATCCGTATTATTGGCAACGATATAGAGCAGAGTTCCTCGAACGATTTCCATGTTGAGACTCACTTCGTCCCAGTTCGGCACTACCGCCCGCAAAATGCTGGCCGTCGTCTCCGTAATCGGACGCGAATAGCTCGCCGCCAGCCCCGTCTCATGGACGCGGATCTGCGCACTCTTTAGCACCTGAATCCTTCTCTGCGCCGGATTGTACTTGGCCGCCCGAATATAAACGACAGCAAGCGAAACCCCACCCATCACCTGACGCGGCGTCACCCCAAAGGAAACCTCAGGCAGATACTCGTCGCGCATCAAATAAGCCGCCGCACGCTCCTTGGCCTGCTCGCCTTCCCTGTCAAGCGATAGATTGTAGCTGCCTTCCAAGTCCATCCATTCCTCGGATACAACCTCCAACTCCGGATTGCCGGTCGTGCGCAAGGCGATCAGTCGCGAGATGATGGGCAACTCGGCTTCTCCATCGGCACTCGCCATCCTTTCATTCGGCAGGCTCACCCTGTCGAAATTCTCTCCCTCCACTATGAAAGACTCCAGCGCAAGGCCGGGAACGGCAATGTCCATTTGCCAGACATCCGTCTCTTCAGCCCGGACGCTGACGGTCGGCACTTGGTCGGCAATTGGCGAGGTCACCGTCACCCAGGCGCCGAAAGTCATTCTCACAAATCCCACCACTACCAAGCCCAAAAGCAGTGCTCGAATCCTCATCGGTAAAACCTCCAAATCTGCATGTTGACATCACCTTGAAGTAGGTCGAAGGATTGGGATCTAAACGCCGCGCCGTGAGGTTCGTGCAGTCGAAAACCCCAAGCAGCGGCAGTTTCTCATTTCTATTCTTAATAGAATAATGATTTTTTCTCTTTCTTTCAACTGAAAAAATGCGTTTCGACTGTTGCTTCTGATTTCCTTTAGTTCTTTATTAACAATATTTTAGTGCTCGAAGCGGCTGAGATCCAAGAGATTTCGGTTGTCTGACAGTGGCGATGCCTCTCACATCGGTCGTCGTTTGAAGGTCTGCTATACTGGTTCTCAGAAGTGCACCGACATGTGGCGCGGCGGTGACCCCGCGCGAAAATACTCCTTTCCTACGGGCTGGCTCTGCCTGCCCGACTTGCGAATCTCTTTCCGAAGAATGGGCGGCCAGAGGCCGCCCTTAGGGACGATTTCTTCTCGCCACTGCGAGTCATCCACGAGGGACGAAAATGCCGCATAACGAACCCCGACTCCCTGGCGGGAAATCGGGGCTCGCGGTCTTGTTAGAATGTGATGTGGGTCAGCGAGGTTCGGCACCAGAAGCACCGGGACGCTTTGGCACGACTGCGTCACTCTCGCCTTGCGGCCCCGTCGTTCCAGACACCAGAGAGCCGGATAGGTAGGCCTGAACCACATAGAAGTACTTGCTGCCGGTGATGGCAGTGGCATCGTAATAGGTTGTATCCGCTGTCGTCCCAAGATAGCTGCCCACGCCCGGCGCGAAGAAGGGCGATACATCCCGATAGAGTTTGTAACCGTCCACAGTGATCGGATTGTTGAGAATGTCCCTTCGCACGGCATTCCAACGGAGCTGGATGTCATCGCTCGAACGAATCGCCGTAAGATTCGTAGGTGCCTTGGGCGTCATGGGTGGAATTTTCTGAGTCGTGAAGAGGATGGCCCGTCCGCTTACCATTGCCGCCGCCCCGGGTATGTTCGGATTGGTCAGATTCCAATAGCTATAAAGTACGCCGTCGGTCTCCGTGCCATTCTCGATTCCCACGGTGGCGTAGTCGTTGGATGAGTAATAATCGTAGGTATTCGTGCAAGTGATATATTGAAAGAGAATCTCTCCGTCTCCTGTAGGAGTCACCGGATGACCAGGTTCATAGAGAATGCACTCAAATGTCTCCTCGGGATCCGTGCTGCCATTGAATTTGTATACGCGGCTCCATTGAACGATGAACCGGTGATTTGCTGCATCGTGGTAGACATAGACACCGGGAGGCTGATAGCAGGTGATGTCGAGTTGATACTCACCGCAGTTATCGGGGTAATATCCTTCGATAAGCAGGTAGTAGGTTCCCGGTGATAGGTGGACATTCTGGATTCTGGATAGCCCACCGGCGCCGCAACCGTCGTCGTTCGAGGTTATGTGTGTCGTGGCGCAGCATTCAGCGTCCAGATATATAAACGAGTCCCATGCTTGCGGACCTCCGGGCGAGTTGCATAGGGTGAAAGTATAGGTGCCATCCTCCGTGATTTGCACCTCGTAGATGTGATCCTCCTGCGGGCGCGTCTCGCAATCGTTTCCCGCACCGCAAGTCGTCCTGATGGGACTCGTATAGCCGTTGCAGTCGACCGTGATTTGAAAATCGGGTACGCAGTCGTCTAAATGCCTTCCGGGCGCGGAATTGTTCCCCGCCGTCCACGGATCCTCACCTTCCTTCTCCGGGCCGTTCAAGCTGAATGTGCCGATCACTCGCAAATCGTCCCAGAACGGCGCAATCATGTACGAGGGCCCAAGAGCCGACGGAATCGTATGATTGCGAAAATCGCTGTGAACAACCTGATTGGCTCCCATTGCAAGCCAACCGTTGGAGCAGACACTAATCTGGTTGAATTCCTGGCCGTAATATCGGAATGTGAAAGGTAGATTGGCCACGACCGTCATATCGGCTTCATCCGCGGCGTCAATAATACTCAGTGAGGTTCCGGAGCCGCCATATCTTGGATCAATTTCGACCCAGCCGGAGTCGGCAGAGACCGGACGCTTGGGATAGCCCACATCCGTATTGTCATAGGCCCAGTACCCGTAGGAATCAGGAGGGGTTGGAGAGTAAGACGCAATGCTGCCGATGAAAAGGCCAAACTGGACCGTGTCGGCAAAACCATTGGACAAAGGGAAGGTGCAGGTGAAGGGAATTCGCTCTCCAGGAAAGGCGAAGTTCGTCGCGGACACGCTGAAGGGATCGGCATAGTTGTCGCATTGCCCTCCGGCACTTGAGGCACTAAAGGTACCAAGACTGTCTCCTACGGTCACTGCCGGATTTCCCGAGCACAGATAGCCAATGGTGTTGGCCTGCGTCCCGCGCGTTCCAATATTGCTCAATTTCAACTGCAACTGCCCAGTCTCACCAGGATCCAAGACCCCATTGCCGCCAGCTCCGGTTACCAAATGACCCTTGTATTCGAGATTGCCGTTGGAGATGGAAATGGGAATAGCACTAACCCAAGTATTGGGGACATTATCCCGCACCGTCAATGTGAACGGAATAACATAGCCGTCCGGTGCATAGCTTGCCAGTGTGAAATTGAAATCATCCGGTGGCGGCACGGTGGCTCCTGGGGCAATATCGCCATAGGCTTCATAGTTGTCTCCGATGCTCACCACAAACGGGTCTGTCAAACTGAGCTCTGCTTCAACTCCATAGGCCGTTGAGGTGCCCCAATTCTTCAATGGCACGGCTAGTTCTATCGTCTCTCCGGGATCGGCCAAACCATCTCGATCTCCGTGACTTTCGCCATTGTTGTCATCGTCAAGTACGAAGGTGGACGACGCCGGTGATACGAAGCGGGTACTACCGG
>Ga0315289_10000967_pt1 | contig 44741 bp, 27 predicted proteins | sample YL17G11_40_MG_FD_203452 | JGI IMG/M metagenome (GOLD analysis project Ga0315289, IMG submission 203452) | Sediment microbial communities from Yellowstone Lake, YNP, Wyoming, USA - YL17G11_40 | ecosystem: Environmental > Aquatic > Freshwater > Lake > Sediment | place: USA: Wyoming | collected... | reverse complement strand
GGGGTTTCACTTGTTGACTGTGTCGATCTCCATTTTTCACACATCTGCTCCGCTCTCTGGCTTTCTCCCCAACCACCGGGCGACCACGGGCGTCAGGGCGACCGTGGGCGGGAACCGGACGGGCGAGAGCGCCTTGTGCGCGGCGTAGGCGATCGCGAAGGTGCCCACCCGCTCGCTGGCCGCGCCCGCGGTCAGGCCCACCTTTTCGAGGAGGGCACCGACATCCACGCCGGCCGAGACCAGGGCATAGCAGGCGCCAAAGGAGACGACCGCGAATGAGATGGAGGTGAGCAGGTACGCGGAACCATACGTCTTCAGCAAGGATTTCGCCTGGGCGGCCTTGGAAGGGGGCTGGCCAGACGGGGATGGGTCTGATGATGAGCTAGCGTCGCCCCCGGTTTTGCGCGTCAGCACCTTCCATAGCCCCGCCTCCAGGCCATACTTCTCGGTGGTGCGTTCCGCGTCGGAGGGTTCGGGGTTGGCGGCCGCGGCGGTGGTGGTGGTGCGGGGGCGGCTGGTGCTGGAGAGGATGGGGATGAGGTGAGAGGGTTGGCGGCGGAGCGCTCGTGTGGCCAAACCAACACGTCACTCCTTCCTGTTCCACTCACCTGGCCAGCAGCAGGGGCGATACCCGGCCAGCAGGTGGCAGGCGACTCCTGCGTGTGAGGTGAGATCAAGAATAAGAGGATGAGAGAGCTGGAGTGTCGGGCCTGAGGAGAGACGAGGCGCAGCGCTGGCCGCTTTCGCCATGCCGCCCGCTTCTCGCAAGCCCTTTTCAGGCCCGTGACGGCGCGCGCATGTGCGCCGTGATTCCACCCACTGAGGCCTCACTTGGTAGCCAGACCAGCCAGTGGCGAGGTGGGGCGGCAAGAGGCGAGCGCCATTAGGTGTGCGTGGACAGAAAAAAGAGGGGTGTGGAGAAGCTAAGCACATGTCGTCCGTCACGCACGTCATTTCATGCGTCCAGCTCGAGCTCGTCCACCCCGTCCGTTGCCGCGGGTTGAGCGGGAGTGGGACCAGGGTCAGCACCACCAGGCGTGTCCTCAGGCCCGGCGGCCTCCTCCTCCTCCCGCGGCACCTCCCCCGCCAGCGGCTCGCGGTGGCACCAGGTGACGCTCGCCGCGCCCGCCGCGGCGGCCAGGAGGGGCGCCGCCGCGAGCGCGGCCCCATCCTCCTCGTCCACCACCTCCCGGGCATCCACCGCCCAGGCGGCCGACGTCGGGCCGCCGTCGCCGGCCGCACCCTTGACCAGCAGGCCGCGCGTGCAGCAGGTGGCCACGCCCGCGTCAAGGGTGAACAGAGCCCGCAGCTCCGCCGGCGTGAAGGCGGGCGTGCTGGCCCGGCGCGCGGGTTTGGAGGGCCCCCCGCCTGCCACAGCCGCCGCGCCCCCGCCGCCCTCCAACGCCACGCTCAGCCCGGCCTTGTGGTGCAGGCGTTGCAGGAGGCGCTCATCGATCCCGCCCGCCGCGTGCAGGCGGATGACACAGCACGGCCGGGTCTGCCCCGGGCGCCAGCACCGGGCGGCCGCCTGGGCGCACACCGCCGGGTTCCAGTCCATGTCCAGCATGACCATGACGGCCGCTCCAACCAGATTGAGGCCGGCCCCGCCCGCGCGCATGGACAGGAGCAGGACCTGGCCGCCAAAGGCTGGCCCGCCCAGCCCGCGCGCGTTGTTGAATGCGTCCACGACGGCCTGGCGGCGGGCCGCATCCACGCCGCCATCAATGCGAACGGTGGTCAGGCTCAAAGTGGTGCCCGTGAAGTACCGGTCGATCGCGTCCAGAGCCGAAGTGGAGGTGGAGACGATGACGACCTTGTCGCCCCGGGACACGGCAGCGCTGGCAATCGCGCCCGCGGCCGCCAGCTTGGAGGATGTGGCCGGGTTGGCCGCGTCCGCGGCGCCCAGGGAGCGGAGCAGGGCAGGCAGGCCGGCGTCCCGGGCGGTGGCGCCGGCGTGCAGGTCGTCGTCCTCGCCGTCGCCGTCGCCACCGCCCCCCCCACCCCCGCGACGCCCCAGGGCCAGCCCAGGCGAGATGCAGAGCGACCGGAGCAGGCCGATGGCGGGCAGGACAGACGTGGATGCCACCCCGCCCCGCCCGCCCGTCAAAGACATCACAACCTTAGAGGCCAGCACAGCCTTGTAGGCGGCCGCCTGGGCCGCAGTCAGCCGTACAAAGACGTCAAAAATGCCGCACGGCGGCAGGCTGGCCGCGTTGACGACCGCCGCGGGCGGGCCCTTCAGAATGATGGCCCCGACCCGGGACGCCAGCTCCTCCGCCCGGCGGGCGCCCAGGTCCCGGTCCGCGGGCTTGGCGGCCGGGTCCCGGGCCCGGGCGATGGGGTCGGCAAAGACGCGGGTGAAGGCGGCGTGCGTGCCCAGGAAGCCGGGGGCCACAAAGTCGAGGACCGCGTACAGTTCGGACAGGTCGTTCTGGAGCGGCGTCCCCGTCAGCAGGACCACCCGCCGGCAGGCGATGGCTTTGAGGGCGGCAATGGTCTGGTTGCCACCCGCGGCTTTCAGGCGGTGCCCCTCATCGCACACCAGCAGGTCGACCCGGCCGGCCAGGGAGGGTCCGATTTTGCGCAGGGCCTCGTAGGACGCGATCATGCAGGGATGGACGCCGCCGTGCAGGAAGCCCGCGATGGCGGCGGGGCCGTCGCCGCCCGGGCGCAGGGCGATGACTTTGAACCGTTCATCGCCCAGCCACTTCCGGGCTTCCGCCGCCCAGTTCTCGACGAGCGAGGACGGGCACGCGACGACCGTGCGGCGGCCTAGCGGCCGGCCCGCCGGGCCCTGCCGCAGCAGCGTCCACATCAACGCCAGCGAGGTCAGGGTCTTCCCCAACCCCATCTCGTGCGCCAGGACGCACCCGGTCTGCCCCGGCGTGCGGGCGCCCGTGACGGCGGCGTACAGGAAGGCCAGGCCCTCGCGCTGGTGCGGGCGCATGCGGCGCACCAGAAAAGGGTCCGCGACGACGGCCGTGGAGACGCCGGGCGTGCCGGGGTCCAGGACGAGGGCGTCCGGGGCGGCCGGGTCGAAGAGGGGTGGGGGGAGGGTGGTGGTGGTGGTGGTAGGCGCAGTGCGTGTGGCAGCCCCTCGGCCCCCGCCCATGCCGGCGTGGCGGAGCGGCGCGCGCGACGGGCCGCCTCCAGCAGCCCCGGCGGGGCGGGTTGATAGCGCCAGGGCGGACGCCGCCCCCCCACCCCCACCAGCCACGTCTCCCCCACGACCGATGAACAGCTCGCCCGACGCAAACTGGGCGGCGGGCGCGGGCTCCACCACCTCAAACTCCCAGCCGCCGACCTCGCCGGTTGCGCCGGGGGGCAGGCCGCCGCCGCACCCTTTCAGCCGGGTCAGCCCGATGACCTTGCCCTCATCGTCCATCAGGCACAATCTGGCGTCGCCCTTGACTTCCATCACCCCGTCGGCAAAGCTCTTGTTGATGCGTTTTTTGCCGGACCGTTTGCAGTACAGGACCGTGTAATACGCGGCCGGCGCAGCAGGCGCAGCAGGGGCGGTCGTGGAGGGGCCCACCGCAGCGGTGGGCGCGTTGCTCATGGCTAGGGCTGCCAGCGGGGGGCGGGGAGGCGGGGCCGAGGTGGTGGGGGTGGCCGTGGTGGGCGGCGCAAACTTGGGGCGTTTGGCAACGACAGCCGACGGGAGCGGCGCATCGGGGGCCGCCTCGGGGCCCGCCACCTCGGGGCCCGCCGCCTCGCGAGCCGTGTTCTCGCCCTCGGTGGGTGGGGGAGCATCTGCCGGGCGGGGCACCTGGAAGAGGGCCCGGCCGGAGGGCGCGTGGACGCGGCGCATTTTTTTTTTGTCCAAAAAAATCGAGAGAGCCGCGCGAGAAAAAGAGGAATGATCAACATTTCCACCTACAAAATCTCGCGCCACCCCCGCTCCATCAGGCTCACCACACTCGTCACCACCCCGCTCCCGCCGTCCACCACCCACGCATCCCGGGGCCCCACACCGCCCGGAACGCCCCGCCCGCCGCCCAGGCCGAGGACCGCGTCCGGCGAGACCAGGCAGCAGGGGGCGGCGGCCCCACTGCCGACCCGCGCCACGCCCAGGCGCGCGCCCGTCCGGGGGCACCACCCTTCCACCACGCCCCGCCGCGGGGCGTAGGCGACAAGGACCAGGAGGCTGGCGGTGTCGATCGCCTCGCCCGCGTAGGCCGCGGCAGCGGTCAGAGCGGCGGCCGTGGCGGGCGAGGCGGCCGCGGACGCGGCAGCAGAGGGCGGGCTGAGCTGGACCCAGGCCAGCTGGGCGCCGCGGTAGCCCTTCCACACGCGCGTGACGCGGCACCCGTCCGCCCCGTCCACCAGCAGAATGCGGCCCAGGGCGTCCGCGGCGGCGGCCAGGGCGCCCGTGGGGGCGGGGTGCAAGGCCGTGATGCGGCGGGACGGGTCCGCGAAGGCCCGCCAGAGCGCGGCCGGCTCGCCCGCGGGCGGCGGGGGCGCCCCCGCCTTCTCGGCGCCTGCCGCCACAGCGGCGCCCGCTGCCGCCCCGGCCGCCCACCCGGCACTGCTGGGCCGGCCGGGCGTGGCGGCCGGCGACGGCGCCTCACTGGACGGGCGGGAGGAGGCGGCGGAGGCGGGGCGGGAGGGCGGCTCCCCAGCCGCGTCCGGCGCCGGACGCGGCCCTGGGGGGCCCAGCCGGGCCCCTCCAGGCGTCGAAGAAGAAGCCCGGGCGGCCACCCAGCCGCGGATGCCCGCCCGCAGGCCGCCCTCCCGCCCGGCCAAGGCCGCCCGGGCGGCGCCCAGCAGCCCCGCCGCGACAGAGGCGGCCAGGTCGGCGACCAGGGCGGCCGTGCCCCGGGGCGCGTGCTCGGCCGCGTCGTGGGCGGCCAGGGCGGCCGGGGCGGCCCCAGCGCTCAGGATGACGAGCCGGCCCGGCCCGCCCCTGCCGCCGCCGCCGCTGCCGCCGTCCCGCCCGTCCAAGGCATCCCGCAGGCGGGGCAGGCGGGGCCCCAGCACGATACCATCGGTCCGCGGCCCCACCCCGCGCCCCAAATCCCACCTCTGCACGCCCAGGGGCAGGGGCAGGGGCGCCAGGCGCCGCGCCCGCCAGTCGGGGGCGCCACCGCCACCGCCCGCTGCTGCCTGGCACACCGCCCGGGCCTCCACCGCCGCCAGGCGGGCGACCGCGTCGGGGGCCGTGACGGATATGTCATCGTCCAGGGCGACCGGGTCCAGGCCGGCCCCCGCGGGGCGCAGGCGCAGACTGACGATGGGGCCGGCGTGGACGCGCTGGCGGTGGAGGAGGCGGCCCCGGCCGGACGGGGTGGGGGAGGAGGGGGTTGGAGAGGCACGCCCGCTGGAGCTGCGTTCGGCGTGGACCTGGACGTGGCCCGTCGACGTTCCCACCAACAGGCACCCTTCCTCCAGGCGGGGCGCGGTCCTGGAGTTGAGGGTGGGGGTGGAGGGCGGCGCCGGGGCCGTCCCCGCGGCGGGCGACCGGGGCGGGCGGGCGGTGCTCGCCCGCCTGCTCCCGCTCCCCCCCGACGACGCAAACACTACCCACCGCAGGGCCGTCACCGTTTCAGGGTTCACCACCGCATCCAGGGCCGCCACCAGGCGGGGCGGCGCCTGGGCTGGGCAGGAGACCAGGGCCAGGCGGTGGCGGTAGGCGACGGCGAGCGTGGAACTTTGATGATGGGAGGGGGGAGAGGGCGTTAAGGTTGGGATTGAACTGGATTGTGAGACGGAGCATAGAGAGGCAACGCCCCCCCCAGCGCCTCTTCTCCACCTCTCACCTGCCCGGGTGTAGGGCCACCAGGGCCTCGCCCAGCCAGCCAGGGGTAGCCTGGTCGGCCACGCCCAGGGCGGCGGCCAGGGAGGGGAGGTCGATGTGCATTTGGGAGAACCGCGCCGGCGCCGAAGGCGCCAACGGAGTGTAGTGAGCAGAGGGGGGTGCGGCCGGGCCCCCTGCATTTACTCTTTCTTTTCTTTTCGCCCGACGACAACGCAACCGCCCGCAGGCACCCCGCCGCACGCACCCACTCACACACACACGGGTGGCTTAGCACGCACACACCAAGCCCTCCGAGGTCAACGCACACGCACCGGTTTGTGGCAGAGCATTCTCTACTGCTCTTTCTCTTTTCCGCTGTCCCACGACCCTCTCGCGTGTTCTCCTCTCTCTCTAAACATAATGCCCCGCACCCGGTCCGGCACCGGCCCCTCCGGCCGGGGCCAGGGCGGGGGCGCCAGTAGTAGCCAGGTAAGACGATGGGAAGGGCGTGCGGTGCGACGCTGCGGGCAGAGAGGAGCGCGAAGGGCGTGGGGTGGGGGGAGGCCTACGCGGCGGCGGCCGGAAAAGAACAGAACAGAAAAGAAAAAAACACACATGCCGCCCCCGTTTTTAGCCCGCCACTCCCCCCGTCCCGGCCATGGCCACCCCACGGGAGGGACCAGCATGGATTCGGGGCACGACTCAGGGGCACGCAGTGTGCTTTTGCCCTCCATCCTCTCTAAAACGGCACCCAAACACACACACAGGAAGCGCTCGCCCGCAGCACGCTCGCGGCCATCACCGCCGGCGCGCCTCCCGGCCCTCCCTCCTCCGCCTCCCCGGGCGGCGGCGGCGGCGGCGGCGGCCCGGGCCCGGCCACCCGATCCCGCACCGCCGCCGCCCTGGCCGGGAGCGGTGGGACTCCTGCCGAGGGCGGCGGCAGTGCCGAGGGCGCACCCACCACCACGGCAGGCACAAAGGCCCTCCCCGACCTCTCCGCCCTGTCCCCGGCCGCCCTGGCCGCCGCGCGCGCGGCCGGCCTGGGCGAGCACGGGTGCCGCCACTACCGCCGCCGGTGCCGCCTGGTCGCGCCCTGCTGCGGCGGCGAGTTCTGGTGCCGGCACTGCCACAACGAGGCCAGGGCCGCCAATGAGTGGGACCCGGCCAAGCGGCACGAGCTGGAACGGACGGCGGTGCGGGAGCTGGTGTGCGCGCTGTGCTCCACCCGCCAGCCCGCGGCGCGCGCGTGCGGGGCGTGCGGGGCCGCCTTTGGCGCCTACGCCTGCCTGCGCTGCTGCTTCTTCGATGACGACACCCGCAAGCGCCAGTTTCACTGCGACCAGTGCGGCATCTGCCGGGTGGGCGGCCAGGAAAATTTCTTTCACTGCGCGACGTGCGGATGCTGCTACTCCAAATCGCTCGAGGTGAGGAAATGAGGAGGAGAGGGAGGAGAGGGGGGGGCATGGTCCGGCGCCCCATCATTTTTTGTTTCTCGCACCGCTCAACACCTCTTTTTTCCATCCTCGCCCATGTCAGGACAACCACGTGTGCGTGGAGAACTCGATGCGCCACAACTGCCCCGTCTGCTTTGAGTACCTGTTTGACTCGGTCCGCCCGACGGCCGTGCTGCCGTGCGGCCACACAATCCATTCCGACTGCCTGAAAGAGATGGAGCGCCACCGCCAGCTGGCCTGCCCGACCTGCCTGCGCTCGTACGCGGACCTGGCCCCCGTCTGGCGGCGCGTGGACGAGGAGGTCGCGGCGACGCCCATGCCGCCCGAGTACGCGGCCTGGGTGGTGTCCCTCCTGTGCAACGACTGCGGCGGGCGGGGTGCCGTCCGCTTCCACGTTCTCGGCCATAAGTGCGGGGCGTGCGGGTCCTACAACACGCGGCGCCTGGACATTGACCGGGGGGACCCGGTGCCGACGAGGGCGGGCGAGGAGGGCGTCGCGGTCGGGGGTGGGGAGGGCGGCGGGGGTGAGTGAAGAGAGGAGAAAGATGGGAGGGGGCGCGGAGGGTCTGTGTGTTTGCTTTGTGCGTTTTTTTTTTTCCAAGCCCTAACGAGAGATCTGCTGCTTTACAAACACGGCGCACGGGCACGCACGCACGCACACCCCCACCCATCCGTTCCCCATTTGCCATCCATCATCACCCCTGGCTCATGCGCCGTCCTTTGCTGCCCTTGCTCGCGTAGCCTTTCCCTGCCCGCCCCGTCGGCGCCGGCGCCGCCGCCGCCGCCTCCTCCAGCGCCGCCTGCTCCAGCTCGATGGCGGCGGGCGAGGAGGCGGAGGCGAGCGAGAACAGGCGGTCGTCGACCTTCACGCCCGAGGGGCCGACGCCCGACCCCGGCACCCCGGGGATGCCCCCGCCCCCGCCGCCGCCGCCGCCGCCCCCGCGCTTGCGGGTCGGGTCTTTCGTGGACAGGAAGCCGTCCAGGCCCTTGAGGACAGACCCGGAGGCGGTGTAGTCCGCGGTCAGGTAGGTGGTCTCCAGGTCGTAGATCTGGTGTGTGTTGTGGGCGGACGGGGCGCGAGTGAAAAAAATGATGATGAGGTTGACGGAGAGAGGGCGAGAGCAGAGGGCGGCTGCGGCGGCGGTCGACGAAAAACAACAAAAAAAGGGACGGCGTCGTGGCGCCCCGGGGCGACCTCGCTTTCATCACTACCAGCCTCCACGCAGCGTGCGTGCACAGGGGAAAAGGTCTGCCCCGTGGGCGCGCCCCCGGCCCCTTGGAATAGAGAGAACGCGGGGCCTTTTTTTTTTTTTTTTTTTTTTTTTTATTCCGCTCTTTCCGCCGCCGCTCGACCCTCTCCCGCCACTCCTCCTCGCACCTGCCGCTCCAGCTTGTGCAGGTCCGCCAGCAGCTGGTCCTTGCGGGCGGCCAGCAGCTCGGCGGCAGACATGGCGTGTATGTATACGTGTGTGTGCGCGCGCAGAGACTGAGAGGCACACGCCGAGAAGCCGAGGAGGAACGCGTATGTCGGCCTCTTTCAACTACCCCCCCAGGGCTGGCCCCGCGCTTGTTTGCCAGCTTTCTCTCTCTTCTCACACTCCGCCGCAACAGTTTTTCCATTTCTTGCCCGTCCGCCCGCACACCGCATTCCGCCCCGGCGGCGCGGCCCGCCCTTCAAACGGGCACGCACCCGCCGCCACACCGCCCCCACCCCCACCCCCGCCCAAACCCCTCCGCCGCGCCCGCCAGTCGCCCATCATGGCCTCCAGGTCCTCGACACTGGCGGGCATGGCCTGGCCGCTGGCCCGGCGCTCGGCCAGCAGCCTCATCATCTGGCGGGTCCACTCGAACTTGGCCATGCAGTCGTCGACCTGGGCCCGCGACGCTCCTGCTGCCTCGGCGACGGCGGCCCGGGCGGGCCCGTCAAAGGACGCCGGGTCCGCCCGGTGAGCCGGCTGCATGGCCGCAATGACGCTCTCATACAGCCGAAGGCTGCCCTGGGCTTGCGGGTCCGCCGACGCGCGGGCGGCCCCGCCGATGGCGTGCCCCGCCGCGGCCAGCTGGCGAGCCCGCTTGATCTGGGTCGCCCACGCGTCCAGGGTGAGTTCAACGTCGCCCGGGTCGCCACCTAGGACGGCCGGCAAGCGGGCCCGGGCCCAGGCGGGGAGCCAGGCGGCTTTGGGGGCAGGCCCGGCCTGGTCGTCGCTGGTGGAGGCAGCAGCGGGCGTGGAGGTGCTGGAGAGGCAGCGGGTTGACAAAGGATTCGCGAGCGCCACGGACCGCCAGGCGCACGCGGTGCCTGGCGCCAGCAATGCTACTCCTGCTGCTCCTGCTCCAGCTGCGTCGCCAGCCACCAGGCGTCTGGCTAGGGCGGCCGCGGCGGACCGCATCGAGAAGGAAATACGCGGGAGTTTTGTGGAAACACACCAATTGGCGCGTCTGTGGCCAAACTCCGACGGCCAGGCTGTGCTGACCCTCTCCTTTGATAAAAAAAAAAGCTGAGAAGAATCAATCACACACACACGCTGACTCTCACCCGCCCTGTGCCCCCCCCTCCCCCCACCCCCCTCGCACACACCCCGCACACGCACTCAAATAAGAAAAATGCAAAAATGATCAATAAAAAAAGAATTCACGCCGCGACCAGGACGCCGCCCTCCTCCTGCTCGTCCACCACAAACTGTTTCAGGGACCGCCGCACGCCTTCCACGACCAGCCAGTACGCCGCCGTCGACGGCACCTTCTCGGCCAGCCTGGGACCGAGGCCCCGAAATAGGGCGCGCGCCCCGCCCGGCCCGGCCGCGATGGCCGCGCCCGTCCCGAAAAACTGTTTCACAGCCGCGCGCGTGGTGGGCGGGGGCGCGCTCGTCGCCAGCTCCAGCCGCAACTTGATGCAGTCCGCCGGCATGGACGCCACCACCGCGGCCGCGCCGGCCAGGGCCCCCACCATCGCCCCCGTGATCGAGGGCGGCGCCCAGCCGGCCCGGGCCACGGACGAGCCGGCGTCCGCGAGGAGGGCGTACGTGACCAGTTCGGCCGCATCGTAGGGAAAGCTCTTGAGTAAAAAGGAGGCGTACCCGCGGTACAGTTCCCGGGGCCCGCCGGCGCGCAGGGCGGCCGCCGCCTGGGCGGCCAGGCCGGCCCCGCCCGCCACGCCCGCCTGCATGCGGTGGCGGAACATTTCCAGGGGCGACTCGATGAGCGAGGTCGCGAGGCAGGACGCGGCCGCACCCGCTGCGGCCGCTGCGGCCGCGGCCATGGTGGCGGGCCCGCCGTACCCGCTGATGGGGGAGGCGATAGGCGCAGAGGTGGAGGGCAGGGAGTCATCGTCGGCACCCGCCGTGCGCGCCCCGAGCGAGCGCCGCCGAGAGGAGGCCGCCTCCGCCGTGCCCTCCCCACCTGCCGCCAGGGCCCGCCCGCCCGTGAAGGCGACTAGGTAGAGGGCGCCCACCACCGCGGACAGGCCCGCCGCGGGCAGGCAGCCCCGGTACAGGGCGGGCACGGCAGACAGGATGGGCCGGCCGGGCGGGAGCAGGCGGCGGAGGGCGTCTGAAGAAAACATGGAGGGTGGTGAAAAGAGACACGGGTGAGGTTGTGCGCGTCGGAGGGTCGGGCCGGGGGCCAGCCGCCGTTTTTTGTTTTGTTTTCAGCCGGCGCTGCCTTTGTTTTTCGGGTCTCTCCCTCGCCCCGCGCCCACCTCTCCTCGTCTTCTCCTCCTCACCTCTAGCCGAGCAGTCGTACGCCTGGCACACCACTTTGAGAGTGTCCAGCGGGTAGAGAACCGCGATCTGGACGAGCTCGCCGGCGGCACCCGCGATGGCGTCGGCCGCGAGCGGGTTGAGACTGTTTTGATGGGAGGGGGGGTAAAGAGGCGTGAGGGTGGGCAACCAGTGCGATGAGGCTATAGTGTGGCCGGACCGAGTAATAGGCGCCTTGTTGGAATGATTGCGTGGCGGGAGGGCATTCCGGTGGGTCTGCAGGGTGGCGGCGGCGGCGCCGAGGCTGGCTTTTTGCCGCGAACTGACATGACAGCGAGCGGCGGCGGCGGCGTGGGGGGGGGGGCCCACGCCCGAAATCTAGGTAGCGCCGCCCCGACCGGGCACCAACCCTCGCCCTCGCCATCCCATAGTCTTGCTGAAAGACCATGCTAGCCAAGGCACACGCACACACACACACGAACGCACCGTAAGCGGCGGCGGGCCCGCCTGGCAGGCAGCACTTTTGTGCGACGTGGCCACGCCGTGGCAGTCGCTCCGACGACCAGCGCGCTCGCCCCCGCCGCGACGGCCGCCGCCAGCGCCGTGCCAGTCTTTGCACTCCTCGCTGACGCGACCGGGTCAGCTGCAGTGGAAGATGATGCGACCGGGGCGGCCGCCGAGAAGGCCGCCCCGGTGAAGCCGGCGGCTGCAGCCGGCGACATTCGCAGCTTTTTCGTTGTGCACGTGATTGCAACCCCTCCCCCCTCTCTCACTGCCCTCACCCCTGCCCCTGCCCCAGCCCGCCCGTGAGCCCCGCCCGCACCAGGACCGCCTGCTGCTGCTGCTGCTGCTGCTGCTGCTGCTGCTGCTGCTGCTGCTGCTGCTGCTGCTGCTGCTGCTGCTGCTGCTGCTGCTCATGCTGCTGCTGCTGCTGCTGGGGCGGTGGCGACGAGTGCTGGGCACCCGTCACCGCCGCGGCAGCCAGCTGGGCCGCCCAGTGCGCCTCCTCCTGCTGCTCCTTCCCCTGCCCGTGCTTGGCGGCCGCCTCGATCGCGGCCCGCTGCAGCGCCGCCAGCACCGATCGTGGGTCCGAGGTGACAATGATGGGTGGGTCCAGTGGAGGAGGCGCAGGCGTGGTCGCGGTCGCGGGCACGGGCAGGGGCGCCGGCGCTGGCGCGCTGTGCTTCCGGCACCACACCGCCCCACTGGCTTCCAGGCGGGCTCCCGCCGCCACCGCGCAGGGCAGGTGGTAAGATACACCGCACTTGCGGTCGTGGCAGCCGACGGTCGCGCCCTTGGCCCGGCAGGGGCCGTGGTGGCAGTTGAGGAACTTGCCGCGCCGCACCGCGGCCGCCACGTTGGTGAGCTCGCCCTCGTGGTAGTGGACTTCGGGTGACCACACCGCGCAAGCCTCGTGCACCCAGGCCAGGGTGCGGCCGGCCCGGGAAGACTGGACCGCCTTGACGACCAGGAGGGGGCCCAAGGTTTTGCCGAGCGCGCGCACGTCCCTGTCGGCCCACGGCCACACGGACGCCTCACAGCAACCGCTGGCGTAGGCGGCGGCGCCCGTCGCGGCGATGCCGGCCTCCTGGGGGCCGCCGCACAGGGCGCACGTGGCGCCTGGGGGCGGGGCGCCCGCCTGGGCGGCGGCCGCGTACAGGTAGGCCAGCTCCCCCGCGGCGTCGCCCGGGCACCCGCCGGCCGGCAGGGCGGGCGGCGCGTACCCGGCCATCGCCTCCTCCCGGGCGGCCGGGTCGGCAGGCGGGGTGGGGTCGTCCGGGTGGCGGCCCGCCGCCCGGTTGTTGGCCGTCGCCGCCCGGTCAATGTCCAGGAGGGGGCGAAAGGGTTCCGGCGTGGAGGACTGCTTCGACGGCGAGCGCGACGGCGAGCGCGACGGGGTGGCGATGGCACCGCCACCACCACCACCACCACCACCACCAGCAGCGGAGGCCTTGCTGCTGAACCCGGGTGCCTGGCCCTGGCCCTTGCGCAAGCAGCCGTTGATGCACCCGGGCTCCCCGCACCCCCCGCGCTTGACGGCCACGCACGCTTCGCACTTGCCCGCCGACTGCGGGCTGCGGGCCCGGCGCCGCTTCTTGCCACCACCACCACCCGGCTCACTCGACCCGGCGTCCCCTGCGGCACCGGCGCCAGTCCCCAACGCGGCCCGCCAGGCCATGCCCGCGGACCGGCCCGTGCGGGTGGTGGTGCGGGCGGCAAGGGCGAGGGCAGGGGCGGGATGGCCACCCGACAGCGCGGGCGTGGGCGGGCGCGGCTTGGCCGCCACAGGCAGCGCGACTGTCGGGGGTGGGGGCGCAGGGAGGTGCGCAGCCTGCCCCACCCCACGCCCCGCCCCACCACCACCCGGCATGCGGAGCAGGATGCCGGAAAACTGGACCCCGCCATGCGAGACGCACATCGTGAGGTGGAAGGGCGGGTGGGGGTGGAGAGCAGCGCTGGCCTCCGAGGGCGGGTGCACCGCATCCTCCCGCCACCCGACAATGGTTGGAGGAGCCGGAAGAGGGCCAGCAGGCAGACCATCAGGCGACGGGTGGGAGTAGGCGACTGGCTGCGCGGGTGGTGGCGGCGGCGGCGGCGGTGGCGGCGGTGGCGGCGGTGGTGCTGCCGCAGGCGAGCCCGGCCACGCGCCCGCCGCCGGCGGCCCGACCGGCAGGCCACCGGGCGAGGTCCAGCCGCCCATGACCACTGCCGGCCCGCCGCGCGGCGCCTGCGCGGCCGCCCGCCCCACCGCGTCCGCCACCGCCTGCTCGAACGCCTCCGTCGGCACGGGCGGCGGGTGGTTGAGAGGGCGGACCCGGCGGCGGGCTGGGGAGGCGGAGGGGGGGCGCTGCAGGAGGGGCTGCTGGGGCTGCCGGTGCCGTTCGGCCACCATCACCGCGGCCTGCTGCTCCGCCTGCTGGCCGACCCGCACGTCGTTGGGGTCCACAAAATCGGTGCACCAGGCGGGCGCGCGGCGGGCGCGGCCGCCCGCTCGGTGTGCCTGGTGTGCTTGCATGCCTCCAGCCGAGGCGGCGGCCCCACTGCCCCTTCCGCCGCGCGGGCGCCCGGACCCCGGGCGCTTGCGACCAGGGCTGGGCTCTGGGGGCGCGGCGAGCACGAGCGGCGGCGCTGGGTCAGGCGGCGCGGGTGGGTGGGCGGGCGCGGCGTCACCCCCACCCTCATCCTGCACAGAGGCGGCGGCACCAGGCGCGCCTTGCTCGTTGTCCGAGGACGAGGTCTCCTCCTCGGACGACGAGCTCTCCTGCTTGTACAGGGATGCCCAGGGGCGGGGCGCCCGGTGCATCCCCGCGCAGGGGGGCGCAGAGCGAGGGAAGGCGCGGCAGAGAGGTCCAGGGGGCGGTGGGTGGGTTGAGGGTTGGAGGCGCCCCGTCAAATCTCTCTAGTGCCACGGGCGCGCGCGGACGGGCGCTACCCTGCCTCAAGCCTGCCGCTCCAGGGTCGACCGACTGGTGAGGTTAGGGCGCTGGCTGTAATGGGTGTTGGTGGGGTGCAGGTGGGGGGCCTAGGTCGGTCAGGCGGAGCGCTGTGCACAAAAGCAGAGGGGGGACGAGCAAAAAAGTAGAGTGATGGTCTCACTCCCCGATGGCGCCCCTCCTCGCCCGCTCCCGCCTGGCCGGCCGCCTCCTCGGCACGGCCCGGGCCCTGTCCGCGGCCACCTCCACCCCGGCCTCCACCCAGCTGGCGGCCATCAAAGCCCTCCGTGAAGCCAGTGGCGCCCCCATGGGCGATGTGAAGGCCGCCCTCGTCGAGGCGGGCTGGGACGCGGACGGCGCGTTCGCAGCCCTGCGCAAGAAAGGGCTGGCGGCGGCCCAGAAAAAGGTATGCCAGAAAGAGAGAGATGCTAGTGTGGGCGAGCTGGAGCAGGGGAAGTGGGTGGTGGGGGGGGAGGCACGGGGCGATGGAGAGAGAGAGACAGCGCCCGCGCGGAGCCGATGGGCAAACCTAGCCGTCGCACCCCCCTCCTTGCCTGACCCTCCCCGCGCTTCCCTCACTCCTCGTTCCATTCTCAGGCCTCCCGCCACGCCGCTGAGGGCCTGGTCGGCCTGTCCATCTCCGGGCTCAGGGGCGCCTTGGTCGAGGTGAGTGGCTGAGCTTGTGTGTAGCGCGCGCGCTCTCCCCAATTTCGCCATCCCCCCCCCCCACACACACCATTCCATGTCCCCATTTTTTTCCCCCATCCTCCAAGATCAACTCCGAGACCGACTTTGCCGCCCGCAACGAGGCATTTACCAGCCTGGTCTCCGCCGCGGCGGCGGCAGCTTTGACCGCCCCCACACCTGGCCCTGCCGGTGGGGAGGTGGGCGGCGGCGTGCTGGGCACGCTTGCTTCCACGTCCTCTTCCCCCGACCACCTCGCCGCGGCCGTCACCAGCGTCGCAGGGACTGTCCGCGAAAACATCGTCCTCCGCCGTGGGGCCCGCTTGGACGCGGTGGCCGGCGGCGTCCTGGGCTCCTACATCCACGCGGCCGCCGGCCCGGGCCTGGGGCGGATGGCGGCGCTCGTGGCGCTCGCGCCGGCTGGCGGCGGGGACGCCCCGCTCCCGCCCGGCGCGGCCGGCCTGGCGGCCAGGTTGGCCATGCACGTCGTCGCGTCCCGCCCGGTCGCCCTGGACCGGGCCTCCGTGCCGACTGCCCTGGTGGATGCAGAGCGCGCCGTCCTGACCGCCCAGGCGATCGCGTCGGGCAAGCCCGGGGCGGTGGCCGCCAAAATGGTGGAAGGCCGCCTGGGCAAGTGGTTTGAGGCGGCCGCCCTGGCTGATCAGCCGTTTGTGGTGGATGACTCCAAGAAAGTTGGGGCGGTGGTGAGGGAGGCGGGCCTGAGGCTGACTGGCTTCGTGCGGTTGCAGGTCGGGGAAGGGCTGGACGCCAAGAGCGGGGGTGACTTCGCGGCGGAGGTCGCGGAGACGCTCGCGAAAGCGGCTGGATGAAAGAAACGATGACAGGCGCAACTCTCAACAATCGACTCACACTCAGACTCGCTCACTCCCCGCCCGGCACGGTCACGTCCATCACGATCGCCCGGTACGCCCCCACAAACTCGCCGACACCCACCCCTAGCTTCAAGTCCGCCTCCCCCCCCCCCATCCAAAGCAGGGGCGGGGCGAGCGACAGGATGGCCGAGGCGAGGATGAGGGGGACGGCCCCGGCCACCACTCCGCCCACGCCGACGGGCGTGACTGCATTGTGTGCATACCCCGTCAGCGCCGCGGACTCCTCCTCAGGCGCCAGGCGCAGGTTGAAGGCCTTGCCCGGCGCGGCGCCGCCCGCGGCCGCGCGCAGGGCTTTGTTCAGAGACTCAACGTCCAGCCTCGCGGTGTACTGTGTGACGACCAAAAAGTACCGGGCCAGCGCGGCCCGGGCGGGCGCGGGGAGGGAGGCTAAGTGGTCCGGGGCGAACGGTCCGGCGGGCTCCCGGGCCCGCGTGTTTTCCAGGCAGAGCGTCTTGCACTGATGATGGGGCAAAAATAAAATCCTTGCAGGCGTGAGTTAGCTCCGGGGCCCGGGCGTGGAATGCCCGGGGGCGTGGAACCAGCTGCGTGAGTTGGCTTGGATGGGAAAATGGATGGGGACAGAGAGAGAGCCCCTCTCCCTCTATCTTTTCTTCCGCCGGACTGGGCGTAGCCTCCCGCATCCACCTCTCACCAGGTGATCCACGCTGGGCGCGCTCAGGACGCCCGCCCGCCAGGCAAGTGGGTGGTCGTAATAGTCAGGCGGCACGCGCACAAAGGCGCGCGTGGTGACGCCCTTGGCCGCGAGTTCGGCGTCGAGGCGGGCTTGGGTGGGGGTGGGTGGGGTGGTCGAAGGAGGCAGCGTTGCGCCGTCCGCGCCCCCGCCCACTCCGGCCCGCGCTTCCAGAGTCGCAATGCGGACGATCAGGGCGTCCAGGCGAGCGGACAGGGCGTCCGGCCCGCCAGCCATGGTCGCCTTGCGCGGGATCGGGACGTTTTTGCGTGTGCTTTTATTTTTAATGGCGGAAAATCGCACGAGAGAGCGTACGTGCCCCTTCTGTCATTGTCATTTCTTGCAACCCCCAGGGGGAGCCCCCTCAATTCTCAATGTCACTCCTCCTCCAGCCGCACCGCCGGCCGCCACTCCGTGCCCGTGGGTCCATCCAATAGCGCCAACCCCGCGCCCTCCAGCCTCAGCCGCACCGCGTCCGCGGTCGCCCAGTCCTTGGCCGCCCGCGCGGCCACCCGGGCAGCGATGGCGGCTTCCACGTCCGCCGCGGACATGCCCGCCCGGGTCAGGGCCCGGGCCTTGAGCTCCTCCAGGGCGGCCGGCAGGTCGGCCGGGTCCAGGCCCAGCCACCCGAGCACGCACCGGATCCCGCCCGCGATGGAGGCCAGGTCGCCCAGGCGGCCCTGGGCGGTCCTGCCCTTTTTCGTGTGGACCAGGTCGTTGGCGGCCTTGAGCGGGCCGGACAGGGCCGCCACGGCAGACGGCGTGTTCAGGTCGTCCGCCAGCGCGGCCGCAGCCGCAGCGGCAGCAACCCCGCCAGGCCCCGTCCCCGCCGCCAGGCCGGCGGCCGCCCACTCGGCCCCCTTGTCGAGGCCCGGCCCGCCTGCCGCCAGGGCCGCCTCGACGTCCGCCAGGGTTTGGTACATGTAGTACAGCCGGCCGGACGCCGCCTCCAGCGCGTCCGCACTGTACGCAATGGGCGACCGGTACTGCGTGGAGACCAGGAACAGCCGGATGGCGGCCGGCGCGTACGCCGCGGACGCGTCCCGGATGGTGAAAAAGTTGCCGAGCGATTTTGACATCTTGTCCCCGCCCGCCGCGGTCACAAACCCGGCGTGCACCCACCACCGCACAAAGTCCACGCCGCCCGGCATGGCCGCCCGGTCGCACTCGCACGCCGCGGCCTGGCATTGGGCGACCTCATTGTCGTGGTGCGGGTGGATGAGGTCGCGGCCGCCCGCGTGGATGTCGATGACGGGGCCCAACAGGTCGCGCGCCATGGCCGAGCACTCGATGTGCCAGCCCGGGCGGCCGTCCCCCCAGGGCGAGGGCCAGGTCGGCTCGCCCGGCTTGGCGGCCTTCCACAGCACAAAATCAAAGGGCGAACGCTTGGAGGCGTCCACGGCCACCCGCTCCCCCGCCCGGTTGTCGGTGGCGGCGTCCCGGCCGGACAAGCGGCCATAGCCTGGCAAGGAAGGGACGTCAAACATGACATCCCCGCCCTCCGTCACGTAGGCATGCCCCGCGCCCAGGATGCGCTCGATCATGGCCACCATAGACGGCACGTACGCAGTCGCCCGGGGCTCGGCGGAGGGGGGCAGGCAGCCCAGGGCGGCCATGTCGGCATGGAATTCGGTGATCATCCGCTGGGCCAGGCCGGCCGGGTCTGGCGCCGCCCCGCCCTCCACCGCCTCCGCCGCCGCCCGGGCGATGATCTTGTCGTCCACGTCCGTGAAATTGCGTACGTACGTGACGGCCAGGCCGGAGGCGGCGAGCGTGCGGACCAGGGTGTCGACGGCGACGTAGACGCGGGCGTGGCCGACGTGGGAGAGGTCATAGACGGTCACGCCGCACGCGTACAGTGACACTGCGCCGGGCGTGTCGGCGCGCGGCCTAAACGGGGCTTTGGCCCGGGTGGCGGTGTTGTACAGGGTCAGGGGAGGCATGGGCGGGCCTGGGCGGGTCATGGGGGGGGGCATGGGCGTGGCGGTCGGGGCGGGCGGGGCGGCCGTGGAGGCTGCCGCTGCGGCGGCGGCCGTGGTATGAGGCCGCCGCAGCCGCAGCGCCGGCGGCGCACGGCACGGCCAGTGCGCCAGCACAGGCTCGCGCGCCCACACCCGTCCACGCCCACCGCTAGAACAAGGCAGAGCCGCGCGCGCGCCCGGAGCGGGGCGCAGGCGCAACATCAGGGTCTGGGCCAGGCGGGCGGCGCGCATGCGCTGGGACTCGTGTGTTTATCTGTCAGTGGCTAGACTTTTTTTTTTTTTTTTTTTTTCACTCTTCATTTCACGTTCCACGTCCGGGCACGCCCGGTTGCTGCGGAGGCCTGTAGACACACACCAGCCTGGCATCAGGCTCACTCACAACTCAGTTCGCACTCCCGTCGACCGACGCACGGGCACACGCGGCGCGCCCTCTAACTAAAACACTCTTTGCCTCTCGCCGATTGAACACGCTCTCGGGCCGCCGCCGTCTTCTCCACCAAACCATGGAGGCCGCCGCCCAGGTGACCGTCCGGTTTGTGACCAAGCTGCCGCCCCAGTACCAGGTGCCGGATGACCCAGTGGTGAGTAGTGGTGGAATGTGAGAGAGCGACGGGCGTGCGCGTGTGACGGGGCAAAGGACAAAACGCAGGCGGGCGACGGCTGGGCGCGCTAACCTGCTCTCCTTTTTTTGTCCCTCCATCACCGCCGCACACACACACACAACACAACAGACGATCCCCACCAACCTGGCCCGGTACGGCCTGTCCCAGGTTGTCAACCACCTGTTGGGCAGTGAGGCCCAGCCCACGCCCTTTGACTTCCTGGTGTCTGGCAGCCTCGTGCGGGGCCCCCTGGACGCGACCCTGCGCGCGCTGCGGGCGTCGGCGGAAGCGACGGTGGACGTCGAGTACACGCTGGCCCTGGCCCCGCCCACCCCGGCAGACGGAGAGGAGGGAAAGGGCGCGGGCGACTGGGTGACGGCCCTGGACGGGCGCCTGGGCCCGGCCTGCGTCGTCAGCGGCGGCGCAGACGGGCGGGTCCTGCTGTGGGTTGGGAGCGGTGCCGCCAAGAAGGGCGGCGCCGCGTCCGACGCACCTTTCCCGTCCACCCCGCTCACCGCGACCGTGTCCCACGTCGGCGGTGTGGACGCGGTGGCGACCGTGGTCCACCCGTCGGGCGCGGGCCCGGCGGGCCTGCTGCTGTCGGCGGGCAAGGACGGGCGGGTGGTCTTGAGCCTGCACCCCCGCCTGGGGGCGTCGGCCGCGCCTGCGTCCACCACGGCGACAGCCGACGCGGCCGGCGGTGGCCTGGTCCTGACCCGGTACGTCGGCCACACCGCGGCCGTGTGCGCCCTGGCCGTCGCCCCCGGCGCGGCCGACCGGTTCGCGTCGGCGGGCTGGGACGGCCTGGTCCGCCTGTGGCGGTGCGACGCCAGCGTCGCCACGGACGCGGTCGCCGCCGCCGCCGAGGCCCCGCCCTCCAAGAGAGTGCGGCGCGGTGGTGGTGGAGATAGGGCTGGCAATGGCGTGGTGACGGCGACCGTCGCCGTCGAGGAGGAGGCCCGCCCCGTGCTGGAACTGGACGGCCACACACAGGCCGTCTCAGCCCTGGCCTGGGGGGCCGGCGACTCCCTAGTCTCCGGCTCGTGGGACCATACCCTGCGGCGGTGGGACGCGGAGGCGGGGCGGATTGCCAGCACGCTCCACACCGGGGCGGCCGTCTTCTGTGTCGCGGTCCCCCCCGGCCCGGCCGGCGGTTCCCTGGCCGCCTTTGGCGGCGCGGGCGGCGCGGTCCGCTTGTGGGACGAGCGCGCGTCGTCGACGTCCGGCCCGGCCCGCACGCTGGCCTCGCACGGTGGCTGGGTGGCGTCCGCCGCCTGGCACCCGGCATCGCCCCACCTGTTCGCGACGGGCGGCCATGACGGGGCGGTCAAGCTTTGGGACGTGCGGGCGGGGGGCGGGGATGGGGATGGAGGCGGGGACGCGCCTGGCGCGCTGCCCGCCCCTGCCCTCCACACCCTGGGCGGCCATGAGGGAAAGGTGTGTGCGGTTGCGTGGGCGGGTCCCGGCCGCCTGGTGTCGGGTGGGGAGGACGGGCGGGTGCGGGCGTGGGATGTGGAGGCCGTGTAAGTGGGGAGCAGGTTGAAGGTCGAAAAAAGAAAAAGGAGCGCACTTTTCCACTTTCATTTTCTAGTGCGCCGCGCCAAGCGTCAGGGTCTGCGCGTGCACACGCGCACACACACGCACGTACAGTCAGGCGTGTCTGCTTGACGCTTGTGCGTGCCACTGGACTACCGGGTGGCTCCAAAGCACCCCCACTGACTCACATTTTCCTACATGTCGCCCGCAGCACCAGACGGGCCGCCGGCGGCCACGCCGTCGCCTTGGCTTGCTGGCCTGCACACGTTGTCCTCCCGAATTCCCTCCGTGGCGGCCGACCCAGAGGTGGTCAGGGCCCTGAACAACCAGGTGTGTATGCGTGTGTGGGGCGCGGCGGCGCGTGCGCGCGGGGGCGGGAGCATCGAGGTGCGAGCCGCTGCAGTTGCATCGGCGAGCGGCGTATTTTTCGACCGCCCCACCTAGCCAAACCTGGGGTGCTCTCCCTCCTCGCGTTCCCCCGCAATCCTGGCACTCGAACCCACCACACACACACGCACACTCTCCCTCCCTCTACATAGGACCCCTCCACCGCCGACGCCTCTGCCCGGGCCTACGCTTCCCGGTGTGCCGTCACCCCGGCCCTGGCCGCCCACGCGGCCGCCGCCTGGAGGCCGGTCGCCGCTGCCTTGGCTGCCAACCTCGCGGCCCGCCCGCCACCGGGGGCAGGTGGTGTGGACGTGGCGGCCGCGCTAGCCCGCATTGTTGAGGTCTGTCCACACGTGCACAGGTAAGATGAGAGATGCGACATGATAGAGAGATGGGGGGTCCGTGCGCGCGTGCCTCCTCCCCTCGTTTGCTCACCAGTCTCTCTCTCTCTCTCATCTTTTTCCTTCTTCTTTTTTTTCCCACACAGCCTCGTGTCCGGCCACTTCCTGCACGCCTCTCCGTCCGTCGCCACCCTTCTCGCCAGTGGCGACGATGTTTCCACGGCCTCCACATCCTCCTCCCGCCTGCCCGCCGTGGAGCGTGCGCGGGCCGCCCTGCGCGCCCTACGCGCCTGCCCGGGCCTCGCCTCCTCGTGGGATGCCTCCGCCTTGGCCGCCCTGCTGACGCACCCGGACCCGGACGCCCGGTGGGCGGCCGTCGAGGTGAGCGCGCTCAGCCTGGGACTGGACGATGGCGGCCACAATGCGCTGCGGGCGATCGCCTTTGGCGGCGAGGCCGACCCGGCGGGGGCCGCCCTTGCGGCCGAGCTGGCGTGGGACGAGTCGGCGGCCGCTGCGGCCGCAGCCAAGGCCCTGGCCTGGCTGGAGGTGTGGCCAGCTGGTGCCGGACCGCAGCCTTCCCCCGCATCATCCGCCGACCCCCCACCCCCCGGCTTTGTGGGGGTGGAGGGCGTGTGGCTGCGCGTGGCGGGCGCCCGGGCCGGCAGTGGGGCGCACGCCTCGACCTCGACCCTGACCCCCTCGCCCGGCTCGCCGGACGCGGCCTCCGCCACATCGCACCCGCTAGTCATGACCGCCTCCGCCCGGCATGCCCTGCGCTCTGCTGCCCTTGCTCTTGCCGACGGGCGCCCGCTGCTCATCGAAGGTCCGCCTGGGTGCGGCAAGTCCGCACTCGTCGCCCACTTGGCCACCACCCTGGGCGCGGCCGCCTCGGCTGTCACCCTCCACGCGGGCGACCAGGCCGACGCCCGCGCCCTTCTGGGCAGCTATGTCGCAGCGGGCGCGCCCGGCGAGTTTGCCTGGGCACCCGGCCCGCTGGCCCTGGCCGCCGCGGGCGGGCGGTGGCTTGTTTTGGAAGGCGCGGAGGGCGCCCCACCCGACGTCCTGGCTGCCCTGGCCCCTCTCCTGGACGGCGGCCCCCTGCCCGTGCCCCAACGCGCGACCTCCATCACGCCGACGCCCGGCTTTCAAATCATTGCGACCGTGGCGACAAGCGGCAGCGGCAGCGCCGCTCGCCGCCGCCGCCCGCCACCGCCTGCCCTCGAGTCGGGAGCTTGGGCGCGCGTCCGCCTCGACCCGCCCTCGCCCGCCGACGCGGCCCGCGTCCTGGCGGCGCGGCTCCCACCCTCCGCGGCGGCGGCACTGGCTGCGGGTGGCCTGGAGTGCCTGGCCATCGCCCGCTTGGCGGCTGGGCTGGTGGAGGAGGGCGAGGGCGGCGGCGTTGCGGCTGCAGCTGCCCTTGCCGCCGCCGGCCTCACCCCGGGGTCCGCCCGCTCCGGCCGCCACTACTCCCTGCGCGACGCGGCCCGATGGGCGGCCCGCTTGGCACCCGCGGCCGCCGCGGCCGCCCCGACGGTCGGCATCAACCCAGAAGCCAGCGCGGCCGCGGCCTGGCTGAGTGGTGGAGGAGATGGGGCAGCTGCTTCAACCGCCACGCGCGCCACCATCCCCACCCTGCCCGCCGCCCTGCGGGAGGCCGCCGCGGCTGAAGCGGTCGACACGTTCGCGGGCGCCCTGCCCGATCCAGCCCGCCGGGAGGCCTTGGCCGTGGCGCTGGCGTCGGTGTGGGCGATGCCGCCGTCCTGGGCGGCCGCCCGCACGGGCGCCGACCGGCCGGCCATCGAGGTCAGTGACACCCTCGTCCGCATCGGCCGGGCGGCCTTGCCGGTCAGCGCGCGCAGCCCTGCCGCCCTGCGCGCCGCCCGGGCGGCGGCCGCCCGGGCGTCTGGCGGGGGCTCTGCCTTTGCCCGGACGGGCACGGCCTGCCGGTCGCTGGAGGCACTGGCCGTCGCGCTCGCGTCTGCCGAGCCTGTGCTTCTGGTGGGCGAGACCGGTGTCGGCAAGACCACGCTCGTCCAGTGGCTGGCCTCCCAGGCGGGTGCCCACCTGGAGGTCGTCAACCTGTCGGCCTCCTCCGACGCGGCCGACCTGCTGGGCGGCTTTCGCCCCTCGGACGCTGCTGCCGCGGCCGCGCCCCTGCTGGGCGACCTGACCGACCTCATCGGCCGGACCTGGGTGAGCGGCCGGAATGATGCGTTCTTAGCGGCGGCGGCCACGGCCGCCGACCGGGGTAAATGGAGCCAACTGGTGGCGGCTGTGCGGGCGGCGTTGAAAAAGGTAAGCAGGTGGGGTGTGCGTGCGGAGGTAGGAAACACGCGGCCTGACGTGTGCTCTCTGCGAATGACGACAAATCTTTTGGCCGAGAAGAAATCTTTTCATTTCTTTCGAGACGATCCAAAACCGTATTAGACTACAATTCTCGGACGCAAGTGCCACAAATCCCCTAGCGCATGTGCGGCATGGGAATGAGAGGCGATCAGCGAACGCCATTTCCCTCACCACTCTCTCTCCCATCTCCCCTCATCACAGGTTGCGCCCGCCCTCGAGGAGGCCGCCCCGACCACGCCCTCCGACCCCTCCACCACCCCGCGCAAACGGGTCAAGCCCCTGAACCCCGAGCTGCGATCGGCCTGGCTACGCCTGGGGCGGGCCGCCGACGCCGCTGACCGTGCCCTGAACGGCGGCGGCGGCGGTGGCGGCGGCGGCGTGTCCTTCGCCTTTGCCGAGGGCGCGCTCGTCACGGCGCTCCGCAACGGGACGTGGTTGCTGCTGGACGAGGCCAACCTGGCCCCGCCAGACGTCCTGGAACGCATTGCTGGCTTGTTGGACGGCGCGTCCGGGTCTGTCCTGCTGGCCGAACGGGGTGACACGGCCCCCATCCCCCGCCACCCGGGCTTCCGCCTGGTCGCGGCAATGAACCCCGCGACCGACGCGGGCAAGAAGGACATGCCCCCCTCCCTGCGCGACCGGTTCGCGGAGCTCTGGGTCGGGGAGCCGTCGCCCGACTCGGCCGACATGCGTGCGCTGGTGGGCGCGTACCTGGCCGGATCGGCTCCCGGCGGGCCGGACGGGGTGGGCGCCCTGGCGGAGGCGGTGTGCCGCTTTTATGCGGCCGCCCGGGGGCTGGCCGCGTCGGGCGGGGCGGTCGATGGAGGGGGGGCGCCCCCCGCCTACACGCTGCGCACCCTGTGCCGGGCACTAGGGTATGCCGCGTCCGCCAGCGCTGAGAGCGGGGGTGGGTCCAGCTCCCTCGCCCGCGCCCTCCGCGACGGCGTCGCGTCCTGCTTTGAAGCCCCACTCGCGCCCAGGGGCGCGGCCGCCCTGCGGTCACTGGTCGATGCCCACCTCCCGCCCGCGACTGGTGGGGGGGGTGGGCGCCGCCCTGGCGACGCGTCAGTCAAGGTGGGCGACTTCTGGTTGCCCGCGGGTCCGTTGCACGACCCGGCTGCCGACGCGGCGGCTCTCCTTCCGGGAGGCGGCAAGGCGGACGCAGCCTCAACCCCTCCTCCATTTGTGGTCACCCCCTCCGTCGCCCACACCCTCAACGCCCTGGCCCGGGCGGCCTCCATGCGCCGCTACCCCATCCTGCTGCAGGGGCCGACGTCGGCGGGTAAGACGAGCCTGGTCATGCACCTGGCGTCCGTGACGGGCCACGCCTGCGTCCGCATCAACAACCACGACCAGACGGACTTGGCCGACTACCTGGGAACCTACCGGTCGGGCCCGTCGGGGCGCCTCGAATTTTGTGAGGGGCCCCTCCTGACGGCCGCCCGCACGGGGGCGTGGGTGCTGCTGGACGAGCTCAACCTGGCCCCGTCCGATGTGCTGGAGGCGTTGAACCGCCTGCTGGACGGCAACCGGGAGCTGTACGTCCCCGAACTACGAACGACCATCCGCCCCGCACCCGGTTTCATGTTGTTTGCCACCCAGAACCCCGCGGGCGGGTATGGCGGGCGCAAGCCCCTGTCCCGCGCCCTCCGCACCCGGTTCCTGGAGCTGGACGTCGGCGACTTGCCGGATGCCGAACTGGCGACCGTCGTGTCTACCCGGTGCGGCGTGCCCCCCTCCCACGCGGGCCGCCTGGTCCACGCGCTGCGGGCTCTGGAACGCGCGCGCGGGGGCGCCCTGTCCGGGGCGGACGTATTCGCCGGGCGCCGGGCCCTGGTCACCCCGCGCGACCTGTTCCGGTGGGCCGAGCGACGGGCGCCCACGTACGGCGACCTGGCGACGGCGGGGTACATGCTCCTGGCGGAGCGGTTGCGTGAGGGCGGCGAGCGCGCGGTCGTCGCAACCGTCCTGGCCAAGGTCATGAGAGCGCCGCCCGCGCCAGGGCCGGCCTATGCGGCGGCATCCGGCGCGGCCGCGGCCCAGCTGGCCGACCTGCTGGCTGGGGATGTGGAGAGCGATTTCGCCTCGGCCTCTCCTCTCTCCGCCCTGCACGGCCTCGCCTGGACACCCTCCCTGCGCCGCGTCGCGGCCCTGACCCTGGCCGCCCTGGAGTCGGCCGAACCTGTCCTCCTGGTCGGCGACACGGGCTCTGGGAAGACGACGGTCGCCCAGCTGGCCGCCGCCCTGCGCCACCGTCCGCTCATCGCCATCAACTGTTCCCGGCACACCGAGGCCGCCGACTTTGTGGGCGGCTTCCGGCCTGTCAGGTGAGTAGACAAAATGAACCGTTTTTTTTTTCCTTCTCTCTCCATTTTTCCGGCGCCTACTATCCATCTCTCCTTTCGTTTTTTTATTTTATTAAGAAAATCGCCTCCAATAGCGGGAGCGTGGCTGATGTGCGCCGCATATCCAACAACACAGGCCAAGTTTATCAGCCTCTGGCCCCCCAAACACACTGTTTGCCAAAGGGGCTACGGGGTTAAATCCTTCGGCCACACTTTTCACACACACACCACCCCCACCCCCACCCCCCTCCATTGTCTCCCAGGGACCGCGCCAAAGCTGCTGCGACCGCTGTTGAGGCCGCGGCGGTGGCGGTAGTGGCGACCAACCTGGCCGCGCTCCAGGCCGCGGCTGCGGTGGCGGCGCGCATGAAACCAAACGCCGACCTCCTAGCCAAGTCTGCCTCCCTTGCCGCCACTGCCGCCACCGCCGCCGCCGCCACCGCCGCCACGGCCGCGGCCGCCGCGGCCGCGCCCTTTGAATGGGCGGACGGTCCCCTCGTTACCGCCATGCGCACGGGCGCCGTCCTCCTGGTCGATGAAGTCAACCTGGCGGACGATGCGGTGCTGGAACGCCTCAACTCGGTCCTGGAGCCGGGCCGGGCGCTGACGCTGGCCGAAAAGGGTGGGGCGACGTCGGGCGAGACGAGTGCCGGCGCGAGTGCCAACGCCGGCGCCGAGCTTGTCATCGCCCACCCGGACTTCCGGGTCATTGCGACGATGAACCCGGGCGGGGATTACGGGAAACGGGAGCTGTCGCCCGCGCTGGCGAACCGGTTTACGACGGTGTGGGCGCCCGCCCCGACCGACCGGGCTGAGCTGGAGGCCATGGTGTGCGCGCGGCTGGCCGCCCCGGAACCACGCACGGCCGCGGGGCCCGCCCTGCTGGACTGGTGGGAGGCGTTGGCGGGCGCGGCGGGCGCGGTCGGGGCGCCAGCGCCGCCGTTGCGGGACTTGCTGGCCGCCGCGCGCCTGGTGAACGATTTGGCGGCCGGGCCGGCGGGCTTGCCACCGCTGGCGGCACTGGCCCACGCCGCGCACGGTGCCGTCCTTGACGGTCTCGCCGCCTGTTCAGGGGGTGGTATAAGCCTTGCGTCTGCGGGCGCGGCCGCCCTGGCTACCGTCCTGCGGTCGCACGGCGCCCCGGAGTCGGCCGTGTCGTCCGCGGCCGGGCCGGGCGGGGACAGGTCGACCCCGCCGTCCCTCACCCCCGACGGTCGCGCCTGGGGGGTGCCACCCTTCACCATCCCCGTGTGCGGGCCTACGCCCGCCCCGCCCCGCTTCGCCTTCTCCGCACCCGCGGTCGCCCGCAATGCAACCCGCCTGTTGCGGGCGGTGTGCGCGGGGCGGCCCGTGCTGTTGGAGGGCGCGCCGGGGGTAGGCAAGACCGCGCTGGTCACAGCCGTCGCGGCTGCGGCCGGCCGCCCGCTCGTCCGCATCAACCTGTCCGAACAGACGGACGTCGCCGACCTGTTGGGTGGGGACTTGCCCGTGGCTGCTGCTGCTGCTGATGGCGATGCCTTGCCGTCGGCCGGCCCGGCCTTTGCCTGGACGGACGGGCCCCTCCTGGCGGCCCTGCGGTCGGGCGCCTGGGTCCTACTTGATGAGCTCAACCTGGCCGGGCCAGCCGTGCTGGAGGGGTTGAATGCCATCCTGGACCACCGCCGCACGGTCTACCTGCCGGAGCTGGGCATTTCGGTGGAGGCGCCGCCCAGTTTCGCTGTGTTTGCGGCCCAGAACGATGCGGCGGACGGGGGCGGGCGGCGCCGCCTGCCCCGCTCCTTCATCTCCCGCTTCTCCCGGGTGTGGGCGGAACCGCTGGGCGCCGTCGACTGCCGGGCCGTCCTGGCGGCACTGCACCCGCGCGTGCCCCGGCCCTTGGCCGACCGGCTGACGCAGGCGGTGAGCGCGGTCTCCTCGCTGCGCCTGACCGGCCCGGGCGGGCCCTGGGAATTCAACCTGCGGGACCTGCTGCGGTGGGCCGAGGCGGTCGAGGCCGACCCGGCCCTGGCCGGGGTGAGGTGCGTTTTGAGTTTTGAGTTTTGAGTTTTGAGAGAGGGGGGGGGGGGGTCAACACACACCAACGGCGTTTATACACTCTCGGACGTTATTTTGCCGCGCCCCCGCCCTGACACGCTAATGGTCGGGGCGGGGTGCAATGGGCCGCCCGAATTTAAAACGCGCCTAGACACAAGGCCGCGCGGCGTGGGGTCGCTCTTTTTATACGCTTGCGACCCCTCTGCTGCGGGGGCACTTTATGGGCTGGGCCGGCTTTATCCCCACGGCTGCCTCGCTTACCGCGCCCCACACATTTTTATCATAAATCAAAAAATCCAGGGCGGACACGACCTTGCCGGAGCACGCCGCCACGGCGGCTGCGGCAGAGGCGGCGCCCCTTCTCTTTGAGGCCCGCCTGCGCACAGAGGGTGACCGGGCCGCCGTGCGGGGTGCGTTGTTGGGGGCGTGGGACGGTGGGGCCGCCCCTGGGGCGGCGTCCATCGCAACCGGATACACTGGACGCCGGCCCGGCCTCGTGGTCGCGGCCGGCGGCGTCCTGCGTGTCGGCCGGGGCGGGTCCCTGGCCGCCGCTGGTGGGGTGGGTGGGGAGGATGGAAAAGGTGTGCCTTTCGCCAGCCGGGCCAAGCCCGTCGCCGCCCCTGGTGGGGGCCCGGGCTCGCTCCTAGGCCTGCTACCAACCCAGTTGGCGGCCCTGGAAGCTGTCGCGACGGGCCTGGCCCGTGGGCGCCTCGCCCTCCTGACCGGCCCGGCCGGGTCTGGCAAGACCGCGGTCGCCCGCGCCGCCGCGGCCTCGGCAGGGGTGCGCCTGGTCGAGCTCTCCCTGTCGCCCGCCTCCGACACGGCCGACCTGCTGGGAGGGTACGAGCAGGTGGAACCCGCCCGGGCGCTCGCCCGGGCGGTGGAGTGCGCTCGCGAAGCCGCGGACGCGGCGGGCCGGGCGGCTGTTGTGGCGATTGCCAACATTGGTGCGGGTGTGCCCACCTCGGCTCTTGCCGCCGCCCTGCGGTCGATCGGTGCCGCCCGCGCGGCGGCGTCTGCTGCAGACGTCACCGCCGCGGCCGCGCACGGTCGGGATGATGGCGCGCACGCCGCAGCGCGCGCCGCGGCTGGGGCGAACCTGATTGAGGCAGCCCGGGCCACGGTGGCAGTGGGTAGAGGTTGTGTTGCCTCCCCTGAGGGCGGCGCCGACCTGGACGCCGCGTCGGCCCTCGCCGACGCGGCCGCAGCGGCTTTGGCCACCGCCCGTTGCGCCACCCTAGCCGCCGCCGCCAACCCGTCCTCCTCTGCGGGGCGGTTTGAGTGGTTGGACGGCGCGCTCACCAGGGCGGCCGGGTCCGGGGCGTGGGTGTTGCTGGACGGGGCGGGGCGGGCGCCGCCCGCCGTCCTGGACCGCCTCAACCCCCTGCTGGAGCCGGGCGGCGTGCTGGCGCTGCATGAGGCCGGCGGTGGGGGGCGGGCCGTCCCGCCCCACCCAGCCTTTCGCCTGCTCCTGGCGGTGGATCCGGGGCGGGGCGGGGGCGAGGTGTCCCGCGCCATGCGCAACCGGGGCGTGGAGGTGTGGGTGGGTGGGGTTGGGGGTGGAGGCGAGGGAAACGACGAGTGGTGGCCCGCCGCCTCTGCGGCGGCGGCCCTGGCGTTCGCGGCGTCGGCTGAAGGCGTCCCCGCCGGTGGCGTGCTGGCGGGCGCCATGGCGGCGGCCGTGCCCAACCCGGCCACCCTGCGGCGGTGGGCCCGATCCGCGGCCGCCCTGGTAGACAGGGGGTGGGCGCCTGGGGCAGCGCTGGCGGACGCTTGGCACGACACGGTCGGGGAAAAACCCGGCCCCTCCTTGCCCGGTGCCCTGGCCGCCTTCGCGTCTGCTTCGCGTGCCCCGCCGTGCGCCCCGGGCGCCCCGGGCCCGCCCGCCCCTTGGTGCGGGGCCTCGCCCGCCGGCACGCCCGCCGCCAGGGATGTGGCCTTGTTCGAGGCCGCCGCCGGCGCCGCCGTCGCGGCCGCCCTGGTCGCGGCCGGGGTCGGCGGTGAGGCTGTGCGGGCTGCCGCCCTTGCCCGCCCGTCCCTGGTCGCCTGGTGCCCGGCCGCCCTGTTGGCCGCCGGGGTGGAGGCGTCGCAAGCAAGGCAAAGCCAGGACGCCATCAACCCGGCCGCGCTTGCCCGCGTGGCCGCGGGCCTGGTCCTGGAGCGGGCGGCGCCTGGGCGGGATGCCGCCGAGCGGGGCGCCCGCCTGCGCGCCCTGTCCGCGCGCGCTGACGGCGCGCTGTGGTGCGGGTCCTGCGGCGCCGGCGCCATCCTGGCCGGTCCGGCCTCAGCGTGTGACAGCCCTCTGCTCGCTTTGGCGACTGCGGAGCTGGAGCGTGCGCGGGCCGCCCTGGCGGCCTCGCTGCCGCCAGCAGCCTGGGCTGCCTCGACCGCTCCCCCGGGGTCGACGCCCCTGGATGTGGCGGCCGTGCCCCTGCTGGCCGCCGCAGCTTCCACGGCCGGCTCCGCCGCGGCGGGCGCGTGGGCTGGCGCCCTGGCGGCATCCGCCCGGGCGGCCGCCGCCCGGGAGGCAGCCCTCGACGGGGCCGCCCTGGCGGCTGGGGCGCCCGCCTCCCCACCTCACGGCAACCCGCCGACAGCCCTGCAAGCCTCCGCGGCGGCGGTAGCGGGTGGTGACCGCACCGCCCGGCCCGCCAACGCGCCCCCCGCGGTCGCCTGGCTGGCACCGGCCTTGGCTGCCGTCGCCGCGCTGGAGGGCGCGGCCCTGGGCGTGGAAGGGGTTGCCGCCTGGGCCGCCGCCGCGGGCTCCAGCACGGGCGCAGTCCTCGAGGACGACACCCCGTCGGATGGCGACGCCGTCTTTGACTGCACCCCCCGCGCGGGCGCAGCCCCGCTCCCCGCCGCCCTGGCCGCCCTCCGGTCCTGGCGCCGCGCGTTTGTGCGGGCGACGGCGGTGCCCGTACCCTCTCTGTGTGTCGAAGCCGTCGCCGCCGCCTGGCTCGGCCTGGCGGCCGCGGCGGACACGGTCGCCGCCGCGGCCCGGGCGTGCGGCGGGGGCGGCGCGCCTGGCGTCGAACACGGCGCCGCCCGGGTGGCCCACGCCTCGGGCGGCCTGGGTGCCGCCCTGGGCTTGCCGGCCACTCTGCCGCCCGCTCCGCTCCTCTGGGCGCACGGCGGCCACCCCTTGGCCCCGCGGTCGGCCGCCCTGGCGGCGGCTCGCTTGGCGCTCAGTGGGCTGGCTGCCGCGTCCGAGGCGGGTGGCAACGTGATTGCCTGCGGTGGAGAGGCGCCAGGGTCGCTGGCGGTCGCCGCGGCGGGCGCAGCCGCGGCGGCCGCGCTGGCCGCGGCGGGGCTGGTCGACGCGCCTCCGGCCGGCAACCCGCCGGACCCGGCCGCCGCGGCGGCCGCGGCGGCCGCCCTGGCGGTCGACGCGGCCTGGCGGGCCGCCCTGGCTGACGGGTGGGCCCTCGTCACGGCCGCCTCCTGCTTGCCCGACGCGGCCGCCGGCGAGGCTGCCGCGGGCGTCCCGGCCGACCTCGTGTCCCGCGCCCGCGCGCTCGCGGGCCGGGCGGTGTCGGCCGTCGGCGCCGACCCGGCCATCGCGCCCGCGGCGGCGGCAGTGGATGCCGGTGGGGATGGCGCGGCCCTGCCCCTCCTCCTCCTCCTCCCGGCCAGCCTCATGGCGGACCCGGCGTCCCGGACCCTCCAGGCCGAGCTAGTGACGGGCGTGGGCGTGAGCGCGGCGGACGCGGTGTTACCCCTGCTGGCGGGGGCGACCGCGGCTGCTGCTGGCCGGCTCGCGGGCGGCCCTGCCCCCCCCCCCGCCAGCCCGCCACCCCCGCCCACCCTCCTCCGCGCGGCCGCCCTCCTGGTCTCCCGGTCGGGCGGCGCCACGGATGTCCGCCTTGCTGGCGCGCTGGTCAGCCTGGCGGACGCCGTCGCCGCGGGCGGGTTGGCAGCCACCACCACCTCAACCAGCCCCGCCGCCCGGGCCGCCTCCGCCGCCCTCGCTGAAGCCTGGCTGGCCTGGCATGCGGGCCTGTGGTCGACGGCCGGTGGCGGGGCGGCCCCGGCCTGGCTGACGGGCGCGCCCGGCGTGGCGGGCGCGTTCAGCTTGACCAGCGCGGGGGCGAGGCGCACGGCCGCGCGGCGGGCGGGCGCGCGCGGGCTGACCCTCCGCCTGGCCGCCCGGGCGGCGGCTGGGGTGTCGTTGGCGGCCTCTCCAGGCGCCGCGTCCCCACCCGCGCCTCGCCGGGCAGCCGCGGCTGCCTCCTGGCGCGCCCTGGGCGCCCTGCTGGCCCACTGCCTGGCCGCGCACGCTCCCGCGGGCCCGGCCACCCTGCCCCCCCTCGCGGCCGAGTGCCTGGCCGCCGGGGAGAGAGCCGCGGGCCTGGCCGGGTTGCGGCCGCCGCGCGGTGGTGGGCGGGCCACCACCGCCGCCTCCGGGCTGTGGTCATCAGACGATGAGGAGGAGGATAGCGTGGCAGCCGCCCCCCGCCACCTGCCCCGGCTGGGCACCGGCGCCCACCCTCTCGCGGCGGCGGTCGAGGGCGCGTGCGCTGGGTCCGCCCACGCCGGCCTGGCCGACGCTGGCACGCGTGCTTTGTTGGTTAGCGTAGCGGCCTGCTTGTCCGCCGCCTCCGGCCCCACCCCACCGGACGCCCTGTCCCCAGCGGGCGCGGCCCTGCGTGGGCGGGCGTGGGCGTTGCTGGGCGCGGCCCGCCTGGCCCTGGGCGGGCCGGCGGGCGCGACAGACCCGGCCGGCGTGTCTGCCCGGCGCCGCGACCGGTCCCTGGCCGAACTGGAGGATGTGATCCTGCCCGGCCTTGCCGCCCGGCGGGCCGCCCAGCTGTGCCCGGCCGGGCCAGATGAGAGCGGTGCGCTGGAGGCCCTCGAGGCCAGCGCCCAAGCCCTGCAAGCCCAGGCAGAGACCGCCGACCGGGCGGCCGTGGCGCGGCCGACGCCGCCCGCCTACGCCGCCGCCCGCGCGGGCACCCTGGCATTCACGTCAGGCGTCGGCTCCCCCTCCCGCGCAGCCGCCGCGGTGGAGGCCCTGTGGACGGGCGCGCCTGGGGCGGCCGCGACCGCGGCCGCCTGGGGCGACGCGGCGGCCGTGTGGGCGGCCCGGGCCGCCCGCGACCACCCAGCGTACGCCGACGTCCTGGGGCCCGCCCTGCTGGGCGCGGCCGAGGCGCGGGCGGGGCTGGCCCTGCTGGCTGGTGCGGCAGCGGCGGCTGTCTCCCCACCCGACACGGCCCTTGCCCTGTCATCCCTCGCCGCCTGGCCGCCGCGCCCGGGCGGGGCCGCGACCGCGACGGCCGCCGGGGCGGCCGCCACCCGGGCCGCGTCCTCCCGTGGCGCATCCGCCCCCGCCGCTGCGGCGGCCGGGGCGGCCGCCCGCGTAGTTGCTGCCGCGCACGCCTTGCGTGTGGCAGCCCGTGCCGCGGCGGGCCCGGGCGCGGGGCGGGCCCAGGCCACGGCCGCGGCTGGCGTGGCCGCGCCCGCCATGAAAGCCCTGCTCGCCGAGTGGGAGGCCGCCCGGGACGCCGCCGACGCGGCGGCTGAGGCGGAGGGCGTCCTCTTCAAGCAAGCCAAGTCCCGCCTGGCCGCGGGCGCGGCGGAAGAGGATGACGACGCGGACGAGGCCGCCTTCCGGGCGGCCCACCCGGACCACGCGGCCGCCTGGGCAGACCTCGCGCCGGAGAACGAGGGCGGGGAGATGGAGGAGGCTGGACCGGCCACACCGCCGCCTTCTTCGTCCACGCCTGCCGACCCCGACTCGGGGACGGCTGGTCTCTCCCTGACGGGCCCTGCCTTGGCCGCCATCGTGGCCGACCATGCCGCCCTGTTCCTGGGAGGCGGCGGCGGTGAACACAAAAATGACACTGCCCGCTTTGCCGCGGCCTTTGATGCGGCGGCGGGCCTGGTGGCTGCGGGCGACGGCCTTACCCTGTCGCCGGCCCTGGACGATGACGACCGCTTGGCCGCCGGGCGCCTACTCCGCCTAGCATTAGAGCATGGCGCGGGCACCATCACCACGGGCGTCGCCCCCGCCACGCCCGCCGGGAAGAGCAACAAGAGGGGCGCTCGTGGTGGGTCGGCCGCACCGGTGCGCGCGCGCCCGCCCCTGCCCACCATCACCGACATGGAAGCGCCCGCACCGTCCGAGGCGGCCCTCCTCCTGCCCGCCGTCACCGCCCTGCGTACCCGTTTAGGCGACCTCCTGGACGAGTGGCCGGACAACCCGGTCCTCACCCGCATCGACGCCGTCGCCGCACGCCTGCTGGACCTGCCCGCGACCGCGCCCCTGCGCGCCGCGTGCGTTGGCGTGGACCTCCTCCTCTCCGCCGCCCAGCTGTGGCAGGAGACGGCGGCGTCTCACGTCCGCCTGGATGCCGCATTGGCGCCCTTATCCGCCCTCGCCACCCGTTGGCGGGGCGCGGAATTGGCGGGCTGGCGGACGACCCTGGAACGGGTGGAGGCCGACGTGGCTGCAGGTAAGGAGAATGGGATGCTGATGGGGGAGGGGGAGGGGGGGCGCGTGCGTGCGCACGCACTCTGCACCACCCGGTCCTTTTTTTCCTGAGCTTCGTTGGGGCTGCCTAGAAAACAGCCCTGTGGAGCCACGGGCAGATGGGGCCGGAACAATGAATGAGGGGAAAACAGGCCGCTGCCGGGCTACTAGTGCCTGGTCGCGTCACCCAAACTCCCCCGACAGATTTTCCTTTTTTTTTGAAATCGCACCCTCATTCAGCACTCTCTCTGATCAATCACCCAATCTCTCCAATCCCTACTACCAGGAGCGCACGCCGCCTGGTTTCATCTGCTCCGCCTGGTCGATCGGGCGGTCGCGGGCGAGGAGGAGGCAGAAGCCAATGTTGCCCAAACCGCCGCCGCTGACTCAAAGCCCGTCACCTCTGCCGATCTGGCCGCCTTGGCGGAGCAATTCATGCAGTCCACCCCGCTGGGCGAGTACGCGGCCCGCTTGGGCCTGCTGCGGGCCTTTGCGGCCCAGGCGGCCGCGTCGGGCGGCCCCCGCGCCCGCCCGACCGCGGCCGTCCTCACCAATGTTGCCCGCCTGTTTGACCTGCACACCCCGTCCGTCAGCGCCGCCGCGGCCGCCGCCGTCGCCCCGCTCGCCAAGCAGCTGGCTGACTTTGTGGCGCTAGCCCGCTGGGAGGACCGGGGCTACTACGCCAACCGGGCGGCCGCGGAGAAGGCCGCCCGCCACTTGCACCGCCTGGGCCGCCGCGCGCGGGCAGCGCTGGGCGCGCCCGCCGCGCCCGTCCTGTCGGGGGCGGGGACGGCCATGGGGCTGGCCGACCTGGAGCCTGGGGCCGTACTGGCTGCTGCTGGAGGGGGTGTGGTGAAGGCGGAGAAGGGCGGTGGCGTGTCTCCACTGCTGGCCGTTCAGGCTGTCGACCCGGCAGCCGCGGGCGCTGCCTGGAGGACTGCTTGCGCTGCGGCCGCGGCGTCTGCCTCTGCCGCCCCACCCCCACCGCCTGCCGCCACGCGTGTCGCCGCCGTGCCCCGCCTAACTGCCCGCCTGGCCACCCTCGCTGCGCCCCTGATCGAGGCCGTCGCCTCTGAGTCGGCCACCCACGCCGGCTCACCCGCCGCGGCCGACCTCGACATGCTGGCGGGCGACGCGGCCGCCCGTGCGCTGGCCTTGCGTGGCGAGACCGCTCCCGCCGCCCGGCCCCGTAAGAAAAAGGCCTTGAGCGACTTGCTGGCGGCTTTGGTGGCGGTAGGTGCCTCCCGCTCCGTCTCTGGCGTACCACGGGCCGACCGGGCGCCCGCAGCCTGGATGGCGGCGCCCGGGTTGGAGGGTGCCCTCCTCGCAAAGGGCGGCGGCGACGCGCGGCTCGCTGCCGCGGCCGCCTCCAAGCTCCTGGCCGAGGCGGACGGGTACTACTTCCGGGCCATCGCCCGAGTGCAGCGCCTGCGTGCGGCGTCGACCGCTCCGCACGAGGACGTGACGGCCTCCGAGGCGGCCGCGGCCGTGCGGCTGTGCGAGTCGGTGCTATACGCGGGCCGCCGGGGGCGGGCTGCCCTGGTCGCCGCGGCGGCCCAGGCGGACCGCTTGGAGAGCCTCGCCGCCGCCTGCGCTGGCGGTGTGGGCGGTGTCGCCTCTCAGGCGGGTGCCCGGACGGCGTTGGCGAGCGCGACTGGCGTCCTTCCCCGGGCCGCGGCTCGTCTGGCCGACGGGGCGGCCCTGCTAGAAGCTGCGGCTGGGGCCGAGCGCGCCGCCGAGCGACGCGCGCGCCTGGGTGCGGGCGCGGGTGAGCTGGCTGGCGCCGCGTCCGCTGTTGGTGCCGCCGCGACGACCCTGGCGGCCTGTCCTGCTGTCTCGGCGGCATCTGACCCTGCTATGGGAGGGACTGTCACGCCCGCCGCCCTGGCGAGCGTGCGGGCCGCCCTGGCCACGGCGGCCGGGGTCGCGACTCGCCTGGCAGTCGCGTCCGCCGCGGGCGCGCCCGACCTGCCTGGGTGGGGCCGGGCGACGCGGGCGCTGCGGTCTGCCGCCGCTGCGTCTGTTGCCTTGGAGGCGGCAACGCCATCAATAACTGAGTCTGCCACGGTGCACGATGCGTTCGCCCGCCTGCCCGCGACAGCGGACGCGGCGGTGGATGCGCTCTTAGCCTGGACGCAAGCCCTGGCTGGGCACGGCAGTGGTGGTGGTGCCGACCCGACAACCCCTCTCCCTCCTTTAGCTGCCGCTGTGGCGGATGCGGAAGAACGACTGCGCCCACGGGCCCTGCGTGCGGCCTGCAATGCGCTGGGTGCCCTGCTGGCTGACGCGGCGACCGTGGCGGACGGGGGCAACGCTGAACAAGGTAAGAAAAATGGTAGAGAGCACGCGAGCGAGAGGATGGTTGCTGCGGGTGAAGTGATGGAATTCACAAAAATAAACTCTAATTTACTACTGACTCCTAGGCCCTTATGGGCCTGGGCGTTGAGGACAACATGCCAAATGTGCCTGATCACCCCCCTGCCGGGAGAGAGCATGTGTGTGCGGGTCAAAAGACACAACCAACCTCACACCCATCTCAACCACCACCACACACACAAAAAACAGTCGCCGCGGCCTCTGGTTGCATCGCCGCCGTCGCCGCCCTGGCCACCCCTGCCCGCACGGTCGCCACCGCCGCCGCCACCCGGGCTGCTGCCGGGGCTCGAGCCACTGCCAAACTGGCCTACGTGTGCGCGGCCTTGTTCACGGGCGTCCTGGAAGCCGGCTTCTGCACCACCCGCATCGCGGACGGCGGCGAAGGCGAGGGCGAGGGCGACGACGGCGCGACGGCCGGCAAGTGGGAGGACGACGTGGCCGGGACCGGCATGGGCGACGGCATCGGCAAGAAAGACGTGTCTGATAAGCTGGAGAATGAGGATCAGCTGCTGGGCGCGTCACGGCCGGAGGACGCCAAGCCGGACGAGCCCCAAGAACGCCCGCCAGGAGAGGAAGGCGAGAAGGAAGAGGACGCACCGAAAGGCGTCGAAATGACCGACGACTTTGACGGCGACGTCCACGACGTCCCGCCCGACGCGAGCGATGAGGACGATGAAGACGATGCGCCCGACGAGGATGACGCGGCCCGCCTGGACGCCCAGCTGGGCGATGCCGGACCCGACGCGGACGATGTCGATGCCCGCCTGTGGGACGGCGAGGACGAGTCCGAAGAGAATGGGGGGAAGGAACCCGAGGAAGCCGGGGCGGCCGCCCCGAAAGTGGATGCCGCCGATGCCGACCCGGACCGGCGCGAGTTCGCGCAAGGGCGGGCGGACATGGAGGAGGAGGAGGAGGAGGAGGGTGCACGGCCGCCGCCTCAACCTGAGGGCGGGCGGTCAGGCGCTGGGCAGGACCAGGAGGAGGCGCAGGCCGAGGACGCGCAACCGCCTGAGGACGGCGAGGGTGGCGAGGGCGAGGACGCCGCCCACGCCGACGGCGCGGACGCCCTACCCGCCCCTGCCCCACCACCGGACGCCCTGGAACTGCCGGACGACATGGACCTGGACGGCGACGGCGGGGGTGAGGACAAGGAGGAGGGTGGCGGGGATGGTGGGCCAGCACCCGATGATGAGGTTGGTGGTGACAGCGGCGGCCCTGACGACGAGGCGCCCCTGCCGACTGCCAAGCCCGAGCCCGCTGCTGAGGATGAGGACAACACCGGCCCTACCGAGGATGAAGAAATGCCGGGGGGCGACGGTGGCGGTGAGGCGGACGAAGAAGACGGCACGGCTGCCGGCGCCCAGCCGACCGCGGCCGGCCCGCCCGAAGACGACGACGGCCAACAAAGCGACGACGCCCCGCCGGGCGACGAGGACGGCCCCACCCCCGCCATGGGCGGTGGCGATGGTGACCTCCCTTCCCCCCCTCCCGACCTCATCGCTGAAGCGGGCCCCGCCGGCCAAGCCGCGGCTGCGCCCGCCGCACTTGCTCCAGCGGCCGGGTCTGGCGACCCGGCCGCGGGCGGCGGGGGTGAGGATGAGGGCGCCGACGGCCGGGCCCCGTCGGATGCAGTCCAACCCGTGACGGGCGGGACCGCGGCTGATGGTGGCCAGGCTGCTGGCACGGAAGACACGGGTGCGCCGGACGGGGCCCGCCGGGCGGCCCGGCCTGGCGAGGCGGGGCCACCTACCAGCCCTGAAGCGGCGGCCGCTTCGGCGGCTGCGGCCGCTGCGGCTGCTGCCAACCCGCACCGCTCTCTAGCCCGGGCCCTCGAGCTTTGGCGGGCCCGCCTGTCGGCTGATGATGCTGTGGCCAACGCGGAGGATGATGTTGGTGGTCGTGGTGAGGGCGAGGACCCACCCACGAGCGGGGAGGCCGAATTTGTGAGCGGCGAGGACGCGGCGGCGGGCGCTGGCGACGCGGCCGCCCTGGGCGCAGCGACGGCCGACCAGGCCGCTGCTGCTGCCGCCGCCGCGGCGGCGGCGGCGGCGGCGGCGGCTGATGCAGACGACAACGCCACTGGCCCGACCCGGCCCCTCCCCGAGGACGAGGGGGGCGGCGCGCCCGCCGACGACGACGCAGCCATGGCGGACGCGGAGGAGGAGGCCGGCGGGGGTGGAGGCGGCGACGGCGGCGGCGGCGGGGCGGCGACCACCGCGTCCGCGCCGCCCCGACAACGCGCACCCACACCGCCCACGGACACGGCGCCTGCTCCTCACCCACGCACCCGCCGCACCGCTCAGGCCGACCAGCCTGGCGGTGAGGCGGACGACATGGAGATGGAGGAGGACGGCGAGGGTGGTACAGCCGCCGACGTTCCATCCCTCGACCCCGCCCTCCTGGGTGGGGAAGCAGCCGCCGACGGCGGGGCCGCCATCGTGACGGCGGGCCTGCGTGACCTGGCGACGTGCGATGACACCCCTCCTCTGCTCCTGGACGAGGCCGGCGCGGACGCGGCCCGGGCGGCCATCGCGGCCGCCCTGGCCGCCCCGCCCGGCCAGCGCCCCCCGCCCGGTGCGCTGTGGGCGCGGTGCGTGGCCCTCACCGAACGGGCCGCCGCCGAACTAGCAGAGGCCCTACGCGCCGCCCTGGAACCCACGCGCGCCTCCCGCCTGGCCGGTGGGTACCGGTCCGGCAAGCGCATCGACATGCGGGCGGTCGTCGCCTTTGTCGCCTCCGGCTTCCGGCGGGACAGGATCTGGCAGCGGCGCACCCGGCCCGATGGGCGGGCCTACCAGGTCGTCCTCGCGGTCGATGACTCCCGGTCCGTCGCGGCGGCGGGGCTGGCGCCGGCAGCCCTGGCGGCGGTGGCCGCCCTGGCGCGGGCCCTGGCCCGGGCCGAGCTGGGTGACCTGGCCGTCCTGGCCTTTGGTGGCGGGAGCGCTGATGGCGGTTCGACCACCACCACCCCCGCGCGCGCGCCGCCGCCCGTGCTCCTCCACTCCTTGGGCGAACCGTTCGGCGACGCGGAGGGGGCGGCCCTGGTGTCCGGCCTGCGCTTCACGGGCGATGCCACCGTCGGGGACACCCCCACCTCGGACGCCCTGGCCGCGGCGGGGGCGGTCCTCGACGACGGCGCGGCTGCCGCTGACGCGGCCCTCAATGCGTTGACCGGCGCGCCGCCCCTGGCCCAGCTCGTCCTGGTCGTCGGGGATGGGCGCTTCCACGAGAAGGCGCCCTTGCGGGCGGCTGCTGCGGCCCTGGGCTCCCGTCCAGGCGTCCTGGTCGTGTACGTGGCCCTGGACACGGCGGCTGGCGGGAGTGGAGGAGGTGGAGGCGGCGGAGATGCATCCGCACCTCCTCCATCCACCTCCTCCCTCGCCGACCTCCGCACCGTCACCTTTGACCCGGCCACGGGCACCCCGTCCGCTGTCCCCTACCTGGACGACTTTCCCTTCCCCAACTACGTCCTGGTCCGGGACACCGCATCCCTGCCCCGGGCGTTGGGCGGGGTCATCCGGCAGTGGGTGGACGCGGCAGCGGCGGCAGGGGACAGGTGAGGAAAGGATGGAGTTTTCTTTTCGCGTGCGGGTGCGTGATTCCACGCGCGTGCAATTGATGCCCTCCGTGTGCTAGCCTGCCTTGCACCTTGGGGACTCGTGACGTGAGAGAAAGAGAGGCGTGCTGTGTGTGTAACTAGAAATACTGTTTTGCTTCGACCACGCACACAGGGTCATTTCTTCACCTGTCGACTTTCCGCCCCGTACACACACACACACACGCCTACGCGCACAACCCCGCACACCCACCCACAGACGTGCCATCGTTTGCATGCTGCGTCAACAAAGCTAATCGAAAGGAAGCAGAGCAAAAAATAATGATGGCAGCCGGTCGGCCAAGACCCCGATCGCAGGGTAACTCCCAGCCGCGGCGTATCCGAGCCGTTCGTGAAACCACTACGCAGTGCCGGGCGGTGCGTTGCTCCCGTGAGGGCCTGGCGCGGGTGCCGCCCGCTTAGGGGTGAGGGCATGCAAGCCTACGCCCACACACCACTCACCACACAAAGCGCTTGGTAGAACTCGGAATCGTAGCACGCAATGCATCAAGCCGAGACTTGAAACTGGGCCCTGGGCCAGGGCACTGGGCCTTCCAACCACCGGTCCCCGGAAACTCCGGGTCACAACCTCCCGCGACAGAGGCCAACCTCAGCTTCAGGAATTTCCAAGCCTCTATGAATGTTCAGTTAGTGAGTTTCGAAACATGGGAATGGGAGGGCGGAGTGAGAGAGCGGGGTGGGTTTGACCAACTTTCAAGGGAGAACGTAATGATGCGCAGGGGCTGGTGAGGCGGCCTGGGGCTGGGGCGGGTGCGGAGTGGGCAGGGCGGGCACGGACGGCGGGGAACTGGAAAAAATGAGGACGCGACCAGGTCAAGAGGTCATTTCTCTTTTCTTGTCGAGCTTCTTTTTAGCGCGCTCGCACTACGCGCCTCCACGCCCACACGCTCTCACGCACCGCAATGGCGGAGGAGGATATCATGGACGGTGAGCAGTTGGGCATGGAGCGGTGAGGCCGCACCCTGTGTGGGGCCTCGCATCAAAATGGTGGACGGAAAAAAAACAAACGCGCGCTTGGAGCGCTCTCGAGCAGCCTGTTTACGCGTGGACCGCCTCGCCAATTCACGTGCGCCCGCCCTACCAGAGCTGGTGGCACACTGGTGGGCAGACCGTGTGTGTTTGTGTGAGTGAGTGTGTTGTGCCCTCGCCCCCATCGCTCATGCTCTCTCTTTTTGTTTGCTCTCGCCGCATCGCTCAACCTCTCTCCCTCCCTCTCTCCTCTCAGGGGCGACCGCCGCCCACGTCTTCGGCCAGGGCACCACCTACACCTACGATGACGTCATTTTTCTGCCCGGCTACATCGACTTTGGCGCGCACGAGGTGTGTGGGAACAAAGAGAGAGAAAAGGGAGGGAGAGGAAGCGCGCGCTCAATTACGGCCGCCGCTTCTCGACCTTCTCCGTCCGTTCTTGTCTTTCTTTCACAGGTCGACATCTCCACCAACGTCACCAAAAACATCCGCCTATCCATGCCCTTGGTCTCCTCGCCCATGGACACCGTCACGGAAGCCCGCATGGCGGTCGCCATGGCGGGCCTGGGAGGCCTGGGCGTGCTGCACTACAACAGCACGCTGGAGGAGCAGGTCCGGGAGGCGGCGTCCGTGAAGGCGGCCGTCCCGGGGTTTGTGGGCGAGCCGCTCGTCCTCCGCCCGGACGCCACCGTCGCTCAGTGGCGGGCGCTGACGTCGGCCGTGGGCGGCAACAAGGGCGCCGTCTGCATCACGGACAGCGGCGCTGTGGGCGGCCGCCTCCTCGGCCTGGTCGCCGCCGCGGACGTCGCCTTCGTGGGCGACGGGTCCACGCCCCTGGCCGAAGTCATGACGGCGGACGTGTGGTCGGAGGCGGCGCATGCGGTCCCGGACGCGGCGGCCGCGGCGGAGCTGCTGCGCGTCCACCGCGGCCGGGGCGGCACGCTACCCCTGATCGGCCGGGATGGAGAGCTGGTCCGCGTCGCCGCCCGGTCGCACGCCGCCTCTGAAGCCCGCGCCCCACGTTCCACTGGCGGACCGTCCCTGGATGCTGACGGCCGCCTGCTGTGCGCGGCCGCCGTCGGAACACGGGACGCTGACCGGGAACGGGTGGCCGCCCTGATGAATGGGCTGGGTGGTGGCGCCCCCTTGATCGACGCGGTCGTCCTGGACTCCTCCCAGGGCGAGTCCACCTACCAGGTGGCCATGGTGGCCCACCTCAAACGGGCGCACCCGGGCCTGGACGTCATTTGCGGCAACGTCGTCACGGGGCGCCAGGCCGCCACCCTGATCCAGGCGGGCGCTGACGCGCTGCGGGTGGGCATGGGGTCGGGCTCGATCTGCACCACTCAGGAGGTGTGCGCCGTGGGCCGGGGCCAGGCCTCCGCCATCTTCCACGTCTCCCGGGTCGCCAACGCGGCGGGCGTGCCCACCATCGCGGACGGCGGCATCCAGAACAGCGGCCACATCGTGAAGGCCCTGTCCCTGGGCGCGTCGACAGTCATGTGCGGGTCCCTCTTTGCGGGGACGGACGAGGCGCCGGGCGAGTTTTTCACGTCGGGCGGGGTGCGCGTCAAGAAGTACCGGGGCATGGGCTCCCTGGAGGCGATGGCCAAGGGGTCGGAGGCGCGGTACCTATCGGACACGCAGGCCCTCAAAATCGCGCAGGGCGTGGCCGGGACGGTCAAGGCGAAGGGGTCTGTCCGGGACACGGTCCCCTTCCTGGCCCAGGCCCTGCGCCAGGGCTTCCAGGACATGGGCGTCCGGTCCATCGCGGGCGCGCGGGTGGCGATCGGGTCGGGCGCGGCCCGCCTGGAGGTGCGCAGCGGGGCCGCCCAGGCGGAGGGCAACGTGCACGATTTGCAGAGTTTTGAAAAGGTGCGGTGGTGAGGAGAGAGCGCAGGCAAGCCCTTCGCGAGAAAAAAAGTGGAGGAGGGATGGGTTGGATGGAGAGAGCGCGTTTCCGTGCGTGCGCGCGCATGTGATTATTGATCTGCGTGTCTCTGCACAACACCAGCCATAGCCCCCCACCTCTCCCCTCTCTACGCGGCCGCCCCCACCGCCGCCAACAGCTTGGCCAGTTCGCCCGAGCGCTGTTTAGCGGCCGTGTCGTCGCCGCCGCCGATGCAGGCGCCGCCAATGAAGACGCGGGGGACGGTGGAGGCACCGGTCAGCTGGCCGAGGTAGGCCTGAAGGGGTGCGGAGTCGGAGTGGAGTGAGAGAAAAAAACGGACAATGGGTTTTTTTTATGCGATGAAGGTTGAGAGCGGGGGAGCGGGGGGAGAGCATCGGCCGCAAGGTCGAGTGCGCGCCTTCTCCGCCTCGCCCCGGCGCGTGCGCACGCACGCGCACGACCCGCGCACACGCGCTCTGACTCTGTCTCACCTGAATCTCGCCCCCGTCGGAGCGCTCGTCCAGCTCGACCAGGGCATAGCCGCCCCGCCCGCCCTTGACCGCCGCGTCCAAAACGGTCTTGGCTTTGACGCAGTAGGGGCAGTACGTCTTAGAAAAGCATACGACGGGCTTGGAGGCGATGAGGCCGTCGACAAAGGCCTTGGCGGAGGACATGGTGGATGCACTGATGAGTGTGTGCGGGGTCTCACACACCTGAAGGGCAATGGAATAGCGATGAGGAGTTGTGACGTGTGCACTGTCCCTATGGGCGCGCACACTGACGCACCCGACAAAGCGCCCGGCCCACGCCCGCCGGGGCCCGGCCCGATCGAGAACCCCATGCTGGCCAACGCTACTGTTAGTGCCTCACGCCCAGGCGGCGGCACGGGGCCGGCCACGCTGGTGAGACGAGCGTGGGCGGGAGTTTTTGCTCTCTTCAGCGTTTCAACCTCTCGCCTTGCCACGTCCCCTACGCCTGACCTTCCCCCCGCTCTCCCTCTTTCGTCACAGCTGTCCTCACAGCTCGCCGACGCGCCGCCCCCGCCGTCCCGGCGAGGCAAGATCCCGCTCGAGAAAGGGTTCAGCCAGATGGACTGGCTGCGCCGGGGGCGGGAGCGGGCAGGTAAGGAGAGGGGGAAGAGAGAGAGAGAGAGAGAGAGTTTTCTCCATCCATCCATCCCCTGTGCTCTCTCACCGCTCTCTCACTCTCTCTCCTCCCTCCCCCACCCTTACAGCCACCCGCCCACCCCCACG
>Ga0315289_10000966_pt1 | contig 44755 bp, 31 predicted proteins | sample YL17G11_40_MG_FD_203452 | JGI IMG/M metagenome (GOLD analysis project Ga0315289, IMG submission 203452) | Sediment microbial communities from Yellowstone Lake, YNP, Wyoming, USA - YL17G11_40 | ecosystem: Environmental > Aquatic > Freshwater > Lake > Sediment | place: USA: Wyoming | collected... | reverse complement strand
GAGAGAGCGGAACGGAGATGTGGGTGCGGGCGAGCCTCCTGGCGATGAACTTGAAGACGGCATTGCGGAGAGCATAGGAACGCGAGTCATGCTGAGCCGGATAACCGGATAAAATAATGGAAGCAAGGAAGAACTATCGGTCGCCGAAAGCAAATAAGGCTTTTTCAGCAGACCCTATTTATGGGGTAAGTCCTGGAATCAGGGAGCCTTGGGCCCACGTCAAATGTCACTATGAAAAGCTTGCTGCCTTATGATCATGGTGCCCAAATCCGTAAATCCATAGGGGCGGGCCTTTTTCGGACAGCCCGGAACGGCTCAAACCGTCAGCGGATTGTCGGGTTCACAGGTCGGTCCGGGATTTTATCGCCAAACCTTTTTTCTAATTCCTCCAGATAGGCCACAACTGTCCACAATTGATAAAGTTGGCTGCTCCGGGTATATCTTTGAATGAACGACTCAACGGCTCGGCTATCAAAATAGAAAGACAGGACGCGGCTCTTTTGAAACGCCTGGAGCACCTCTTGTTCTATGCGTTTTTCTCTGGTTTTGTTCCTCATCAGCCGTTCGATTCCGGAAAAAACACCCCTCTTGAATTTTAATATGCAATAGTTGCCGGCCATCCGCTTTCGAAGGGATGTTTTCGCCCTGAATAAGGCCACGCTCAATTTTGACCGCAGATTGACGCGGCTGCCGAAAATCGGAAACTCCAGGGACCGGGGATCAACTCTTTTCATGAATTTGATGAAAAATCCGAAGCCGATCCAGCGTGAGGGTATTTTTTGCATTTCAAACGCGAACAGATACCGACCCCAGAGAGGCTGAACGGTCCAAGAAAAAAGGCGGTGCCGATTTTCTCCCCCGTTGACCATCTTATTGTAATATTCGAAATAGAGATGCTTGATCCTGCCGTTGTCATCGGTTTCCGGGAACCGAGCCACCTCTGCCTTGAAATTCTCACGAAATTCGGATTCCTCCAAACCCACAAGATGATGAGCCTCCGCAAACTTGATGTCCGTGGTATAGGCATCGCGTGCCAGCATCTCCGGCAAGCTTCGGCAAGGCGTTACCAGAGGAAATGGATGACGAATAAATTCCCCGCCAAACCCCATAAAACGGGCATAGGGAAACTTGAGCGTCTTTTCCCTTTCCCCGATATCATAATAGGAAGACATGGTGAGCCGGCAATTCACCATACAGTCGGTAAGATAGGTCAGCCGGCGCATCACGGGAATATCGTCGGTCGGATTACGGGCTCCAAATCCCAGCAGCTTTCTGCCATACCGATCGCACAATTGTTGAGCGATCTTGACTTCGCTACGGGCGGCCAGATGATCGGTGCAGCACGTGAAGTCCACGCCCATATTGCAAAGGCCGATAAATACGGTCCGGGTGTCGAACCCCCCGCTCAAATCGGCCACGATATTCAATCCTATTTCCTTGACCTTGCACATCCTCGCTTCCAAAGAATCCCGATATAACTCCACACACCTCTGGATGCTCTCTTCCCGCGTTAATCCCGAATCCATCGTGTCAAAATTGACAGGCAACAGCTCTTCACAAGAAACCTTAAGCCGTTCAGCAGAGATGCTTTTCCGTATCAGGGAAGCCGGTCCCAATCTTCGGACGTTTCTGATCAACGTCTTGCTGCCGAGGTTGTATCCGAACATGAAAAATTCCGCCATGGTCGACCGGTCAAACTCGATGGTCGGAACCCAATGGGCGATAAATTTTAGCTCCCGTGACAAAACGAATAAATCATTTTGAACCGTGTAAAAAGTGGGAAGTCTTCCCCAACGATCGTTAAAAACGAGCATCTCGCCGAGTTTTTTGAAGTCCAGCAAAACAAGAAAGTCCCCATCCGAAGCATCGACAAAATTTTCAATGCTTCGTCTAAAATCACGGTTTTTCAAATAATCATCGGCTATTTCCAGAAGACGACGTTTTGTTTCATCGCCCGTCTTGTCGTAAATCAACCCCTCACACACACACAGCGTATTCTCATCTTCGTAAACCTCTCTCGGATAGTTCTTATAACCCGAAAAAGCGATCGCCGTATTTGCGTCACGATGGTACTCATTCACTTCGTAACCGTCTTTATATTTCAAGTCATTGTAACTATCCACAATGTGCGAAAAGGATAGCTGGTTTTCACTAGAAACAAGATGAAGACCCGGCATTGTCTTTTCTTCTCCTTTCCATCGCATATTCTATCGGCAATTTAAGGTCTGATGATTTGGTTTCTGATGGATACGGCCTACTCGATGTACCCCAGTGATCGCAGCCGCTCCCGGACTTCCGGGCTGATCGGTTTAGCCGCGCTTTTTCTGATGACCCGAGATTGATCGGAGAGGCGGATATCGTCCAGGAGACAGAGTTCACCGGTGATGGTCAGACTTTTGATGACGGACCGCGGCGGGAAATGCTCGAAGCTGTTTTTCATCCATGTGGTCAGGGCTCCATCGACGAAGAAGTAGATTTTTTCCTTATCCCAGGCGATGAGCAGGTGGTTCCAGTTTAATCTCTTGATCATGCCGGTCATACGGATATCCCCGTCAGAACTCCCTTTACCGGAGACATCGAGGGCGAAGCGCCCGCTCCAGATATGGGAAAGGGACAGGATCATCCCTTCTCCCGGCCCGTCAAAGCGCATGTCCAGTATTTTGTGAAACTTGTTTATTCCTGAACCGGGACGAATCCATAATTCGAGGGAGCCCTCTTTTTCCATCAGGGGGGTTTCGATCGGAAACCGGAATTCCGTTCCGGAGGAAAGTTCGAGCGCCCTATCAAAGAGGCCCTCGCTGAAAGACTCATCCTTCGATTGAAAAGGGACCTTCCGATGTTTCTTATTATCGAGAAGTTCGAAGGAAAAATCGTCGCAGGGGATAAGAAGACGGGTGTGGGCATCGAATTCATGGGGCTCGGATGGGATTCCTTCGGCCAGTTTTATGCTCGAGAGGTTGAGTTTCTTTTTGAGGGCTTCATTCCGGTCCTGAAACGCAGTCAGGTCATTCAGCAGGCCGGCGATGATGTCGGCTTTGTCCGGGTCGGCGCCAATGTCGTTCTGTTCCTTTGGATCAGACTGAAGGTCGTAGAGGTGAACATCACCGGAGTTGAGATTCAGCAGCAACTTCCAGGCACTTGTTCGAATGCCCCGGTATTTATCGTCGCTCTGAAAGACGGCCTGCCGGGCAGGTTTGAGCTGTATGTTTTTTCCAGTGATGAGTGGAGCGAGATTAGTTCCCTGAAAAAATTCGGGGGGGTCCAGCCCCAGGAGGCCGAGAATGGTCGGAGGGATGTCTATCAGTTCGACGGGGGCGTCGATCTTTCTGCCCTCAGTCCTGCCCGGCACGTGAATGATCAGGGGAACCCTGATGGATACGTCCGAGGTGGGGTGACGGGGGGAGGTGTGGCCGATATAGCCGTGCTCGAAGAACTGCTCTCCGTGGTCCGAAGTCAGGATGACCAAAGTCTCGTCATCTATCTTCAGGCTTTTGAGCTCCCCGAGCAGGGAGGCGATGAATTCGTCCAAGCGACAGATCTGGGCGTCGTAGACGGCAAACAGCTGGGCTATATCGGCGTCGGTGACGTCGATGGCCCGCGTGTTGGCCCGGTCGATGAAGGCAGTGGTGCTCTCCCCGGTATTTTCAACGGGGCCGTCGTAGGCGGGATCCCTGAACCGGTCGAAGTCTTTTTCCGGAGCCTCAAAGGGAACGTGCTGATAATAGGTGTGCAGAAAGAGAAAAAATTTGTTCCCGGCATTCTTTTTCAGCCACCCCCCGGCCCGTTTTTCCAGCGCCCCTGGACCGTAGACTTCGTCATCGACGAAGGAGAACCCGTTCAGCATGCCGTAATCGGAGGACATGAATCCGCCTCCGGTAAAGGCGGCGGTCGTCCACCGGCTGCGGTTGAGAATGGAAGCCAGGGTATCCTGGCCCGGATCGAGCGGAATCTCGAAAACCGAGGGATAGAGCGAGGTCAGCATAGCGATATGGGCAGGAGGGGTGAAGGGCCAGGCTGTGTAGGCCTGGTTGAACTGAATCCCATGTGCCGCCAGGGCGTCCATGGACGGCGAAACGAGTCGTGGATTGCCATAGCAGCCCAGCCTGTCTGCCCGCAGGTCATCCAGCGATATCAGAATGACATTTTGCAGGCTCGGGGAGGAGGAATCCGGATTTTTCTTATGATTCCGGCAGGATGCCGAAAGGATTGTCAATAGAATCAAGAAAAGGGCCGCCGCCGGCGTGCTCCGTAGTTTTTGCCGTCCCATATCCCGCTTTCTTAAAAACATCATATTAAAAGCCTGCACTGACCTCGTTCTTTGGGCAGTTGGGGATCCTTCTAAAGGCGTATTCCCGGACCGCCTGCCGTGACCATTTTAGCCGCCCCCAGGCCCAAAAGCCAGTTTTTGTTGTCTTCCCCCCCCCAAAAAAAAAGGAAACCATGGCCGGATGATGCAGCAGGGATGAAACCCCGGCCTTTAAGTCCTTTACTTTTCCTGGATGTAGCCCAGGGATTTGAGCTGTTCGAGGGTTCTTTGGTCGATTTTCTTTTTTATTGTCTCGTATCGGCGGCTGCCCTGAAAGCTAAGGAGCCTGTCCAGAAGCTCTTTGGTGACCTGGGGGTTTTGCTTGGAGACTTCCTGTTGTTCTTTCGGGTCGTTTTCCAGGTCAAAAAGCTCAATCCGGGGCTTCCTATTCGCCTCTTCATAATAGACCAGTTTCCATTTCTCCATCCGGATGGCCCTGCAGAGGCGGTGCCTTTTGATCCTGCCGGTTTCGCTGCTGATCACATCGAAACGGGCATCCCGGCCCCGGATGAGAGGCATCAGGCTGTTTTTCATGACATCCTTGTCAAAGGGAATGCCGAGGATGTCAAGGACCGTGGGAAGGATGCTTGTCATGGCCGGGACCTGACCTTTGATGGCGGCTCTTTTAAAGCCCGGGATCTTGATGATCAGCGGAACCCTGATGAGTTCCTCGTATAAAGGATAGATATGGTCCCATTTGCCGCGTTCTCCCAGCATTTCCCCGTGATCGGACGTTATGATGAGGATCGTCTTCTCCGATAATCCGCTTTCATCGAGCAGCTCGAACAGCTGGCCAAGCTCATGATCGGCACGGCGGATCCCGGCATCATACTGTGAGACGATGTGCTCGTATTCGGGACTCTCCAAGCTTTTGATCATACCCAAGGTGATTTCTTCCGCCTTGGAGGGACCCCTATATTTGTAAAAGACATTGAATTCAGGCGAAGCATTGTACGGAGCATGGACATCGAAAGCATGGAGAAAAAGAAAAAACTTCTTGCCCGGATTAGCCTTGATCCAGCCGATGGACTTGGGGACATTGTATTTGAAATAGCGGCCGCCCCACCTGTAGAGATCAAAACCCTGTCTGAGCCCAAAAGCAGGATCAATCCAAGCCCCTCCGTTATAGCTGACGTTTGTGTAGGCGAAAGTCTTGAGGATTTCGGCCAGGGTTGTGATATTCCCATCCAGGGTCCCGAATTCCTTCATGTTGTTCAAGCCCTCATTATCATAAAAAATCAGTCCGTGCTCGGACGGAAGCAGTCCGGTCATCATCGATGCATGAGCGGGAAGCGTCCAAGCGGACTGGCTGACGGCGTTCTCGAACACGATGGATTCTGAGGCCACCCGATCGATGTTGGGTGAGGTCTCACGCTCATAGCCGTAACAGTGGAGGTGATCCGCCCTCAGCGTATCGATGGAGATGAGAATGATGTTACAGTCCTTCAAATCTGATTCAGGAGATCTTCCCGATCTGCAGGCCGTGAATATCGATAGGGTTAGGAAGAAAAAGAGTCCTCCACGGTTGACGAATCTTTTCATTTCTGTTGTTCCTCTACCGAGTCTATCACCGCTATTATAAAATAGTCATAGAGAAAATCCGATCTTTCAGGCTTTAGCGAGGTCCGTGAGTTTCCTGACGCTCATTCCCATTCCCGCGGCCACCGGGATCCCCCAGAGCAGGTTAAAAGCTTTTTTCAAGTTATGATCGAGGACGGCGACAACGACCGCCGTGCCGTAGGGAACTCCGAAAAGGACAAGGACGGCCGACAGGATTCCCTCATAGATTCCGAGCCCTCCCGGCGTCAAGGGAATGCCCTTTCCGATATTGGCAACGGAGAGCGCGATGATCACCGAGGGCAAGGGGATCCGGGTACTCAAAGCCAGGGCAATGAGATAACAACAGACCGCTTCGGAAACCCAAATCGCCAAAGATGCCGCTGCCGTTCGTACGAAGAGGGGTCCGTCGGTGATCATATGACGGTAGTTGGCGTAGGCTTCTTTGAGCTTATCCAGAACGGCGTTGAAAACGCCTTTCGGTCTCGATGTTTTGAGTTTCTCCAAGACCTCTGCGATTCGCTGTTTCTTGTCGAGAGAGACGATGCCCACAATGACCAGGACGATGAGCAGGCATGCCGCCAGTGTGCTTGCGATCCAGAAAGGAGACGACAAGCCCAGGGTGAAGGAAAGCAGGGGTATGGCCAGGACGAGAAGGGCCAGCAAATCGAGAATTCTCGTCTGGAGGACAATGGCAGCCGATTGGGCAATCTTGATTCCCTTGACCCGGAGAAACGCGATCAGGGCCAGGTCTCCGAGCCTCGCCGGAAGAACAACATTGAGGCCAAAGCTCGCGATATGGAGTTTGAAAAACTCAAAAAAACTGACGCCCGCTCCCTGAGGGCCGGCCAGGATCCTGAGCCTCCAGGTCCGGAAAATCCACGACCCTGAGTAGGCCATAAGGGCGGCAGCCAAGCCGAAGGGAGAAGCCAGGCGAATTTTCTGAAGAAACGGCTCAAAGCCTGAGCGTTGAATCAAGGCCAGAACAAAAATTATCCCCGCGGTAATGCCGATGATGTGGAGAAGCCAGCCCACGGCCTTCTTAGAGGACACGGTATTTTTCTTCAGTCAAAATGGCTTTAACAATTTCTTTTCCGGATATCAACTGGTCATGGATATGGGAATACTGAAACTTCGCATTCCTGCCCGAAATCCAAAGGTTGGAAAAACCTCCCAGAAAAGCCCGGATCCGGTCCAGGTGCTCCTCATGGGCGGCTTCGAGAATCGGATAAGCATAGGGGATGCGGTAGACGCAACTGCCGAGGATATCCTCTCTTTGAATCCATCCGATCTTCATCAGCAGGGCAGAAGACTGATCGATCAGCTGGTCATCCTCCATGGCCCAGACAGAATCGCCGAATTGACAGGGGATCTCGGCCACCAGGGAGGTCTTTCCCGCCGGAGAGAGGGAAGAGTCCCTATTCCTGGGCTCGTAGATTCGTGTAAAGAGGAACTCTCTGTCCGGGAAATAGACGGTTGCGTTGGACGTGATGGACGTCCGGTTCAGAAAGAGCGCTGATAGGACGAGGCTTCGGTACTGGAGAGTTCTCGCGGACTTGAGGACATCCGCCGGCGGAGGCGGGGAGAGCCGTTCGAGCATGACGGTCAGCGGAAGAGAGCTGACCACCCGGTCGGTGCGGACCGAAGATTTCCCGTTGATTTCGACGGCCTGGATGCGGCCTTGGTCGTGGAATATTTTTGAGATCTCCGATTTTTTAAAAATTGTTTCGTTTTCGCAGAACTCCCCCAGTTTCTCGAAAATGAGCCCGATTCCTCTTTTCCGGGGATAATAAAAAGAGCCGTCCAGATGCCCTGTTTTCGCTCTTCGGCCCCAAAAGGCCTCGGTGAGAAACGTTTTCAGGTTGAGGCCCTTCATCCTGTTGCCGGCGATTCTGGGAGAAAGATGCCGGCTGTCGGCGCCCCAGAGTTTTTCCGAATAATTCAACAGGAATCTTTCCGCGATGGTATTTCCGTAGGTCGATCTGGCGAACCGTTCAAAATCTTCGAGAGGACCTCGAGCTTTGGCTTTTGCGCGGAGGAAATCAAGCCCGGCCTTAAAAAAGGTCTTCGGTCCCATCTTAAGAATCAGATTCAGGGGGGAAAGCGGAAAATCAAAAAAACGGCCCCGGCTGTAGATCTGGCTCGGGACGAAGATTTCCCTCAAGTCCTCGCCGAGCAACTGCCTCAACTCCGCTGTGATCTCAGGGGCCCGGTCGTGAAAACGGTGGGCGCCGGAGTCAAAGAGAAATTCTCCCCGACGCAGGGTTATCGAGGAGCCTCCCAGACGGTCCGAGGCTTCAAAGAGAGAAAAAGGAAGCCGGTTCTTCTGGGCGAAGTAGGCGACGGCGAGGCCCGCCGGGCCGCCTCCGAGAATCGTGACGTGCTTGTCCATCAGACCTCCCGGGAAGGGAGTTTCCTAATTTTAAAGGAAAAATGGTCTGATTGCAATTTTGGGATCCATGCGGATCCATGCGGGTCGTGAACGAGTTTGTTACGCCACATTCAAACTGTCGTATATTTGCCACATTTGAACTGTCGCATGCTTAGATGAGACCATGAGGAGGGTTCCATGAGACGTTCCCACCATTGGCCCCAGGCTTCCTCGATGGCGCGATACACGTCGAGCGGGGCGGCGCCGCCGTCGGAAGAGCCGTCCGGCCAGAGGACGTGTCCCCGTGTCCCCCGGATGCGCTCGACTTTCGCAGGGGACCATTGCACTTTTTTGTGAATGAGGTACTATAATATTATGAAGCAAACAAGAAATGCCTTGAAAAATTCGACTGGGATCCCCCGAAAAAAGGCCAAAATGAACACTTTATTTGGCAGCCATCCCAAACGGCCCCATCCTGAATTGTCCGCTCCTTATGACCTAAGGAAGGGCCAATAAAATTGATTCCGCATTTTTTCTTGTGGATAAGAAACCGGAGCGCCCTCCTTTCAGATGTCAGGTTTCATCGTTCTCTTTTGCTGCTTGCTTTCTTTATTATCCCTCTGGCTTATTTCATTAGAGGCGCGTTGTATGATCCAGAAATCCGATTCCTCGTGCCCTCTTGGAAGGCAGGCTGGGCTCTCTATCCTCAACAAGAAATCGTTAGATCCGGTAATCACCCCTTCTTTGAAGACGTCGAGTATGCCAATGACTTCCTTCTTGAGGATCTCCCCCGGACGCTAACACTCCAGATTCGCGCCTTCAAAGAGATGGAGGTCCGATTAAATGGCAAAAAGCTGATTCCAGTCCAGAAGGTCTCGAATTGGAAAAAGAGGACCGTCATTAACCTTGCACCTTTTGTCCAACTCGGCCGGAATCATTTGCAGGTGCGAGTCAAGAATTCAATAGCTATTCCGGCTCTTCTTGTGGAGTCGCCAGATTTTTTGAAAACCCAAGGCCGATGGACAGCAGCTACGGGCCCTCCATTTGCGAATTTTCTGCCTGTTGCCCGGCCAGCGGATCATTCGCCTCGACCAGGGCCTTTACAGAAATGGAAGGGATGGTCATGGGCGAAGTGGGGGATCCTTTTCTGGCTTGCGGGACTTGCAGCAGGAGGAATATGGACCATTATTAGGTGCGGCCTGAAGCCAAACAAGGCCGTAAGAATTTCACCCCCCATTCCACGATGGGCCGTCAAGGGCGTCCCTTTGGTCCTGCTCGGTCTGTGTTTTTTCCTGAACTGGATGAATGTATCCCGTTTCCCTTACAAGGCCATTTTTGATTCGGAGGGGCATGTTCAATATGTTAAGAGAATGGCAACGGATCTGAGGCCTCCGCTTCCCACGGAAGGCTGGGAGATGTACCACCCCCCCTTGTACTTCGCGCTGGCGGCACAGGTTTATAAGTACTCCCGATCTTGGGACAGCCATATAAAGCCCCAAGATGCGCTTAAGAATGTCCAGTATTTCGGCTTTTTCATCGGCTTCGGCCTCTCTATTCTCTGCTTTTTTTTCGCCCGACGCGCTTATCCCGACAATCCTCCGGCGCAATGGATAGCTCTCGGCTTCGGGGCGTTCTTACCGATGAGCCTCTACGTGAATCCTAGGATCTCGAACGAGGCTTTCTCTGCCACTTTGATCGCCTGTGTGATTTATTTTCTTTTTCTGTGGATCGAAAAAAAGGAGCTTTCGCTTCGGCATGCCGTCTTCCTGGGCTTTCTCTCTGGGTTAGCCCTCTTATCCAAGTACACAGCCTTGTTTGCCTTCTTGACCGGCACGGCCTCTTTCGGCCTTCGGGCTCTTTCCTCCAGGCAGAAGAAAGCCTGGATGATGTTGCTGGTGTATTTGATGCTGACCCTCTCGGTCTGTGGCTGGTTTTACGCCAGAAACTGGATGATCTATAAAAACCCGTTCATAGGTAACTGGGATGAAGGAGTTTCACCCCATATCGCTAAGCCGACGTTCCGGACCCTGGATTTTTATCTTGGTTTTGGCTCCGTTTTTTTCCACACCCCAAAGCTCGCCATGTGGGCGACAGGGCCCGATGGAATCTATGCCTCGCTCTGGGCGGATGCCCACCTCAATTTTATAAAAAAAGATCATCCCCGGTTGAACTCGACTCTTCTTTTAATGAGTATCATGCTCATTCTTGCAGCCATGCCTTCCATGACCATATTATTGGGCCTGGGAGCAAGCGCGTTATCCGTTTTTCGCCGTCCGGCTTTGAACAAAGATCTTGTCATTGTGGCTGTGTCGATATGGACATGGATAGCCCTGGCTATGTATATGCTCAAAAATCCAGTTTATACGGTATCAAAAGCGCATTATTTTCTTTCGCTTGTTCCGGTCCTGGGCATATTTCTTGTAAGGGGGAGGGAACTCCTGGGGCTTCATGCCCGCTGGCTGCGCTTTGTCCTTGATGGAACTCTTCTTGTTCTTATTGGATTATCCATCTGGATCTATCGATTCCCCGGCTAACTAAAATGACAGGCGTCTATTGAATCTCTCCCCCATTTTCGGATAGGGCCATACGGTGCGTTTTGACCTACCATAGCCCGTAAGATGAACGAGTTCAGATTATTGACATCGCCGTATAGCCTGCGATATATTTCCGGCATGGTAAGAAGGGGGGATTCATTACGCCGTGCGGCCATTCGATACGCGGCGAAAAAAGGAGACCCCTATCCCTTCCATGCATTAGAAAAAACTTCAACATCCACATCATGAGCGGGATCATCTCGAAAAGGTCCATTCTTCAGCCGAGATGCCGCTTCCGGTCCCTCCCCGATAGCCAGTCTTCTCTTTCGTCCCCAAGTCATGATCGGCGCGGCGGGTCCCGGCATCATCCTGTGAGACGATGGATTCAGTTTCGGGGCTCTCCAGGCTTTCGATCTTATCAAAGGTGGTTTCTTCCGCCTTGGATGGGCCTCTATGGTGGAGGCATCGCGCCGGGACGGCTCAACCGGTGACGGACCGAGCCGAGGAGCATGCGGATGTGACGGAGGCGGATGTTCTTAAGCTTACCGAGGACGTAGCGGAAGTGGAAGCGCCTGATGTGATGCCAGAAGACGCGCGATTCGTGGCCGACGAGGACGGAGCCCGTGAAGGCTTCTCGGTCGAGAGCCTTGAGCCCGTCCCCCGCGAGGGGTTTCGAGAAAGCCTCGAAGCGGCGTCTGATGCGTGCGGCGTCCTCCCCCTCAGCGCTCTTGGGCGCGAGGTCGGCTCCGATCCGGACCGGCACGATCTCCCAGCCCGCGAGACCGGGCTTCCCGAACCGGCAGCGGAGAATCATCGTCTCGGCGCGCCGCGCGAGGGACTGTGTCGCGACGACGTTCCCGGCCCGCGGATCGAAGACGAACTCGCCCAGGCTGTAGGCGATGAGGCCGCGTCCGTAGGCTTCGATCCCTTGGCAGACGTGCGGGTGATGACCGAGGATTACGTCGACCCCGAGATCGATCCACCGGCGGAGGAGCGCCTGGTCGTTGAGCCGCGGATAGTCTGTGTACATGAGACCGAAGTGAAGCGAGACGAGCAGCGCATCCACCCGGCTTCTGAGGGCGCGGATGTCCTCCTCGACGATCTCCTGCCGCATCGGCGCCGCTCCGGGCTTGTCGGCGTGCGCCCAGATGTTAGCGGACGAGGTGTAGGCGAGGAAACCGAACCGGAGCCCCTTCCTCTCGACGATGACGGGTTTGCGGGCGCTCGCGAGGTCCTCCCCCGCGCCGACCGCGAGCAGATCGTGCCCGCGCAAGGCTTTGAGTGTCGTGCGAAGCCCGTGGGGCCCTTGGTCCATCACGTGGTTGTTGGCGAGGCAGAGGATATGAAACCCCGCATTCCTGAGCCTGCCGATCGATTCGACGGTCGCGATGAGCGTCCGAGGCACGATGGGATTGTGCCCCGCGTCTTCCCGTTCCAGCACCGGGATCTCGAGGTTCCCAAACATGATGTCGGCCGCGGCTAAGTCCTTCGCGACCCCCGAGAAGGGATAGCCGTCCTCCTGAAGGCGGATGCGGTCGCGGATCCTCCCGACAAATCCGATGTCGCCAACGGCCTGAACCGTGACGAGATCCGGCATCTCCTCCCTCACCTTCAAGATGGGTCCCGCGCTGCCGGAACGCAATAAAATCCGGATTGAAGGATAGGCTGTTCCGGATAGATCACTCCGTCTTTTTTAGAAAGCCGGCCGCCCATTGGCTGCCCTCCATGACCATTCCATTCCATCCAAACCCGAACCCGAACGCCAGACAGAAGAGTTTGAAATACGCCTCGACGACCGGGGAGCCGTCATGGACCGCGGTCAACTGCGGGAATATGACCAGCGTCAGGATGAAGCCAATCGTCAACGATCCCAGGGTCGAATAGAAATAGCGTTTATTAAATCGTAGGGCTTGCCCCTCCCGCAGCTTTCGAAGCCAGGGGAGGAGCGTCCGGGCCAGGACGCCCAGAAAAACCCCGAGAAACTTCAGGATAAATTCAAGTGTCACGCTCTTTCCCTCCTTCTCAGCCAAGGGCGAAATTGAATGCGGCTGATGCAGATCTGATCGTACACTAACTCGTCATCTTCAAACAAGAACAAAATCTCGACGTTGACACGGCTAGTCCCACAAAAGCCTATCTCGTCGCCGGCAAATTGACGTTGGCTTGCCCACGCGGAATGGAAGAAAACCCATAAACATGATAGTATTTTATCAAATGCTTGCAGGGTATCCCGTAGTCCCTATGTTCATCTCATTGTTCACCGGAATTGCCGCATTGTTAATTCTCTATGCCTTTCATCTCAAAAAACCTATCAAATTTACCTTTGAAAACCTGATTTATGCCTCGATGGGGTGGCTGATCCTTTTAGGCCTGACAATACCCATGTTCAAGGGAATGTCAAGGTTGGCTGCTCAATTTATTGATAATCTCATATCTCGCAGGTATTTTTTCATAACATCCGTAAACACTCTTTATGTCATTTTGATTGGCGTCCTATTTGTCCTCATTGCCAGGAAGTCCGTGTTCAAAGGAATGTCGACAAAAACATTTGTTATTTTGGCCGTTTTCGTCGGGCTTTGCCTTAAGCTCGCCTATGTTTACCTTATGGATGTCAAGCCTGTCTCGGATTTTGAAAGCATGTGGAAGATTGCTACGAACACGATCACAGCCGGCTGGCCTGAAAGAATCACTGGTGTGCACGAGCAAAGAGTCCTCCTGTTTCTCGTCCCGCTCGCGCGGTTATTTGGAAATTCACCGCTCGTCTACAAGATCGGCAATGTCGTGATCCTGATGCTGAGCTCCCTTATGAGTTTCTCTCTTGCCCGGAGGTGGTTTGGTGAAAGCGCCGCCCGGGCAAGCCTTTTTCTGATTCTTCTTGTTCCTGAGACCTTCTTTAATTTATGTATCCCCACGCATGATATTCCTGGAGCCTTTCTCTTTCTATGCTCTCTCTGGATGCTTGATACCTTACTCCTGAGTGTTGATAAAAAGTCATGGATAGCCTGCCTGATAACGGGCCTGATTCTTGGAATATCCGCGGAATTTTTGGAAATCCAGAGAGGAATTTCTCCATTCTTTTGGTTGGCTGTCTTGATGTTTATCGTTTACCGGGCATCTCAAGCCCAGGGGATTTCACTGAGGGATACGCCTAAGAAGAGTTCTCATTTTTTGAACAAGCGCGCCTATCTTATCCTTCTTTTTGTGGGCTTCTCGTTTCTTGCGTCGAAGGGAGTTTATGTCCTGCTTGAGTCTAACGGTCTGATCCTCAGCGATAAGGTTAAATTCAAGGATTCGATATTTAATTTTATTAGAGGCAGCGATAGCTGGGGAACGGGGACCTATTCCTATCAATGGAAAAATTACAGTTCTTACACCCAAAATGGGAATACGTATTATTATTCCATGGCGGTCGACAAGATATTATCCGATACCTATTACAACTCATTTGATCGAATTTCAAACTACTTAATGCGGGCGGAAAGACTTTACAGATTGGGATCGCAAACTTTCTTCTATTACCGCGGCTCCATCCAGCTTCCATCATCCCGATTAAAGGGGAAGAAGATCGAGAACTTCCTGACCAATCACAATATGGTCTTTGTCTTGTTTTTTGAGATGGCCTTCATTCTTTCCTCTTTTCTTATGCTGATCAGGAACAGGATTAATCCCAGGGCATTCCCTTCCCTGTTGACACTGTCATTTCTTTCCGGAGCACTGCTCATCTTAGGAGAAAACCAGCCGAGGTATATGTATCCCATTTGGTTCATAGCTCCGATGCTCATGGCCGCACAGCTCGGCGCCCGGCCAGGCCTTCAAACAAATCAAGGCCAACGCAGCATCAAAGAGAACATTTTTATTCTCATAAGAGGCGCTCTTATCGTCCTGGTCATCGCCTGCTTTCTTTTCAGCGCGGTCCACGTATTCGCCCATTTCAGTGAAAGAAGATATCTCGATATGATGGAATGGACTCGGCCCCGAATCAACTATCGTGCTGAGCAGGCCAAAAAATATTTCAGAAAAATCCAGTCCATCTACAAAGGCCAGAGGCATTTCCGCCTGACCCTGGGACACGCAAGGGTCCCCGAAAAAGGAGACCTCGTGTCGGCCAGTCATACATACCAAGTGAACGATGACGCTCCCCGCAAATTCAGGGTTGCCGTGTATCCCCCCTACCGGGCCCCTGATCTCCGCAATGCCGCTGAAACATTCAGCGTTCTCATTCTGATAAATGACAGGGTTGCCGAGCGATTCCCTCTCAGAACGACCAAATACGCCCGCTGGTTCGAGATCGAAAACATCATCCCTAAAAACCGAAAAGTAAAAATTGAATTTGCCGTTAAGGTAAATCTTGATGCCCCGGATAGTTTATGGCAAAAGCTCTCGCTCGTAAATTTTGAATTCGCTCAACTTATAAAACAAAAACGCTGATCAGGAATGAATGTCATCGACAGGAACGGAGCTTTAACAACGGGAATCTTGTTTTTTGTCAGCGATGAACAATGACCGCTTTTTTATTATCTCCGAGCCCAGGCAGACTATTTTCTATACAGGAAAAATGAGGGATTCCGTGACCTGGCCATGGAAGGCGTCACGGACCTTGTTCCGCGCTCGGACGGAGTGACTTGCCCGGCGAAATCTGCTCGCTGGCGATCGATTCCAAAGGCGACCTCTGGGTCCTTGAGAAGGATGCCCCCGCGGTCACGGTTTTCGACAGGAACGGTGAAAATAAAGGCTTTTTTGTCTACAATAGCTATGATGAAGAATGGGATAGACCCGTGCCCTGCCTGCAGCTTTTCATCTGCCTGGATCGAATCTATATCCTGGACAGCTGGGAAGGCATATTCGTCTATAGCCTCGAATAGCGATGGAGCCTTTTTCGTGCCGGCGGGACGACGAGGATGGTCGCCTTCCTCACCGATCATGCTGAGGAGCATTTTCCCTTGTTCTTGACTCCGATCTGCGGACGGCGATATATTACCGTCGTGGTCGAGAGGAGGGAGTGCGCTCCATGATGCAAAAACGAAGCCGTGTCGGTCGGTGGCGAGACCACGCTTGGCGATAGATGAGCCGGGCGGGGCTCATCGGAGACCATAGGTTGAGGTGTGGAAAACGATGATGGATCGCGGGCACGATCAACGCGACCCAGCCGGGCAGGCCGGCAGTGTTTCCGCGCGCAACGGGGCGACGGGAAAGCGGCCGGGGATCCGGCATCGTGCGCTCACAGGCAGTTTCAGCGTGATCGTCTTCGCGGCAAGCGTCTGGTACATCGGGCGGACCTTCCAATGGAGGGAGCTTGGGCAGGTGCTCAGGGACGTCAATCTGACGTGCCTGATCGTAGGCGGTGGAGCATCCATCGTAGTTTACTGGATGATTCGGACGCTCCGGTGGCACATTCTGCTTCGGCGGACCGACACCCACGTGCCACTGCTGGACTTGCATATGTGCACGGCCGTCTCGTTGAGCTTCGCCCTGTTTACACCGCTCCAGTCAGGGGAAATGCTCAAGATCGAGCTGCTGAAAAAGTACGGCATGATTCAGCGCTCTCCCGGCTATGGCTCGTTTCTTGTCGAGAGGGTTTTGGACTTAGCGGCCTTGCTTACGATGGCGTGCGTGAGCCTCCTGACGAGCCTCAACATCTTGCCGAATCGCACATATGCCTACTATTTCCTTGGAGGCTTGGTGCTAGTATGCGTTGCGGGCTTGATCGCGCTAACGAAGCTCCGGCTGAAGGGGCGGCCGCAGCAGTTACTGGCGTATATGCGCCAGTGCATGGGCGACGTGCCGACACTGACGCTGGTGATGGCGATCACTTGCGTTTCGTGGGCGTCGGTCGCGTTCAGTTGGCAGGTATTCCTTTACAGTGGCGGGATTCACCTGGGCTTCGCGAAGACGGTAGCCCTGATGTCGATCGTGGCGCTGATCAGTATCCTGAGCCTTATTCCCGGGGGCTTGGGCATCTCCGAGGCCGGAAGTTCGCAGCTGCTGATCCACTTCGGCGTCGCGGAGGCGGCGGCCCAGGCCGGATCGCTCGTATTGCGATCCTATTCGCTTATGGCGATTGCCTTAGGGATTGGCCATCTTGGGCTCTGGAAATGGGTGAGATCCCGCCGGAGGCAACACTCCCGCTAGGCAAGCGGGCCGGGGAAGGAACCATGGGCAAGCGAATCGCCATCCTGCAATCGAACTACATCCCGTGGAAGGGATACTTCGACCTGATCAACAGCGTCGACGAATTCATCCTTTACGACACGGCGCAGTTTACAAAGAACGACTGGCGCAACCGCAACAAGATCAAGACGCCGCAAGGAGTCATCTGGTTGACCATCCCCGTACGCCACAGCTTTGGGCAAACGATTCAGGAGACGCGCGTCATCGATCCGACTTGGAGTCGGAAGCACTGGAAAAGCCTCCTGCAGAACTACGCCAAAGCGTCGCACTTCAGAGAGCACGAGCAACTTTTCGAATGCGTCTACCGCGGCATTTCCGGTGAGCAGTGCCTCAGCGTGATCAACTATTGTTTCCTGCACGAGGTCTGCGCGATCCTCGGTATCAGGACGCAGATCACTTGGTCGCGGGATTACCGGCTGGTTGACGGGCAGACCGAACGGCTGGTGGATCTGTGCCGACAGGCGGGCGCCGACGAATACATATCTGGGCCGTCCGCGAAGGATTACATCCAGGAGAAACCTTTCTTGGACGCGGGTATCAAGTTGACATACATGGATTACTCGGGGTATCCCGAGTACCGGCAACTTTACCCACCCTTCGATCACGGGGTGAGCATTCTGGACCTGATCTTCAACGAAGGCCCCGATGCACCGAAATACATGAAGAGCTTCGTCGGGCGCAGCGCCGATAAACCTGTGGCTGGAGGCACATGATGGATATCTCCGTCGTTATTCCGGTGTATAGCTGTAGGGCGTGCCTGGAGGAGCTGCACCGTCGGCTTGTGGCAGCGCTGGCCGCGATCACTCCGAGCTACGAGATCGTCCTGGTTAACGACGCTTGTCCACAGAATTCGTGGGAGGTGATCAAACAGATCGCGCTGAGGGATCCGCATGTCAAAGGAATCGACCTGTCGCGCAATTTCGGGCAGATCCGGGCGATCACGGCTGGGCTGCACTACGCCGATGGCGAGTGGGTGGTAGTGATGGACTGTGACCTGCAGGACAAGCCCGAGGAGATCGTGAAATTGTACAACAAGGCACAAGAGGGATACGATGTGGTCTTTTCGAGACGGGCGGTGAGAAAGGATCCGTTGTTCAAGAAGCTCTCATCGAAGGTGTTCTGCTGGCTATACGGTTACTTCACCGCCGGCGCCATCGACAATTCGATCAGCAATTTCAGCATCAGCCGTCGGATGGTCATGGATAATTACAAGCGCATGGGGGATCAGAACCGGGCGTTCATCCCGTTCATCAAGTGGATGGGGTTCAAGTCCACGACGGTCGCCATCGATCACGCCGGGCGGGCATCGGGCAAGTCGTCGTACACGACGCGAAAACAGCTTCGGTTGGCGTTGGAGATCGTCACCACGCAGTCGAACAAGCCGCTGATCCTGTCGATCAAGGTGGGGTTCACGGTGTCCCTGCTGGCGTTTCTCTGCGCGGTCTACATGATCATCCGCTACCTGATTTATGGCGTGGGCGTCGCGGGGTGGACCAGCACGATCGTGTCGATCTATTTCGTGGGCGGGATCATCCTGGCGCAGATGGGGATTTTAGGGCTTTACATCGGCTTCGTTTTTGATCAGACTAAGGGGCGACCGATATTTATCGTGAGAGAACTTGTCGAGAATCAGGGCGTAAAGCTCGGAGGCAAATGACATGATCATAGTGACCGGCGCGACGGGGTTTGTGGGTCGTTACTTGGTTGACCACCTGGTGAAGGCCGGGGAGAAGGTCATCGCGGCCGGGCGCAGTCGCAAGTACGACGCCTTCTTTAAGGAGCTGGACGTCCCGTTTGTGCCGCTGGACGTCAGCAACCCCGACTCGTTTTCCGCGCTTCCGGCGGGGCCGGTCAAGGCGTTCATCCATCTGGCGGCGTTCATCCCGGCTTCGGTAGAGGACACCAGAGACATCTTCATCAGGACTAACACGCTCGGCACGTTTTACTCGCTGGAACACTGCAGGCGCAACGGCATAAGGAAATTCCTCTATACGTCGACGAGGTACGAGGTGACCGAACACACGGATATGCCGATCAGCGAGGCGATGGGACGGAAGTACGCCCTAACGGGCGACCATGCATCCTATGTGATCTCGAAGATCGCGGCTTCAGACTACGTGGAGCACTACTCTCAGGAGCACGGCATCCGGGGGATCATTCTGCAATTGACCGGACTGCTGGGGTATGGGCGCCAGGAAGGTTTCTGGGCGGATGGCATATTCCACCCCAGCGCGTTTGAGGTCTTCTACAGGCGGGCGAAGGCCGGCCAGCCGCTGGAGATATGGGGGGCGCATAAGGCCCGGCGGGATTCGTTGTACGTCAAGGACGCGGTGCGCGCGATATATATGGCCATCACCGGCGATCGCGCCCGCGGAGTGTACGTGATCGGTTCAGGGGTGGGGCGCACCAACGAGGAAGAGGCCCTGACCTTCGCACGAGTTTTCGGGACGGTGGAGAAACCTGTGCCGGTTGTCTACCGACCGGAGAAGCCGGAGAAGCCCAAGAGCTACTACTTCGACATCCGCAAGGCCAAGCAAGATTTCGGATGGGAGCCAATCTACGACTACGCGAGAGCACTGAATGATTACGACGCGGAGGTTCAGTCCGGCCGGTTCAAGACATGAGACGTCGCGCGTGTTCATGCGCTCCGACGCCCTAAAGCGCGGGGCGTCTTGTCAATAGGGAAAGAAAATGGCCGCATATCGCATCCATTTCAACGAGCCGTGTTTAGAATGCCGGGAATTAACCTACATCGCCGACGCCATCAGTAACCGACATATTTCAGGCGATGGCATGTTTACAAAGAAGTGCCAAGCGCTTCTGGAAAAGGGACTCGGCGTCCCCAAAGTGCTTTTAACGACCTCATGCACGCATGCCTTGGAAATGGCGGCGCTGCTGCTGGACATGGAGGCGGGCGATGAGGTCATCGTGCCGTCCTTCACCTTCGTCTCGACGGTCAACGCGTTTGTGCTGCGGGGCGCCCGGCCCGTGTTTATCGACTGCCGCCGCGATACGCTTAACATGGACGAGACGAAGCTCGAGGCACTGATCACGCCGAGGACGAAGGCGATCATGCCGGTGCATTACGCCGGCGTCGGATGTGAGATGGATGCGATCTTGAACATTGCCCGTCGCCACAACGTTGCGGTCGTCGAGGACAATGCGCACGGGCTGTTCGGCAAGTACAAGGGCCGGTTTCTCGGCACGTTCGGGTGTCTGGCAACGCAGAGCTTCCATGAGACCAAAAATTTTACCTGCGGCGAGGGCGGCGCTCTGCTGGTCAACGATCCGCAGTTCATCGAGCGCGCCGAGATTCTTCGCGAGAAGGGCACCAACCGAAGCCGCTTCTTCCGGGGAGAGGTGGATAAGTACTCCTGGGTGGATATCGGCTCCAGCTATATCATGTCGGATATACTGGCGGCGTTTCTGTATGGGCAACTCGAACGGTGGGCGCACATCCAAGCCAAGCGTCAACGCATTTGGGAGTCCTACCACAAGCACCTGGCGGGGTGGGCTGAGGAGCAGCACATCCGGTTGCCAATCATACCCCGCGAGTGCGAACAGAGCTACCACATGTACTATCTGCTGCTGCCGTCGCTACGGGCGAGGCAGGCGCTGATCGCGTTCCTGAGGGAGAGGGGCATCCAGGCGGTGTTCCACTACCTGCCGCTGCACATCTCGGACATGGGCCGGAAGTTCGGCGGGAAAGAGGGCGATTGCCCTGTGACCGAAGACATCAGCGACCGACTGCTGCGCCTGCCGTTCTACACCACGCTGGACGAACCCACACAAAACCGCGTCATCGAGGCGGTTCAGCAATTCAGGCCATGATGGACCGAACGGACCCCCATTATTCGAACCCCCCGATTTCAGAGCTGTTGATTAGGGGAAGTCCTGTGTCTTCGCCTATCGGCCATCTTGCCAGACACCTTGAAAATCCCGTTCAATCTATCGAGCATTTCGAGGAGGACAAATTCGCACCGAAGCCCATAATTCTGTCGCAGATATGTTTTAAATTTCGTTCTAAAATCTGTTCTCCATATGACATACGCGTTCTTCAACTTAAAAAAACGGGGAAAAAGATCATCTCCACGCTTCACACCGATGCGCCGTCCGATGATATCATAAAACCGCTCGGAAAAAGCGTTGCAGGAGGTCGGGATTATTTCAAAAGTATTGCTGGATTCCCTCAGGGGGTCTACGTATTGTATCCAGTCCGGAACCCGCCCCAGGAACAAGGCGCCGGAATATGCGGCATTCATTCTTTGCGTGATGGCCCTTTCCTTCTTCACGTTTGATGCCACCCATTCGGCCCTTTGCGCGTGCCTTATGCAATTGAGCGACAGGACGGCCATACAGCAAACAATAAAAAAAGCGTATAACGGCCTGTTCCATGGCTTCCGAGGCTCAGCATTTGCACGGCCCTGGAAAACGAACAGAACGGTCGATGCCAGGGGAAGGAGAAAAAGCGGATCGCCGACATTGCGGTTTATATGTGCGAACATGCGCATGCCCAGCATACCGGCCGAAATATAAACGGCGTTCAGGAAGACTAACTTGTTCTCTTTGAACCTTGCTAAAAAAACTGTCAGGACAAGAAGCGAGGCCAGAAGGAAGAACTGGATATCATGCTCAGCAATAAGTTGGCCCGCCCGCGATATGACATCCTTCGGTCTGATAGCGCTGCCGGGCGGTTTTTCAATGAAAAAATTCTTCATTGTCGTTTCGTTAAACTTCCTCTCGTTCGTGAAAAACCAGTAGTGGAATAGCATCATGTCATTCTCTGTCCAACCGTTAGCCATGAGCAGGCGGGGGTTCTTTTTGTTTTGGTCGAGAATGGGGTTGTCTTGCACATTCCCGCGAAGAAAATTGAACCTTTGATAGGCCTTGTACGTCTCCGAGACACCATACCGCGCCATCAGCCTGTCCGCCGAAAAAATGAGCATGACCGGGATAAAAAAGACAGCGAGCCCTTTCCATGAGCGTTTGTCTCTGATCAGAAGCCATGCGAATATGACCGCTGAGAAAAGCAGCAATCCGAGAAGGACCCATTTACGGACCAAGAAGCAGAAAGCGAATAGAAGGCCCGACAGCATGAAGACAACCGTCCGCCGTTCCTCTTCTATCAGCCTGCTGACGCAATACATCAGAGCATTGATGCCGATCAGAAAAGAAGTGTTAGTATAACTGACCTCCATCAGGAACCGCGCATAAAAAGAAAGATAGGCGATCAGGAAGAACGGGAACCAGGCGTTAAATCTCCTGAGACGCGAGAAGGCTTTGATAAAAAGGTAAATGCTGCACGCATGGATTAAATAAAGAAAAATGCCATAGAACGGGAATGACGGTGCCAGACCGTACAGAAGACTCAGGCACCGGCCGAGGATCAGGCTCATGAAACTGACGGCAAACCCTCCCCTAATCTCGCCCAGGATACCCATGTCGTCATTACTAAGAAAAGCCCGCGGCGAAAGGCCCAAGACCACAACCATGTACAAGATGACTACGGCCGTTATGCGAAAGTTGTTTTTCCAGAAAGGCCCCATCCGTTCTGCGAATGCGTTCCAGCGGGGCGAACGGGCGATGAACCAACCCGCCAGCAGGCTGGAAATCCCTGGGCCGAGTCTCGCAAGCAATGGACCTCTGCTTTTGGACATCACAAAATACAAAAGAAGCAAAAGCAGGATCCCCAGGAGCAACCAGCTTCTTTTTTCCGTAGCCAGCCATGTCGCAGGCTTCGAAAACGAGAATGCTTTTGCCAGGCCATCCTTCTCCGCTCTCATGGGTGCCTCCTGCCTATATGCAGGAAAGGACTCGACAAAGATAGGATTTTCTTTTCTCTCTCCCGGCATTTTCCCCGCCTTTGAGATCGAAATCAAATGCTTATCACGTTGAAAATATTATCCCGGGCCACAATCGATGTCAAGACGAATAACCCCCCCCATGACCTGCAAAAGAGCCATCTGCGGCTTGATATTTAATTTCGTTATGAGTTAGTATGAGCACGGTGGAAAGAAAATTGATTTCGTTGTCGGGGGGCACACATCCCTTAGGACGTCCTTATCGCCTTTGTAAGGCTGCTTTCTCAGGGCTCCTTCTGCTTTTTGGACTCACGGGCTGTCAATCCCATCCTCCTAAGAATCTGTTGTGGATCGTGGTCGATGCCCTCAGGTATGATCATCTCTCCTGCTACGGCCAAAAAGGAATTTCGACTCCCGCAATTGATTCTCTGGCCAAAAAAGGAGCCCTTTTTTCGAGGGCCTATTGCTCTTATCCCGCCACGTTGCCTTCGATAGCCAGCATGTTCACGTCCACGTACCCGATCTATAACGGAATAAAGACGAATACCCAGGTTTTGCCCGACTCTTTGCTCACCATGGCCGAAATTCTTCGCGGCCGCGGCTATCAGACGGCGGCTTTCGTGAGCAATCCTGTTCTGAAGAAAACAACGAACATCGGAAAGGGTTTTGAATTCTACGATGATCAATTGCCGCAGAAAGAAATCAACCGGGACATGCGGGAGAGGGATGCGAATCTGACGGCCCAGGCGGCCATTCAATGGTTGGTCCGGAATGGAAAGAAAGAGAAGTTCTTCCTCTTTGTCCATTTTCAGGATACCCATGGACCTTATTATCCCCACCCGGAACTCATGAACCTTCTTCCCAAGAATCGGAAAGGAATCCAGCTCGAAATCAGCGATAAAGACCGGCAGGATACGATCCCTTCTTACCAGGTTTTGGAGAATCGCAAGGATGTCGATTATTATCTATCCAATTATGCCGGAGAGGTCATATATACAGATCGGCAAATTCAGCGTCTTCTGGCGGCACTCCAAGAAATCGGCGCCGAGGAGGAGACGGCCGTCATCTTCACGGCCGACCATGGAGAAGCCCTTGGGGAACACCACCTATATTTCAAACACGGCGACTTCCTTCACGAGCCTCAAATCCGAGTCCCTCTTATCATAAAGGTCCCCGGCGTTTCTCCCATCAAGGTCCCGAGGATTGTTAAGCACATCGATTTGGGGCCCACGGTCCTTGATCTCTTTGGCTTGAAGAAGCCCAAGCAATTTCAGGGGAAGAGCCTGCTTCCTTTCATCGATTCCAAATCACAGGGATGGGAAGACCTCGCCTTTTCCCAGGTTGGCAAGGACACCAATCTGGCCCTGGTTGACGGACCGATGAAACTTGTCCATTTCAGCGGGCAAAAAATGCTTTATGACCTCGGTCAAGATCCCGGAGAAAGGAAGAATATCTATACGAAAGAGCCGGAGCAGACCAGACGGCGCTTAGAACAAAAAATGGATCTTTATCGGAATTTTGCGTCAAAAACTCCCATCGTGCCGAAACGGCTTGTTGACCATAAAACGACGGACACTCTCAAAACGTTGGGATACATCAAATAGAAGGTCCGCGCTTCAACCCTTCAGAACGGGGAGGTCCTCCCTGTTCGAACAGAGGCCGGCTTTCGAACTTTGTGAATTCTGATCACGGGGCCTGAAGTCGTCTTATTGTCGGGAATAAAGATTTTTCTGAGCGGATGAGTAGACATAATACTCCGGTAAATCCGGACTTCATCGGGGAAGCTCTCGGGATCTGCGAAAAAGCGGTTATAACTATCACTGCTCAGAATAATAAAATCGAAACTTTCTAAATTATATTGGACTCTTTTCTTGGCAAAGCCGGCGACTCCTAGATCTACGACCTTGCATTTTTTTATGATACTCGGCGTGTAGGATTCCTTGATGATTCGGGCTCCTGCAGGAATATGCTGTTTGATCCAGATTTCGGCCAGCCAGCGGGTATTTGGCAACGTCATCACCCGGACCTGACGATAGTCCTTCAGTCCCTGGGTGCATAATCCCCATCCGGTTCCGATGACGACGGCAACCGAGAGAGCCCAGCCCAATTTTCGGCGGAATGCTTCTAGCGGGCTCCCCCATCTCCAGAGATATCGGGTCAGCTGGAAAGCACCGAATGCCCCAAGGAGACCCAAGAAGGGCACGACGGCAACCATATTCCGCATGAAAACGCGCGGATAGGCGCCCATGAATAAATAGAAAGTCAAGGGAAAAGATATCAGGAGAACGGCCGACGGGAGACTTTTCTTGAATATGGAATAGAGGCCGAACCCCGCGAGGATCATCGGAATGATCCCGCACCCTCCCAGCAAACCATAAAAATAGCCGCCGTAGCTCACGGCGTTTCGTTCTATCCCGAACGGGAATGCTTGATAAGCTCGATTTTGAAACTTCAAAAAATCCCAGAACAGGGGAAAATCCAGAACAGCATAGGGCGTCGTCAGCACAAAGACGACGGGAACCAGAAGCAAGGCCAGGAGAAGCTTTTTATCGAATAACCCCTTAAAAGAAAAGGATGTCTTGAAGAGATGGGCCGCGATCAGAGGGAGCAGAATAAAAACCGCATTGTATTTTGTGCCTATAGCCAATCCCGCAAACAGGCCGTTGAGCAGATAATGCCTGAGTTTTGGCTCCCCGGTAAGGATGAGAACGGACATGAGGAATGAGAACAAAACCCAGAATCCCATGGGAGAATCTGTTGTTATCAAGAAAGAATTTTTCAAATGAAGAAAAGAAAGAGAAACGAAAAGAGCGGATAGGAGGGCTGTTGTTTGATTAAATAAACGACGCCCGAGGAGATACGTCAGGAATATAGTCCCTGTTGAGATGATCACCGTTAAGAACCGCCCCCAAAAATAGAGCGTGATATAGCTCACGTCCGAGAAGTTCTGGAATATCCCCTTGAGCTTTCCAATAAAAAACACCGTTATATAGAGCAGGGCCTGAAGATAGAAATAAAATGAAGGATACAAGAAAGTCTGCGGATGGAGATTCCGAGTCTTGATCATATGGGTGGCCGACCGATAGATGACCGGCTCGTCGGGGTGGGTGATAATGGGAAATCCGAACTTGATCGCCTTGTATCTGAGGATAAAAGCGGCCATAAGGATGACGCCGAGAGCGAAAAGGATCAAGAAGTTCCGTTGACTTTTCGTCTGGAGCCGGCTGGAAAACATGCTCATAGAAATTCGACAGTAAATTAGCATAAGGGAGAAATGAAGTCAATTTTTCATGCAAAATCATCTTTGTATCCCCTGAATGATGAAATCCCTCATTTGACAGCGCCGCCCGGCGGACGATATACTTCCGGTATGGTGAGGAGAGCAGATTTATTGTCCGGAGCGGAAATTCGTCACGTCACGGAAAAAGCAAATTCTTTCTATTAAAGATACTCATTGCTGGGCTTTATAATGAGCGGCAGGTTTCATCAAATCATCGAAGGAGTAAGTGTTCTTAGAAACAACCCGAGGCGACTCGCTTTTAGTTTTCACAGAATATCTAAAGAAAAAAAATCCGCCAGCCCTTTCGCTCGCCTTGCGGCAATTTCTCCAACTCAATTCGACTTGTTCAGCCGTGTTTTAAAATCGATAGGGAAATTCGTTAATCTCGACAGACTGCTCACTGCCGATGGAGAGCAGAAATTCCAAACCTATATCCACTTCAGCTTTGACGACGTTTGCAGGTCATTCTATGAATCCGGCTTGTCTATTGTTGAGAGGCACCGGATTCCGGTCATTATCTATCCAGCAGTCAAAACAACTGATTCCGGCTATTCCTGGAGGGATAAGTTCTACTACATCCTCCAGAACAAGGAACTTCTGAACGAATACGTAAAAAAGATGGACTCCGTTTTCGGCCTCCATGAAGGTTTCACAGCCGAGAACGTTTACGTTTGGTCTAAAGGCTCGATATTCAACCAGAAAAAAATGGAAGGCGAAGTCGTTGATGAAATCCTGGGTAAACATCATGAAGAATTCCTTGAGCTGATTCATAAACACAGGCCGTACTTGAGCTGGGACGAGTTGAAATCCCTCAAAGAACATCCCCTCGTAACAATAGGAAACCACGGATTCAGCCACTACAATTACTGCAGTCTCACTGATGAGGAGATCGAAGAGGACATCCGAAACAGCCATGCGCAAATCGAGGCACAGCTGGGAATTCGCTGCAGGCATTTTGCTCTCCCCTTCGGCGAAATCAATCAGAAAAGCTTTTTAGCCGCTGATCGGATCCTGAATGACCTGGGCTATGAAACCGCCGCCTGGGTAAAGCGGATCAACAATCCCCGGCTGCCGGCTGGCCAACTAAAGCATTATTTCCGGATCAATGTCGGGCCCAATATCCTGGTGAATAGCGTCAAAACCGTCAAGGCCGCTTTGAAAACTCAATATCATCCCCTCTCCAGCCTTGCCTTTTCTTCTCAGGCAGGCGATACAGTCCGGATCGCTTTTGAAGAAAAGGTCACCCTTGGAGACTATAAGACCTTTTTCCGGCGACTGCATCCGTCCAAATTCCACTACCAGAATGACTCTTATATCGAGCATCTCTATGAGGGAAATCCTTTTCACGCGGACCGGACGCTCCACCTGGCTCTAAAGGTCAACGACAATGTCTTTGCCATCGGCTCACTTTTCTACATTCCTTGCTTGCTGAGGGGGAAAAGAGAAACCGGAGCTTATTTTTGCGGTTGGTACCGATTCCCGGAATTTCCCAGTCAATCGCTTCGGGCCAGGAAGATCTTTGAGGAAGCGATAAGCCGAAGTCCGATCCTGGGAGCCTACTCGCCCTCTCCCAGCTCCATGCACTTTTACGAAGGATGGGACAGGGTGAAGGTCTATCGCCTGAAAGCCCGGGTCAAAAAAGCTGAGAAGACACTCGAAAAGGACGGATGCTGGGACCTTAGCGACCGTTGGGATCCGCGACTCCAGCGCATTATCGACCAATCCCATCAGGGTCTCCTGATCTCCATCCGACGCGGCGAGGAACTTTATAGGTGGCGCATCGAGCGGTACCCGCTCTGCCGATTTTGTTATTTATATCCTAAGATCGAGCCGCAGTGGTTCGTCGTCCTCTGTCGTCACAAAAACATCGCTGTCATATCTGACTTTTGTCTTTCCGACCCTAAAAACAGAGAACAAGCCGAAGAGATGTTCCGTGTGCTCTTGGCTTATGGGGTGAAAAATGGCTTGAAGGAGTTCACTTTGGAAACATCCAACAGACTCATTCTGGAGGCCGGGAAAAAATTCAAATTCAAACCGATAAAGGCCTTCTTTAACGTCTACCGCTATCCTGGAGCCCGAGGAGAAGATCTCCCCTGGGACGAGATGCATGAAACTCAAATCTCTGGGGACGTTCTCCCCCGTTTCTTCAATACGGAAAGCGAATAAGGAGATCGGCTCAAGGAACTGTGTCTTTTTTTTTAACAGACCCCGAGGACGATAAAATCAGGAAAAATAGAAAAATCTTTAAAGCTGGGTTAGCAGGATCAGAATCGGCGGCCGAGGGCTGATCGCAAGGCCTCGGGATCGCGGAACCCCGCTGGGAACCCGGCGTCCGGTTTTTATGAACCGTCGAGCCCGGTAAGGCGCAGGAGGGTGTCCGTATTTTTTTGAATATCGAACATCTCCCGGGCGAATCGGGCAGCATTCCGGGAGCATTCACTCCATAAGAGCTCGTCGCCCATGAGCTCTTGGACGTCCTTCACCAGCTGATCCATGGAGCGCGAGAGCCGGCCCAGATGATGGGATTGAATCAGGCCGTCCGGGTCGACGTTCAGCGAGGCCACGGGGACGCCCATCAGCCAGGCTTCGATGAAAACGTTGGGAAATCCCTCGTAGTCGCTGGTGTGGACCAGGAGCCGGGCCTGTCCAAGAAGGGCTTGGATTTCCCCGGGCTCTTTTTCTCCGAGATGCCGGAAGCCCGGATAACGCGCTTCGGCTTCACAGACGGATCGCACGGTCTCGGGATCTCCCCGGAATCTCCCGATCATAAAGAATCGATAATCCTCACCGGCCAGGGATTTCACCAGGAAGAGGAATTTTTCAGGCCGTTTGTTTTTTTTGAGAGCCCCGATCCAAAGGAGGGCAGGGATGCGGGGGCCTCCGGCCGAAGGAAGGCCCGGATAACCGTTGCGGACCACGATCCCGCGGATATTCCAATTCCGCAGGAGCTGCGTTTTTTGGGATTGCGTCTGGAGGACGGCAAAATCGATATTCCTGAGGGCTTTCAGGAAAAGCCGCTTGTCGAATTCCTGGATCCCGCGAAGAAGAAGACATCCGCCGGAGGACTTCAGGCCGAGATCCTTGGAGACGTAGATCTCGCTGGAACAGGCCCACAAGACTTTCCCCCCTAATCTTCGGGCCGCCAGCCAGACGGAAAAGAGATAGGTCCTCGCAGCCCGACAGTACCATACGGAGGCTTTCACTCTCCTCATGCATCGGAAAAGGGGAATGATATTCAGCCAGGTCATGAAGGCACGGCGGCGGGGGAGGGAATGGACGATGATTCCGTCCAACACCTGCGTGCGTCCTTTTTGGCCGCGGTCTTCCCTGATGAAGTGGACAACCCAGCCTCTGCGGAGAAGCTCCTGGGCCAGGAAACGGGTCTGGATTTCCGAGCCCCCCTTGAACGACCCGAAAAAGTACGGAGAGATGATGCCAAAGACTTTTGGACGGCCCGCTCTTCTCTTTGGGAACATCGCCGGCCTGCCTTTCAGCACACCACGACGGCCAATCCTTCGCGGCTGATCCGGTGTTCGAAGAAGCGGACCCGGGCGTTGGGGGGACGCGCCATCAATTCCTTCCTTAAGGCCCGGGCCTGGGCCTCTTCGCGGAGGTCGAGGATGAGGAACTCGTCGGCCGCGGTGGGGCTGAACTCCGGATATTTAAGGTCCACGCCGCGAACCCATTGGGCGTCCCTCTTCAGGCGTTTAATAAGATGCGAGGCGATGAATCCGTCGGCGCCGCAAACGAGGGCTTTCTTCATGGTCGCCAATCCTTTACGAGGAATGAGGTCGAGTCCCGGAGGGAAAATCACTCTATTTCAACCAGGCAGTCGTAGTGCGTTCCCTGCCATCCGGTGTTGACGGGATGCTGATAGGCTTCAATCGTGAATTTATTGGCACCAACCGTTCTAAAACACGTTTCGATCTCTGATCTAGTCATAAAATTGGAAGCACATTGTCTGTTAATATAGCGTCGGAACGGCTGCGGCAAGAACGGGAATAACTTTCCAAGAACCCGGATGACAAACGCCTTGCGCGAATATCGGCCACCGTCAAACCTGGAATGCGCGTCAACTATTGTGACAAACATCTTGCCGCCAGATTGGAGAGATCCGAGGAGCTTCTGACATAATGCCGCGCTAAATGGCGCACATTCTCCGAGTACTCCTATTGAATAGACAAAGTCAAATTTCGTTCCGCTCAAATCAAGATTGAAAATATCAGCGCAAACGAGTTCGATCCGGCCAATATCAATGCGCTCTGCCCGGAGCGGCTTTCGCGCCTGCTCCAGCATGTATGGAGACAAATCAACGCCCAGAAGGAACTCCACGTTTCGAAGACACCAGAAGAATCGGCCAGTTCCACAACCCACGTCCAAAGCCGAAATATGGCGCGCCCATGAGCCAGTAATGTTTTGTAACATTTCGCCCCAATGCCGTCGTGATCCACTGTCCGCGTGGCGTTCGTCCGCCTGGCGTTGCTCTTCCGCCATCTCATTGTCATAGACCTTCATCTCAACGCCTCTTCCCATCTGCGCTTCGAGGATTTCGCTTCTGCTCCACGCAGGCCAGAGCGCTAAGCCTTAGTACATGAGTCCGAAATCGCGCGCTAACCGCCATCCATCGACCGCCGCAAGATAATATCCATCACTTTGGCTCTGCATGTCAATATGATGCATTCCATGTTCATTCCAGCCTTTTCCGCTGGGAAACAGGATCGGAGATTCCTTAAGCTCTGTTTCGAAATACTCTTCGCGGTCAAGTCGCTCGATCTGGAATGCGCGCACGGTTTGGCCGTATTTCGTCGAGCAGTCCTGTGCAAAGCGTATGAGTTTTCCATTATGGCGAACCGGTCGGCCGGCACAGCGCGCCTTATCTGGTTGGGCATAAACGACAGGCGATCTCGGGTGCTGATGCCATAGACCGGTCAACGCATCAGCGTAATACAGCAGAAGATCTTCTGACTCATTGCGGCACACAAACATCCACCATGAGTCCTTGTACGAAAAGACGGTTGGATCCGAGAAACTCAATCCTTCAAGCAAGCGCTTCTCGAATTTCCACTGCGTGGGGAAATCTGTTGCGCGGTATAACCGTACAGAACGGTCCTTTGACGTCTCCGGTATCATCCATATCTCACCCTGACATTCGAGAATGAAAGGGTAAGATAGATGAAACGGCTCTCGAAGCACGATCTCTTGGTAACACCACTTCAAGCCGTCTAGTGACGTCGCAAGTCCGATTTCGCCGCGTCGCCGGGCACGGTTCTTTACCTCCATGAACATGTGCCACTTTTCTTGACGGCGAAAGAGAAATGGGTCCGCCACGGCGGATGCCCGAACGTCCGTGACTGCTTCCGGCGACAGCACGGGATTTACAACACCCTTTGGCGTTGAGAGTTCGCTAAGAGAAGAACCAGTGAGAATCCCGATGGCATAGCGTGGCGCTTGACCGACGAACGGCGTCCGCCATTTTCCGAGAAACGGAATGCCACGCCAGCGATAAACATAGCCTGCAAAAAAACTGACTATGGTGAAAAAAGCGAGCCAACACCAAGACTCCATACTAAACACGATGACTAATCCTCAATTTGCAGAAGTAATATAACAAAAAAGATAGGATTTTCCTTTTTCCGCGACGTGACGAATTTCCGCTCCGGACAATAAATCTACCGTCCTCACCATGTCGATAATATATCGCCGGCCGGGCGGCAATGTCAATAACCCGCGTTGTCAATGCGCAACCTTGAATCGAGAGGCTATTCAGAGTATATTTCGCGAGTGAAGAAACTCAAGCGTCCTTTTCTGATCGGAACGGTCATTTTTTCAGTCATTTTGATTTGCCTATTTCTCTTCTTCAAACCGAGCCGGCGGCCGAATATCATCCTTATTCTGGTCGATGCGCTCCGGGCTGACCACGTGGGGGCTTATGGCTATGAACGGAACACAACACCCGTTCTTGACCGGTTTGCCCGGGAAAACGTCCTGTTCACTCGCGCGGTCAGCGCTTCAAACTGGACTCCGGTTTCCATCGCTTCGATGTTCACCGGCCTTTACGCCACATCCCACGGTATGGTCCCTCCCGCCCGCGACCACGGCACGGCGCGCTTCCTATCGGTGCGCCTCGGCCAGAAATTCGACACCCTGGCCGAAATCCTGAAGCGCGGACGGTACCAGACAGCGGCCGTCATCACTAATTCCTGGCTGAAGAAAGAGTTTAACTATGTTCAGGGCTTCGACACCTACGAGAGCATGGTACATCGCACTGCCAATGCCGTGACGGAGTCCGCCGCCAGGATTTTAACGAAGCTGCAAAAAAAGAAGACCCCTTTTTTCCTCTACCTCCACTATTTGGATCCTCACAATCCGTATGAACCGCCTCCCCCATACAACCGTCTTTTCCAGGGGCCGCTTCGGAACGGTCGATACTCAACGGATATCGAGAAGAAGCTCAGCCTCTATGACGGAGAAATCCGGTTCGCCGACATGAAGATCGGCAAGTTCTTCGAGGAACTGCGCAAGCGCAATCTATACGAGGATGCCTTTATCATTGTCATTGCGGATCACGGTGAGCAATTCAGAGAGCGGGGCCACCAAGGACACGGCGATCGCTTGTACGCGGAAGAGATCCATATCCCTCTCATCATAAAAAGTGGAGAATCCCCCCATGAGGTCCGGGAGACCGTGAGCAACATCGATATCTATTCAACGATCCTTAAGGCGGTGCGCCTTGCGATACCGGAGAATACCCCTTCGATTCCTCTCCAGGATGAGCGTAGACTCCGGAAACGGACGGGGGTGATGTCAGAGAGCTTTCAAGCGTTTCATTACAAATCCATCATGACGGTTGACGGGAAAAAGCTGATCATGGATTTCGGGTCCCCATACAAACCGGAATATCTGAGCCTTCCGGTTGAGAAGATCATGACCGGGGCCAAGGTCGTCGGCGTTTTTGATCTCGAAAAGGACCCGCTTGAACAAACTCCGCTGAACGATGAACGGCTGGAGAGAGACCTCCGCGGACGGCTCGAGAAGGAACTCTCCTGGGCTATGAGCCTGAGGAAACGCGCTCAGAAAGGAAAGATCTCGGCGAAAACGCTCGAGGAGTTGAAGTCTCTCGGATATCTGAAGTGACGGATCGTCGGCCGTCCGCCCGGCGGTAAAAAAGGCGGTATTCCGCTCTGGAAGATCAATCAGAAGACCCAGGTGTCGCTGATGTCCTGACCTCATACACTTCATCAAATCGCCTGCCGCTCTTTGGACCGTTTATATTGAGGCGTGCTGCACCGGTATCTCACAACGATCATCCCGTGCGTTTCGCAATGTCGGGTAGATTTAGACCCGGAGTAGGTCGCCACAACCAGGCCGCCTTAAACGCCAGCTTCAGGTGATCGACGAATATAGGCGTTGGCGTATAGCTCATAATAGCGGACCATGACCTGCCCCTTGTCGGGGATATGGGATGTCGCCCGGGCGATAAGCTCCAGATAGTCCATCACCTCCCGCTCTGCGCCGTTCTCACCATGCCGGTAACCAACCTTGCCCTCCTGCTCCAGGAATGACAGCCGCTCCAGAGAAAGCACCGGCCGGATCATGTACGTCCCCACCCGTTCGGCCTCCGGCCACATCCTGGTCCCCACCAGGCTGTGGACATTGAAGCCGGCGTGCCGCCAGGAGAGAATGCGCTCGGCCCATTCCGGGCTCAGCAGTTCCTTGCGGACAAGCACCGCCAGCACCTCCCGGGCGAAGACCTCGGCTCACCGCGAGTCGTCGATCCGCGGGATCTCATGGAAGACGCCCGCCTCGTCCACTCCGCCCTCGGTCACCAGGAAATGCAGGTTTAACGCGCCCCAAGGCATCCCGCAAGGGCAGGTAGTGGCTGAGGAGGGCGACCCGTAATTTCCCCGACCAGAAGGTCATGATCGCCCCGGAGAAAAGACGTTCCAGGTATTCGGTGTAGCCTGGCCGGCCTAGGCCGGCCAGGCGCCAGGGCATTTTGGAGATCGGGGCGGTGACGACCGTCTGGAGAAGGCCGGCGTGGGCCGTTTCGGCGACCGCTCCCCGTTCTCCTACGTGGTGAGGTCCGGTCGAAGGCCGATGGTCTCCGCGGCCTCCTCAAAGATAGACCTGCCCCCGACACCTCAACAATCCGAATCGTCCCGAACGCTGCCACGTCGCGCTGCTCGTATTGTTTGCCTTGTTTCGATACATATTCCCGCAGGAACCTGTCAGCCTTCGGCTGGTCAATCGGGCGGAGCGCCAGCAGGAAGCGCCGCACGGTATCTCCCTTGAACGGCCCGTCGGTGAGCGGCTCGGCCCAGAGTTCCAGCGCCCAGGACCCGCCGACCTGCCGGGTTGCATGCCCGGCGCGCGCCAGGTAGTAGGCGATCGGCGTTGCCAAGTAACCGGTCGCGCCGAAGGCGTCGCCGGGGCAGAGATGGCCGGCCATGAACCCGCCGACGCGGTCGATGCCCGCCGGATTGTAAGTGCGGGCGCACAGCGTCATCCATACATGGGGGTTGATGAGGATGAGCAGCGCCAGCGCCGCCGCGACCGGCAGCCAGCGCGCGGCGCGCTGACCCGCCAGTTCCAGCAACACATCGAGGCCGGAAGCAACGCAGATGAAGTAGACGGGCAGCAGGTACAGCCATGAACGCGCGAACGGAACCGCGCGCTGCAGGAGGAGAACCATGATCCCCGCAAGCAGCAATCCCAGTAAGAGCAGCAATTGCCCGTGCATTTCGCGATGCCGTTTGTGGTGAAACACATGGATGGCGATACAAAGCATGAAAAACTCCGGCAGCAGCATCGGCATGCCCCGGTGCACCAGTTCGATGGTGCCACCGGTCATTGACCATAGCCGGGAGTTGAATGCCGCGGAGGAGAGCGGCGCCGCGCTTTTCGTTAATGCGCCCACGCCGGAAGCGATGAAGACCGGCAGATACAGGAAGACCGTCAGCAGCACAGCGCCCGCCATGGCGGTTGCCAGCGCCAACCATTGCGCCCGCCGCGTTTCCGGCGCGCCGTCGATGAGGACCAGTACCGCATACCAGAAGGCTAGGCCGAGGAACGCGTAGAGCATCGTCGGCACAGTGTAGAAACCGAGCGCCGACGCGATGGCGAACAGCCATAGCCCATCGCGGCGGCGAGCGACAGTCCGCTGATAGAGCAGCCCGCACAGCGCCAGCAGCACGAACAGGCACTGCCAGGTGTAGCCGCGCGCGTTCGTGGAGAAGTTAATGAGGATCTGCGAGCCGGCAACCAGCGCGGCGGCGATGAGCGCGCCGCGGCCGGCGGCCAGCATCCGGGCCGCCAGGTAGGTCGCCGGCGCCAGCAGCACCCCGGCGAGAAACGCCGGCAGGCGGATGGCCCAGGGGGCATTACCGAAGAGCGCGGTGCTCAGGTGGACCAGTGCGGTGTGCCACAGGTGGTTGTTGGGCTGCGAGTAATTCGACAGCGCATCGGCCAGCGAACGGGAGGCGTAGGTAAGGTAGGAGTAGGTTTCGTCGTAATTCATCGGACGGTCGATGACATACAGGCGGATCGCCGCCGCCAGCACAATCAACGCGGTCAGCGCCCACAGGTAAAGCCGGTCCTCCGCGGCAACGGCGCGCGCCAGCGCCATCCAGATGGACGGTTCGCCGGGCGGAGGTGCCGAGTGGACCGGGGTAACGGCCATCTTCGCAAGTTTCCGCGCCGCGCGGCGTGTCGGCAAGGGACCTTCTCCTCATGTGTATTATGGCACGTGATCCTTCCGACATGCAAGCATCGTTCCATTTGCTACAGGTATCCGGAAACTATCGGCGAATTCGATAGCGGAGAACCGCTCCCCTGGAGGGCATGGACGTGTATCCGATCCGCTCTTGTTGATTGCCCTGGAGCCGGGCTGCTGCTGTTCCTTTCCGGGCGCAGGCTGGCGGGCCAGGCGATCCGCTGCAAGGAATCGGCAGCAGGTCATTTTCGCCCTGCTCTGCGTCAGAGAAAAGGCGCCCAGAAAGGGAGAATCCCGGGAAAGACACTCGAGGAGTTGAAGCCTCTCGGATATCTAAAGTGACAGGTCGTTGGCCGTTCGCCCGGCTGTAGAAAAGGCGGAAAAAACGGTATTCTGCGCAGGAAAAGATAGAGCCGATAGAGAAGAAGGGCTATCGGGGAGGGGCGGGAAGCAGTATCTCGGCTGAAGAATGGACCTTCTCAAGATGATCCCGCTCATGATGGCGCCGCCTGGTTTCCAGGTTGGATTGTACGACACCGGCCAGAAAAGCAAATCCTCCCATCAGCGAAACGAGCTGGGCCCGATAAGTAAACCAATCGTGGATTTGCGAATGGTTGGCTAATAAGCTGTACCCCGCAGACTGTCCCGGCCGGCCAAAGGACTAACGTCTTATTTTACAATTAACGATCCCGCTCTCAAATTGAAACTTTATGATATAATAAAAAATCAAAATGGCTTGGCAGCTCTCCCAGCATCGCCGCAAAAGGAGACAGACGATGAATCAAGCTGAACTCAAGACCAATGGCGCGCTTGCCGGCCGGCCGAAAAAATCTAGCACAGGCAGCCTTTTTTCCGCGAAAACCGGCACACTTCTGGCCGATGCGCTCGTACTCCTCGGCTTGAGCAGCCTGGCGATTGCTCAGCCGCTCCTAGACGTGCTGGGGCGCGATGCGGAGTTCTTCATCGCCAGCAAGGCGAAGCCACTCGATCTAGTGCTTCTCGTCATTTTACTCTGCCTGATAATCCCGGGGCTTCTATTCGGCCTTGAGCTGCTGTTCGGAATACTGGGAAAGCGAGTGCGGGCCATCGTGCACCTGGCGTTCGTGGGGCTGCTCTCAGCTTTTATCGCCCTTCCGCTCATCAAGCGGCTTGGCCGCGTGCCGCTTCCTGTCGTGCTGCTGACGGCGACCGTCGTGGGCGTCGCAATTGGGCTGAGCTATCTTAAGCTCCGCCCTGTCAGGCTGTTTTTGGCTTTTCTTGCGGTCGCAGCGCTAGTTGTTCCGGGCAACTTTATCTTCAATACAAGAGCGGCAAAAATCCTGTTTCCCAAAAGGACGGCGGCCATGGGTCCTAAAATTACCGCCCGCACGCCGGTCGTTATGGTCATATTTGACTGCCTACCGCTGACTTCGCTCCTGACCGAGCGCAATCAGGTTGACATGGTGCGCTACCCCAACTTTGCTGCTCTCTCCAAAGAGGCCTACTGGTTCCGCAACGCGACTTCCGTCTCTACGGCGACCGTCCGGGCCATTCCGTCTATTTTATCCGGCAACTATCCAAAACCCGGACTCATGCCGACTTCGAGCGACTATCCACACAGCCTGTTCACGCTGCTCGGCGAGTCCTATGAGATGCACGTTTTTGAGTCGGACACCCATGTGTGTCCAGAACGACTCTGCGCTCCTCTCCAGGCGTCTCGCGGCTCCATCGAGAGGATGCGGAAGATACTCAATGACGTGGCGATCGTCTACGGGCACATCGTCCTGCCTGATATCTGGGCGGCCCGTCTCCCCTCTGTCGCCGAAAAGTGGAATGACTTTGCAGCGGACGGTGAAACGCCTGCCGGCGACCAGGCCGATGTTCAGGCAGGGGGCATAGGCAAAGAAGTCGCTACCAGGCTGATCCAACGGCAGTCGCTCTTCAATTACGAGGACCGCCGCACGATGTTCGCAGCGCTTGTTAGCTCGATCAAGCCATCTGATCGGCCGGTGCTTTACTACGCGCATGTTATGATTCCACACGGGCCATGCCACTACCTTCCCTCCGGCAAGGCCTACGCGTCGAATAAATTCGACACCGAGGGCTTGATAAACGATCTTTGGCAGAAAGACCTCGCGCCTATCCTTTATCAGCACCAACGGCATCTGCTCCAAGTCGGCTTCGCCGACAAGTTGCTCGGCGACTTTCTCGCCAAGCTGAAAGAAAGCGGTCTGTACGATCCAGCCCTAGTCGTTGTGATGTCCGACCATGGGGTAAGCTTCATTCCGGGCGACAATCGCCGCGCCGTCTCAGAAACAAATTACCAGGATATCCGACCGGTTCCGTTGTTCATCAAGTTGCCTGGCCAGCACGAAGGGATTGTCAGCGAGCGGAATGTGGAGACGATCGATGTCCTGCCGACGATTGTGGACCTGCTGGATATCTCTGTGCCATGGGCCATGGATGGCCGCTCAGCGTTCGATACCTCCCAATCCAAGAAGGATATAAAGATAAGAAAGATTGAAGGCGTCTATCGCAAGGCAGGTACCTCCCTGAACAGTGAGATGATGAAAGCGGTAAAACGCAGAACACAACTGTTTGGCAGCGAATGCGCTTGGGACCGGCTGTTTGTTGTCGGAAAGCACAAAGATCTGATGGGCCGGCCGCTCGAAGTGTATTTGATCGACAGCAGGCCGGTTGCCCGCCTTGAGCTGGACAACGTTGACGATTACGCCGCTATTGACTCCCATTCCGACTTCATACCGGCACGGATCCGAGGGAGAATCTTTCCTGGCAAAGGTCAGCGCGGGCCGTTCGACTTGGCGATCGCTGTCAATCACACGATCCGGGCGATCACCGAGACATTCTCCTGGCTGGGCAAACAATACTGTTTCGCAGCTATGGTTCCCGAGGAATCTTTCCGGCCTGGATCGAATTCCATACAGGTATTAATTGTAAAGGGATCCGAAAAGCAGCCTCGGCTTCAACTCACGCAACTTCAACGTTCCGAAAAAATCAAAGGTCAACGGAAGGCGAAAAACAAAAGTCAACGAAAAGGAGACAAGGGGGGAGGCGGAACATAGAATAAGGCTTTCATGTCTAAGCCCAGTCAAGATGTCCCCTGGGGTCAGGGGCGGGTATTGTTTCGTAATAGACTTGGAAGATATGGCGGGAGTGGTGATCTTCGCCGCGTTGGCGCGGCCGCCAGCTGCGCATGGGTTCCTTCAGGGGGGTGGGGGCATGGCGGGCGATGCAGATCTCATCCAGCCATAGCGTCCAGGCCCCGTCGAGGTGTTAGCGGACCAGGACGCGGCGGCGGGCGTAGGACCTGCGGTTCGGTCCCGGGGGGATATCGATGTCCAGGCCGCCGAGACGGACCGTGTTGTCGTTGGCCACGGTGGCTTCATAGGCGAAGCAGATCCGGAGGTAGCGATCGGCGGCCCTGATCTTGCGGAAGGCGGAGCCGGGCTGCTCGGGGCGTTGGGCGAAGCGCGAGTTGTAACGGGGCAGGAAGGTCTGTTCCAGCCAGACGTTGGCTGGCTCGATCTCGGTGATGCCGTCGAGGGCCATCTCGGCGATCATGCGGTCCTGGAAGGTGCCTCCTTGCCGTTCGATGCGTCCCTTGGCCTGGGCGGAGAAGGCCGGGATGGGCTCAACGGACAGCTCTTGGAGGACCCGGCCGACGTGGGTGGGGAACCGGACTCCGGCCAGCTCTTCTTCATGGCTCCAGTGGTCATCGTTGCGGGACAGGGCGCTGTGGCGGTCTTGATAGACGGCCGCGGGGATCCCGTGCCGCCGCAAGACCATGTCCAGCAGCCGGAGGTAGCCGATGGCATCTTCCTGGGGCCTGAACAGCGCCCCCAGGACGGTCCCTGTCGCATCGTCGGTGGCATGGAGAAGACTGTAGGGAGGCCGCTTTGAACCGAACCAGCGGTGGGGGCTGCCGTCCCACTGCATCAGGAGCCCCATCTGGGGACGGCGGGGACGGCGACTCCGATGCCGGGGAGCCCGGCGCCGCCGCTTGAGACCGATCTCGACCTCTTGCAGCCATCGGCGCACCGTCCCCCGGCCGATCCGGAGGCCTTCCCGTTCCTCCAGCATCACGACGAAGGGGGTGTCGTTGAACTGGGCATAATGTTCCCGGTGAAGCGTCAGGACCCGGTCGCGCGTCTCCGGGCCGAAGGCGTTGCGGGCTGGCTGCCCCCGCTGCCGATGAGCTAACCCTCTCGGCCCTTCCCGCCGATACCGGGCCAACAACCGCTTCTCCTGACGGTAGCAGATCCCCATCAGACCAGTCCCGGCCTTCAGGCTCAGGGCCCCCCTCACGACCTGCTCGAGAACCTGCATCCGCTGAACCTCACGCGTACTCAAGGTGATAGTCTCCTTCATCCCCTCCTCCTGGAAGGGGACATCTTAGCTTAGCTATCACAATGGAGCCCCCTCAACCTTGAATCGAGAAGCTATTCAGAGTATATTTCGCGGGTGAAGAAACTCAAGCGTCCTTTTCTGACCGGAACGGTCATTTTTCCAGTCATTTTGATCTGTCTTTTTTTCTTCTTCAAACCGAGCCAGCGGCCGAATATCATCCTTGTTCTGGTCGATGCGCTCCGGGCAGACCACATGGGTATTTATGGTTATGAACGGAACACAACACCCGTTCTTGACCTGTTTCCCCGGAAAACGTCCTGTTTACTCGCGCGGTCAGCGCTTCGAACTGGACTCCGGTTTCCATCGCCTCGATGTTCACCGGCCTCTACGCCACGTCCCACGGCATGGTCCCTCCCACCCGCGACGCCGACACGGCGTGCATCTCGAACAAGCTCCGTTGAAGGACGAACGGCTGGCGAACGAACTCCGCAAAGAGCTTGAAACAATTCTGCGTCTAGCTCTGCGTCAGAGGAAAGGCCCCCAGAAAGGGAGAATCCCGGGAAAGACATTCGAGGAGTTGAAGTCTCTTGGATATCTACAAAGACAGATTTTCGGCCGTCCGCCCGGCTGTAGAAAAGGCGGAAAAAACAGTATTCTGCGCAGGAAAAGATGGAGACGATAGAGAAAAAGAGCTATTGCGGAGGGGCGGGAAGCGGCATCTCGGCTGAAGAATCGACATTCTCGAGATGATCCCGCTCATGATGGCGCCGCCTGGTTTCCAGGTTGGATTGTACGACACCGGCCACAAAAGCAAATCCTCCCATCAGCGAAACGAGCTGGGCCCGATAAGTAAACCAATGATGGATTTGCGAATGGTTGGCTAAAAAGCTGTACCAGATATAGGGATAAAGCGCTATCCACAGGAAAACCAGGTGTTTCCTCATAGGCCCGCCGCGCCGGCGCAGCAGAACAAAGATTGCCAACCCGGACAATAGAACCAATAGCGCCACGGCCAGTTCCTTGGAGGGCAGGAGGCAATGAAGGTTTAATTGCAATGTGCGGTACCGATCGAGCGGGTAGACATCATTGCCCTGAGTCCGAAAAAAGATCGCGGCAACGGCCTCTTGAATGACATTGCGCTTTAGTACGATGGAGCCGATGATCCATTTGGAAACCCAGGTCAAACCATACCCCGCAAGCCATAGCCCCGAGATGCGCAGGGACATCCGGAACGAAGTGGCCAGGGAAGCTTCCTCCTGCTGGTTGTAGAAAATCAGCAGCACAAGTAGGGGAATCCCCAGGGTAATCAGAGGGGCTGTGAGCAGATCAATAAAGCTGGTCAGCGAGCCGATGGTCAGAAACAGGCAAGCCATCTTAACCCCAGCAAGGGGCTGCTTACCGGCCAATAGCAGCACGGCTAAAATGGCAATAAACATAAGGTTGAAGACGCCGGCGAACTGCAGGGACATGGGTAGAATGTATATCTTGACAAAAATCATGGATCCGGCCAGACCCATGGCATAAATCCAACCAATCTTTTTTGCTAACAGACATACAGCGGCTGTATACAGTAAAAAAAATACAAACGAAGAAACCACGCGAATCCCCTCATAATCGAAAAACAACAACAAAGGCCGCAGATAGAGCATATAGCCATGCCAATAGCGGGCATATGAGCCTGTTCCTGAGATATTTTGCTCGGTGGCTTGACGCATCTGCTCCCAATGGGTTCCCGAACCATATTTCATCGTGCCGTTCATGGCGGTTTTAAGAGGATTGTCACCCACGCTGGCAAGCGCTGTCTGAAGCATCTTGGAATCCATAAATCCATCGAGCTGTATGGAGTGCGAATTGATAAAGGGCTTGTAGTAATTGCCCTCAAGAGAGAATCTGGGAATGGACGCTTGAATATTTTTTCGGATCGGTCGGTTTGGAAGCATATAAACAACGGTCATCAAAAGCGTATAGATCGTTTGCAGGATCATCAGCACACCAACCAGTGCCAGAATCTTTTTCCCCGTTGCCTTGATCGTGGTTTTGATCCCCTGTCGATTCACCATAAAACTCTCCTTCCTGCACGCTTTTGCGGATACCTGTCTTGAACGTGGTTGCCTTGATTTCAAAATCCTACTAGGGCATCTTGGTCAGGAAATCCAGGAATCATCCTGCAAAAAAAAGATTGAATCTCCCCTCCTTATCATGCCGGAAATATATCGCAGTCTATGCGGCGATGTCAATGACCGTTTCCCTAAATCATCACACTATTCGTTACAAAGCCGATATAGCATCCTGAAATTCCTCAGGCAGCTCTTTGATCTGATCACCGCGTATATTCTCCTGCCGATACAACTCATGAGCATCATCGGCGCTGTATTTGCGGTAATCGGGGTGTTGATGGCAGCATGTCTGATTTCCTTCAGGCTCTTCTTCGGCACCCCGAGCAGTTTGGCGACCTTTATCTCGGCCTTACTTTTCTTCTCCGGCGTGATTATTCTCTTTATGGGCATCATCAGCAAATACCTGGCCAGGGTGCACATGGAAACCCGGAAAAGGCCGTTTTATATCTTGAGGGATAAATAGGGAGGAGACGCCCTGGCTGCAGAAGACGTGCGCTCAAACTGAACTCAGGTCACCTCAGCTTGTAGACGACCATGATTTTAGCCCGGCCGACGTGAATCGAGTAAAATTCGTTGCTGTAGGGATAATATTGGCTGTGTAACTTGAGTGACCTGAACTCACTTAAAAGGTACTTGGCCTCTTTGGGATCAGAAACATAGACGAGCCTTTTTTTCTGTCTTGGCGTTAGGATATCGGCATTCAGTCGACCAGGATCGTTGCCAACCAAGATTTTGATCTTGTTGTCTCCATCTCTCTCGAGAATGTATTCCAGGGCCTTCCGGTAGGAAAGCCCCCAGTAATCCAGTTCCCAATTCGCCCTTAGATCGCGGCCCGCAAGCATATTGAAATAAACATTCTGGTAAGGGTGATAGGTGGTCATAAAGTCCAGGGTATGGAGGACACTGAATAATATGGCTAAGGCAAAAACCGCCCGGCCGATCAGGTAGGTCGGCCTTTGGGTCTTGAAAAAGGCAAAGATCGCCACCACTCCTTGGACAGAGATCAGCAAAAAGGCGGGATAAATAAAGAACATATGGCGCCAGGCATCGTAGAGGACGGATCTAAGGATGATCACCATCAATAAAGGGCCAAAAAACCACAGAAGAACCGCGAGCTGAAATCTGCCTTGCTCGGCTGAGAGAAGATGGCGCCATCTTTTACCGGCACTGGGGACCGTGCTCAAGAGGCCGATGAGAAAATTGAATGTGTACAGCACGGGTGTCGTGATCAGAATCCAGACGGGAATGTAATGCCAGGGCAGCTGGGTCGCGGGGACGAGTTTGCCCATGTAGAGGTCCTGCCATGGCCAATTGAAATGACTCATCTTTTGGAAAGCCTGGATGAAATGCTCGAGAGGATTGCTCCAGAGAAAGGGCCAAAAAAGAATCACGAAAAAAACGGTCAGAAAAAGGAACACCAAGAAAGCGGAAATGTTCTTCCTGAGTTGCGTCTTTACGAGCCTGCCTCTGCCAAAGGCGGCCGTGATATACAGAACGAGGGTCAGGCACGGGACCATGATGCCCAAAACGCGCACATCAGTCAGAATGGCGCAGGACAGCGAATGCGCGACGGCCCAAGGGAGGGACATCTTCCTCAGAAAATTGAACAGCGTATACATGCTGATGATGAAGAAGGACAGGAAAACGAGGTCTTTAGAATTGTAAAAGGCATCGGCAAATATTCGTGGGCTCAAGACGAGAAAGAGGCTCCCCAACAGACCGATTTTCCAGCTTTCGAAATACAGTCGGCCAAGCCGATAAAAGAAATACACTCCTGCATAAAAGGCGAGGAAGGTCAGCAAATGCCTCATGAAGTAAATCTCACGGAGAGATCTCCAGTGGAAGGTATTTTCCAGGATGACCAAAGGCACTTCGAAGGCAACACCATGAGATCGTGCTGAGAAAGTCAGCAACGATTTGTCGCCCTTAAAAATATAGTTGAACGATACCCATCCGGTGTGGCGGTTCACGCCTTCATCCCAGGAAAGACCGTAGTCTCTATAGCTGTGCAAACCCACCAGAAGGAAAGCGAGGAAGAATACTCCGGCCACCACCCGGGAATTGTTATTGGCCAGTCTTATCGTCTGCCGGAAAAGCGCATAGCATCTTTTTCTTAGTCGTGCCCCACGGCCCTCCGAGTACTTGTTCATTCCCAAATCGAAACCGTCCATCATGAAAGAATAATAAATCCAGCTGCAGATCGAAGTTAACGAAATGGCCGCGAAGGAAGCCGTCCGGTCGGCGTTAAATAACGTCGATCTATCACCGCCAAGGACCCGCCCAGAGGCCACGATACGCCCGCTTTAATCAAGACGTTGAAAGGAAATTGCTTTTTTTCGCGGCCCGGCAGATAGCCACTCCAGCCCATGAATCTCTCCTCTTGCCTACACTGGCAATATACTCCCGGCCGCGCGGTGATGTCAATCGCCGCAATAACAGGACTTACCCCATTTTATTTTCAGGAAGCGAACATGAGCCTTTGGACGAAGCGCGGTTCGGAAGGCGGGGGCGAGAGTCCCAGACCCTTTGACGGATTGAAGAGGAACCGCTTGATTCCATCCG
>Ga0315289_10000964_pt1 | contig 44772 bp, 31 predicted proteins | sample YL17G11_40_MG_FD_203452 | JGI IMG/M metagenome (GOLD analysis project Ga0315289, IMG submission 203452) | Sediment microbial communities from Yellowstone Lake, YNP, Wyoming, USA - YL17G11_40 | ecosystem: Environmental > Aquatic > Freshwater > Lake > Sediment | place: USA: Wyoming | collected... | reverse complement strand
ACCGTGCTCCAGGGCCCCGACCTCCCAGGCCCCAACAGCGACGTACCCGGATTGTGATGTAAAACGGCCCATCCCAACCCCCATTCCTGGGGATCCGTTGGCCCAAACTCTCAAACTTGCGCTAGGCGGCTGGCCATCGCCCGGGCCGTTGAGGGAGCCGGGACTCGGTAGCTGACACCGCCTCGACGAGGCCGCCGGTCACGGGGGGAGCTGCGATGCTCGAGCAGATGAACCGACGGGACTTCCTGCGGGTCGGCGCCCTCGCCGGCGCCGCCGCGAGCGTGGCCGGCCGGAGTCTCGCGGCGGTCGAGGCGTCCCCTCTCCGGTTGGCCGTCATCGGCACCGGCAGCCGCGGGACGTACCTTCTACAGGTCGCCTTGGGCCTGGAGGGAGTCGAGGTGCCCGCGCTCTGCGACATCAACCTCGCCAACCTCAACCGCGCCATCGGGATCGTCCGCGAGACGCGCGGGAAGGAACCTGCCGGGTACTCCGAAGGCCCCAGGGACTACCAGCGCCTCCTCCAGCGCGACGACGTCGATGCCGTCCTCATCGCGACGCCGATGCAGCTTCACGGCGCGATGGCCATCGACTCCCTCCGGGAGGGGAAGCACGTGCTGAGCGAGGTCGCCGCCGCCATGACGCTGGACGAGTGCTGGGGCATCGTCCGCGCGCAGAGGAGCTCGGGCAAGGTCTACATGCTCGCCGAGAACTGCTGCTACTATGCCCAGAACCTCGTGATCCTGGACATGGTGGAGCAGGGCGTCTTCGGCGACAGGACCTACGCCGCGTGCGGCTACGTGCACGACTGTCGGGAGTTGGTGTTCGCCGCGGACGGCGGCCTGACGTGGCGCGGGGAGATGGCCCGCGATTACCTCGGCAACCTCTACCCGACCCACGCCATCGGGCCGATCGCGCAGTGGCTCGGCATCAACCGGGGCGACCGCTTCGAGTCACTCGTCGCCTTCAGCACCCGCCCGGGGTCCATCGCCCGCTACGCTGCCCGGCGGTTTGGCCCCGAGTCCACCGCGGCGCGGCTCCGGTTCCCCGGCGGCGACAGCACCACCACGCTCATCCGCACGGCAAAGGGTGTCGTGATCGACCTCCGCTACGACATCTCCTCCGCTCGCCCGCACCCCAACACCACGTACTACTCGCTGCAGGGCGCGACGGCCGCCTACGACGATGATGGCGTCGAGCAGCGCGTCTGGATCGAGGGCCGCAGCCCGGCCTACGACTGGGAGCCCCTGAGCAAGTACACCGCCGAGTACGAGCATCCGCTCTGGAAGACGTGGCGGGAAGAGGCCTCGCGCTCCGGCCACAGCGGGGGCGACTTCTTCGTCGTGCAGCAGTTCCTGCAGGCCGTGCGCAGCGGAGCGCCCCCGCCCATCGACGCCGTCGATGCAGCGACGTGGAGCTGCGTCATCCCGCTCTCGGCCGCCTCGATCCGAGCGGGGGGCGCGCCCCAGAAGGTGCCGGACTTCACCGAGGGAGCCTGGAGGGGCGCTTGACCCCGGCGACCGGCGGAAAGAGACACCGTGCGATGGACGATAGGCCCCGAGTTCTGCTGCTGGGTGACTCCATCCGGGTGAGCTACCAGCCGATGGTGGCGACGATGCTCGCCGATCGCGCTGAGGTGGTCGGCCCGGCCGACAACTGCCAGTTCGCGCTCTACACGCTGTCCTCGCTCGATCGTTGGCTCGCCGAACTCGGCAGGCCCGATATCGTCCACTGGAACAACGGCCTCCACGATGTGGGGCACAATCCGGGCCGGGCTCCGGTGCAGATCCCGCTGGGGATGTACGTCGCCGATCTCCGGTTCATCCTCGCGAACCTGCGGGCGATCACACCGCACGTCATCTGGGCCACGATGACCCCCGTGCACCCCGATCGACCGTTCACGAGCGACGCCTGGTCGTGGCGGAATGAGGCGATTGCGCAGTACAACACCGCGGCGGGCGAGCTGATGGCGACCCACGGCGTGCCGATCAACGACCTCCACGCGCTCGTCCTGCCACATGTCGACGAGTACCTCGCCGATGATCTGATCCACCTGAACGACGCCGGACAGCGCGCGTGCGCGAAGGCCGTCGCCGAGATCGTACGACCATACCTGGGATAGGCGCGCCGCCGCGGCCTGGGCCATGGCCGCTCCATCCATCCGTTACAGCAGGCCGGGAGGTGGTCACATGAGACGGGGCACCCCAGGGAGGTGGCTTCTCGCGTTCTGCCTTGCCCTGGCCGTTGCGTCCGGGTCCACTGCGCAGTACATCGACCCGACGGTCAAGGTGAGCAGCCTCTGCGCCTTGGCGTTCAGCAGCGATGGCCGTCTGCTTGCAGCCGGCGCCAGTGACGGGTGGGTGGGGGTGTGGGATGTCCCCGCCCACAGGCTGCTCTACGAGCGGATCCTCTTCCCCTCGGTTGTGGCAAGTCTCCAGTTCGCCGATAGCGATGCCTATCTCGTTGCGTATCTTGAGAACCACTCGCCGTCGGACAGGCCCTTGAGCCTGGTTGTTCTCGAAGCGCTGACGGGCGAGCAACTGTCCCGCCTGGGGCTTGGCTACACCCGTCCCCGCGCCACAGCCTTCCTCCCCGGTGAAGAGCCCCGCGTAGCCTTGGTTCGGGGGGCCGAACTCTGGTTGTTCAGCCTGCCCGACTTGGAATGTACGGCCACCGTCCGCCCCGTCAGTCTGAGCGGGGCGGAGCTCTCCGGGATTGCCTCCGTTGACCACGACCGCCTGGTGGCGACGACCAACGACGGCGTCGCGCACCTTCTATCAACCGAGACGTGGGCTGCGCTCGCCTCGCGGCCCGTCTTGTGCGATGGCCTCTGCGGTGCTCTGGACGTCCACCTCGCCGCTGTCCCTGGGCAGCGTGCCGCCGTTCTGGCCCCAGCGCTCGGCGCTCGTGTGCTGTACTGCCCTCTCGGCACCGAGCAACCCCCGCGGGAGTTCGCCGCCGCTGACCTACCGGGCCCGCGGGAGTACACCGACGGCCTCTGCGTCAGCCCCTCGGGGGACCTGGCCGCATCGTGGCACAGCGGGCCCGCGCCTCAGGTGTGGACCTTCCCGGACGGCGAGCCCCTGCGTGGGGAGTCCGACATCAGTCCCGCGGCCCTCTACGCATCGCGGGGCATCGTGCTCCAACTGGCCATCCCCCGCCGCCTGGCGAGGCTTTGGAGCCTCCCAGAAGGAAAGGTCGTCCGCGAACTGCCGGGCGTGACGTGCGCGGCCTTCCATCCCAGGCAGGACTTGATGGCCTACACGACCGATGTCGCCCGGGTCTGGATCGCGGAGCCGGGCATCGGGAAGACCGTCGCCGACCTGCCGACGTACTCCCGCCCTTGCCTGACGGTGGTCAACGACACGCCGTGGCCGCTGATGGTGTACGTGCGCGGACCGTTCTCCGAGGAGTTCCGACTTGCCGGCGGCGGTGTGCGCAGCTTCAAGGGCATCCCGCCGGGGGCGTACCTGGCCCACGCCGATGCCGAGGTGCGGCCCGACGACACGCCCACCGGGTCCCACTGCTCCGCGGCCGGCACGGTCACCGCCGGCCGCCTGACGGTCACCTACTGGCCGGAGTGGGAGTAGGCGAACGGGCGCCCCCCTCACCGCTCCGGCGGCTGGTAGCCCTCCTCGCGCGGTCTGCCCTGCCCGTCAACATACGGCAGCGGGCCGGCATGGGCTTCCCGGCCCTCTCCCGCCGGACCGGCGAGGTCGAGCTGCCCCGACCCGCGCACCGGCTCCCGCACCCCGTCGCGCGCCGGATCGCCGTACTCCACGAAGAAGGCATCCAGCCGTGCCTTCATCGGCTCGACGACGGCTCGGCAAGCCGGGTCGCGGATGAGGTTGTGCTCCTCGTTCGGGTCCTCCGCCAGTTGGCAGAGCTCGTGAGGGCCGTACGGGTACCGGTGAACGTACTTCCAGGACCGGTCGCGGATCATCCGCACGGGGCCGTATTCGTCGAACACCACCACGTCCTCCCGACCGGGCAAGCCCTGGCCCCGCAGGATCGGCGCGAAGCTGCGGCCCGGCAGCCTGTGCGGCTGGGGCACGGCGAGGTCGAGGTAGTCGGCGAGAGTGGGCAGGAAGTCGTACTGGCTGTAGAGGCCCTCCTCGACCGCGCCCTGCCTCGCTCGGCCGGGAGCGGAGAGGATCGCCGGCACCTTCACTGACGTGTCATACATGTTGAGGGGGAAGGTGGCGTTGCCCTTGCCGTAGAGGCCGTGGTGGCCCATGTTCATGCCGTTGTCGCTGAGGAAGAAGACGATCGCATTCCCGCGCCGGTCGTGCTCCTCCAGCCAGTCCACAATCCGGCCGACGTTCGCGTCCATCGCCGTCACGGCGGCGAAGTAGCCCTTCAGAATCTCCCGCCGCTCACTGCCCGTGCCCCTCGGCGCCGAGGCGATCTGCCACGGATGCGGCGGGACGTCCGGGCAGGAGGTGAAGGCGCACGCGTCGTATGAGTCCACGATGTCGGGCGGATGCTGGTTCACCCAGGGACTGTGGGGAGCGGTGTAGTGGACGCTCAGGTAGAACGGCCTGTCCTCCCCCCGGCGCTCTTCGAGGAACTCGAGCGCCCCATCGGTGATGGCATCGGTCACGTACCGGGGCTCTTCGTACGGCACGCCGTCGCGGATCATCGGCGCGCCGTGGTAGTTGCTGCCGCCGGTCTGGTGGGCGTACCAATAGGTGAACCCCTTCTGCGGCCGGAGGCTGTCACCCAGGTGCCACTTCCCGCTCAGCCCGCACACGTACCCCCGCTGGGCGAGGACGTCGGTGTAACCCGGCATGCCCCGCAGGTACTCGATGCCGCGGTCGTCGTCGTGGTCGATGTTGCCCTTCCGCAGCCAGTCGTGGATGCCGTGGCTGGACGGGATGCGGCCCGTCAGGAGCGACGCCCGCGCCGGCGAGCAGACCGGGGAGGCGCAGAAGAAGCTCTCGAAGCGCACGCCGGTCGTCGCCAGCCGGTCGAGGTTCGGCGTCCGGATCTCCGGGTTGCCCGCGCACCCCATCGCCCAGCAGCCCTGATCGTCGGTGAGGATCACCACGATGTCCGGCAGGCGGCTCTCATGGCTCATCCCGCTGCCTCCCCGAAGCATGATTCTGTCCCCATGATAGCGAACTTCCCACCTCACCGCAACGGCAGGAGGCGCACGCGATGACCCACCTCGCCTGGGCCGCGTTGGTGTGCACCGTGGTGACCGCTTCATCAACCAAGCCCAGGACCCTCTACGTCGCCCCCATCGGGAACGACCAGTGGTCCGGCCGCCTCCCCGCACCCAACCGGCGCCAGACCGACGGCCCCTTCGCCACCCTCGAGCGCGCCCGTGACGAGATCCGCAAGCTCAAGACCGCCGGCGCCCTCCCCAAGGGCGGCGTGACCGTCGAACTGCGGGCCGGCACGTACGAGCTCGCACGACCCTTCGAGCTGACCGCCGAGGACAGCGGCACCGAGGAGGCGCCGATCCTCTATCGCGCACGCCAGGGCGAGGAGGTGCGGCTCTCCGGCGGCCAGGTGGTCACCGGGTGGAAGCCCGTGACCGACCCGGCGATCCTGGCTCGTCTTGACGAGCCGGCACGCGGCAACGTCCTCCAGGCTGACCTCCGGGGCCAGAGCATCACCGATCTCGGCCAGATGAAGGCCGGCCCAAGGTGGGCCCAGTCGGAAGCGGGGCTCGAGCTCTTCTTCGGCGACCAGTCGATGACCCTTGCCCGCTGGCCCAACGAGGGCTTCGTGAAGATCGTCGAGGTGCTCGGCTCGACCCCACGCGATGCCTGGGGCATCAAGGGGTGCAGCGAAGGGGTGTTCACTTACGAAGGCGACCGCCCCGCGCGGTGGGTCGGTGACAAAGAGATCATGCTGCACGGCTTCTGGTTCTGGGACTGGGCCGACCAGAGGCAGCGGGTGGCGTCCATCGACACCGCCAAGCGCGTCATCACCCTCGCCCCGCCCTACCACGACTTCGGGTACCGGAACGGCCAATGGTACTACGCCTACAACCTGCTGTCCGAGCTGGACCGCCCCGGGGAGTGGTACCTCGATCGCGAGACCGGCCTCCTCTACCTCTGGCCTCCGGCGCCGATCGACAGCGGCCGGGCCACGGTCTCCCTCCTGCCGACGCTCGTCACGATGGAAGACGTCTCACAGGTGACGATCCGAGGCTTCACCCTCGAGTGTGCGCGGGGGACGGCGGTCAGTATCTCGGGCGGCACGCACACGCGCCTCGCCGGCTGCGTGATCCGCAACGTCGGCAGCTACGCCGCGGCCATCGGCGGCGGAACGGCGAATGGCGTGGTCGGCTGCGACATCTACCAGACGGGCGACGGCGGGGTCATCATCTCGGGCGGTGATCGAAAGACCCTGACCCCGGCCGGGCTCTACGTCGAGAACTGCCACCTCCACCACTACAGCCGCTGGAACCCGATCCTCAAGGCCGCCGTGCAGATGGATGGCGTCGGCCAGCGGATTGCCCACAACCTGATCGACAACGCCCCGCACATGGCCATCCTCTTCGGCGGCAACGACCATGTCATCGAGTACAACGAGATCCACAGCGTCGACCTGTCGGCCAACGATGCCGGCGCGATCTACGCCGGGTTCAACCCCACGTTCCGCGGCAACCAGATCCGCGGCAACTACTTCCATCACCTGCACGGCTACGAGGGGCGCGGCTGCAACGCCATCTACCTCGATGACATGTTCTGCTCCGCCACGATCTTCGGCAACGTCTTCTACGACGTCCCTCGCGCGGCGTTCATCGGTGGCGGACGAGACAATGTGGTGGAGAACAACGTCTTCGTGAACTGCCAATTCGCGGTGCACGTAGATGCCCGGGCACTGGGCTGGGCGAAGGGCGCCGTGGACACCCTCAAGCAGCGGCTGGTCGAGGTGCCTTACCAGGAGGAGCCGTGGCGCTCACGATTCCCACAGCTTCTCACGTACCTCGATGATGAGCCAGCCGTCCCGAAGGGGAACCTCGTCGTGCGGAACGTCGTGTGGCACTGCGGCCGCTTCGATGAGATCGAGGACCTCGCGCGACCCCACGTCGTCTTGCAGGACAACCTCGCCGATCAGGACCCGCGCTTTGCCGATGCCGCGAAGCTGGATTTCCGACTGCGCGACGACTCTCCCGCGTGGAAGCTCGGCTTCCAGCGCATCCCCGTGGAGAAGATCGGCCTCTACGCTGACGACCTCCGCGCCTCCTGGCCGGTATGGCACACGGTGACCGTGCCCAGGACGCCGGAGTCGGCGGGATGAGCAGGGGCTCGGGGCGGGAAATGGGACGGAGGGATTCTCTGGGCTACTCCCTCAACTCGTCGATGTGGTCGACGACTTTCTGCACTGCGTCCACGATCAGCTGCATGTCGTGTTCGTCGTTCGGGGGCGAGAGGTCCGGCTGGAAGATGCCGAACTCGCGCTCCGCCATCTCCTCGGATACCGGCAGGTCGCCCTTCCGGTAGACCGGCGGGTTCTCGACGTGCGGGCAGAGGAAGGGACAGCCCTTCCCATACAGGTTGCGCTCCTGGAAGATCGTCCGCAGATGGATCGGCCCGCCCGCCTGGATCGGCTGGCTCTCCGGCGCGAAGCGGTAGTTGGCATCCTTGATGTACCCCACCGCGAAGACGCCCTCGGCGTTGAGCGCCTGACAGAAGCGATCCCGCGAGACCCCGTACTCGTTCGGGTCCCACAGGCAGTTGTAGATGTGGTACACGTGCTTGTGGCCCGGGCGGACGTAGGGCGGCGTCACGCCGGGAATGGCCGACAGCTTCTCCGTCAGGTACTCGCAGTTGCGGATGCGGGCGTTGGTGCGGGCATCGGCGTCGAGCAGTTGCTGCAGCGCATCCGTGCCTACCGCCCGCATGTTGTCCCCCGTCCCGCCCATGGAGGCGTACTTCAGCACCTCCGGGTCCGTCGCGAGCCCCTGGATGACGGTGGGATGCTGGCCCGCCAGCAGCGCCCGCTCGTACAGGCGCCGATCGTTGGTGAGGTAGGCGCCCCCTCCGCTGCCGGAGTAGATCGGTTTCCCCGACCAACTGAACGCGGTGAAGTGAGCGATGTTGCCCACCTTCTGGCCGTTGATCTCCGCGGTCGAGGCCTGGCACGCATCCTCGATCACCACCAGCCCATGTTCCTCGACGATCGCCATCAGCTCGGGAATGGGCGCCGGGTGGCCGTAGAAGTCCACGGCCAGGATGGCCCTGGTGTGCTTGGTGATCTTCCGGCGCACGTCGTCCACGTCGATGGTGAACGTGCGCGGGTCGATGTCGGCGAAGATCGGCACCGCGTTCACCCGCAGGATCGCGCCCGCCGTCGCGACCCAGGTGTAGGCGACCGTGATCACCTCGTCACCCGGTCCGCACCCGGCCGCGAACAGGCCCGAGATGATCGCCGCCGTCCCCGATGACACGCACTTGCAGTACCTCGCCCCGGTGTACTCACACAAGGCCTGCTCCAGGCTCCTGTGAGCCCAGGACGACCGCAGGTCATGGTCCTCCCCAATCGTCTTCGGCCCTCCCAACAGCGCCAGCTTGCTCATTCGCGGACTCCTCCCGATGAGACGGACTGCCGTTCCCGGCACACGCCCGCACGTTACCACGCCTACCCGCGGTTGTCGAGGGGGAAGACCGACCTCGCTTCGTCCGCCGTCATCGGCGGTACGGCCGGCTCGAATCTCGCGGAGAGCGCGCAATCGACGAGGCAGTCCCGCGGCGAACGGGGTAGACACACCTCCCGACCTTCGCGCCGCAGGAACCCACCTACTGAGTCGGGTCGCACCCGTGAGTGGGCCTCGAGTCGCGCCGAAGCGCCATCGGGCTTCGCCTTGGGTTCTCCCCTCCCCTGCGTCAGACGGCGCGGCGAGGTGCTCCGCGCCACCGGCGCGCAGAGGAATCCGACGCCGGCGTGCGAAAGTGCCCCTCGCCGGCCCAGTCTGGTCGCCGCAGGTGCAGAGAGGAGACGCCGGGCACGATGAGGCGACTTGTGCGCCCTTCCGCCATCCTGTGTGTGGCAGTCGGCCTGACGCTGCTCTGCCTGCACCAGTGCGCTGCGGCAGACCGCAGGGAGGGTCGCTCCATGCGCACGGTCACCGGCCGGGTCATCAACCCGCCAGCCGCTGCGCCCGACGGCTCATCCCGCTTCTCCGTCGCCCTCGGCAGTGGCCCCCTGCCGCGCACGAACCTGGTGACGCGGTATGTGCCGCTGCTCGCGGATGGCTTCGATGGCACCTCGGGTGTAACGTGGCGTGATGATGTCGGCGCCACGAGCGTGCGAGATGGCCGCCTGTCCGCGACGAGCGAACGCAACCTGGCCGTGCTCCCCGGCCTCTCGCTTGGCGACGGCAAGGTCGCCGCCGACTTCCGCGCGGACCGGCAGGGCGGCGTGTTGGTGCGGTACCGTGATTCCGGCGACTTCATCCTGGCCTTCTACTGCGCAAAGCAGAAAGCGTTCGGGTTCCACGAGGTCGCCAACGGCACCTGGAGCGGATGGATCGGCGCGATCTCCACTGCGCCGATCGCGGGTGCGAGGGTGCACATGGAAGTGGACCTCGATGGCCCCCACATCACGGCGGCCCTCTCCGATGACGCCGGAGCGAAGCTGGCAACAGGCTTCACCTGTGGCTCGGCTTCCCTCGAGGGCAGCGTCGGCCTCTATCACGACGACTACACTCAGCTTGGCCCGCAGCAGTTCAGCCGTTTCGAGGTCTGCCGCAGCGAGAAGGCGCCCGCGCCAGGCACAGTAGAAGTCATAGTCCCGTCCACTCTCGTAGACGCGACACCCTGCCTCCTGCGCGGCGACCGCGTAGCCGTAACCGGCGTTACGGAGGGGAGCGAACCGACACCCTCCGTCCTCTCGATCGTCCGGAAGGGAGACATCATCATGGAGACGCCACCCCAGCACGCGAAGGCACTCTTCCCCACCCATCTGCCCTCCCGCGAGTGGCAGACCTTCCGGGCCGCGGGCTTCGCCAAGCCTGCCTGCGGCGTGATCTACCGGCGGGCCGACACCGTGACCAACGGCCTAGCGCTCGGTGGCGTGGACACTGGCTGCCTCGACCTGGAGACAACGGGCCTGCTGGGCTACTGCACGGTCTTCAACACGCATGTCCCGCGGCGCGGGCCGATCAACCTGCCGGTGCTGGGGCTGAGCACCGGCGGTAGGACGTGGGTGCTGTGCGATCCGCAGGTCAAGCAGGGCGAAGGCGGCTCCCAGACGCCCATCGAGCCGGGCGTGTCCGCGCTGAAGCTTGAGGGCGTGGGAACAGCAGACGAGATCCACTACTGGGGGCACTACCCGGTGGCGGACCTCGAGTTCGTGACCGATGCCCCGATCAGCGTCGGCCTGCGGGCGTGGAGCCCCTTCTTGCCGGGGGACGTCGTCGGGTCGATGATCCCCGGCATTGTCTTCGAGGCGCGCCTGCGCAACGTGAGCGACGCGCGCCAGACGGGGACGATCGCGTTCTCCTTCCCCGGCCCAAGCCCCAGGGAGGCCGGCACAGAGGAGTTCGACCGCCGCGAGGTCGCCGGGCCCTTCCGTGGCGTCGCGGTCACCGGGCGGCTCGCCTCCTACGCCGTCGGGGTGATCGGCCGGGAGAAGACGCGCGCGGGCGGGGAGCTTGGCGGAAGCGGCGAGGCCTGGGCGCGGATCGCCGAGGTACTGCCCACTCCCGACCGCCGGCAGCCGGGGTCCTCGGTAGCTGTCGACTTCGCTCTCGAAGCGGGCAAGGCCAAGGTGATCCGTTTCGCGCTGACCTGGTGCGCTCCAACGTGGAAGGGCGGCGGCTACAACTGGGCGGAGAGCGGCAACACCTTCACCCACATGTATGCCAAGCACTACTCCGACCCCGTCGAGACCGGCCGGCTGCTCGCCCGGCAGCATGGGTCGCTCCTCCGACGCGTGCTCGCGTGGCAGCAGGTTATCTACGCCGAGCGCAAGCTCCCGGTCTGGCTGCGCGATTCGCTCGTGAACGTGCTCTACATGATCGCCGAGGACGGCTACTGGGCACAGGCCGGCCCGCCGCTTCCCGACTGGGTGAAGCCCGAGGACGGCCTATTCGGGATGAACGAGTGCCCGCGCGGCTGCCCGCAGATCGAGTGCATCCCGTGCAGCTTCTACGGCAGCCTGCCGCTCGCGTACTTCTTCCCCGAGCTGCAGCTTTCCACCATCCGCGGCTACCAGGGCTACCAGCTCCCGGACGGCGCGCCGCCGTGGATCTTCGGTGGGTGCACCGGCCAGACGCCGCCGATCGACTTCGCCTGCCCCACCCGCGGCTACCAGTTCGCCTCGAATGGCATCAGCCTCGCCGCGATCGTGGACCGCTTCCTCCTGTCTCGCGACACGCCTGACCGCGCGTACCTGCGTGAGCTCTACCCGATGGTCAAGCGGAGCGTCATCCACACCGTCGGCCTCCGCACGACGCCCTCCTACTCCCTCGGCGAGAGGATCATCTCGATGCCGGATGGGAACGAGGGGACCGAGTGGCTCGAGGCTCCCGAGCCCGGCTGGGCGGGCATGACCGCCCACATCGCCGGCCTGCACCTCGCGGAGCTGCGCATCGCCGAACGCATGGCTCGCGAGGTGGGCGACAGCCCCTTCGAGCGCCAGTGTGCGGCGTGGCTCGCCGCGGCGACCGAGGCCCGGGAGCAGCGGCTCTGGGACCCCCGCGGCTACTACCTGAACTACTTCGAGCCGGAGACCGGGAAGCGCTCGGACCTCGTGTTCGGCTACCAGCTCGACGGCGAGTGGATCACCGCCCACCACGGCCTCCCGAGCACGCTTCCCGCCGGGCGGGCGAAGACAGTGCTCGAGACCATCCGCCGCTGCAACGCGGCCGTGACGAAGTACGGCGCGGCCAACTACGCGAATCCGGACGGCACCGTCGCGAACCCGGGCGGCTACGGCGCTTACAGCTACTTCCCGCCGGAACTCCTGATGCTCGCGATGGCCTTCATGTACGAGGGACAGAGGGACTTCGGCCTGGAGCTGGCCCACAAGGCCTGGCACAACCTCGTCTGCCAGCAAGGCTACACGTGGGACATGCCCAACATCATGCGGGGGGACGTGGACACCGGGGAGCGCACCTTCGGCAACGACTACTACCAGGACATGATGCTCTGGTCTCTTCCGGCCGCGCTAGCGGGGGAGGAGGTGAGCGCGCCCTGCCAGCCTGGCGGGCTGGTGGACCGGGTTCTGAAGACGGCCGCCGGGCGCGCCGACTGAGACACCCTCGCTCAGGATGGTTCGGCCTCGTCGGGGGCATCGGCGAAGGCGAGGCAGACCTGCTGGTCGTCCTCACCGGCGCCGGGGACGTAACGCACGGAACCGTGGACCCGCTCCCCCCCATGCTCGATGGTCAGTGTTCCCAGGGCGGGCTCCCGGAACCACCAATTCACCTTCCCCATGATGCAGAGGCGCCGGCAGATCGGGCCGAGCATCTCGATGGGCAGCTCGACCATCGGCTCCCAGCGGCCGTTGATGTTGTAGGTGATGCAGGTGAGGTCCTTGTCCTCCGCCGGCCGGATGTCGACCTCGGTGGCTCCCACCTTCAGCGCCTGCCGCAGGATCGAATCGACCATGCGGACGATGGGCGCCTGCTCGGGGAGCGGGCCGGCCTCGTCGGTCCGCGTTTCCCCGGCGGGCGCGTTGAGGGTCATGCCCAGGTCGGCGGCCTCGGCGAGGCAGTCCGCGAGGTCGCTCAGTGTCTCCGCCGCTCCCTGAGGCCCCTGCGCCGACCGGAGGGCGAACACAACCACGGGCGGGAAGACCTCGTCGCGACCGGCGAACAGGGCCTGCACGGCCACCTCGCGTTCGGCCTGCTGGAGCATCTCGGTGGTCATCCGCCGGACCGGGGGGCTGAAGTCCTGGTGCTCGAGGATGGCGAGCGAGGTCACGAGATCGGTGCCGTTCCGGAGGAGCAGCGCCAGCTCGCGGCACCAGAGCGCGAGCTCGCGTCGCCGTCGCCGGTCATGCCCACTGCCCAGCCGCATGGTGCCTCACCCCCTTCTCCCGCGTCTCCGCGGCGCAACGCCTAGCCCCACTGCTCCTTCGTAGCCTCGGTCAGCACGTTCCCCGCCACATTGAACATGGCCTCGATGGCCTTGTCGGACAGTCGCGCGCCGATTACCTGGTGAATGATGTCGGCCAGCTCCTTGGGGTGGGCGACCGACTGCTTCTCGTCGACCACGGTAGGGAGCAGGGCGTCCCAGATCTGGTGGAACTGGAGCAGCGCCTCCGGTGCCTTGAGCTTCAGGTCGGAGAGCTCCGAGTGCATGTCCTGCTCCTGCTTGACGCTCTCGATGCTGGATCGCATGCGCCCCAGCCCCTCCTTCATGCCCTTGAGCAGGCCGAGGATCTCCGACACCGCGACCACGCCGCTCTCGCAGTCGGCACTGCGCTGGCGCCACTCCGTGAGGACCTTCAGGTCCTGGTCGAGCGCCGCGACCCCGCTCGGCTCGAACGACTCCTGCTTGCGGAAGAGGTCCTCGATCACCTGTCGACGACACACGCCCTCGAAGTCATCGGTTAGGCTGTCCATCTCCTGGGTGAGCTTCGCGATGTCCATCGTGCGCAGCCGCCACGCCTGCTGCAGGCGGTCCTGCAGCTCCTTGGCCTTCCCCTCCTGGCCGGCCCACGTGCTCCGCACCTCGCTCAGACGCTCGCGGATGCCATACAGCGCGGTCGCCCGCAGCTGGTGCTCCCTCCGGAGTCGCCTGATCCGCCCGAAGCTCGTGAGCCAGCCCAGCCCTGCGCCGGCCTGCCCGAGCTCCGACTCCACCTGCGCGATGGAGGCCTCGGTCTGCGCGCGCTGCTGCTTCAGCTCCTCCTCGCGCGCGTTGAGGGCCGGGTTCGCCTGGGCCAGCGCGTCGAGTTCCCGCTGCTCCTGCTTCTCGATCTCAGTCCGCTGCGTGTACAGGTCGCTGATCGTCTTCTCCAGCTCCACCCGGCGCGACCCCTTGGTGTCCCGCATCGCCGGGAGGCCGGCCTCGAGGGCCTGCTTGAGCCAGGGCGCAAGGGCATCCCGCTGCTCGTCGGCAGTGAGCACGGCCGCCGAGAGCGCGTTCTCGATGCCGTCCTGCGCCTCCACCAGGGCGGTCGTGACTCCCTGGTTGATCTCATCGATCTCCTGCACCAGGCGGTCGATCTTCGCTTCCTGTGACTGGAAGTACTCGATCATGGTCGCCAGGTCGTGGAACGACTCGACTCCCGTGGCCTCGCTGCGCTTCGACACGGATCATCCGACCTTTCTCTGCAAATGCCCGACGCCCCGAACGCGACCATGCCAGTGCCGCTTGAGCCGCCAGCCCCACTCGGCGAGGGCACCGGGTCGGCGCGAGCCGTCTCGGCCCGCGATCAGCTCCTGGAAGCTGCCCACATCGTCCCAGTAGAGCGGGCAGGCTCCACAGCAGATGCGCCTGAGATCGCACGAGCGGCACACCGGCGGCAGGAACTCCTTCCGCCGCCAGTAGAGGGCGGCGCGGGAGTTCCACACCTCATCGAAGGTCTGCGTCAGGAGGTTCCCGATGCCCTCCTCGAAGCTCGAGCACGGGAGCACCTCACCCGACGGGCCGATGCTCAGCAGGCCGTCGGCGGCGGCGCAGGAGTTGCTGCCAATCCCCGCCAGCACGGGGTTGAACAGGCAGTACGGAACGGGTGAGTACCACACCAGGCGCAGGCCGCGCTCCTTCGCCCGCTCGATGATCGGGGGCAGGATGTCGCCGATCTCCGAGTACTCGATCGTCCGCGATCCCTTGTCCCCCGGCGCGACCGCGGCGCCGGTGCGGATGACCATGTTCATGCTCAGGTACTCGCTTCCGAGCACGTCGCAGGCGAAGTCCACCAGGTCGATGACGCAGTGCTTGTTCTCCGGGCAGATGGTTGTGTTCGTGTGGGTGTGGATCCCGGCGGCACGCAGATTCCGCACGCCCCGGAGGGAGCGGTCGAAGGACCCGGGCACCTTGGTGATGGCGTCGTGGGTCGCGGCGTCGGCGGCTTCGAGGCTGACCTGGGCGGAGTCGAGCCCGGCCTCCTTCAACGCCTCGGTGTACGCCGGCCGCGCGCAGCGGATGCCGTTCGTGATCAGGTTGACCCTCATCCCCTGGGCCTTCGCGTGGGCGATCAGCCCGGGGAGGTCCCGCCGCAGCGTCGGCTCGCCTCCGGTGAAGGAGATCGTGGGCGCATGGGCCTCCTGCCAGATGCGGTCGATGACGCGCTTGGCCTCGTCGGTGGACATCTCCTTGGCGCGCTCTCCCCGCGGCCCGGCGGAGGCATAGCAGAAGGTGCACCGGTGCGTGCAGCGGTAGGTGAGAGCGATCTCCGAGAGAACCGGGTACCGGACTTCGTGCGCGCCGTAGGGCGTCATCCGGATGCTCGGGGCGTCCATCGGCTCGTTGCTCATCAGCTTGTGCAGCGAGAGCAGCAGGTTGTCGAGGTCCTTGGCCACCTCCAGCGGCTCGACACCGTACTTCGCGGCCATGTGGCTCACCACAGCCCGCGCATCCGGCTGCGGCTGGGCGTACAGCATCAAGAGCATCTCACAAGCCGTGGCGTTGAGGTGCTGGGTGCGATTCGGCCGCAGAATGAGCAGCCGGTCCTCCGGCCGGATGTAGACGTATCCGCGGGTGCTCTCCACGAGCTGCGCCGCGAAGTGCTGCAGCTTGTCCATTCCCGAGCCTTTGTGGGAGTGGTCTCAACCGCGACCCGCCGTTCGCGTAGGTCGGTCGCTCCGCGACCGACAACCACACACAGCAACGACACGATCGTCGGTCGCGGAGCGACCGACCTACGCGAACGGCGTTGCTCACGGGCAGATTCGGGAGGAAGGGCGGCGGGTCCTCCCCGGCGGCCCGGCTATTGCCCCAGGAAGAGAATGTCGTCGACCGCGAACTGGGAATGAGCCGTATCGTCGAGGAGGGCGTTGAAGCAGTCGGCCACGATGACGACGACTCGCAACTGGCCGGGATCGAGGATGCCGTTCTCATCCTGGCGAGTGGGGTCGAGCTCAAAGTCGGAGAGGCGGAGGTCCTTGGCGAGCCACTCGCCGCCCGTCGGCAGCTCCGCTCGCGTCTCGTAGCGGGACCCATCCTGCTCCTCGACCAGCACGTGGAAGCGCAGCGGGCCGAGGGACTTCATCCGCAGCCGCAGGGACTTGGCGGTCGCCAGGTTGAGGTGCCCGACGGGCACCACAATGCCGGGCCAGGCCCGGGCGCCCGCCGGAGCGAAGGCGAAGCGAATGCCCACTGCCGAGGGCGCGGCGCCCGCGTGACCCGGCACCCGCGAGAGCTCCGCCCCACCGACCGGCAGCAGGTACAGGGCCATCTCGTCGAAGCCGTCGATGAGAACCTTCCCTGCCTCGGCCTGGGAGCGGGAGGGCAAGGCCTCGTTGCTGAAGACGAGGTTGTCGACCACGAGTGTCTGAGGGCCCGTCTGCGTCCCGAACAGGTCCGCCAGCTCGCCCGGCATGTTGGCCAGGCTCTGGATGGTGAAGCCGGTGAGCTGGTCGGCATCCAGCAGATCGTTCTCGTCCGCTGACCCATCCTCGAGCTGAGCGTCGGTCAGCGGCACTGCCCCGTCACACCACACCTCCGGCAAGCACGTCACGAACAGCTGGTAGACCGAGCCGTCCTGCTCTGCGAGCCGAAGGACCAGCGGAAGCTGTGACGAGGCCTTCAGGCTGAGTGACACGGAGGCGGCGCCGGCGACGTCCAGGTCCGTCCTGGCGAGGGAGAGTGGCGCGCCGGGAGCCGCGGTGTACGAGCAGAGGAGCGCGCCCTTGCCATGGCGGATGGCCTGGGGATCGCGGGTGATGCTGAGCGCGGCGGCCGGCGCCGAAGCGGTCCACCCGGTGATGGCCGCATCGTCCTCGAAGTCGAAGAGGGCCGGTGCGGCTGGCTGCGCGGGCGGTGCGGCAAGCAGGCATCCGAGGAAGAGGAGCATGGCCGGGCCCTTCCCTGTGCGGCGGTTTCGTCTCCTCAAGAAACCCTCGGCGAGCACCGGTGTTCCTCCTTAAGACGGTTCGCACCAGACGGGCTTCCGCACCACGCCTTCCGGGGGCATCTGATGCGTCGCATTGCGATCCACGCGGCGATGGTTGCCGCGCTGGCTGCGTCGGTATCATCCGTCTGGGCTGAGGGCTGGCGGATCGGGGTGGCTGGGCCCTGGGCCACGGGCGAGGTTGGTTTCCTGGGGCGGAACGGCATGCCTCGCGAGCGGCTGCTCGACAACCAGCTCGCCGACCCCGCTGTCCTGCGGCAGTACCGGATCATCATCGTCTCCGGCCCGGTCGCGCGCTGGGCGGAGATCGCCCCCCTCGTCGAGGCGTACGTGCGGGAGGGCGGCTGCGCCATCCTCGAGTACACCGCCTTCCCGACTACCGGCGTCCTTCCCGGAGAGCGGATCGATGGGCAGGCCGGCCCGAACGTCGTCATCGAGCCGGGGCACCCGTCCGTCCAGGGAATCCCGGCCGGGCGAACCTACGCCCGCATGGGCGAGCCCTCGGCAGCGATCGTGCCGCCCGCCGGGTCGGGCGTGACCGTGCTCGCGCGCTACACGGAGGTCGGTGTGGGGGACAAGATCGCCGGGCGCTTCGTCCGCGACGGGCAGAGCGTGCCGGCCATCATCCATGCGCCCCTCGGCAGGGGCCATCTCGTCTACTCGGGCCCCTGGCTCGGCGATGGCCTGGCCTACGGTCTCGACTACCGCGACCTCATGCTCGGCCTGCTCGGGTTCCTCACCCAGGGCAACGTCGTGCCACGGCTGGCGCTGGCGGGCACCGGGAATGTGCTCATCGGCCGGTCGCTGTCGCCGGCCAACACCACCCCAGCCCAGGTGCCTTCCCCACCCTCCGTCCCCGAGGGCTTCGCCCTGGTGGAGAACCTCGGGGCGACGTTCAGCGAGTACGACGTCGCCGCGCGAACCGACGGAGATGCCGACCTGCTGCTCGACTACCTGAGCCCCACGCAGTACCACGCCGTGCACCTGCGCAAGGACAGCGTGCGGGTCGGGGCAGCCACCGGCGCCGCAGAGGTGGAGCTGACGGCGGCGACACGTGGGTCCCGGCCCACCGGGGCGGCGGTTGTGGTGGCCCGGCGGAACGGGCTGGTTCGCGTGCTGGTCGACGGGAAGCTCGTCGTCGAAGCGGCGGATCGTGGTCAGTGGGGAGGCCTCGTGGCTGCCAAGGGCCTTGCCGATCCCGCCTTCCAGCCGATCGCTCCGGTCGAGTTCACCGACGACTTCATGCGCGAGCAGGGCGATCAAGGTGACTGGCAAGCGGTCAGCGGGAGCTGGCAGATCGCCAGTTCCGAGGGCAGCCCGGCCCAGGGCGCTAACCCGTTCTCCTACGGCGCCGAGACGACCGCAACCGCCCTGGCGACGACGGGGGACTGGTTCTGGGACGACTACCGCGTGGAGGCCTCGGCCCGCTGGACGCAGAACGCCACCGGCCTGGCCTTCCACTACCGCGACACGGCGAACTACGACCTCCTCGAAGCCGACCAGGCCGCCCAGACGCTCCGGCTGGTGCGGCTGCGGGGCGGGCAGGCGCAGGTGCTCAAGGAAGTGCCCGCCGCGCTCCGGCCGTGGCAGTGGTACCGGCTGGGCGTGGAGGCCTCGGGCGGTCTCACAGTCTGTAGCTTGGACGGCAACCCGCGGCTGGAGGCGCGCGATCGCGAGGCGGGCTCCGGCGCCATCGGGCTTTGCATCCGCAACGCCAGAGCGGCCTTCGATGATGTGACGGTGAGCGACTGGAACGCCTTCACGGGCCAGTCGGGCGCCAGTCCCGCCACCTGGCGGTCTCTCGGGGGGAAGTGGGAATGGCCGGGGGATGGGCGCATTGCCGCCCGCGGCGGTGATCACCCCGATGCGCTCCTCGCGCCCGGGCTCTGGGGCGACGGGGAGGCGAGCGTTGACTTGCGCCTGGGCAAGGCCCAGCAAGCCGGGCTCCGACTGCGGGGCAGCGGGGGCAAGGCGTGCGACGTGGTGCTGCAGCGGACAGGCTCGGGCGCCCAGGTTCAGCTATCCCTGCCACAGCGTCAGGGGTCACCGATCACGCGGGACGTGCCGGTAAAGGGTCTCAAGCCCGACGCCTGGCACACGCTGTCGGTCGCAGCGATTCGCGACCATGTGTCGTGCACCCTAGACGGCGCAGTGGTCGCGGACGCCGCCTCGATCGACCTGCCGCGAGGGGGCGCCATCAGCCTGGTGTCTGAGGGCCTGCCGGGAGCGGAGTTCAGGTCCGTGGACATCCGGACAGCGTCGGGGGACCTGCGCGCGGTCGATCCCGCCACGCCGGCCTACGCGGGCGTGGTCGATGTCGCCACCTGGGCGACACCGGCGGGCGGGTGGCTTCCCGACCCGACCGACCTGCCGCTGTTCTGGCACGAGGGCGCGCTGAGCGGCGACCTTCGGCTGTGGGTCGGCGTGCACAAGACAGCCGGTGACAAGGTAGCCGCGAAGATGGTGTTGGCTCCGCTGGACGGCGCAGCAACTGGGAGGTATGCGGCCCGGTTCGAGCACCAGTGGGGAACGCCGGAGACGACGCTGGTCCTTGAGCGAGCCGGCAAGGAGGTCGCGCGCGGCACGCGCTCGGGCCACATCCCGGCCGACGGCTTCGTTGCGGAGCTCGAACGGTCCGGCCAGGCGCTGGTCCTTCGAGTGGATGGGGAAGCCGGTCTGGCCTTCAACGACCCGGCGCCGCTCGCCTGCCCACGTGTCGGGGTCCGGGTCGACGGGGCAACTCTGTGCTACGATGACATCCTCTTGCAGTCAGCGAACGTCCGTACCGACACCTTCACCCAGGCGCCGAGCGACTGGCTCGCCCAGGCGGGTACCTGGGAGGTGACGAGCCGCTGGACCTGCTCCCCGGGCCCCACGTGGCTATCGGGCCTCGCGCCGCAGTACGCCATCGCCCAGTCGAAGTGGGAGGTCGAGGGGGACACCTACCTCGACACCTACCTCGGGGCGAAGATGATGGACACCCCCTCGGGGCGGAAGGAGATTCTGCAGGACATCCGCCTCGGGATCTGCGGCCGGCCCGGCTTCCTCAACTCCGGCTACTTCTTCCTCATCGGCGCCAAGGGCGGCGCCTGGACGGCGCTCCAGCGGAACGGGCTGGTCGTCGCCGAGACAACCAACTTCGCCATCCCCCAAAGCAGCCTGCACAACGACTGGTTCCGCTTTGGGGTCCGCAAGCAAGGCGCGAAGGTCACGCTGCTCTTCGAGGGTCAGCCGGTGCTGTCGTACACCGACCCCGAGCCACTGCCCGGGGGGCGCGTCAGCATGGGCACGTATGACAACGGCATCATGGTGCCGAGGGTGACCGTGTACGGGGAAGGCATCCGAGGGTAGCCGAAATCCGGGGAGGCCAGACCCCGGAGCTACGGACGCATTCGGCCGGCCTGCGCCAATGGGGGCATTGGGGCCAACTTACGGCTTGCGGGCGCCATGAATGGCGCCCCTACACGGGGCGGCGCCGCAAGTAGGGGCGCGGTTCACCGCGCCCGATTGTGTAGTGGCGCGACTCGTCGCGCCAACAGGCGTTACGTTAGCGCGCATGGCCGATGGGGGTGAGTCGGATGGACAAGCGGGTGAACCTACGGCGTTCGGCGATCGCCGTCTTCCTGCCCTTCGGGTTCTTCCTGGCAGCCCTGCCGGCCTCGTGCCGCAACGAGCGGCCTCACGCCCCAGCCGGAACCCCCGTCGCTGCGGACCCGTACGAAGCCGCACGGCGCGCGATGGTAGACGGCCTGCGCGCGGAGGGCATGGGCGACGAACGCGTCCTCGAGGTCATGGCCAGGACGCCGCGCCATGAGTTCGTGCCCGGTACGTACAAGCCCCTCGCCTACCAGGACACGCCCCTCCCCATCGGCGAGGACCAGACGATCTCCGCGCCGCACATGGTCGCCTTCATGACCTGGAAGCTCGATCCCCAACCGACGGACGTCGTGCTGGAGATCGGCACGGGGAGCGGCTACCAGGCTGCGGTGCTCTCGCCGCTGGTCAAGCACGTGTACACCATCGAGATCATCGAGGCGCTCGGGAAGTCCGCGGAGGAACGACTGAAGCGGCTCGGCTACCAGAACGTCACGGTGCGGGTTGGTGACGGGTACCGCGGCTGGCCGGAGCACGCCCCCTTCGACAAGATCATCGTCACCTGCGCCCCCGCCAAGCCACCCCAGCCGCTCATCGACCAGCTCAAGGAGGGCGGCACGATGGTCGTCCCCTACGGCGAGATGGGAGCGCAGGAGCTGTACGTCCTGACGAAGCACCGGGGCAAGGTCGAGCAGACGGCGGTCCTGGCCGTCCGCTTCGTGCCGATGACCGGCGAGGCGGAGAAGAGGGGCGCCCACTGACCGCCCCCGGCGACGCTAACCCCTCGCCGTGGTGGCGAGGACGCGCTGCACCTCGTCGATGGTCGTGACCCCCGCCACGACCTTCCTAGCCGCGTCCTCCGCCATCGAGGGTCTGATGACACCTCGTATCTCCTCCACACTCGCCTCCGGCAGCCGCTCCGGCCCGGGAGCCACCCGAACAGCCATGACCTCCTGGATGCCCGTTCGGCCGCGGTAGCCCGTCTGCCGGCAGTGGTCGCATCCCGCCCCTTGCCGGAGCTTCGCGGGTGGTTCTTTGACCCCGGCGCGCCGCAGATACTCGAGGTCGATGGCCGCGGGCTCGACTTCCTGGGCGCAGTGCTCGCAGACCTTCCGCACCAGGCGAACCCCGGCGGCGCCGATGAGCACCTTGGCCGCGAGCAGCCGGTCCGGCGCCAGGTCGAGGAACCTGGTGATGCCCCCTGCCGCGTCGACGCCAGCGACGCTCGTGAGGACGAGGTGGCCGGTGATGGCCAGCTCGACCAAGGCGGCCGCGGTCGGTCCATCTGGGACCTCGCCGCACATGATGACATCGGGATCGCTCCGCATGATGGCCTTCAGGGCCGCCGGGTAGTCCAGGCCCATCTTCCGGTTGGCATGGACTTGGGTAATGCCGGGGATCTCCGATTCCACCGGGTCCTCGATAGTCATGATCGAGATGCCTTCCTTGTTCAGGTGCATGAGCAGGGCGTACATGAGCGACGTGCGTCCGCCTCCCGCCGGCCCGGCCACCAGGAAGAGGCCCGTGGGCTGCGCGCAGGCTACCTGCAGCCGCTCGCGGTTCATGTCCGACAACCCGAGCCCGTCAAGCCCGACGGTCTTGGCCGCACGGTCGAAGATGCGGATGGTGAGCCGCAGCCCGCGGGTCGCCGGCAGCGTCGTAACCCGGAAGTCATACTCCCTCCCCTCGTGCGTCATGAACACCCGGCCGAACTGGGGAACGCGGCGCTCGAACGGGTTGAGATCGGCCATGACCATGAGCCGCACCGCGAGGGGCTGGTGGACGTGCCCCGGCAGTTGCGCGGCCCTGCGCAGGACGCCGTCGATGCGGTACCGCACAACGACCGAAGCCCCGGCGGGGTCATCCCGTTCACCAAGGGCGTCCACCAGGTGCGCAAGCTCGGCCGCCAGCATGGGCGGCGATCCGGGCCCTGCGCCCTCCGGAGATGGCACCGGAGCGGCGCGGCGCTCGATGTGGATGTCGCTCGCCTTCTCCCCGATGGCCCGTTGCAGGATGACCAAAGCGATCTTCGCCACCGGGCTTTCTTCATCCGCCGCGTCCGCAACGAGGCTGAGCGATTGCCGCGCCGCCTCGGCATTCCAGCGGCAGCTCTGGCAGGCCGCCACATGACGCTCCACCAGCTTCGCGTCTCCGTCCGACAGCTCGCCCTTGACGTACGCCACCAGCAGGCCGTCGCACTCTCGGCATTCCATTCAACTCTCCTCCTTCGAGTCGCCCGGCTCGAGGTCGGGCAGGGCGCGTCTCAACGCTCTCACGGCGCGGAGCATGCGGGACTTGACGGTGCCTTCGGCGATGTCGAGGAGGGACGCGATCTCCTCGTACTTCAGGCCCTCGTGATGCTTCAGTACAAAGACCAGCCGCTCGCCCGGCGGGAGTGAGGCGACCGCCTGGGTGAGCCGGAACTCGCGGTACTTCGCGAGCAGCGCCTCCCCCGGGCCCTCGACCTGCCACCCATCGCGGAGGAGCAGGCGGTCGAGATCGCTGGGCGCAGCGAGACTCACCCGCGCGGCGGTCTCGCGAGAGGCACGCTGGCAGTGGACGAGGTAGACGTTCTTCGCAATGGTAAGCACGTACGGTCGAACGGGCCTGCCCCGGTGGTAGGACCGCCGGTGGCCCCACAGCCGGATGAGCGTCTCCTGGGCCAGGTCGTCGACCTCGCTCAGGCTGCAGCCGAGGCGCCACAGGAAGCCCCGCACGACTGGCCGGAGTCGCTCCACCAACTCCCGGAAGGCGTCGCTTTCGTCAGCGACAACCTGCTCCATCAACTCCTCGTCCGAGAGCGCGGATCGCATCGGCGGCTCCGGGCACGGCGACAGGTTATTGTCACTCAGTATACCGGCGCGAGGGGAGGAAGGTTCTCAGAGGCACGGCAGAGCGGGCCGCCCCGCCCAACAACGGCGGCACTGGCAGCGGGGCTGCCAGTGCCGCTTTCCACGGATGGTCTCACTTGCCTGCCGGCGACGAGGGCGGCCCGCCCGTGCCGGGTGGTCCCGGTCCCTGCTTGGCCGTCCGGAAACGCCGGGGGAACGCTCCCCGGCGGTCCGTCACTGGTCCGTCGGGGCAGAGCGTTTCCGTCGTCGGGCGGCCCTACTGGAACTTGGGCTCGATGTTGATGGCATAGTCGGTGCCGTACCGGTTCTTGACGCATCCCACGCGGCCGGCATCATACCCGTTCCAGCCCGGCTGATCCCAGAGGTAGTTGGGGTCGGGCTCCGGGGTGCCTGGGTTGATCGTCCGGCCCACCTTCATCCACTTGGCGTGCCCATCGTAGAAGCCGAAGTTCATCCCCCCGCTGTGGATGATGCGGAGCCAACCGGTCCCGTTGCAGCAGCCTAGGCTGCAGCCGACGTGATGACCACCGGTGTCAGGTAGGGGGCTCTCCGCGATCAGGATGAGGCTGGCGGGCGACGGGAAGAGTCTGATCCCCGCGGTCCAGCCCTTCGAGCCGCAGGTGGTCTGGTTGTTGATTCCGTAGTGCCCCCGGATGTCCTGGATACCCTCCTGCGCAACGCCCGACTCGAACCGAGTGGTGGGCTCGCTCGGGCACCTGAGAAGCTGCATGTTCTTCACATACGGCTGGACGAGGACCTTCCACGTGCGGTGCCCGTTGTCCGTGCCGGATGGGTTGTTGCCGTCCGGGCAGCCGACCCCCGGGAGGCGCGGCGCCATGAGGCTCTCATCGTAGTCCTGGGCATACATGAGCAGACCCAGGAGGAGCTGCTTCTCGTTGGACAGGCAGCTCGTCTGACGCGCCTTCTCGCGGGCCTTCGCGAACACCGGGAAGAGGATCGCCGCCAGTATCGCAATGATCGCGATGACAACCAACAGCTCGATCAAGGTAAAGCCTCTCCGTCGCATCGAGATCCTCCCTCTCCCTCGAAGGGGCAGATGTGATCACTGTCACGTTCGTTCTTCCTCGCGGCCGGCGATTCCTCCTTCCCCCATCGCCCGAATGGCCGGTCGACAGGCGGGCCGGGCGGGGACGTGGCAGATCCCCGAGGGCAGGAGGACCCCTCGTACCACTCCCGAGCACCAGGTCGGGGTCACGCGCGTCCCGCCGCGGCCTGGAACATCGCCACCATGTTCTCGGGGGGCACGTCGCTCAGGACGTTGTGGACCTGGTTGAAGACGTAGCCGCCGCCGGGGGAGAAGATGCGGAGGCGCTCCCTGACCTGGGCGGCCACCTGCTCCGGCGTCCCGAGGCGCAGCAGCGTCTGGGTCTCGCAGCCGCCGCCCCAGAAGCACAGGTCGCGGCCGAACTCCCGTTTCAGTTCGGCGGGGTCCATGCCGGCCGCCGAGGTCTGCACCGGGTTGACGATCTGCACTCCCACCTCGATCAGGTCCGGCAGCAGTTGCCTGATGGAGCCGCACGAGTGGAGGAAGAGGAAGCCGTCGAAGTGCTCCCGGATGTACGAGTAGATGATCCGGTGACGGGGCTTGATGAGGCGGCGGTACATGTCGGGCGAGATCTGCAGCGCGGCCTGGGTGCCGAGGTCATCGCCGACCTGGATGACCTGCACGTAGGGGCCGACAGCCGAGAGGAAGCGTGGCAGGACGCTCATGTACACCTCGAGCAGGTGGTCCATCACGGCCTCAGCCAGGTTCGGCTCGGCCGCCAGCATCTCCAAGAATCGCGCCATCCCGCAGAGGAACTGCCCGCCCTCCAGGAAGTTGCCGCCGAAGGCAGCCATGATCGCGCGGTCGGTGCTCTTCGAGAACCGCCGGGTCGTCTCGCGCAGCTTGGACAGTCCTTCTTCTGTCATCAGGTCGAGGTGCCTCGGCGGCGAGGGCAAGGCCATCCAGGTGACCTGCTTGGCGTGCTCGCCGATATCGCCGATCTGGCCGGGGGAGGTGATGTGGCGCAGGGGCCAGTGGCACTGGCTGAGGTGGTTGGCGCCGGCGGGCATCCGCCCGAAGACGGTACCATCCCAGGCGATAGTCTGCCAGCCTCCGTGGTGGTCGCTCTCGGGCCGGAAGTAGAAGGGCGCCTTGCCGCGGGAGCCATCGGGGAGCGTCCAGTCGTGCCAGTCCTCGGGCCGAGCCAGGAAGCCCCGGCCCAGATCCACCACGTCTACCCGGAAGAGGTCGAGCACCGCATCCGAGGGCTGGGCAAGCTGCTGAACGACATCATAGACGAGCGTCTCCTCCTCGAGGCTGAGGTGGGCCTTCAGGCGGTTGTACGCCATCGCCATGATGCCGGTGGACCGCATGCCGCCGAAGTCGATGGGCGGCCGATCGGTCCCTTCGTGCCGGAGAGCGGCGCAGACTCGCTGGCGGGATGTCATCGGCGTCACCTCGGGACGGGCGTGATGGATCGCACGCGCCGCCTGTGGTTGCGGGTCGGGGACCGGCAGGCGCGGACGGCTTCGCGGACGGCTTCGCGTTGACAAAGGCCAGAGCCGTGGCATATAATGCGGCCACGATCGCGAATCCGGTCCGAGAAGGAGAGCGACCCGCATGGCCTTCAGGCGGGGGCTGTTTGTCATTTCCCCAGCCGTCTGCCTTTTCTTCCTTCTGGTCGGGCTCGGGCACGCGCAGGACGCCCAGCCGACAGCGAATCCCGACTTCATCGCCGGGGTCAGCCTCGTTCGCGACGGGCAGTACCAAGACGCGGTGGACAGGCTGCAACGGGCTGCGACGTCAGAGCCGAAGCTCGAGCCCGCCTGGTACTACCTCGGAGTGGCCCAGTATAACCTGGGCAGTCTCCAGGAGGCCGTGGCCGCGTTCATGAAGGCTCTTGAACTGCGCCCGAACCGACCGGAGACGAGGCTCTGCATCGGGCGGATCTACGAGGACCAGGGCGCCTACCGCGAGGCGGCGGACGTGTACGGGGAGGAGCTGCGGACGCGGGGCGGCAGGGACGACGGCGAAGTCTACAACGCCCTCACGCGGGCGTACTTCCTGGGAGGAGACTACCGGGCGGCGACGGAGACGGGGGGGCAGGCCACCATGCTCGATCCGAACTACGTCGAGGCCCTCTACAACTGGGCTCGGGCCGAGGACGCTCTCGGAAGGCAGACCCAGGCCATCAAGCTCCTCACCCAGGGCAAGGACATTCTCACCAAGTGGTCGGACATGACGATCCGGCTGCAGCGGCTGACCGACCAGAAGCGCAGTGACCCGGAGGTCACCGAGGAGAAGAAGGCCCAGGAGTACGGCCGAGCGGAGGAGTTCGCGATCCAGCTCGGCTTGTGGCCCGCGCTGAACAAGGCCCTCGGCAACGCGTGCCTGAACGCCGGCCGGTTCGCCGACGCCCGCAACGCGTACCGAGATGCCATGAGGCCGACTCAGGGCGGCAACCCCAAGGACGCGGATGCCAAGACTCTCATCGGGATCGCCTACTACCGTGAAGGTCTGGATCTCCTGCTGAATCAGGACGTCGTCTTCCAGGCCATCGATGGCTTCCAGGCCGCGATCGGCGGCCAGGACGCACTGAAGGACGCCCTCGCGGACGACCCCAACTGGGCGCCGGCGCACAACGCCCTCGGCGAGATCTACGTTTTCGAGTCGCAGACCTTCATCTCCGACCCCGCGCGAGGCATCGTCTCCCACACGCCTGAGGAGGCGGAGCAGGAGCTGAAGAAGGCGCTGGAGATCGACCCGCAGTACGTCGATGCCATGCTGAACCTGGCCAAGGCGTACAACGGGCAACTGCGCCACGACGAAGCCTTCCAGCAGCTCAGCCAGGCGCTGCGCATTCAGCCGAACCGCGCGGATCTGCACGCGCAGCTTGCCCTCACGCTCGTGGGCCTCGAGCGCTACGACCAGGCTCGCGAGGAGGCCATGACGGCCGCTCAGCTCCACAGGGGGCAGGTCGACGCGTACAACGCTGCGGGGCTGGCGGCTTACTACCTGAACGACCTCGGCGAGGCAGTCGAGTACTTTACCAAAGCCATTGAACTGGACTCGACGCGACATCAGTCTCACACGAACCTGGGCCTCGCCTTCTTCCAGATGCGTACATGGACGCGGGCGCGGCAGGAGTTCCGACAGGCACTGAAGTACCTGCCGCAGGCGATCGTCACCAACACCGCGTACCAGCGATCGTACCTCCTGTACCTGACGGGCCTGACGTACTCCAACACAGGGTCGCACGCTCAGGCGATCCAGGCCCTCAATGAGGCGTTGGGTCTGGACCCGACCTACTTCGACGCGCTCAAGCAGCTGGCGCGGGACTACGCGGCCCAGAAGGACTATCGGGCCGCCGAGAGCGCCCTCCGGCGTGCCCTCCAGCAGTCCCCCGGCCCGACTGACGATGCCGAGGTGCTCGCCCAGCTTGGCTTGGTCTACGAGTCTTCGGGCCAACCGCACCAGGCATTAGCGGCCTACAGCGAGGCTCTCACCAAGGATCCCAACAACCAGCAAGCCCAGAGCGGGTTCGCGCGGCTTCAGTCCTACTGAGGGGCGATCCGCCGAAGACCCGACCTCTCGCCTGAGACCACGAAGTCCGCCGGGACGCATCGCACCTCGGGTGCGCAGGGGAGTCAATGGGACCGACGCGTCTTCGGCCATCCGAGAAGGTGTCTGTTCCGCTCGGCCTCTATCTCCTCGCTGTCCTCGTTGCCATCTCACCCTCCCGCCTCAACGCCGGGTCGTTTCCTGTCTTGGGCCCATGCCTGGTGCGGGTCGGGCCGGGCGAGCCCGTCCGGACTGTGCTCGGCAGCGGACTGCGCGTGGTGTGCGTCGAGAACCCGGCGACACAGACGGTGGCGCTCTCCGCGTTCATCACGACGAGCGCCTGTGCGGAGACGTTCCTCCAGGCCGGAATCCGGCACTTCGTCGCCCGCGCGCTGCTGGACTGCAGCGCGCAGGATGACCCGGCGCTGGCCGACGGGCTGGAGGCCCTGGGGGCGGAGACGTACGTAGGGGCTGGGGTGGACTTCACGGAGGTCACCCTCCTGGTCATGGCCGAGGAGGTTGGGCCGGCGGCAGGCCTGCTGCGGGACATCCTTCTCCGGCCGCGGTTTGAGCCCGCCAGCCTGAACCGGCTGCGGAGGGAACTCACGGCGCGGCTCTCCCGTGCCGACGAGCTGCCGGAGCTGGCGGCCGAGAAAGTGGCTGCAGCCAGGCTCTTCCCGGGCCATCCGTATGGGTGGCCGGTGGAGGGGCTGGTGGCCTCGGTGACGAGCTTTGACCCCGCCGAGGTGCGTCGGGTCTACGCAGGGTCGTATGTGGCGAACAACCTGGTGATCGTAGCGGCAGGGGGCCTCAAGCCCGAGGCCTCCCTGGCGGCGATCGGGGAGGCCTTCGGCACGGCTCTGCCCGGAGCCCGACTGCCCGAGACGACCGACCAGCTGCCTCCGCTGCGATCTTCCCGGGAGACTCTCCAGCGCCCCGGAGCAGCCGCGGTGGTGTATGTGGGCGCGCGGGCACCCGGCGTCTCGGACCCGCACTACCCGGCGGCGACGGTGGCTCTCGCCGTCCTCGGCTCCGGGCTCGGCTCGCGCCTGTACCAGGCCCTCCGCCGAGAGGACTCGCTGGCCTACACTGTGACGGCTGGCGCGGTGACGGCGCGATCAGGGGCCCGCGCCAGCCTACTGGTCTCGTGCCCGCCCGAGCGGGCGGGCGAGGTGGAGACGCGCGTCGCGAAGGAGGTGGACCGGCTCGCGAGAGAAGCGCCCACCACGGAGGAGATTCAGAGGGCGAGGGAGTATATCTGCACCAGCTATGCGCTGGGCCATCAGCGCAACGCCGATCTAGCTCACACGCTCGGAGCGTTCGAGGTGGCGGCGCGGGAAGGGTTCGAGTTGGACCGGGAGCTACCACAGCTCGTCAGGAAGGTGACTCCGGAGGGGGTTTCGGCCGCGACCCGGGCGATGCTCCTGACGACGGCGGTCGTGCGGGTGACGCCGTCCTAGTGTCCTGTCATGTGTCGGGTGTCATGTATCACGTAGCGGCCCAGGCCGTCGTCGAGCCGTTACGTGACACATGAGGCAGTTGCAGAATGCGGTGGGCCGTTCGGGACTGTCCCCTGTTCGCGGTGGCCTTCTGCAACTGCCTCACATGATATGTGGCACGACACAAGGTGGATTTCGCGGTCAACCGCCAGAGGAGCACAAGCGTCTCTAGAGGACGGCCCGTTTCGGACCTGGGGCCGACGGAACGGCCCGAGCCGAAGACCGGCCTCGAGACTTGCGCCGTGTGCTCACACGGTAACCTCTCAGACTTCCGCCGAGCGCCAACCAGGACGCTCGGGACGAGGAGGCGTCGCAATGAGACCACCACTGCTTCTTGCGCTAGCCATCTGCGTGGTGCTGGCGGCTGCATTGGTGCTGCCGGCCGCCGCGGGGACTAGCTCGCGCTACGACCCTGCGAACACCGGATATGTGCCCAAGAGCGTGGCTCTTCCGTTGACGCTCTTGTGGAAGCACAGCACGGACCAGACTACGGATCCGGTCATCGCCAGCCCATGCGTGGGCGAGCAGATGATCTACAGCTGCATCTCCAAGAAGGTCTACGCCCTCGATCGCGTGACGGGCGACACCAAGTGGACCTATGATACGGGGGCGAAGCTGTTCGGGACGCCGGTCCTGCACCAAGGGAAGCTCTACGTGGGCGGCGAGGACTCCATGCTCTCGGTCCTTAACGCCTACACGGGCAAGGTTGAGTGGCAGTTCAAGCTCGGGGGACCGATCGACTGCCCGCCGCTCATCGTCGGCAACATGCTCTACATCGGCAGTGACGATGACAACCTCCATGCGATCGACGTCACGCGTCAGGGGCAAGCGTGGGCCTTCGGCACCGGTGGCGACATCAAGGCGCCTCCCGCCTTCTCGCGGGGCAACCTGTATGCTGCCTCGCGAGATGGGTACCTTTACTGCATCGATACGAATGGCCAGCTCCGCTGGCGGGCGATGCTGAACTCCGGCGACAACTTCTCGGCGCCGGTTGTCGACGGGGACAAGGGGTTGGTGTTCGTCGCCTCCGGGATATCGCTGCACTGCTTCGACGCCATGACACGCAGCGCACGTTGGGCGCCCTTCCGGGCGGCCGACCTGATCAGTGGCTCGCCAGCCATGGCAGGGGATCGGAAGCTCTACCTGGGGTCGAAGGACGGGGCAGTCTACTGCGTCTCCGCCCTCGACGGCCGGGCCCTCTGGAAGTACCCGCCTGGCGCGGGCACGTCCATTGAGCCGATCCTCTCCTCGCCGACGATCATCGACAACGACACGCTCCTGGCACGAGCTGGGCCGAAGCTCGTCGTTGCCCTCAACCGACAGACCGGGGAGCTGAAGTGGGAGTACCGGCTGGCGACTCCACCGGAGAGACCTAAGGCGGCCGCGACCGGCGGGGGCGGCATGGCTCCCGGAGGCCTGGGCCCTGGAGGCATGGCACCAGGCGGCATGGGTCCCGGAGGTATGGCGCCAGGCGGCATGGGCCCGGGAGGGGCGGGTCCCGGAGGAATGGGGCCTGGAGGGCCGAGGCCTGGTGGCGGAGGGGGCATGGCGCCGGGGGGTGGGGGCGGCATGGCTCCCGGCGGAGGTGGTACGGGGGGAGGCGCCCGCGGGGGTGGTGGTGGGGCACGAGGCGGCGGTCTCGGTCCGGGAGGGGGTCCCGGCGGAGGCCAACCGGGCGGCCGGGGCGGCGGAGGCCGACTGGGCGGGGGCGGGCAAGGCGAGGAGGAGAAGCCGGCTGAGCTTGCGGAAAGCCTCAGCGCTTCCCTCGTGGTCGCCGACGACGGAGCGATGTACATAGTCGGGGACGATGCGGCCGTGTACGCATTCGACGCGAGCGCCGTGGACGCCGAGCCACCGGTGATCAGCAATGCGGTGCTCGACGTCACCGGGAAGGACAACTACCGCTTCCTCTACGGGCTGACGATCCTCGGGGCCGAGGCCCCGCCCAAGCGCTACGCCGACGCACTGACCATTCCCGGCCGTCCGCCCATCAGACTGTACTTCGACGCGATGGATGAAGGCTCGGGCATCAACCCGGCCTCGGTCGAGATGTACATGGACGACACGAAGCTCCCGTCCATCTACGACGCTCTGGGCGGCAAAATCTGGCATATCCTGGATCCCGAACAAGGCCCGGCCCGGCCCATCGCCGACGGCACACACAACGTGGTCGTCAAGGCCCGGGACTGGGGTGGGCTCCTGGCCGTAGCCCAGGTCTCGTTCACCGTAGACAACAACCTGACACTGGAAGTGAAGCAGGCGCAAGCTGGTGGCATGGGACCGGGCGGCATGGGGCCTGGGGGGATGGGGCCCGGCGGAATGGGTCCTGGCGGAGCGGGCGGCGGCGTCCTGGACGCCGGCGCTGGCGCGGGGCAGGGCGGGGGCCGGGGACGCCAGTAGCAGGTCGTCGAACCGACCCCACCGAAGCGCGGGGCTTGCGTGGACTCGTCCTCATACGCGACGTGACCGCCACTCCCTCTGGAGGCGACGGCGATGGGGCGTGCCATCCTTGCCGTGTTCATCCTGCTCGTGGTGATGGCTTACCTATCGCTGTTCCTCGCCTGGAACGCCAAGCTGCAGCCGGTGGTCACCTGGCAGGTTGGGGCACAGTATACCCAGGACCTGCCCATCGGCGTGCTTTTCATCCTGGGTGTGGTTGTCGGCGCCGTGGCGATGGCGGTGGCGCTCACCGCCCCCTGGAATGCGCTGAAGCAGAGCGAGACCCAGGCCCGGACGCTCGTCGACAGGGCCAAGGCGAAGCTCAGGTCGCAGGATGACAAGATCAAGAAGCTCACAGCGCAACTGACGCAGGGGAAGGTCGCCGGACCCGAGTCGGACCTCGCACCGGCCGAGACGGATGCCGCGGCGGAGGAGGGCGAGGCCGCCGAGGCAGCGAAGCCTCCCGTTGAGGACCCCGAGACGATCTAGCCGTCCAGTGGGTGAGAGAGGGCACACCGCGAGGAGAGGTCCGAACGTCGCGGGCTGCTCTTCCTGATTCGCGGGCAGGGCATCGCCGATGAACGAAGCCGCGGTTGCGGCACTGCGTCTCCAGGCCAGCGGAGTCGTCCCGCGCAAGCAGCTCGAGTTGGTCAGGGCGCTTGGCGGCGCCGCTGCGATGCTGGCCGCCCCTCCCGACAGGTGGCGCGAGTGTTGCTCCACGCTGACCCGGGGCGACATCGCCGCCCTCGCCGCCGCTCCGCACATCGACGTGAGTGACACCTTGGCCAGGCTGGCGGGACTCGGGGCGGAGGTGATCGCGCTCGGGGCAATGAGCTACCCGCCGCTTCTGGCTCAGATCGAGGAGCCGCCGGTTCTCCTGCACGTAAAGGGGGAGTTCACGAAGTCCGACGAGCTGGCGGTCGCCATCGTGGGCACCCGCGAGTGCACGCCGTACGGCGAGAACGCGGCCGAGAAGCTGGCGGGGAACCTCGCACGTCGGGGCTTCACGATCGTCAGCGGGCTGGCGGTCGGGATCGATGCCGCCGCTCACCGCGGAGCCCTCGATGCCGGTGGGCGCACCATCGGAGTGATGGCTTGCGGGTTGGACGTCGACTACCCCAAGAGCAACCGCGACCTGCGGGAGCGGATGGCCCCGTCCGGCGTCCTCGTCACCGAGATGCCGCTCGGAAGCATGCCCCAACGCGGGGTCTTCCCTCAGCGCAACCGCATCGTCAGCGGCCTCAGCCTCGGCACCATCGTGGTGGAGGCCCCCACCAAGAGCGGGGCGCTCATCACTGCGAACCTGGCCCTCGACCAGGGCCGGGAAGTGTTCGCGGTGCCGGGCGACATCGGCTCACCGACCTCCCGGGGATGTCACGCACTGATCAAGGACGGCGCGCGGCTGGTGGAATCGGCGGATGATGTGGTGGAGGGGCTGGGGATGCTGCTCCGCGAGCTGCCTGAACGGAAGCCGACGAAGCAGGTGCAAGCCGACCTTTCCCCCGATGAGCAAGCCCTGGTGACCGAACTCTCTGCGGGCCCACGCCAGCTCGACCAGATCTGTGCCGCCACCGGCCTCTCCGCCGCTCGCGTCTCAGCGGCACTCATGCTCCTCGAGGTGAAGCAGATCATCAAGCGGCTCACGGGCGGCGCGTACACGCGGGTAGCGTAGGGTCTTCCCCCTCAACGCGGGCTCAGGGGAGAGGCTTCAGCGTCCCGTGCCTCAGCCTCTCGAGCGCGGCCTGCGCATCAGGCCCGAGCCCCTGGTCGCCACTCAGCTCGACGATCTTGCGGAACTCATCAGCGGCTTCTGCCGTCTTCTCCGCCGACACCAAGGTCCACGCCAGAACCCAATGGATCTTGGGGTCGTCCGGCTCAAGCTTGGTCGCTTCCCGCGCCTTGGTCTCTGCCTCTTGGAGCTTCCCCTCGCGTTTGGCATCCAGCGCCTCGCTCGCCAGATCGACGGCCCGCTGGTGCGCGGCTTCCTTGTCGGCGGCGGAGTTCTCGTCGAGCTTCAGGAGGCGCAGACTGTCCAGGTACAGCACGACAGGGGCGGGCTGCGGAGAGAGCACGAACGTCAGACCACGCACGTCATCGAAGTGGAATGTGTCGTCGAACTCGAGTTCGGGAGGCCCGGCCCTGCCCGGCGCAAGCTTGCGCAGAGGGATCACCAGGCAGCGGCTCTTCTGCGGGGGAAGCCAGAACGTGCGCTCCAGTCTGCCATGGGTGCGCCGGCCCTCGTCGTAGAGCTGCACGAGCAGCGTCTGAGGCTGGTCCGACTCGTTGTACACGTCCACCGCCAGATCCGAGAAGCCGCGCCAGTCCCGGTGCTTCCAGTACGGTAGATCGTGGACGAGGGTCGGCCAGGCCGTATCGGGCCCCTGCTTCTCCCAGCGGACGCACCCCGGCCCCTGTGTCGCATGGTCGGGGACGATGCGCGCCTGCGACTCCCAGCACACCCACGTCTGCAGGTCGGCCGCGCTGTCGAAGCCATACAGGAGCACGGTGCCGTTCTCGTCCGGCTCCACGTGGCATAGCTCCCGGAACTGCAGCACCTGCTCCCGCAGCCCGGCTTCCCCGGTGGCTGCCGACAATGCGTCCGCCAGCTTCTGCAGCGCATCCTTCGCGGGGTCCCGATCGGCAACGGCTGCCGCCAGTGCCTTCCCCAACACGGGCAGCCCATGGTCCTCGGCTACCTGGAAGGCGAGAGCGGCCAGCCCGAGCTCGGGGCAGCGTTCCTGCAGCGTCGGCGACCACAGGTCCGGGATGTACTGCTCCCGCCCCTCGATGGCATTGTAGTCATAGGGCTGCGGCCACAGCTCGGGGCCTTGCGCCTGGAACAGCGCCGGCACGAGGTAGCAGGCGGAGATCATCTCGGCGATGGCCGGGTATTCATGCCGCGTGGCGATGTCGAGCACCGCCGTCAGCAGGTCGCGCACCTTCGCCAAGCCGATCTGAGGGAGACGAGCGACCCAGCCCGGGCCCAGGTCGAGGTCCAAGTGGGGGAGGAAGAGGACTTCGTCGCCTCGCGCCAGACAGAACGATGGGTAGTGGTCGCTCTTCGCCGCTCGGACCGTCACGCGCTCGGGCAGCGAGAGGCCCATCGCCTCCGCCTGTGAGACAGCGTAGGTGCAGATCGTCTGTATGGCGGGGGTGTAGGGCTTGAGGGTCTCGTCCGGCTCGACCGTGACCCGATCGCGAGGGGGGGCCTGTGCGAGTGCATTGCCACACAGGAAAAGCGGGAGTAGCGCGGCGAGCCACCCGATGCGCCGTCGGCGCCCCTGCGTCATCACCGACCAATCCCTCCCTCCCCACAGCCCCAGTTCGCCGTCAACCGGGCCTCGGCAATATGCTACTTCGGCGTCTCCGGCTGGGCACCTGCCGCGCCGCGGGCCCCTCGGTAGCCCTCGATGCACGCCACGCCGTAAAGCGGAGGGCCATGGTGCGGCGCATGGATCAGCGGATCGCCAAACGGCGCAGCGGACGCTCATCGAGTCGGGTCAGACCCGCGTCGAGGGCCACGCGCACCGCGCTCTCGTACTCGGCGACGGTCAACCCCCGCGTGAGGCGAGGTTCCTCGTCCGCTCGATGGCAGGGCCGGTACTGCGCCATGACGTTCACATAGGTGTTGGGGCTGAGACTCGCGAGGAGGCGCATGACCTCGGGCGTCCCCGCCAGGCCATGTGGCAGCACGAGATGGCGCACGAGAAGCCCGCGCTCGGCAACGCCGCGGTCATTGACGCGGAGGTCACCGACCTGCCGGTGCATCTCGCGGAGGGCGGCGAAGGCGTGGGTCGGGTAGTCACGGCATCCTGACAGGCGTTCAGCGATTGCGGCATCGCCGTACTTGACGTCCGGCATGTAGATGTCGACGATGCCGTCGAGCAGCCTCAGCGACGCCAGGGACTCGTATCCCCCGCAGTTCCACACCAGCGGCACGCGCAGCCCGCCCTCAACCGCCTCCAGGAGGGCCTCCAGTATCTGCGGCATGACGTGCGTGGGGGTAACGAAGTTGGTATTGTGGCAGCCTTCCTCCTGCAGCCGCAGCATCGCCTGAGCCAGCGCGCGAGGGGAGTACTCGCGGCCGTGGCCTCCGTGGCTGATGTCGTGGTTCTGGCAGAAGAGGCACGCGAGGTTGCAGTTGGCGAGGAAGACGGTGCCCGACCCGCCCCAGCCGACGAGAGGGCTCTCCTCCCCGAAGTGCGCGCCCACGCTGGAGACGACCGCACGCCGACCGGTGCGGCAGCGTCCGAGCTTCCCTGCCGTGCGGTCCACGCGGCACTCGTGGGGGCAGAGGTGGCAGTCGTGCAGCATGGCCAGCGCGGCCTCGACGCGCGGCGAAAGCTCGCCCCGCTCGTAGAGAGAGAGGTAGGCGGGGGTCAAGGGTCAGTCCTCGCGCAGGTTGTCGAGGTGGCGCACGTCGTTGAGCCGCGTGAGCTTGGGTGGACAGCCGGCCGCCAGCAGGAGGCTCGCGACGGCCCCGTTGTGCCAACTGAACACCGTGTGCGGGGAGGGTGGGACGCGCAGGTAGCCGCACAGCGCCTGGTTGAGCAGCGTGCCGTGGGACACTGCCACGACCGGCCGGTCGTCCGCCTCGACCAGCGACGCCAGTTGTCGGAGCGCGCGCACGCCACGCTCCCGCACCTGTACCAGTGTTTCGCCCTGGGGGTAGCCCCAGTTCATGCTCAGGCCGGCAGGGCCGTTGGGGTCGAGCTCGGGGTGCTTCTCCAGGAACTCCCCCCACAGCTTACTGGCCCACGGTCCGACATCCATCTCGGCGAGGTCCTCCAGGACCTCAAGCGACGAAAGCCCGAGGCACTCGGCGATGACCTCCCCCGTCTGCCAGGCGCGGGTAAGCGGACTCGACACGAGCTTCCGCGGCTGCCACCCCTCGGCCGCCAGGCGCAGCCCCAGGGCGCGCGCCTGCCGTGCGCCGAGCAGGGTCAGCGGATCGGTCGGCGCGGCAATGCGGTCCCCGACGTTGCAGACGGCTTCACCATGGCGGATGAGGAGGAGCTCCAAGGTCGGTACCTGAGGGTGTTCCGCGTTTCGCGTTCGAAGCCAGCGGCAGGTCAGGGCCAGAGCGCCCCTCTGGCGAGGGCCTCGACGAGGGGCGTGATGTCATCGTGGCTGGTCAGATCGAAGTGGAGAGGGGTGATTGAGATCTTGCCCGAGGCGATTGCGGCGATGTCGGTGCCCGGGCTTGAGTCGCGTTCGACAGGATCGCCGGTGAACCAGTAGTACGGCCGCCCGCGCGGATCGAGGCGCTTCTCCATGCGGTTGACATAGCAGCGATGACCGAGCCGCGTGACCTCGATGCCCGCGATCTCCTCCGGAGGCAGACTGGGCACGTTGACGTTGAAGAAGCGGGCGCGAGGCGCGGCCTCCCGGGGGAAGGACCGGACAATGCGCCGGGCCAGCTCTGCCGCGACGTCGAAGCGCGCCTGGCTCGCCGGGGCCGTCACGCTGAGGGCGAAGGAGGTGATGTTATTCAGCGCCCCCTCCATGGCCGCGGAGGCGGTGCCGGAGTAGAGAATCTCCTCCGCCAGGTTCGCGCCGGCGTTGATGCCCGAGAGGACGAGGTCCGGCAGGTCGCCCCGGTCCACGGTGCCCAGGGCAATGCAGTCGGCGGGGGTGCCGTTGGTGGCGTAGGCCTTGAGGGCGAGGCCGGGGAGGGGGACCTCCTTCATGCGAAGTGGCTTGTGAAGGGTGACCGCGTGACCCGCGGCGCTCTGCTCGCGCTCCGGGGCGATGACCGTGACCTCGCCGCAGTCGGCAACTGCGGCCGCCAGCGCCCGCAGGCCGGGAGCGTGAATGCCATCGTCGTTCGAGATGAGGATCTTCATCATGAGGCCATCGGGAGGGGCTAGTCGAAGTCCACGACCAGGCAGTCGGTGAGGTCTTCGGACCTGCGCACGGCGTCAAGGGTCTCTTCATCGAGGCTGCTATCCAACATCAGCGCCATGACCGCTCGCCCGCCGACGCTCTCTCGACCCACCTGCATGCCCGCGATGTTGATGTTCCGGCTGCCCATCAAGGTACCTACGCGGCCGATGACCCCGGGCCGGTCGTGGTGCCAGATGAAGAGCACATGGCCGCGCGGCGCCAGGTCGATCCGATAGCCGTCCAGGTCCACGATGCGCGCATCGTTCTCGCCGAAGACCGTGCCCGACATCTCGACCCGTCGCTCGCCCGACTGGACGGACACCGTGACGAGGCTCGTGTAGCCATGCGTCGAGCCGCCACGCGTCTCGCGCACCTCAATGCCCCACGCCTTCGCCTCCAGGGGCGCGTTCACGATGTTCACCGGCGTGCTGCGGAGCGGACTGAGCAGCCCCACCAGGAACCCCAGCCCCAACGGCCGCACATCGGTCTCGGCGAGCTGCCCCGCGTAGCGCATCTCCACCGACTCAATGGGGCCGCGGAGCAGGCGGCAGTGGAAGCGGCCCATCTGGTTGACGAGCTGGAGGTACGGGGCAAGCGCGCGCAGCGTCTCGGTCGAGATCGACGGCACGTTCACCGGCGCTCGTGCCATGCGACCCTCGAGGACGTCGACCACTTGCTCGGCCACGTCGACCGCGACGTACTCCTGCGCCTCCTCCGTGGAGGCGCCCAGGTGAGGCGTCAGAATCACGTTGGGCAGGTCGGCGAGGTGCATGGGCGGCTCCGGCTCCCTGGCGAAGACGTCCAACGCCGCCCCGCCAAGCTGGCCTGCGAGCAGCGCCTCGCGAAGCGCCTCCTCATCGATCAGGCTCCCGCGAGCGCAGTTGATGATCGCGGCGCCCTCCTTCATGAGCGAGAGCTCGCGCTTGCCGATGATCCCTTGGGTGTCGGAGGTCTTCGGGGCGTGGAGCGTCACGAAGTCTGAGCTCTGGAGCAGCTCGTAGAGCGGCACGACCCTCGCCCCGAGAGCCTCCGCGCGGGCCTGGTTGATGTAGGGGTCGGTGACGAGGATCTCCATCCCGAAGGCCTGCGCCCGTCGCACAACCTCGGTGCCGATCTTGCCGCATCCGACCACCCCCAGCGTCTTCTGGTAGAGCTGTCGGCCCAGGAAGCCCTTGCGTGACCACTTGCCCGTGCGAAGCTGCGCATCTGCAGCGGGCACCTTCCGCGCCAGGGCGAGCAGCATCGCCATCGTGTGTTCCGCGGCGGCGATGGTGTTGCCCTCAGGCGAGTTCACCACCACAATGCCGTGCGCGGTGGCGGCGTCGACATCGATGTTATCGACCCCCACGCCGGCGCGGGCGATGACCTTCAGCCTGGGCGCGGCCTCGATCGCGGCGACATCGATCGCCGTGCTGCTGCGCACGAGGACGGCGTCGCACGGGGCGAGGCGCTGGTGGAGCTCCGCCCCGGAGAGGGGGCCGTCAACCACATCCACCTCGCCGGCCCGCCGGAGTATCGCGACGCCCCGCTCGGCGATGCCGTCGAGGCAGAGGACTCGGTGTTGCTCAGCCACTGGTCTCCCCTCAGTGCTATCGAGCCATCACGCCAGACCCGACAGCGTGCGCTCCAGGGCGGCGAGTGTGCGCGTGACCTGCTCGAGGTTGACCGTCCCCATGTGCCCGATGCGGAGGATCTTCCCGCGCAGCTTGCCCTGGCCACCGGTGATGAGGATGTGGTGTTGCTTCAGCATGGCGTCGGTGACCTGCTTGGGGTCGACCCCCTCGGGTGGCAGGAACGAGGTCACGACGTTGCTCGCGTACTGCGGGTCGGCAAACAGCTTCAGGCCTAGCTTCAGCACGCCCTCCCGCACGGCCGCGGCCGCCTCGGCGTGGCGCTGCCAGACACGCTCCCGGCCCTCGGCGCGCAGAAGCCGCAGCGACTCCTGCAGAGCGAAGAACAGGCTGGTGTTGGGCGTGTAGGGTGTCTGCCCCTTCTCCAGCGCGTCCTTCGCCTTGGCCAGGTCGAAGTAGCACCTCGGCATCGTCGCTGCTTCGGCAGCCTGCCACGCCTGGGGGCTGATGCTCACGAAGGCCAGCCCGGGCGGCAGCATGAACGCCTTCTGGGAGCCGGCAACGACCACGTCAAGCCCCCAGTCATCCGTTCGCACCTCGGTTCCACCCATCCCGCTGATCGCGTCGACGATGGTCAGCGCGCCGGCGTTCCGGGTCGCCGCTGCCAGCTCCGCGACGGGATTGGTCACACCCGTCGAGGTCTCGTTCTGGGTGAATAGGACAGCCTTGTGCGCGCCTCCGGCGAGGGCCTTCTCCACGGCGGTGACATCGGCCGCCTGGCCCCATTCGAACCGCAGCCAGGTGACATCGGCGCCGAAGATCCCCGCGATCGTGCCCAGGCGCTCGCCGAAGTGGCCCACCGAGACACAGAGAACCGGGTCACCGGGCGAGAGGAAGTTGACGACGGCCGCCTCCAAACCGCCGGTTCCCGAGCAGGTCAGGATGAGCAGGTCGTTCCCGGTCTGGAAGGTGTGCTTCAGACCCTCGGTGCAGTCGCGGATGATCCCAGCAAAGGCGCTTCCGCGGTGGCCGATGGCGGGGCGGGCCAGGGCGGCGCGCACCTCGGGCGGGAGGCCCGTCGGCCCGGGGATCATGATGAGAAGGTCGTCGTGGTCCATCTGGTGACGTCTCCGTGTTGGTTGAGGGCGGCTCTAGCGAGATCGCCGACCCCGGATGGTCGGCCTAGACGACGATGGTGGGCCCGCGGATGGTCGATCCGGTTGGGATGTGACAATGGGGCCCGATGATGGCTCCGTCCAGGTCCGCCCCGGCGCCGATCCGCGCCGAGGGCCAGACGATGCTGTTGCGCACGACCGAGTCCCTTTCGATCAACGCACCCTCGCCCACGGAGGTGTCCGGTCCGATCCGCGCCCCGGGCCCGATGCGGCACGCCGAGGCAAGGCTCACCGGGCCAGATAGCTCGGCCTGGGGCGAGAGGTCCACCTCCTCCGCCCTGAGCGCCGGCACATGTGGCAGGGCCCCCCGAAGGATCGCGGCGTTTGCCGCCAGGTAGCTCTGCGCCGTTCCGACGTCGACCCAGTACGCCCCTTCCGAGATCGGCACCGCGTAGACCGGCTCGCCCGCTACGATGAGCTCCGGGAATAGCTGGCGCTCGTTGGAGTACCTCACTCCGGCTGGAATGCGGTCGAGTACGCGAGGCTCGAACACGTACATCCCCGAGTTGATCAGGTTGCGTCCGGTCTCGTCCTGGGCGCCCTTCTCCCTGAACTCGAGCACGCGCCACTGGTCGTCGCACCGGACCAGGCCGAAGGCCGATATGTCAGCCACGCGCCGGAGCACAATCGTGAGCACGGCCCCGCGTTCCCGATGTGCCGCCACGACCGCGCGCACGTCAACATCCATGATCTGGTCGCCGTTCATGGCGATGAAGGTCTCGCGGTAGCCTTCAGCGCCGTTCCGAACCGCCCCGGCTGTGTCGAGCGGCGGCTCCTCCTCCACGAAGCGGATCGCGACACCCAGGTCGCCTAGCCGCTCGACGCCCTCTCTCAGCCGGCCTGCCTTGTACCCGCAAGCCAGCGCCACCTCGCCAACTCCGCCCCGCCGGAGCATCTCGATGGTGTACCAGATGAGCGGCCGGTTGGCCACGAGGACGAGCGGTTTGGGCACGGTGTCCGTCAGCGGGCGCAGCCGTTCGCCCTGTCCCCCGACAAGGAGAACGGCGTCTCGGGTTCCGGGTCTCGCGTTTCTGGTTCCCGGCCCAGGCCCCATGCCGTTCCTGTCACCTGTCACCTGTCACCCGTCCCCTGCCGTACCGCGTGCAGTCGGAGCTGCAGGCTGCGGGAGCCGTCGAAGTCGTTGATCTGCGGGATGAAGCAGAGGTCGACGGAGTCGCCGCGGGTCACCCAGGAGGCCTCCCTGGCCATCCCGAAGCCGATGCACTCGTAGGTGTAGCCGCCGTCGGTCACCCAGAGCTTCAGGTGCTGCGCCTCGCGTCCGACCACCGTGCTATCGACAATCCGCACGCCGAGAGTCGCCAGGGCAGGCTCCGGGTTCCCGTTGCCGAAGGGCTCCATGCGGGCCAGCTCCAGCGCCAGCTCCCCGGTCACCTCCGACAACCCCACCTCAGCGTCGATCTCCAGGCGCGGCTCGAGCGCCGCGGGGTCGATCTGCGTCCGGGCAACCTCGTTGAGTCGCTGCCGGAGCGCGTCCAGGTGCTCGACGCGCACCGTGGCCCCCACCGCCATGGCGTGACCGCCGTAGCGAAGGAGCAGGTCGGAACACTCATCGAGTGCCCGGGCGAGGTGGAATCCTGGGATGCTTCGCCCCGAGCCGCGCGCGACGCCATTGGCAGCCGCCAGCAGGACAGTGGGCCTCCCATAGGCCGCAACCATCTGGGAGGCCGCAATGCCGACGACGCCGACGTGCCAGGCCTCGGAGGCGAGCACGATGACCGCGGTCTCCGAGAGGTCGACCTCGCGGTCGATGGCCGCCCGGGCCGCATCGCAGATCGCCGCTTGCTCCTGCTGCCGCTGGCGGTTGACGCTGTCGAGGTAGAGCGCGGTGCGGTTCGCCTCGTCGCGGTCGGCGGTCAACAGGAGCTGCAATGCCGAGTGCGCATCGGCGAGCCGACCGGCCGCGTTGATGCGAGGCCCGAGCCGGAAGCCGACGTGCTCGGCCCGCGGGCGGCCCGTGACCCCGCAGAGGTTGAGCAGCGTCTGCAAGCCGAGCTTCTTGGTCTGTCCCAGGTGCGCGAGCCCGACGGCAGCCAGCACCCGGTTCTCGCCGACGAGGGGCACGACATCCGCGATCGTGCCCATCGCGGCGAGATCGAGGAAGGCCCGCTGGACGTACCGGTCGTCAAGCCCCCGCGACGCCCCGACCGCGCGGGCCAGTTGGAGGGCTAGCCCCGCCGCCGAGAGTTCCCGGTTCGGGTACTCCGCGCCCGGGCGCTTCGGGTTGACAACGGCAGCGGCCTCAGGCAGCACATCGCCCGGCTCATGATGGTCGACGACAATCACGGGAAGCCCCAGCTCCCGCGCCCGGGCGATGGCGGCCAGATCCCGGGTGCCGCAGTCGACCGCGATCGCGAGCGAGGCGCCCTCGGCGACGGCCTCCTCCAACGCCCGCACCGACAGACCGTAATGGTCGTGAACCCGGTGCGGGATGAAGTACTGCACGTTCGCCCCGAGCTTGCTCAGGAACCGGACAAGCAAAGCCGTGCCCGTCAGGCCGTCGACGTCATAGTCGCCGTGAACCAGGACGGTCTGGCGATGGTCGATGGCCCAGTTGACGAGGCGAACCGCCTCGTCGATGTCCGGGAGTTGCGCGGGGTCGCACAGCCCATCAGCCGAGGGGGACAAGTACGCCTTGGCCGCTGCCGGAGTGTCGATGCCCCGGTGGCGCAGCAGAGCCGCCGTCACCCGCGAGATGCCGGCACCCTCGGCCAGAGCCACCTCGGCAGCCGGCTCTCGGGGGCGAACAGACCAGACGACGCGCTCGCGCTCGGGAGATACCTTCTCGAACATCCTCGGAGACCCGTCCCGAAGTATAGGGGAAACAAGGGGGTGTGTCAAACAGGAACGGCAGAGGTCGGGTCAGCCGAGCCGCTTCACCAGGCGGAAACGGCGGCGCGTCGAGACCCGCGGGCTTGCCGCCATGCGACGACTGCCCACGCCCGCATCAGCCCAGCGAATCGACGCCGGTCACACCGCCCGCGGCCGGAGCGCCTCAGGCGAGATCCCTCCCTGTCGTGGTGCTCACCAACCTGCCGTGCTTCACCCCCTTGGTGCTGATCAGGCGGTCGGCGATCGCGCGGACTTCCGCGCTCCGACCCTTGATGATGATGACCTCGAGGCAGTGGTGGGCATCGACATGGACGTGGGTCGTGCACAGGATGGCCTCGTGGAACTGATGCTGCAGGGCGTTGAGGACACGCGAGAGCTCGCGGGTCTCGTGGTCGTAGACGATGGTCACCGTGGCGATGACCTGCCCACTCGCGTTCTCCCACTCCTGGTCGACCAGATGCTGACGCATGAGGTCGCGGATGGCCTCTGAGCGCGTGGCATACCCCTTTCCCCGTATGCTCTCATCGAACGCCTTGATGAGCTGGGCCGGCAGCGACGCTCCGAAGCGGGCCATCTCGCTCATGGCTTAGCACCTCTCCTCTTGGGGCGACCTGCGAGGTCGCGCGGTTGGTCATTCACAGCACGCCGCGCCGCCCCGGTAGTGTCAGTTGACCTCAACCGCGCACCCGCACTCGGCAGCGGTGTACATCGCGTCGGTGATCTGCTGCCTCACGAGAACGCGCTCGAAGCTCGTTTCCGGCGGTCGGTTCCCGCGAATGGCCCGCCCCGGGTCCTCCAGCATCGATGGTCATCTGGCTGTGGTCATCGCCCTGCCAGATCGTGCGGGAGGTGACCCCCTCCTCGGCGCGCGATTCGTCGAGGGTGACCTCCTTCGCCGTACCCGGCAGCATCTGTAGACGAAGCGAGGCATTCGACGCGAGTATCTGCGAGGCCTCGTCGTCTGAAGCCGACACGAACTCGCCCCGTCGCTACGTTGCCGTTGTGTAAGCTGCCTCCTTTGCTCCAGCCGGTGGCCTCCACCCCAGTGCCGTGTCACGTGTCACGTAACGGCACGGCGACGGCCCGAGCCTCACCGTGACACATGAGGCAGTTGCAGAATGGGGTGGGCCGTTCGGGACTGTCCCCATTTGCCGCTGCCGTTCAGCGGCAAATGGGACTGTCCCCCATTCGTGGTGGCGTTCTGCAACCGCCTGGCGTGACACATGACACGTGACACGCTACTAGTGCTCTATTGCATAAATCAGTTGTATATGATACACTGGTTGCATGCCATGGGAAGCAACACCGATCCACCTAACGGACGTGGACCGTGGGACGTTGGAGTGCTGGGTC
>Ga0315289_10000963_pt1 | contig 44830 bp, 41 predicted proteins | sample YL17G11_40_MG_FD_203452 | JGI IMG/M metagenome (GOLD analysis project Ga0315289, IMG submission 203452) | Sediment microbial communities from Yellowstone Lake, YNP, Wyoming, USA - YL17G11_40 | ecosystem: Environmental > Aquatic > Freshwater > Lake > Sediment | place: USA: Wyoming | collected... | reverse complement strand
TCCAATGTCCGAGTTTTCTGTGAATGATCCATCTTCTTCGGCGCAGAGTTCCGTCCACGGATGCCACCCGACTTGTCCCAATGATTCAGTGTCTTTTTATCACTGACACATGTGGGTAGCTAGCTCAATCGCGCATGCTGCCGGAAAGGGATATATATCGAACGAAACCGCAGCCTAACGGAATAACTCTTCGAGGTTGTGCTTACTCTGAAGGCAGTTTGTCCCGAATTTAGAGAACAAACCGAAGTGGAGATTTTCGGGGAGAAGTATGTCCTAACGGATTTGAGCCACGACCTAAGCCCGAAGAACCCCGTGTTTGCGGGGCACTTGAAAACGGTGATGTGGGACCATCTGACTCACGAAGAAACCATGAAGTCAGGGCTAACCAAGGCCCCCTACAGCTACAGGGTGGTTGGCTTTCTCACATGCGACCACAACTCCACGCACGTGGATTCAATCAATCATGTTGTCGCGGACCCAAACGCTAGGTCGATCGACAGACTCCCGCTAGAGTGGTTCTTCGCGCCCGGAGTCTGGTTGGATTTTTCCCAGAAGGCGCCCAGCAGCTACATAACAAAAGAGGATGTACAGAAGCAGCTAGCGAGCACTGGGGCGACGATAAAACCCAACTCGGTCGTGTTGATCTACACGGGTTGGTACAAGAAGTGGAACAGCCCCTTCGAGTATTTGAGGAATTACCCTGGCCTCGACCGGGGAGCAACAGAATTTCTAGCAGACTCCGGCGCGATAAACATCGGCGCGGATGCCCCAAGTACGGACACCTACGTCGAGGTGACGCAGGTGAAGGTTCAACCAATGCACATAGTATGCAGAGAAAGAGAGATACTAAACATGGAAAACGTAGCCAACATCGACAAGATACCAAAGCACACGTTCTGGTTCATCGCTCTACCCTTGAAGCTTCACAACGCCACAGGGTCTCCAATCAGGGCTGTGGCCTTAGTCAAGAAATGAACCTACAGCTCGCGTGCTGATAGACTTGAGCGAAGACGATTTCGTTCTCGGTGTAAGAAGGGAGAAGCTAAGCAAGAAGCCCTGCGTAATCGTCAACTGCTTCGAAGACGTTCAGGAAACAACTCTTCACGGCGGCCTCGTCGGAAGAATGGCTTCCAAGAAAATGCCCGATCTGAAAGCTCACATGTATCTAGGCTGGCAGACCCTTCCAGCAGGGGTTGAGCTGCCCGGACACTGGCATGACATAGAAGAAATCTGGGTAATCATGGACGGCGAGGCCACATGGACGGACTGTGACGGCTCACAAAGGAAGATAAAACGCGGCGACTTCATCTACGTAACACCCAACGGATACCACGCCGTCAAGAACACCGGGCAAAAGCCGCTGGAGTACATTCTAATCAAGTCGCCGATCCCACTACAGCTTCCGCCCTATACAAGCGAGTTCTTTGAACCAATAGAAAGGTACACGGCGAAGGCAAAGCCGTTGAAAGAAATAGTGAAGACGAAGAATCCAGACTAGGCAGAAAGAACGCGGGCAACTCTCGGGAAACGCACAAGGTTACCACAAACGTGGCCGGGAGCGGAGATCTATCCGCTCGCTCATGTTGGCGCCGCCTGTCATCTCAGCTTATGGAATCAGTGAAGGATTCCCGTCTCCACTTATTTCGCTCCGAATTTACCGCGGTAGACAAACTCTGAGCTTGGGTTTCTATCTTTCTGGTTTGTGAACGCAGCGACCCCGATGGGAAGCATAGATATGATCCGATGCGTATTCGGGATCTTCAGAAGAGCCTTCGTCTTTTCTTCGCTGGAAGCTCTAGCGCCTGAAGAGTCATAGACGCCGACCCAGAATGAGCTGAGACCTAGGCTGTGAGCCGCTAGAGCCATGTTCTGAGTCGCGGCGGCTCCGTCCTCCACGTAGTGGTGTGGATCTTTCTGAGTGTCGACGGTCACGACCAGCGTAACCGGGGATTCCTCAATTCCGATGCCCGTTATTGTTATGGCGAGCTCCCTGAGCTTCCGTTTTGTCTCCTTATCCTTCACGACTATGATGCTCCAGGGCTGGGAGTTTACGAAGGATGGCGCCCATCTGCCGGCTTCTATTATTGCATCGATCTTCTCTTGGTCAACCCCGTCAGGTTTGAACCTGAATACGCTTCTCCTCTCCTGAATCGCTTTCAAAACCGCGTTGGATAACATTGCTCATCATCCATAGCTTGGGACAAGCATGACATATGAAGCCTTTCATTACAGAAAGCCACACGAAAGAAGAAAAAAGTTAGTTGATCGACTCCCCGCTACTGTGCGAAATTAATCGCTGACAGGGGAGCCCACATCGTCAGTGGTTGAAATTCGGCGAGCCATCGGCCGAGGCATTTGGTCCTTGATGAGGGAGAACCTTTTGCTTCCGCATGTGCCCTTCGAGATTCCTAGGATTCTCGGGGGGAGGCCATCTACGCTCAAGAATCAGTCCGGTTGGCTTTCGTAATATGCGCCAGACGCGCACGATCTACACAAGACACGTTTCTCCTTGACGATCTCCATGTGGTCAAAGATCAATTCGCCACATGCGCTGCAAACCACAGGTTCCCTTGGCCCACTGCGATGCTCCTTCTTGGGCACGCTAACTCGAACCTTCTCGACTGCAAACATTTCTGATTCAGGCATCTCTGAGTATGCTCTGACGATCATCTCCTTCTCACGTTCCGAGAACTCCTCAATTGGCTCTCCGGAAGCGATCCACCCGTTTCTCTCAGCGAACCTCATGGCCGAGGCACGTGCATCTTTCCGAGACGAAATCCTCACACCTCTATCGTTGGAAACGTCGACGAATGTTGCTGCGAACTTACCTACGTTGACGAGTTTGAGGTTGCGGCGTCCGACGGTACAACCCGTAACGATCTGTATTGCGTCGGCGATGCATCGCTCTACCTCGACGAAAGTCACCAGGTTCTCCCGTTTCGAAGGATCATCATCCATCCCCAATTCTCGAAGCCCCGCCAAAGCCATTCTCACACCTATGGCTTGTCCTCCACACAGGTGGCCGTGAAAACTCGCTGCACTATCTAGAAGTGTTTTGAAATCCATGCTCTCACTCGACTTGTAACAACGAATTCAACGCCTTGTAATAAGTGGAGGTAGCTCACGCGTTTCGGCGATGACCCGTACGGCCTTGTAGCTGCTCGCAATCTCAATTGTGCGTCGAATCGTCAGCGAAAGGCAGAAATCCGCAGAAGCCGGCTAACCGTCAAGGGCAGGAAAGTCATGTATCCAAGATCTCTCAGCTTGATCCTGATGGCAGCAACGCTGTCGTTCGTCGCTCTCTCACTTGACTACGTAAGCTACCCCGTCTTGGCTGGTCCAGTGACCTCTGAACTAGGTTTGACGTACACGCAATCCGGGCTAATGATGACTATCTTTGCGATATTCTACGCGCTCATGCAAGTACCTTCAGGCATTTTGAGTGACAAGTTCGGAGGAGGCAGAGTCATTGCCCTATCAACGCTCCTAATGGGATTATCCTGCCTCGGATTCGGCTTCTCATCGAGCTTTGGCGCGGCGCTGTTCTCTAGGCTGATGATAGGAGCCGGCGCGGGATTCATACTCCCTGCATCGACAAAGCTGCTTTCGTCCTCTTTTCCCGCACGAGACCTAGACGGTGCGATGGGGATCTTCGGATCAGCTTTCGGCATCGGTTTCATAGTTTCGTTCGCCGCGATTCCGTGGATTCTCGGTGCGAGCAACTGGAGGATGGGCGCAGTTTTCACAGGCATCTTCACTCTCGCCATCACAATTCCCTGCTGGGCCATCTTATGGAGATCCAAAACAGTAAACCCATCAGAGAAGATGGACCCAACCGGAAGCACTTTCAAAGGATTGTTCAGCAAGAACTTGCTTTATTCGATCTTGATCAACTTCACAGGCCTAGCGGTGGTCGTCGGAATCACGACGTGGGCGCCTCTCTACCTCACTCGTAGTTTGAACATCTCTTTGGTCGAGGTCGGATTCATGATAGCCGTTCTTGGGGTGATGATGATCATATCCTCGTTCGCAGGGGGCGTCCTGACGCCCAAGATCGGGGGAGGAAAAGTGGTCATCATATCCATGGCCATGTGCGTGGTGCTTCCGATCGTACTTATCTTCACCCCTTCAGCTTGGGCGGGGCTTCTCATAATGGCAGCAGTCGGATTGGCAGGCAACTTCTACGTTCCGCCAGTCTTCGCCCGCGTATCGCTGTCCGCGAACAGAGAGCATTCGGGCGCTGTCTTCGGCGTCTTCAACATGGCCAGCTTCATAGGATCCTCCATCACCCCAATAATCGTCGGGTATATTCTCGACACGATGGGGCGATATGACATCGGATTCCTAACCATCAGCATCATCGCAATCTTAGGATTCATCGGTGCCCTTTTGTTTGGGCAACGAAAGCCGGCCTAAATGCCGTCGCCGTTGATAACTCGCAAGTAGAAGGCAAGAATATTATAGTCTTGAAACCGCCTAGTCGAGAGCAAGGCGAGCAGAAATGAAAGGCGAAATGAAGGCGATGGTCCTCCACAACTGGGTCGAGAAGTGGGGAGACAATCTCAAGCTTGAGTCACTACCGATTCCAACTCCGGGACCGCATGAAGTCTTGGTCAAAGTCAAAGCCTGCGGCGTCGGAGGAACGGTCGCGAATTTCATGATGGGAGAGATGTCCAAAGATCCGAAACTCCTTCCCAAAATCCCCGGAGACGAGATTACAGGGGAGGTGGCCGAGGTTGGCTCTCAAGTGCAGGGTTTCGAGGTTGGCGATCGTGCAATCGTGTATCTCTTCGTAACTTGCGGCAAATGCAAATTCTGCCTGAACGGAAGGAACGACCTCTGCGTGAACTTCGCTGGGTGGATCGGCAGGCACAGGAACGGAGGATACGCGGAATACGTGGCTGTTCCGGACAGCAGCCTGTTCAAACTGCCAAAAGAAATCCCCTTCGTTGAAGCAACAACGATAAACACGGCTGTGGCTTCGACCGTTCACGCGCTAAGATCCAGAGCCCAAGTCACGCTCGAGGATGACGTGATGATCGTCGGAGCGGCAGGAGGCGTTGGAGTTCACACTGTTCAACTTGCAAAGGTACTCGGCGCAAGAGTCTTCGCCGTCGATACAGATGATGAGAAGCTGAGCAGACTGAAGGAATACGGAGCTGACTTCTTGATAAACGCCAAGAGCGGTGATGTTCCTGAACAGGTGAAGAAACTCACTGCCGGCAAGGGTGTGGATGTTGTTGTTGATTTCGTAGGCTCCTCAAAGACGCTTGTGGACAGCGTTAACAGCCTTGGAAGAGGAGGCAGACTAGTCAATCTAGCCATACATCCGGGCGTGAAGTTCGAGGTAACCGCGGGCCAGCTAGTTATGAATGAGCTCATCATAACGGGCTCTCGCTATACAACAAAGCACGAGTTCCTAGACGCCATGGAGCTTGTCAGGACTGGCAGAATCAAGCCGGTGGTTACTCAGACAGTCGGACTGGAAGACGTAGAAAAACTCCTCATCATGATCAATGAGAACAAGCTGTTCGGCAGAGCCGCCGTGGCTCTCTAGGAGGAAGGGGATTGAGGGTTGTCCGTCCCGAGCAAATAGATCGAGAGTCTCCTTTCCCCGGAACCAACAGAAGGGTCCTCTTCGTAGACGAGAAAGTAATGGTGAGTCTGTTCGAGGCATCCCCAGACACGCGGATTCCAGCACACAGTCACTCCAATGTGCAGATGGGCTACGTCCTTCAAGGCAAAGCGGAATACATCACGCCCGGCCACAGCCAAACCCTAGAACCTGGCGCATTCTACCACTTCTCTAGCAATGAAGAGCACGAAATCAAGAATGTCGGAAAAGAAAATGCAGTGAGCCTTGACATCTTCATCCCTCCGCTTGAGCAGGTCTTGCGCGCTTGGCAGGCGAGAAAGGACCAATCTTAATTTCCGTCGAATCTGTGTCTGTATCATCCGACCCTCAAAACTGGAATGCCCTTTCCCATACGGAACATAGGCCTGTGATGCGAAGCGTGGGGCTCACTAGGACCCTCTCCGCTCCGAAAGACTGTTATGAGGGTTAGCCGAACAAAACGGCGATCGCACAATGGAGTACTCCATAGAATCTCAGGTTGAGGGCTTCAAAGCTCTGCCACCGTACAAGAGAACCCTCAAGGTCTTGATGTGCCCACAAGTCAATCATACAAAGAACCTCTCATTGGGCCTAACTATCCTCGAGCCGGGCTCGACAAGCAGTCCCCACAGCCATGGAACAGAGGACGAGATTTGGTTCGTCCTGAGCGGAACAGGCCAAGCTAAGGTGGGCGAAGAAACCATCCAAATCGCGGAAGGCACTGCAATATATTGTCCTCCTGGACAATCTCACCAACTGATAAACAACGGCAAGGAAGACCTCCGTGTTCTTTGGGCATTCTCCCCCCCAGGATTCGAAACAAAGTATCTCGGAAGGAAAGGCGGCGAAGCGTAGGCGGTTCTGTCTAATCTACGGGACATGCAGGACGCTGTAAACGGTCGGGACATTGGACCTCTGATGGACTCTGTTGCGTCCTAGGCTCATGGGTCGTTCGCGACCCCGGATTTCTCCGTTTATCCGCTCCGTCTAGTTATTGTGTTTGCCAGTGAGAGTGATTTTGTGTGCGTCTCTTGGTGCGAGCATCGTAATTTGAACCGTCGTCGGACGTTCGTTCTTGGAGTGAATTTGTGCGTGTGGGTAGACTGGTGCGGCATACCAATTTGAACCGTGGGTAGGGGACATTGTTCTGTGTGCGCCTTTTGGTATCGAAGAGACGTACAGCACGAGCGAGACCGACGAGCCCTCAAGGACTGACTGACCTACTAGGCGCACGCTCTCGCCGGAATGCCGGAACCAAGATGACTCGTCTTGTACGAGGCAGATGTCCGGAGACAATAGATGACCTGTTGTTCACACGAACATTCCAACGGTGGAAATAGGTCGCGAGACTATGGATCAAACCATATATTGGCCGTCTGGCTGATAGCCGCGCGAGGTTTGAGTTGCGTTGACAAAAACAACAATAATCGACTTGAGTCTTCCGATCGTGAGTTTTGGATGGGAGCCTTTGCCGGTCAAGATCTATCGGTTTGATCACGAAGAGGGCAGTCGATACGTCGGAGGCCCTCTGGGACTTTCCCCGGATGACTTCCCAAACAAGACCGGGCCGGCGGTCGAGGAGATGGTCATACACTCACATGCCGGGACGCATCTGGATGCTCCCTGGCATTACGGGCCGACGGTGGCGGGCAAACCTGCCAAGACAATCGACGAAATACCGCTCGAATGGTGCTACGGTGACGGAGTAGTCATTGATGTCAGACACAGAAAGGCAGGCGAATACATTACCTTGGATGACATCAAGAAAGGATTGAAGAAGATCAATTACCAACTGAAACCAGGCAACATTGTGCTAATTGAGACTGGCGGAGATAAAAGATGGAAGTTCTCTGACTACCCCAATGCTTCTCCAGGCATGAGCGGAGCGGCGACCGAGTGGATTATTGATCAAGGCGTGAAAGTGATAGGCATCGACGGCTTTGGTTTCGACAGACCATTCAAGAAAATGGCTGAGGATTTCAAGAAGGGTGTCAAAGGCGCTCTCTGGCCATCACATCACGACGTGGGTCGCCGGAAAGAGTACTGCCACATAGAGAAGATGGCTAACTTGGACAAGATACCGAAACCCTATGGCTTCAAGGTCGCGTGCTTCCCCGTGAAGATCTCAAAGGCTGGAGCCGGCTGGTGCCGCGCCGTAGCAATCGTCGAGGAGTAACTCCATTCTCTCATTCGAAGAAGAGGCTGAACTTCCACCAAGTGGACGTACCCTGGCCTCGATCCGACAACGAAACCCTGCTAGACAAACGGCGAATTCAATCAGCGTTTGTGATTGGATATGTCGACTCTTGATTTTGGATACGGTGAGAGCGTCCTTCACGTGAGGATTCGTCAACGAAACCTACTCGGCGTTATCAAACCAAATGATGTCGAAACATCTACTGACGAGACTCGTGAAATCGAATCCGCCCTCTCGAACCCCATAGGAACCCCGCGACTGTCTGAGATTGCCGGTGAAGGCGACCGAGTCGCAATCATAGCCAGCGACATAACGAGGCCTAGCCCCAGCTCGAAGTTACTACCACCGCTTATCGCAGAACTCTCTGCAGGAGGAGTAAGCCTAGGTGACGTCAGAGTCATCTTTGCACTAGGAATTCACCGCAAACACTCAACCGAGGAGATGAGACGCCTAGTGGGCGAGAACATATTCAGCCGAGTCACGTGCATGGATCATCAAGCCGACAATTGCGTTGACGTGGGTCACACAAGATCCGGGACTAAAGTAGAAGTTTTCAAAGACATTCCGGAGTACGATGTTCTCGTCTGCACTGGAAACATTGAGCCTCACTACATGGCTGGCTACAGCGGAGGATTGAAGGCAATCCTACCCGGAGTCTGCTCAAGGAACACCATCGAACAGAACCACCAGATGATGACACAGCCTGGATCACGCGCTGGTAAGACCGATGGAAACCCACTACGCCAAGATATCGATGATGTTTCCAACCTAGTCAATGTGGATATGATCGTGAACGCGATTCAAAACGAAAAACGACGAATCGTCAAGGTTGTGGCGGGCGACCCAGTCACAGCGCACAGGAAGGGAGCCGAATACTCCGATATGATATACAAAGTGAAGGTGCCTGAGCCAGCTGAGATAGTGATAACAAGTCCAGGAGGTTATCCAAGGGACATAAACCTCTACCAAGCGCAAAAGGCGTTGGAGAACGCCCGACAAGCAATCAAGCCTGGCGGAATCATAATCCTCGTGGCAGAGTGCAGAGAGGGATCGAGAGATCCTGTATTTCAAGAATGGCTGAGCGAAGCCTCGTCCCCCAACGAAGTGGTAAACAGAATAAGCAAGAAGTTCGTTCTCGGCGGCCATAAGGCCGCAGCTTTCGCCTCGGTCATGCGGGAACATCAAGTGTACCTAGTGTCGTCAATGTCCACGGAACTTGTCAACCGTATGCACTTCAAGGCAGCTCCTACGGTGGAGAAGGCTCTCGACGAAGCTCTTCACGATCTGGGAGAAGATGCGCAGATTCTAGTTCTCCCTGAAGGAAACGACACATTACCAGTTATCGAACCGAAGGTTCCTCACGACAAGTCTCAGAATTCATACTGATTGGGAATCGAGCTAGCACTCAGCGTAAGGTTCTATGTCGGAGCGCATGTATGGCACATCTTTGATGATGAATGACTCGTCGTTGGGCGTTCTAGATACTCTCTTCTTATGAGCTCCGACCTCTATCTAATCCTCTGCAGGCTGAGGCGGGTCTTGGCAAAATTCGGTCTGATGATTCCTCAAGGCTGGAGACTGGATCTCCCAAAGGAAGCATCCCCAATTGAACAGTTCGAACTGATGCTCAAGATCGCTCAAGAAGCGGATAGGTTGGGCTTCTATTCGGGCTTCTTGTATGACCATTTCCACACGTATCCAACTGTCACGACCAACTCCTGTTTCGAATGCTATACCGCGCTGTCAGCGATTGCGATGCGTACTTCGAAACTCAGACTGGGACAGCTAGTTACGTGCGCCTCTTACAGGAATCCGGCTCTTCTCGCGAAGATGGCTGCCTCACTCGACGTAATCTCAAAAGGGAGACTGGATTTTGGAATAGGGGCCGGCTGGTACGAGGGAGAATACAAATCCTATGGATATCGTTTCGAGACTCCGGCCGTAAGGATACGCTAGCTGCGGGAAGCTGTGCAAATCATCAAGAAGATGTGGACTGAAGAGAAAGCAACCTTCCAAGGAAAGTACTTCACAATAGATGGGGCAATCAACAGTCCGAAGCCAATCCAGAAACCACATCCCCCAATAATAATAGGAGGGTCGGGTGAGAAACTAATGCTCAAAGTCGTCGCGCAGCTTGCTGACAGATCAAACCTTGGAGTATCGGTAACCATCGACGAATGCGTCAGAAAGTACAGCCTCATTGAGCAGTACTGTAGGGATTTTGGGAGAGACAAGCACAGTGTCCAAAGAACTCTGTGCAGAGAAGTCTACGTTTCGGAGGACGGGCAGAGTGCTCGCTCAAGAGCGCTTCAATCGAAGCCGTCCGATCTCAGCGAGAAAGCGTTTCTTGAGTCGAGAGTCATAGGGGATCCCGATGAGTGTGTCCGTCAGTTCAACGAGTACGTTGAGAAGGCAGAAGTCGGATACTTCATGCTTCGGGTTCCGGATGCAACGGAACTTGAGCCAATTCGACTACTAGCCAGAGAGGTGTTGCCTAAACTCCCCGAGTGACGCACGGCGGGACTGAGAAGAATCGATGTTCCAGGGGTTCCCAAGTTGGCGCGGATTCAGGAGTCACCGCTGGGGTGCATCTCTTTGAGGCGCTTCACCAGGAATTCATCTCTTCGCTTGAGAAGTGATTCGATGGATTCGGGTGTGTACTGGTAGAAACCTTTCTTCGTCTTGACGCCCAGTTCGCCTTTTGCCACTTTTTCTTTGAATAGCGCGGGAGGTCTAAACCTCTCGCCGAGTTCTCCGGACAGATGCTCATACGCGTCGTGAAAGACATCTAATCCTCCCAAGTCCAGAGTCTCCAGGGGCCCTACGATCCCCCATCTGAGGCCCAAACACATTCTTACGGTGGTGTCGATATCTTCAGCGGAAGCCAAGCCCTCCTGCAGAATTCTAATCGCCTCAGTGTTAAGCGCCGCATGAAGCCTGACACCGATAAGACCTGGATGATCCTTGCACACCACAGGCGCCTTGCCCAGTTCGAGAAGAAACTGTCTCGCTTTGTTGGCTGTCGCCTCTGACGTTTCAGCGCCTTTGGTTATCTCCACCAAGGGCATTAGATAGGGTGGGTTCCACCAGTGCGTCCCGACCACCCGACTTCTCTTGCTAACTGCAGATGCGATCTCCGTGATTCTGAAGGTTGACGTATTCGAAGCCAGCACTACGTCTTCGGGGCACAGTTGGTCAAGATAGTTGAACAGTTCTTTCTTGGAAGCTATCTGCTCAGTGATGGCTTCCGTGACTAATTTGGAGCCACCTACGGCGTCAGCGATGGAGGTGGTCGTCGTTATCCGTGCAAGAGCGCTCTTCGCCCTTTCCTCGATCACGAGTCCGTTCTTCACCAAACCCGTGAAATCGGCGGTTATCCTGTTCGATGCGCGGGCAAGGATTTCCTTGGTTGTATCTGCCATGTTCACATCATAACCTCCCAACGCGCAAGCTATGGTGATGCCATGTCCCATGACTCCTGAACCGATCACCGCGACCTTTCCTCGAGAACTCAATCCATGACTCCCCGTAGAACAGTGGCGTAACGCGTGGCCGTGGATATAAACAGATGCAGGCTCCCCAATTCACATGACAATTGGATCCCTTGAAACAGGAGCGCACTTTCGGAATTCAGAGGCCCTATTCTGAAACCAAATCCGAAAACGATACTAACGCAAAGAATATCGTCGAGGGCTTCGACGACAACATCTTATAGCGCTGAGTCAATACTGGATCGCCCTCTTGTTGGGCGATGTCTGAGAAATATGAAAGCATCCGGCATTCTTACAATGGACGACTTTGATTTTCGCGGCAAGACAGTGTTATGCAGGCTCGACCTGAACAGCCCGCTCGATCCAAAGACACAGAAGATACTAGACGATTCAAGAATTAGAGAGCACGCGAAGACCGTGAAGGAACTTTCTGACAAAAAGGCGAAGGTAGTCCTTCTCGCCCATCAAGGAGATCCGACAATTCCTGACCAGTTTGCGCAGCTAGGGCAGCACGCAAAGATTCTCTCTGAACTGACTGGAAGAGAGGTGCAATACATCGACGACACTTACGGACCGGCTGCCAGAGAAGCGATAAGAAAACTCGGTGAAGGACAGATTCTATTGCTGGAGAATACGAGATACTTCAGTGAAGATACACGACTCTTCGAGGACACGATGAAGAGGTCTCCTGAGGAGCAAGCCAAGTGTTTGCTTGTGCAGAAGCTCTACCCCCTGGCCGACGTGTTCGTGAACGATGCCTTCGCTGCTGCGCACAAATCTCAGCCCTCCCTCGTTGGATTTTCAGAAGTACTTCCGTCATGCGCGGGGAGAGTCATGGAGGCAGAGCTGGACGCGCTGATCAGGATTAGAGACAGCCCGAAAAAACCCTGCATTTTCTGTCTCGGCGGTAGAAAAATATCGGACAAGTACGAAATGATGGAACCCGTCCTTAGAAATAACGTAGCTGACAAGCTGCTGACTTCAGGAGTCATCGGCCTTCTCATGCTGAAAGCATCTGGAGTTGAGCTCGGCGGTGCAACAGAGTCGCTCTTCAGAGAGATGCACTACGATAAGTTTCTGCCGATCTCCAGAAAGCTACTCGACGCCTATGGGCGTGATAGGATAGAATTTCCGACGGATGTTGCCATAGACCATGATGGTAGAAAGGAAATGGATGTATCCTCCCTTCCTGAAGACGCGCCGATAATGGACGTGGGCAAGAAGACTGCTGACAGATATTCTGCAGTAATACGAGGCTCTGGGACGGTCTTCTTCAGCGGACCACCGGGTGTATTCGAAAACGAGCCGTTCTCAGCTGGCACGAGGCAGATACTGATGGCGATCGTGGAATCTGGGAGCTTCTCCGTAGTCGGAGGCGGACATTCGATGGCTGCTCTACGGAAATATGACATTCTAGACAAAGTATCCTACGTAAGCACAGGTGGAGGAGCGCTTGTCAGGTACCTTTCGGGCGAGGAGCTGCCCGCAGTAGCTGCCCTAAAGAAGGCAGCGAAACGTTTCCCTAGTAGCACGACGACTTAAGCGCGGACTCACAGAGGTCTCTTCGGTTCCATTCCCAAGTATTTGTTCGTTAAGGAAACTGCTTGAAGACGATCCGTCTGCATTTTCAGAGAGGCTCTTATTCCGTCAATTGTTTCAGGTATGGTTACAGCTTCTTGCGGTATGTATATGGAATACACCAAGTCGCCGCCGATGAATCCGATGGTTTCCTCGTACACTGCAACTTCATACATGTCAGCTGCGGGCCTGTGTGCAAAGCGAGCGAACTGGAACAGGGACGTGTTCGTAGCGAATCCGTCAGCGATTCGTACAACTTGGATTCTCGGATGCGCAGAGAACTCTCGTAGGACCTCTTCTTTTGTGACGCTCTTCTTTGGAGTCGCTACCACGCTTATGATGTGGCCATGGGTTATGGGAACATGGACCAGAACCCCTGTGGCCTTGACGTGAGGCATTATCTCCATCAAGTCAACCGCTTGATGCGTTGGAACAGGCTCAACCCTGGCCAAGTCAACGTATCCACGGTGCGTGTCGCCTGGGTCAGCGCATCTCCGGATTATTGTCACTGCAATTTTCTCTATTCCAAAAGCTCTATCCAAGCAATCCACAGTTCTTATCAGACCTGTAGTGTTGCAGGAAGTCAGGAGCAGGTATTTCTTGCCCAAGCCTTTTTCATAGTTCGCGTAACCGTGGAAGAAGACATCCGCGACCGCTCCCTTCTCTCCGCCTTGGAAAATCGCTGGAAGATCGAATCTCTCATAGAGTTGCTTGTTCTTAGCGCCGATTCCCCCCGGGGCGGCATCCAAAACAATATCGACTTCTCCCAGCAGGTCTTCAAGTGTGCCTGAAACTGGTATTGCGGCGTCCTCGAAGTTCTTGATCTTCTGCTTGTCAATGCAGTAGAGCTTGTACGGCATGCCCCTTGCCCTGAGAGCTCTCAAGGTCAAGGTCGGAGCAACATCAGCTACCCCGGCGAGTTCCATATCCTTCTGAAGAGATGCGGCATACGCCAAGCGTGATCCAATGGTCCCGTATCCGATGACGCCAACTTTGACAGTCATAACCTATCCGGCCGAAAGTACGCTAACGCGAACATATTTAGTCCTTGTGTCCTCGCTCAAGTGGTTGAGCTAGCATCGTCAAGCATCCTTCGGGTTTCGCCATGCGCCAATGTTTAACTAGACGAAGACGCAGATCACGCCGCCTTCGCCTTCACAGATGATCGATATGTCAATCACAGGAGGCCACACGGCCAACGTTCTTCGCGTTGATCTCACGAATCAAAGAATCTCCATACTGCGCATAAGCCCAGGAGTCCAGAGAAGTCTAGTCGGCGGTGCAGGAATAGCGACTAAGATACTACTGGATGAAGTACAGCCAAGCTGTGATCCCCTAGGGCCAGCTAATAGACTCATCCTGACTGCGGGACCACTCGTCGGAGTCTTTCCGGGAGGCGTCAAGTGGACGGTGTGTGCAAAGTCACCAGCGACGGGGATATGGGGCGAATCCAGCGCAAGCGGTTTCTGGGGGTGCGAACTGAAACGTGCAGGTTTCGACAGCATAGTTGTGCAAGGGACGGCTGACAACCCTGTTTGGCTGAACGTTCACGAGGGAGAAGCACGGATCGAGAAAGCAAGTCACCTGTGGGGTAAGGAGACTATCGAGGCTGCTCATGAGATACAGAGGGATTTGAACGATCCAAAGGCTCGAGTTGCGTGCATAGGACCTGCTGGCGAGAAGCTCGTCAGATGCGCATCCATCGTTACGGATGAATCTCGAGTCTGCGGAAGAGCAGGCATGGGAGCCGTCATGGGCTCGAAGAAGTTGAAGGCAGTGGCCGTGAGGGGTACAAAGAAAATTCCGGTTGCAGATGAAGGGAAGCTCAGAGAACTTTCGAGAGAAGCCCATGAATACGTGAAAGAACCGAAGGCGTGGAGCTGGACACCAGCAAGAGTAGAAGGAGTTTCAGCTGACGGAACCGCGAGATCCGTCGAGTCGTTGGAGAAGATGGGTGGCCTGCCAATCCGCAACTGGACAGCCGGCAGCTTTCCTGAAGCCACCAACATCACGGGGAGCACGATGAGCAAGACCATTCTGAAAAACAAGTCCACATGCCCTATGTGCGGCCTCATCACTTGCTGGAGAGGTATCGAAGTCAAGTCGGGCAAATATGCGCCCATTTCAGGTCGAGGCCCGGAATACGAAACCTGTGCTGCTTTGGGGTCTCTATGCATGAACACGAACTTGGAATCCATGGCGAAAGCTAACGACCTCTGCAATCGACTTGGAATCGACACGATCTCTGCGGGAGTTTCAATCGCTTTCGCGATGGAATGCTACGAGAAAGGAATCATAACGAAAGCAGATACTGAGGGTGCAGAATTGAGATGGGGCGACAGCGACGCGATTATTGAGATGGTGCGACAGATAGGCAACAGTGAAGGCTTCGGAGCTACACTCGGTCAAGGAGTCAGAAACGCAGCTGAGAAGATCGGTCGAGGCGCCGAAAGATATGCGATGCACGTTAAAGGGCTTGAGATGTCGCTGCACGAGCCGCGCAGGTGGTGGAGCATGGGACTGGCCTACAGTACCTCCAATCGTGGAGCGTGCCACCTTCAGGGCACACCTCTCTACTTGGAGTGGGGATTGCTTCAACCGGAATTCGGCTACCCAGAGAAGCTCACCCCGTTCACTATTGAGGGGAAGGCCGCGGCTACGAAGTTTCATCAAGATCTCGGCGCTGTCATGACGGCTCTTGGTATGTGCTCCTTCGTGTCGAGTGGAGTTCTTCCGTGGACGATAATCGCACCTGCCTACTCCGCGGTTACGGGGATGGAGATCGATCACTGGGGCCTCTTGAAATTAGGCGAGCGCATCTGGAATCTGAAACGCCTTTTCAACGTCAGGATGGGAGTGACTGAAAAGGATGATACACTCCCCAAGAGGTTCCTTGACGAGTCACTCAGAGAGGGACCGATAGCCGGGAAGACGCTGCCGCTTGAGCCGATGCTTAAGGAGTACTATGAGCTGAGAGGCTGGAATGCTCAAGGCAGACCTAAAGATGCCAAGCTTGCCGAGTTATCACTAACCGACATACAGAGCACAGGAACTTTCTTGGAGTGAACACGTTGAAGATAACTGCCCAGTTTCTAGGCAATATACGAGAGATTACGGGAACGCGTGAACAGGCATTTGACATCGCCGAGCCCACAGTACAAGCGCTAGTCGACAGGATGGCCAGAGAATACGGCGATGACTTCAAGCGAACACTGATCCATACCTCTACTGGGAAAGTAAGTAGCTCCGTGGTGATTGCGCTAAACGGCGTTGACATAGAAGCTCTCAAAGGCGTGAAAACGAATCTCAAAGACGGAGATATTGTCGCTATATTCCCACCGGTAGCCGGGGGCGCCAAAATCACCGGCGCACTAGGTTCCAAGTGAATCACAATCAATTGAATTGAAATTGAACTTAATTTTGGACGTAGCCAAATCGCGAGCAGGTATTCGAGATCAGGCGTTCAACTTCGATCGCCCGATGTTTCCCTTCTTCCATTTTCCTTTCAACATCTCAAGCATGGTTTTGGCGACGGCACTTACGAATTTCTGGTCGTTGATATTAGCGTCAATCTTGAGCACTTCGAGATTCGATTTGGACATGTCTATCTGTTTCTCCAAGCCTGCAAGGAAGGCTTCGCTCGTTCCTGGGTCGTGCCACCTGAACCCGGTCGCCTTGCCCGTACTGTCGCAGCAGAATGGCCCGTTGGTCTGATCATAGGCACTCCACCCTTTTAACGGAATAACTACTGCTGTTGGCGCCGTTGCTTTGTTAGCCTTGTCCGCCATGATCTGTCCTAGTTTCGTGATTTCGTTTCTCGTCAGCCTCATCAGTGTGTAAGATTCCGAGTGTCTAATGAAGTACCTTGATCGGAACTTGGACGGAATGCTATTCAATGTATGGAACATCGCGAGTTCCAAGCCGCCTGGACATAGAACCTGTGGAATTCCAATCTCTCCAGCGGCCTCAAGCCTTTTGGGTCCTGCATTCCCCACGCCTCCGACTAGCTCGTCCGCAAGTTCGTGGGTTGTTATGTCCAAGACTCCAACTATCGATCCACTACGTACCATCTCCTCGAGTGCTGCTCCGCCGGCACCGATGGCGTGGAAGACGACTACCTCATATCCTCTTGCTTCGAGGATCAACTTAGCGGCTTGAACGCATGGCGTAGTGATTCCGATCATACTGGCCGCTATCAGAGGCCTCTCTTCGCCGCTGGGAGCGTCGCCTTCTACCATCCCGGCGATCGCGTTCGCAGCGTTCGTCAGGACTTTCCTCTCAACTCTGTTGAGGTTGGGGCCGCCTGCCAAATCAACTACGGGATAGAGCATCATTACGTCCTTTGTTCCCACGTAGCGCGCCGTGTCCTGTATAGTAGAGATGCAAAGCTTCGGCACCCCAAGCGGCAGCGCTCTCATGGCCGTGGTGGCTATCTCAGTGCCAACGCTTCCGCCGAGGCCGATTATCCCATGCAACTTGTCGTCCCGATACAGCCTTTGTACTATGAGAGAGACTCCTTGAGCCATCACGGAGGCGGCCTCCCTTCTGGCAGAAGTCGATACCTTCGTCATAGTTGATCCAGCCGCTTCTGCCACCCGGTGGCATGTGAGATCGGTTTCGCTCACTTCATGTCGATGAGGCTTGCAACTGACATCTATGAGAATTGGAGTCTTGTCTCTCTTGGCTATCTGCTCTTTCAGATACAGCAGCTCGGCTCCCTTCGTGTCTAGAGCGCCGATGATGGCGACCACATGTGTCATGCGACGAGTCCCCTCACGGTAGAATAGTTGCTGCGCACAGTATGTAGGAAAGGTTTTTGTGTCTTGGTCCGCGGTAGCAGCGCGCCTAGAAAAAAGTGATCTTAGTTTGCAATTCAAAGGGGGATACACGGGAAAGACTCTAGAAGTCGACTTAAGAAACCGAGTGGTGTCTGAGAAGCCCCTGCGTAGTGATCTTGTGGATGATTACATCGGAGGGAGGGGCTTCACCTCAAGACTACAATACGAGGAAATTGACCCGAGTGTAGATCCTCTCGGCCCAGAGAATATCCTGATCTTTGCAGCGCCGCCGCTGACAGGTTCAGGAGTTCCGTGTTCAAGCCGATTTGTCGTTGGATGCCGATCACCACTGACCGGGATCTTGGGAGATGCGAACTGTGGCGGAAACTGGGGCCCTGAACTGAAGTTTTCTGGATACGATATGATCATAGCACGTGGAAGAGCTAAGAAGCCTGTCTATCTCTCAATAAACGACGGGCATGCAGAGATAAAGGACGCAGACCACATCTGGGGCAAAGACACCAAAGAAACAGAGAGGATCATTAGGAAAGACCTCGGCGACGAGAAGGTCCAGATAGCCGCCATCGGCCAAGCCGGGGAGAATCTTGTCAGGGTTGCTAGCATCATGGCGAATCTCGACCACGCCGCGGCAAGATCCGGCGTCGGAGCTGTCATGGGATCTAAGAAACTGAAGGCGGTGGCTGTTCGCGGTACGAAGGGTGTGGAGGTCGCTGAAGTTCAAGATTTTGAGAACGCGGTCAAGGATTTGATGCAGGTTTTTACCTCAGATGATCAGAGTTCAAGGGTACTCCCTGGGTATGGGTCGCCTGTTCTCGTCACTATACATAATGGCCTCGGCGGGATGGCTACCAGGAATTGGCAGACAGGAGTCTTCGAGGGTGTTCAGAAGATCGATGCAGACGCATTACGCGATCAGTATGTTGTCAAGGCTAGGGCCTGCTTCAACTGCCCGGGCGCGTGTGACAGAGACTCAGCTGTCAGAGACGGAGAGTTCAAGGGCGTTCATGTAGGCGGACCCGAGTACTTTACGATAGTTTCATTTGGATCGAAATTGGGCAACGATAATCTTGCGTCGATACTCAAGGCGAATCAACTGTCGAATCTCTATGGGCTTGACTGCGCATCGACGGGAGGAATCATAGGGTTTGCGATGGAATGCTATGAGAAAGGACTGATAGACAAGAAGGACACGGATGGGCTCGATCTGAGCTGGGGCAACTACAAATCGATTCTCGAACTTGTCAGGAAGATGGCTTTCAGAGAAGGGTTTGGCGCTGTTCTTGCGGACGGAGTGAGGCAGGCCGCGAAGGCGATAGGCAAGGGAGCTGAGAGGTATGCGATCCATGTCAAGGGGATGGACTGTGTGACTATTGATCCGCGAGTCCTGAAGGTCTATAACCTCAGGTACGCAGTCGGCACCCGCGGGGCAGACCACCTCAGAATATCCGTGATGGGCGCTTATGGGCTGGATTCCCTTCCTCTAGATGAAGCTGCAAGGAAATTGAAGCACTGGCAGGACATAGTCGCGATCCCAGACACTATGGGGTTCTGCAAGTTTCCATACATCTTCTTCTCGGGTGCGGCTGAAATTACTGTCAAGAAATCTCTAACCCTCGGCACTCGGCTCTACTCCTCAGCCACGGGCATCCATCTCACGGAAAGTCAAGTGCTAACGGTCTCGGAGAGGGTTGCTGCCACCGAGAGAGCGCATAACGCCAGACTTGGAATAAGAAGGAAAGATGACACTCTCCCGCGAAGATTCCTAGAAGAACCCTTGCCAGAAGGCCCGAAGAAAGGAGCCGTGTATGATATCCTCGACCCTCTACTGGACGAGTTCTACAAGGCTAGTGGATGCGATACCCAGACAGGGATACCCACCCGAGAGACGCTCATGAGGCTAGGCCTCGAGGATGTCGCTCAGGATCTCAAGTCGCTGAAGGTGTAACACAAATGAGCAGTTTGACAACCAATGTTTCGCGAAGTATTCTTGTGGCAATTCCAGAACTGTGCACTGGTTGCAGAATCTGTGAGATCAGATGTGCTTTCCGTCACTACGGGCAGTATAATCCTGCGCGGGCAAGGATAATAGTCGCCCGAAATGATGAGACTGGCCGAGATGTACCGCAAGCGTGCCGGCAGTGTAGCAAGTGTCCTGTCATCGCCGTCTGCCCAACGTCAGCGATATCCAGAGACGAAAAGACCGGAGCCGTAGTGATACTCGAGGAAAAATGCAATTCGTGCGGCTTATGCGTAGATGCATGCCTTTTCCACACAATCTTCATCGATCCGACAACTAAGCTTGCGCTCAACTGCGACCTTTGTGGCGGCGACCCCGAGTGCGTCAAACAATGTCCATGGAAAGCAGTTCAGTACGTTCCTATCGAGCAGACGAGCAAGTTGAACAAGCCTATTCCCCCTTGGGCGCCTACGAAGAGCGTAAATGTAACCGTAGAAGACGCGTAGAAGACCCTGTAATAGCATGTGATCGTGAACATGACATCAAAGGGTTATGTAACTAGGTGCGCTGTATGAAAGAAACCAAGTCACCTCACACTGCATACAAGGTTGTTGCGACGGTGAAGTCCGTTCATGGACTGAAAGGAGAGGAAACTGGGGGAAAGGGTCCCTGCCAATATTATAGGCCGGGCGACCAGATAGTTTTCGACAAGTCGGAGATCAAAGGCACCATATGTTACGGGGCGGTAGCCTCCATGATGTACAAGATCTGCGCGTTAAGGCTAGGATTTGACTACCCCTGGCACAAGAAGGGACTGGCGGACCACCTTTGCCCTGACCCTCAGCGTCCAGTAGTGTTCGAACTCAGGCGGGTTGAAGAGGAGCCGACGAAGCCCGCTTAGGCACGCAGATCAAGCCTCAGAGGTCTGGCCCAGCAGCACTTTGGATTCTACAAACCGGTCCGCTACGACCAACTCCGCCCGTCTCTGTCCCCTTTGCTTCTCGAATGTGCCTACATCCCCGAAGAAGAGAGCTCCTGTCGGACAGTGGTGCACACACGCGGGCTTGAGCCCATTGTCGATCCTCCGAATGCAGAGGTCACAATTCTGTACGACATTATTGACGGAGTTGTATTGAGGCACTCCGAATGGACAGGCCTCCACACAAGCCAAGCAGCCAATGCATTTCTCAGTATGGAAGAGAACGACCCCGTCTGGACGCTTGGATATCGCATCGACAGGGCACGCCTCTAGGCAGGCTGGTTTCGCGCAGTGCATGCAATGCACGGGATAGAAGTCCATAGTCAACTTGCCTAGCACTCTTCTTGGTCCAACTTTGGTAACCCGTATCAGCCGAGGACCAGCAGGCAGGTTGTGCTCTTGCTTGCACGCGATTTCACAAGTGTAGCAGCCATAGCAGAGGGCTGTATCAACTAGTAGCGCGACGCGTTTTGTGGACAATCACGATTCCGCCTTGTAGACTTTACATAGACACTCTCGAATGGGAACTGCGCCGCATATCGGATCATAGGGCGGGTCGTTGGAGAAGATTTGATTTATGTTGGCGTCCAGAGATCCTGTCTTGACGCTCCTCTCAGGATAGTACCAGTGGGAAGGAGCATGCACGACACGTGGATGCACCGCCTCAGTCAGCGATGCCTTCTGCTTCACTCGTCCTCTTCCTTTCGATCCTTCAATCCAAACCCAATCGCCATCTTTGATGCCTAGCGGTGCTGCAGTTGCCGGATTGATCTCCACAACCGGTTCCGGGACTATCTCTCTCAACCAAGGAAGTTGAACGTTCATGCCATGCCAGTAGACGACGTGCCTTCCCCCTGTGAGGATGAGAGGATAATCCTTTGCGATCTCAGGTGTTGATATTGGGCTCTCCGGGTTCTCTTCATAGTGCGGAAGGGGATCGTAACCGAACTTCTCGAGGATGCTTGAGTACAGCTCCACTTTGCCCGAAGGAGTCCGAAATCCCGATTTCTCATACTTCTTGTAGTGGATGGGCTCTTCGATCCATCTTCTCGCCTTGAGCTCTTCGAAGCTCACACCCATGCCCTTCAGTGGATAGTCATTGTATTCCTTGTCATCATGAAATTCCTTGGGCAGCTCGAGTCCCATCCTCTTTATGATCTCGAAGTCCATCCGACGCTCATTCCAGGTCTCGCCCAGTTCGTCGATGGCCTTCTGTCGAGCAGCCACATAATTCTGGTAGAATAGGTGCTCATTCTCTTCTCTTTCGAGGTATGTGCACGGAGGCAGAATCAGATCGCATAATTCCAATGTGGGCGTCATGAAGAAGTCTGAGCCGACGAAGAAATCCAAGCTAAGCAAGGCTTTCCTCGTCTCCTCTGTGTCTTCCATAGCAAGAAGCAGGTTGTTCAAAGCCCAGACCGCTTTCACAGGATATGGTTTGCCGGTGAGTATCGCGTGGACGACTGAGGGTGGATGAGCTGGATCAAGCGCAAGGGACTTTGATCCCGTCAAGAGTGGGTATTCCTTGGCACCAATCGCTTCATCCTCGTTGGGAAGGCGGATGTCTTTGAGCAGGTCGCCCAGCCCTTTGAATCCCTTGGGCCAATTCGGAAGCAGATTTCCGCCCATTACGTCCACATTGCCCGTGATCGCCACAAGCAGAGCTGCTGCGCGGAGTGTCTGAATTGCGTTCGTATTCATCTGTAGGCCTATTCGATTGTGGAATGAGGCGGGTTTCAGTGTGGCGTACATTCTCGCTGCGTTGAGTATGTCGTCTTCGGGGACCCAAGCGATCTCCGCAACTCTATTTACGGGGTATTCTTGAACTCGCTTTCTGAGCTGTTCGAAGCCTACGCACCATTTGCTCACAAACTCCTTGTCATACAGTTCCTCGTTGATGATGACGTTCAGCATTCCAAGAGCTAGCGCGTCATCTGCTCCTGGTCTAACTTGGAGGAAGATGTCGGCCTTGGAAGCGATCTCTGTGAACCTTGGGTCAATTACTATCAGCTTGGCCCCGCGTTTTTTGCCTATCATTATGTCCCTCGCTCGAGTGGGGTGCGAGCTAACGGGGTTGCCTCCCCACACCATGATGCACTTACTATTCCTGTAGTCAGGTCCGGTCTCTGAAGTGATGGATGCGCCGAACGTGAGATTGTTCGCGATCATCATCGGATGATAGCAATAGTGAGCATCCGAGTGAAATCTTAGCGGGCTTCCCATTGCCCGAAGCCAAGCCTGTTTTGTAACTTTCGAGCAATGGAATGCAGCGTCGCCCCATGACCAGGTGACCGCTCGGGGGCCGTATTTGTCCTTGATTTCTCTGAATTTCCGCGCCGCGATGTCCAGTGCTTCGTCCCATGTTATCCGCTGCCACTTTCCTTCTCCTCGCTCACCGGCGCGCTTCAATGGGTATAGCAGTCTGTCTGGATGATACAGAAACTGGGTGACTGCAAGCCCCTTGGGACACATGAATCCCTCATTCTGTGGAAAATCAGGATCTCCCTCAACCTTCAACACCTTCCCATCCTTCACGTATGCTATGATGCCGCATGCACAGTGGCATCTATCGCAAATGGTTCTGACGACTTTCACACCGACATCCTGTGAAACCAAATTCGCAAGCCTCATGCCTATTGAACATGGACTTAGGTCCTACCGGTCGGAACCCGCTGATATCGCGGCCTGTTCATTATAAGTGTTCAAATCGTCGAACAGGAGCTCAGCAATTGCACTCGCAACAGCCTCTGCGGGACACTGAGCCTTGCTTGGCTCATCACAACTAGTGAACGATCCCTAGGATCTTATCCAGCTCGTCAACGATGACTCCAGGTGACTTGCCTCTGACGAAATAGTAAAGTCTCTCCTTGGCAAAGTCAGCTATGAACGCTGCCCTTCTATGTCTATGTTCCTTATCATCTACTATTGGCATGGGGATTCGGCTCGTTACGAGACTACGCAAAATGTAGAAATCACCGAGGCAATGGAAAGTCTGGTACTCCTTCTCAAAGCTCTCCATTTTTCCCACGAATGCGTCGAAGTTACCATCTATGTCTGGAAGTAGTATCAGATCAGCGTTCGTTGGCAGCTTGTGATACTTGAAGACGGGGACGGCATCGAAGAATTTGTTCACCCCCTGCATGGGAGGGGGTTTATCAATCCTCTCCGCTCCTGTTGGTCTGCTTTTCAAGAACACATCTGGGGAACCAGAAAGGATGCGCCCCTCTTTGTTACATATGAGGCTCTCACCTGCGACCACTTCACCGCCTCGCTTAGCAACCTCCAATAACGACATAGTCTTGCCGTGGTTGTCTTCCCCGCTCATGAATACGACACACCTGCCTCCGTAGTAGCAAGCCGAGGCATGAAATGCGAACAGACCGATGTCTTCGAGGGCCTTCACAAGCAGCGAGATAAGCATTCTCTGCACTTCGCCCTCCGAATAAGCTCCATTCATTAGCAGCTTGTTATTCTCGTAGCTCAGGCTCCTCTCCCCTGTCATTCTCCATATCACGTCAGGCTCGGCCTTCGTTGGTTCTGTTGAGATCTCAACTTGGCCGAGTCTGTAGGTCAGAAAGCTTGGGTCACCTGCAGCGCTTCGTATCTCTTTGTCAGAAAATGTATCTATTCGAATCTTGGCGTTTTCTATCGTGAGTTCTTCAGAGAGTCTTCGCATACGAACATTCCACTGGCGCCTGCATTCACTTGCAGCGAACGCACCGATCCGCGAAGATACGGAAAAGAGTTGTGGTGGGCAGGCGATCCAATGGACTTCAGAAGGAACCTATCCGATTCATTCACTACAACACATATTGAACAAGGAGAACGCCCCGAAACTCTCAGCAACTTCAGGTTGCGGTGTGGTCTTTTCAGCCCTTTTTCAGTGCTGTCACAGGCCTGGACTGCAGGAGGTAGATGTTCTCTCCCTCGATCGCCCACTCGATATCCTGTGGTTTGCCGTAATGTTGCTCAACCTTCTTGGCCAGTTCGGTCAGTCTCCTAATCTCGTTTTCCGTCAGGATTTCAGCATCAACCTTCTCTTGGGGAACCTTCATCTCAATCGTCTTACCAGTGGTCTCATCTCTTGCGAACATGATCCGCTTAGACGCGACTGTCGCAGAGACAGTCTTTCCCGTGTTCTTGTCCAGCACATAATGATCAGGCGTGATCGTTCCTGAGACGATCCCCTCGCCGAGCCCCCAAACTGCCTCGAGGATGATCTGGCCTTCTTCACATGTCACTGGGTTCACAGTGAACATAACGCCAGCCTTGTCTGCGTCAATCATCTTCTGGACTATGACAGCCATTGAGACTTTATTGTGATCAAATCCTTGCTTCTCCCTGTAGAAGATCGCTCTTGAGGTGAACAATGATGACCAACACTTCTGAACGGAACCAGCCAAGTCCTTTCCAGACACATTCAAGTAAGTGTCCTGCTGACCGGCGAAACTCGCGCCGGAGAGATCTTCCGCCGTCGCCGAGCTTCTTACTGCAACACGCACTGGAATAGTCACATCCTCTGAGAGCTTCTTATAGTTGTCAAGGATAGCGTTATCAATCGCCGTTGGCACTCGACACTTCACAATAAGATCTCGAATCTTGTTGGACTTGAGTTCCAGCTGTCTCTGATCGTCTATCGGCATCTTTCTAAGAAGTCTCGTGAGCTCGCGGGCTGTGGTTTTGTTCTCGCTTAGGAAATGCTGATACGCCTGGGAGGTGACGACAAATCCGGGAGGTACGGGCAGATCCGAACGTGTCATCTCGCCAAGATTTGCCCCCTTTCCGCCAGCGAGAGCGATGTCCCCCTTCGTCAGGTCCTTAAACCAAGCTACATAGGCCAAGGTCATCGTCAACCCGAGTTCCCACGCAGAAGGGCTATCGCAACAAAAAGATTTCTGTCAAACAGCACAGACGCCGAATCAGACCACCTAGGCCAGCACCTCCTAGAGCCCCGATAGACGAATTCAAGTCATGGCCATGACGCACAGAGCGAGAACGATCTAAACCGCTTGAACGAGCACGCAACGAGTATGCACGATTACGAAGCTTCGATCAGGAAAACGGGTTCCGAAAGGAGATTGAAGATGGATAAGTATTAAATATTCTCGGATTCCACGTACGTCACTTCAGAGAAGGAACGAAACGTGACTGAGAAGGAAGAATACGCTCTGGGCTCGAAGGTTCTGGACAAATTCTTCGGCGACGCGAATTTCCCTGTTAAATGGAAAAACGAGGATGAGAAGAAGCTACTCTGGTGGTACGATGATCTTCATGTACCTCGTCCCGTCTCTCCGATGTACGCTGACTTCTGCGGTTGGTGGGACGGCGAGCCACCGATGGCTAGGTGCTGCGAGTACATGTACAGAAGGTTCTGGGCGCCTTTCGGGACGCAGTGGCCTGGCAAGATTGTGAATAGCTACGTCTTCACGACAGTGGTTCCAAGGGATCCTGAAGAGGCCAAGAAAGCTGGACCGTACTACAACATGATCATGCCCGTCTACGCAGCGAAGTTCCTCAAGTGGTGGCAAGAAAGATACCTCCCCGAGGTAGAGAACAACCTAGCGTACTTGGACAAGTATCCTTACGCGAAGGCCTCGTTGGAGGAGCTACTCTGGCTGCTTGAAGAGGCATTCGACATTTTCGAAAGGCATTGGAAGCTTCACTGGATCCTGAACCTCGCACAATTCCAAGCGTTCATACAATTCAAAACAGTATACCAACAGGTATTTGGAAAGATGGACGAGGACGAAGTCGGCAGGATCCTGCTCTCAGTCAAAGACAAGAACTGGGAAACGATTGAGGGCATATGGAAGCTGAAGGAACGCGTCAAGACGAACCGCCCACTTCGAAAGGTCTTCGAGGAGCCGAAGGACAAGACTGGACGGACCGTTCTGAAAGACCTCGAACGTTCAGCGGCGGGTAAGACTCTTCTCAAAGATCTTGGGAAATATCTGGACCGCTACGGGCACAAGTCAATATTCGCTCACGAGCTAATCTACCCGACTTGGCGAGAGTACCCCGTGCCTGCGATCGAACTCATCCGAACATACCTCTCCATGGACTATAACTATCCTAAGGATGTCAAGAGATGCAAGGACGGCAGAGACAAGGCCGTAAAAGGGATGCTCTCAAGGGTACAGAAGCCTGAAGATAAGAAGAAGCTTGAGGAAGCCGTTAACCATGCTTTGAGAATGGCGCCGCTCACTCCTGATCATCACTTCTACTTCGACCAAGGAACCCATGCGCGAGTGAGGAGAGTTTTCTTGGAGATAGGAAAGCACCTGAAGGAGCGAGGCATCATCAACGATCCTGAAGACATATTCTATCTCAGATACAACGAAATGAGAGAGATCGCAGCGAGTCCTAAGGCTTTCGACGCCAAGGCAAAAGTCGCCACTCGGAGAAAGGAAAATGAAGACGCCGCCAAGTTGACACCGGTGGATTGGGTCGGCACGGCAACCCAGTGGGCAGTCTACGAAGAACCCTACAAGCAAGGTCTGTGGGGATTCCCCGAGAAACTTGACCGGAGAAAGAAGGCGGTTAAAGGAGCCAAGGAACTTAAGGGTCTGGGAGGATCCCCCGGCGTAGTTCAGGGAAGGGCCAAGGTCGTCAGGTCCCCAGATGAATTCGACGAGGTTCAGCCTGGAGACATCATGGTCTGCAGATTGACCAACCCCGCTTGGATAAACGTGTTCCCGAAGATCAAGGGGCTGGTGACGGATGCTGGAGGAATACTCGCTCACCCGGCCATTGTATCTAGGGAATTCGGCATACCATGTGTTGTTGGAACTAGCGTGGCCACAGAAGTGATCAAGACCGGTGACATCATCAAGGTAGACGGGACCAAGGGAATCGTCGAGCTAATCGGAAAGTAACCGCGTATAAAACACGTCTGCAAAGGAACGAGCCCCAGCCTCAGCAACATCAGCACTCCGGCCAGTGCTAACTGGGTGTGAAATGAAGCGTTGGTGCCAGCCCAGAAAGAAGCGAGATGATTGTGGAATGGGTCTTCGGAGTAATAGGAAGAAGATACTGGAGGAAGTGTACGCGCGTGCTTTCGAATTTGAGCAGAAATACGGGAGCTGTCCTCAGTGTGTTCTCGGCGCTATTCAGGACATGTTTGAGACTGTCGATCCCGCGGTCTTCAAGGCCGCATACGCTCTAGGCGGCGGGGTTGCCCTGACCACGGATGGGACATGCGGGGCCTTAGCCGGCGGTGTTATGGCACTATGCTGCAAGTACGGGCGAACACGTGAGAACTTTGCCAAGGGACGACACGCAAGGTCCCTCGAGCTAGCGAAGGAACTGCATGATCGTTTCATCCAAGAGTACGGCAGCAGCATTTGCCGCGATGTGCACAGGAGAATATTCGGACGATCTTTCAACTTGTGGGACCCCAAGGAGTTCGAGGAGTTCGAAAGGGAGGGCGCTCACAAGGACAAATGTCCCGGCGTGGTCGGCAACGTGGCTATGTGGGTCGCGGAGATGCTCTTGCGCGAAGACCGTAACACACCTGCCTGACACGGGCCGTATCATTGTGTAGTGCTAGTTTTCATTAACGGCACGTCTCTGGAGCGGCTCGACGAGATCTCTTCCTTGAAGGTTAAGGCGGGACATGCAAAAGGACCTTGAGCATGAGTTGTTTAGGTTGAGACAGGACAACGAGAAGTGTTCGCTTCTCTATTCTCAGTCCAGACGAGGGGCCGAGTAGTGGCAGGGCCTGTCGGATGGATTGTGGCCTAACCTTCAAGCTCTCGTCTCGCATGAGATTTCTTTCTGTACCATGCTATTCGCGCATGGTATGTGCCATCCTCAATATGAGAACAACATCAGCTGAAGACAGAAATACTTCAAAACACTTCTTGTGGTTGTTTTCAATTGGTACACCTCAGCATCAAACACTTCGAATACTTTCAGGTAGGAAGCATCAAGGAAGCCATCTCACTGCTCGATAAGTACGGGGAAGAAGCGGAAGTGGTCGCTGGGGGAACAGATTTGGTTCCTCAGCTCAAGGCAAGAGAGGTCGAACCGAAGTACGTGGTGGACATCAGCGGAATCAAGGATCTGGACTATGTCGAGGATTACCGGGAAGGCTTGAGGATAGGTGCCGTCACGACCTATGATACTCTAGACAAGTCTCCCCTCATATTGAGGAAGGCTCCGGTGCTGGCTGAAGCCGTACACGGAGTTGGCAACGCCCAGATTCGAAACCTTGGAACAATAGGCGGCAATCTGGCAAACGCATCACCTGCAGCGGATACGGCACCACCCCTCATGGTCTCTGAAGCAAGCCTGAAGATCATGGGCCCGGGAAAGGAGAGACTAATTCCAGTTGAGGACTTCTTTCCGTCAGCCAATGCTTCCGTGCTCCAGAAGAATGAATTGCTCACAGAGATCCAGATACCGGACATGCCGGCAAACACGGGCGAAGCGTTCATCAAACTCGGCAGGAGAGCCGGCCCCGATCTTTCCATCGCAAGCGTTGCTGTAGCCCTAACCTTGGACGGCGACATATGCAAAGATGTGCGGATAGCTTTGGGATCGGTGGGTCCGACCGTGCTGAGGGCTAGGAAGACAGAGGACTATCTAAGAGGTGAAAGGCTGGAGAGAAAGGTCCTCGAAGAATGTTCCGAAATCGTGGCGAAGGAGATCAAGCCGATCTCAGATGTTCGCGCGTCAGCGGAACATAGGACCGAAGTCACGAAGTCTCTGATGGGAAACGCGGTTCAGATAGCGATGAGCCGCGGAGGCCGGGGAAGGTAGGCATTCACATGCCCGAGGTTGAGTTGAGGTTTGTACTGAACGGGAAACCAGTCCGGGCATTCGTGAAGCCGAACTTGACATTGCTAGACTTGCTGAGACACGACTTCAAGCTGACTGGGACGAAGAAAGGATGCGACCGAGGTGACTGCGGCACCTGCACTGTCCTTCTGGACGAGAAACCGGTAAACTCATGTCTGGTACTCGCGCCCAAAGTGAACGGTCGAAAGGTCACGACGATTGAGGGCTTAGGCGAACCTTCCCGCCTCGATCCCCTCCAAGAATCATTTGTCAACTTCAAAGCTGTACAATGTGGCTTCTGCTCACCAGGGATGCTTCTCTCCGCCAAAGCCCTCCTGAACGAGAATCCTCATCCGAGTAGAGAGGAAGTCAAGAGAGCCATCTCTGGAAACCTCTGCAGATGCACGGGCTACACACAGATCATCGACGCGATTTTGGCCGCAGCCAAAAGGAGCACGTCGAGGTGAAAACTCACGAGCTATTCAATCGTTGGTAAACCAGTGACTCAAAGAGACGCGCTCGACAAGGTGATGGGGCGAACGAAATACGTGGATGATATCGAACTGCCCAATATGCTTCACGCGAAGATACTGAGAAGCAAGTACCCACATGCGAAACTCCTCAAAGTCGACACAAAAGAAGCTGAGAGAGCACCCGGAGTACAGGCGGTCATCACGGCCAAAGACGTACCAGCAAACAAGTGGGGAACATTCTACGAACCCCCTGTCTTTGCTGACGAGAAAGTTCGTTTCGTAGGCGAACCACTGGCCGCCGTCGCAGCTGAATCAGAAGCCGAGGCTGAGGACGCTCTCGAGCTAATAGACGTAGAATACGAAGAGCTACCTCCTGTTTTTGACCCAAAGGAAGCTCTGGAACCCGATGCGCCCAAGGTCCACGAAATTGGTAACCTCTCATTCCGCAGGAAGATCATCTGCGGTAATGTAGAGAGCGGTTTCAGCGAGTCAGACGAAATCATCGCAGATGAGTTCTCGACACAGAAGGTGCAACATTGCCATCTCGAGCCGCATGGGGCGATTGCATCGGTTGATGCGTCACAAAGGCTTACGGTTTGGACTTCTCCCGCGACGTTTTGGAGGGTCTACTCGAATCTTCTGGTTGCTCTCAAAATCCCTGCCACGAAGCTCAGGTTCATTCGGACAGCCCAAGGTGGAGGATTCGGAGGGAAGAACTACATGTCCGTCGAATGCTACGTCTCCCTTCTTGCCGTGAAGACCAAGAAGCCAGTCAAGATGATTTGGACCAGAGAAGAGGAGTTCACGGTTGCACCAACCCGGCACAATTGCCGGCTTGCGTACAAGACCGGTGTGAAGAAGGATGGCAGAATGGTTGCCCGAGAGGTCACGATCACGTACGATAGCGGCGCCTACACCATCATGGGCCCGAGAATACTGGAGAAGGGCGCCGTGTTGTCTTATGGCCCGTACCGAATACCTCACGTGAGAGTTGAGGCATGTCTCGTGCACACCAACAAAGCGCCCGGAGGCGCGATGCGTGGCTTCGGTGCCCCCCAAGTCGTTTTCGCTGAGGAGGTTCACACCGACAATATCGCAGAGCGTCTAGGAATTGATCCGCTTGAGCTGAGGCTTAGGAACGTCTTCAGATCCGGAGACCGGACAGCCACTGGTGCAGTCCTGCATAGTGTAGGTATCAGGGAAACGATTCTGAAAGCGTCTCAAGCTGCGGGATGGAAGTTGCAGGAGACACAACCATGAAGAAGACCGGAAGAGGGGTCGCATGTATGTGGTACGGCATCTGGGGAGGGCCTTCCGTGGCGGTCGTGAAGCTCGACACTGGCGGAGATGTGACATTGATAACCGGCGAGATTGACATCGGTCAAGGTTCCGATACGATTCTCTCCCAGATGGTAGCAGAGGAGCTTGGTATACCACTGGACAAGGTGAACGTGTTGAGCGGGGACTCGGATACGATGCCTCACGTCGGAGGAGCCTCCGGGAGCAGAGTCACCTACATGGGAGGAAACGCAGTCCGACGCGCAGCAGCTGAGGCCAGAAGGAAAATCTTTGCAGTCGCGGCCGAATGGCTTCACGCAACTGTCGAAGCACTGGAAGCAAAGGACGGAATGATTTATGTCAAAGGCGTCCCTGACGAATTCGTCTCATTCGCCAACGTTGCAGTGTCGATCATGGAGAGAGAGGGGCCAATCGTCGCAACGGCCAACTTCAGCCCGTCCACGACTCAGATCAATCCTGAAACAGGCCAAGGCGACCCATTCCAGACATACGTCTATGCTACCCAGATAGCGGATGTCGAAGTCGACACAGAGACTGGCGTAGTGAAGGTTCTGAGGATCGTGGCCGCTCACGACGTTGGGAAGGCAATAAACCCAGCCTTCGTGGAAGGTCAGATCTCCGGCGGCATCGCCTCCGGGCTAGGCCAAGCGCTCACAGAGAATATTATGATCGACAAGGGCAGAACCCTGAACCCAAGCTTCACGGACTACCTGATCCCAACTTCGGTGGACATGCCCGAGGTGCAGACCATCATAGTAGAAGAGAATGAGCCCTCAGGGCCCTTCGGTGCGAAGTGTGTCGGAGAGCCGCCGAGCCTGCCTACGGCCCCAGCGATAATAAACGCGATCTACGACGCAGTTGGAGTGCGGATAAAGGACCTGCCAGCAACCCCGGAAAAGATTCTTCGAGGGCTAAAAGAGAAGAAAGAAAACTCGTAGCTTCACAAGCCCGTTATCGCAGGCACATAGAAGGTCCAGAAACCTAGGGAGCAACGCTCGTTTCTAAGTTATCTTCCTCCGAGTGCGAGGACAAGCATGATGACTATGAAGAGCAACATAGTCACCCAAAAGTGGTACAGCCTAGTCAGCACCTGATAGTCAAGGGCAATTAGCGAGACTGCGAAAATCACCCCCAAGCATGCGTAGAAAATCATGATACCTTTGAGAACTCGGCCAATATTATGCCTCAAAATATAGGCAACCACAATGACGCCTATCAGAAGCCACAGAATGGTGGGGATAACATTACCGTTCATTAAGCTAGCACCTGCTGTGTTTCTCTATCGATGATGTGAATCTTCTCCAGGTCAAACTGAAGCCACTTCACTTCTCCGGGCTTGACGGACTGCTCAGGAGGTGCGACTGCTTTGAAGAGGTCGGCACCGGTGATTCCCATGTCTAGGACAACCTTGGCTCCTAGACGCTCAGCCACCATGATCTTCGCCTCGATTGAATTCTCGCGGGGTTTGTCAAGGACATGGATGTTCTCAGGTCTGACACCCAGTGTGACTTCTGGACTTATCAAATTCTCTCTGACCAGTTTGCTATGCTTGGAGATGTCGAGACGGAAAAACCCGGCATTCAACACGGATTTGCCTCCAGCCTCTTCAAACGTGCAGTCGAAGAAGTTCATCGGCGGACTGCCGATGTAGCTCGCAACAAATCTGTTACTGGGTTTCTCATACAACTCCAGAGGATTTCCAGTCTGTTTGATTTCGCCGTTGTCGATGAGGCATATGCGCTCGCCCATCGCCATGGCTTCAGCCTGGTCGTGCGTGACGTATAGAAAAGTCTGCCCGAGTTGCGTGTGAATTCTCTTTAGCTCGATTCTCATCTCCAACCTTAGCAGAGCGTCGATGTTACTTAGAGGCTCGTCCAGTAAAGCGGCTCTGGCGCTTCTGACGATGGCTTTCGCGAAAGCTACTCTTTGTGCTTCACCACCGCTGTATGTCCGGGGGAGCCTATTGAGGAGGTGTTCAACATGTACCATGTTGGCGACCTCGGTTACTCTCTGTTGGATTTCGCGCTCAGGTATTTTCTGTATTCGAAGTGGGAAAGCTATGTTCTCAAACCCTGTCTTGTTAGGGTACAGGGCCAAGGATTCAAAGAACATGGATACGTTTCTGTCGGCGATTGGCAAGTCATCGACACATTCGCCTCCGATGTAGACGTGCCCTTTGTCTGGCTTCTCTAGTCCGGCTATTATTCTGAGCAGAGTTGTTCTTCCTGCTCCCGGAGGGCCGAGCAAGCAGAAGAATTCCTTATCCTTTACCTCAAATGTCACGTCCTTGAGCACTTGATGTTTGCCGAAGGTTTTGGATATTCCCTCAAGTCTTATTTCGGCCACGCTTTCCTCTCCTAGACAATGCATTTGTCAGTTTTCTTGTCGATGACGTGAATGGCATCAACGTTGAACGCAATGTGCCTCTTTTCATTGGGCTGCGCCGCAAATGTCCCCGAAGCCAGAAGACGAATGAGGTGATTACCTAACTTGGCATATACTATAGATTCTGAGCCCATTGGGTCATATGACTCAACCGAAACCTCAATGGCCTCCTTTGTTGGGGGCCTCTCATGGACTGTCATGTCCTCCGGTCTTATCCCTAGAATCATTTCCGGTCCGGTCGCACCTTCCTCTATTACGGATTTCAGGTGCGTAACGTCCACTCTAAATGATCCCTGATCTAGGTAGGCTTTGTCTCCTTTTTGAACGAAGGTGCATTCAACGAAATTCATCGGTGGCATTCCTATGAAGCCTGCGACGAATTTGCTTTGGGGCCGTTCGTAGATTTCATCTGGTGTTCCGTACTGCTGCAAGACTCCTTTGTTCATGACCGCCACTTTGTCGGACATCGCCATCGCTTCGATTTGGTCGTGCGTGACGTATATCAGAGTCTGCTCAATCTCCATCTGCAAGGTTCTTAGCTCGGCTCTCATCCTTACCCTGAAGGCAGCGTCCAAGTTGCTGAGCGGCTCATCCAACAGCAATATTGAGGGTTTGGTTACGAGTGTTCTAGCCAGGGCGACCGTCTGAAGCTCTCTTTGCGTCATCCGTCTTGGCATCTTGTCCAAGATCTCCGAGATGTGGAGGAGTTTGGCGATATCGGTCACCTCTTTACGAGCCTCGGTGTCGCTCAGCCTGCGTATTCTCAAACCGTAAGCAATGTTCTTGTACGCTGTCATATGAGTGAAGATTGCATAATCCTGGAAAACTAATCCGATCCGCCTATCCCTTGGCGATAATGCTGTGACGTCCTTATTGTCGAAGTATATTGTGCCGCTGGTAGGTCTCAAGAGCCCGGCGATCATCTTTAGAGTGGTGGTCTTTCCGCAGCCCGACGGACCTAAGAGTGAGACGAGCGTCTTGTCCTGAATCTTGAGAGTAAGATCGTTTACCGCTGTTAGTCTGCCGTATTCCTTCCTCAGCTTTTCTAGTGAGATCTGAGTCATGGTGCAAATCTCTACTATCGCTTATCTTTTTACGGCTCCGAAGGTTAATCCTCTGGCTAGGTATCTCTGAATCGAGTATCCGAACACAATCAGCGGTACGATCGCGATAATGCCAAGTGCGGATTGAGGACCGTAAAGTACCGCAACGGAAGCTACGAAATAGGTTAGCTTCACAGGAACCGTTATGATCGCTTCGTGGGTTAACGTCAGTGCTAGCAGGAACTCGCTCCAGTTAAGGACCGCAATGAAAAGTGCTGTGGCCATCACGCCTCCTCTTATCAGAGGGAGTGTGACTTTGAAGTGTGCTCCGAGGGGGGATAGCCCATCAACCATTGCCGATTCCTCAAGCTGGGTCGGGATCTCATCGATGAAGCTCCTGATCATCCAGACAGAGTAAGGCAAGGTGAACACGGCGTAGGCCATGATGAGCCCGATATATGTGTCAATTAGATGCAACGTGGAATATAGGATTATGATAGGAATCAGCGCGGTGACGGGCGGAATCATTCTGGCAGAAAGGACGAAGAGTGGGAGAAAGTTGCCTCCAATCTTGTGCCTAGCTATTCCGAAAGCGGCGAGTAGACCCACAACGATGGAGAGTATCGTTCCCCCTGCTGTGCATATCGCGCTATCAATCAGTGCGGGAATCACGGAGCTGAATGTCAAGATCATCGAGGTTTGCGAACCTCCCTGGGGTGAATAGTTGCCTCCGGTGAATAGGATCAGATAGTTCTTGAATTCCGCCGAAGACGGGATCCATGTTGGTGGTGAACTGACCCATTCACCCTGAGGCTTTAACGAGGTCATGAACAGCCAGAATAGCGGAAAGAGGGTAAGTATCACTGCTAACCCCAAGATAACATACCCATGCTTTGCTAGTTTTTCTTCCAGTACCTCCGCTTTTTCTGCTGCCTCAGGTTCGCTTCTAGACATCCCTATTTCTCTCTCACTAACAACACGGGTCTAACAGCAGTGATTATGAGGATTAGACTGATCAACAGGACTATTATGGCGGCGGTCGAGCCATACCCAATTCTCGCGGTAGTTATCGCAGTAGTGAAAGTATACATCGAAATCGTTTCCGTATCGAAGCCCGGCCCTCCACCTGTCATCAGATAGATCTCATCGAAGAGTTTCATCGCCTCCATAGCCCTAATTACCAAGGCGATGATGATGATGTTTCTGAGCATTGGCATCTTTATGTCCTTGAAGACTTGCCAATTCGATGCGCCAAGTACCTTTGCAGCGCTGATTGGGTTTTCAGGCAACGAGACTAGACCAGAGTATAGTATCAGGAACATGAAGGGAGTCCAGTGCCAGATATCGGTAGCAATCAACGCTATCCATGCCAATATTCCGTTTGATAACCAAAAAGTACTCATGAAATCTATTCCCGTGGCGAGTGTAAGCACATGGTCTATCGGACCCGATGGTTGAAAGATCATCCAAAACGTGTATCCAACTATCAGGGGCATAACGAACATTGGCAGCAGAAAAACGGAGAACACGACCTTCTTCCCCCGGAAACTCTTTGACACTAGATTAGCTAGATACAGGCCTATCAGAAATTCAGCCACAACGGCAAATCCAACGAACATGGCCGTTCTACCCAACGCCATAAGAAACCTTGAGTCCTGCAATATTGTGAGGAAACCTGAGCCGAAGTCGAACTTGGCCATCCACCAGTTTCCTTTTGCGGGATCCCAGCTGGATAAGCTAAGGAAAATCTCAATCAGGAACGGAGTTAAAAGAATCAAAAAAAGGAGGAATGTTATGGGGCCTATGAGAAGGACAACTGTGCCGGTTTTTGTATTTGCGATCCTAGAGAGCTTCTCTAGGAGGGATCTGTGGTTCCTCTGTTCCAAAGGTGGCTCACAGGTTAGGATCCATCAGTGGCCTGAGTTTAGCTCCGTATTGGTGCGCCTTGATGTCTGCCCAGATTGCCTTCTGTTTGTCTCTGCCTAACTCGTCGGTGATTTTCTCCCATTCGGCTGCAACTGAATCCATGGCTTTCTTAGGATCGGCCGCTCCCTTCAGTACTGCGTTCAGTTGTTTGTCTAAGGCGTCGTCGTATCTTGTACTACCCTGCATGGTGAAGTCAGGTACAAACCAGTCGGCAGCGTTCTCCAGCATGATAGCGGTGAAATCTGCACCCCACACCTTTGTGATTTCAGGATATTTAGTAGCATCAAAGTGGCTCAACCTGAACATTTCATACCATCCGCCTGGATCAAGGAGCCATTTTGCGCTTACGTCTGCATCAAGGTAGTACTGCATGAAAAGATACGCAAGCTCCGGATTCTTTCCGTTGGCGTTCACGAAAATGCTATTGTCCAGTGCGAGCATGCCTGCACTTCTTACCGTACCGTCCTTTGTAGCATAGCCTGGATTCAGCGCGCCTTTGGTTAAGTCTCCCACGCCTTGGGAATAGCCGAAATGTTTCAGGGATGTCCAAACGCTGCACATAACGATCTTCTTCTTCCAGAAGAAGTCGTACATTTGATCCCAGAAGCCAGTGTAGCTCTCGGGCGGCTGGAACTTCTGTATAGCGACCTCGTCCTGCAACGCCTCTATGGCTGGGTCAGAGTTTATCAATGGGTGCATGTCGTCGTCGAAATAGAAGACGCCTCGGGATGCCAACCTTTCCTTGTATTCGATGAGCTCCCATACCGGATTCTTAAGGCTCCACCAGCCAAACATCGGAGGGTTCGCTTTCGGCCGATAGAAGAACTCGCATTCGTCATATAATTGTGCCCAAGTTGTAGGTGGTTTCAGGTCATATCCGTATTTGGACTTGAAGGCATCTTGTTCCTTTGGGTCTTCCATTACATCCGATCTGTAGTTTAGGAACCAGACATCGTAGTCTAGCGTTGAAGCGTACCAGTGCCCGTTGTATTTGTTTTCGTTCGCCATTTTGGTCGGAATGATTCTGTTCGGTCCATGGTCAAATTCAGGGTCGTACTTCGTCACCCAGTCATCGAGCCGCTGCGCCAAGCCCATCTCGGCAAAATCCGCTACCCAACTGGCAGGGATAATCTGGTAGAGATCCACCGCTCCTGACTTAGCCGTCGCTTCAGCCGTCAACTTAGATCTGATTTGTTCAATGGGCATATCGATGGCTTCAACGGTCAATCCAGTCGCATTCACGAAGTCCTTGATGTACTTCGTTGGGTCGTCCCCGCCCCATTGTCCTCTGGCAGGGGGCGGTATAGCTGCAACGATCTTGTATCCTGCTGGAATGTTGTGTAATTGCATATACCGTTTTGCGGCATTGATCGCCCTTTCAGCACTGGTTGCTCCAGTCAAAACCCATTCAGCCGAGGTCGTAGTCATTGGAGCCTCGGTCGTGGTCGGGCTCGGTGGAGTTGGGCCTGGTGTCGTAGCATAATAGTAGATTCCGCCTGCAGCTGCTGCAGCAACGATTGCGCCACCAACGTATTTGATGTAGTTTCTTCTTGAGATTTTCTTGTCTTCGTTCAATTTATTTTCACTTTCCATCTTTTGATGGTAGTGCAGCATCCGCTGAAAACGCTATATAACACTATCTAGCTGGGACCTGTCGGTAGCAGTGTCACGAAACGAATGCAATAGCCATTACCGCACTAGCGAATGACCAGCATCGCCCAACCGCAAACGGGTTGGGAAGTGCTCATCGGGGAACAGCAACAGGACCCGATGATAAGTCAGAATCCTCGTGTCAAATACTAGCGGCCACTGTAGGGGGCTTTCAGGAGTCCGACAGTGCCTTACAACTGCAATATGCTTCCTCAGCGTTGCAGCCTTGACATAACATTAGAACTCCATCAATTGGACTGGACTCTATCAGAGGCCTACCGCACTTCGCGCATCGCATCTCACTCATGACACGGTCACCGATCGCACCGATGACACGTACACGTAAATAATAAAAGTCGTGCGCAAACCAAACACATCAAAAATCCAAATTCGGTCAAGAAGAGAACTCGGGCTAGCAAGTCAAGAGAACCGACGTCGCTGAGAAGTTATGCGAAGAGCGCTAGCCCACTGCACAGTGCTCCCGATTGCCCTCCGCTTCACTAAATGACCTCTTGATTCTCCCCTTCTCACACGGCCTTCTTCGGGAAAGTAGAAGTTGGCAGTTTCTTCGTGCCCAGTTCAGGATGCTTCTTGACCAAGCCCTCAAAGCGTTTCAGTGCGCCTGCTGGGACCTCGTCGGGGTCTATTCTGATATCAATGATTGAGGGTTTGCCTGAATCGAACGCATTCTTGAGGGCGCCTTTGATTTCGGTCGGTCTTTCGACCAACTGTCCATACGCGTGGCATGCTTCCGCGAACTTCATGAAGTCCATCACATATGATTGAGTGGCAATGTACCTTTCAGGTTCCCACATGCCATACCCGAACTTCTGTCCTTGAATGATCATGCCAAGGTTCATGTCGTTCAGTATGCACCACACGACTGGGATGTTGTACGCTGTGGCGGTATTGACCTCTTTACTGAGCATCGTGAAGCATGCGTTTCCACAGGCATCGACGACTTGACGATCGGGCGCGCCGAGCTTGGCCCCTATTGAGGCTGCAATGCTGAATCCCATCGCGGTGTGGCCGCCGTCTGCAAGGAAGCCTCTGGGCATCAAGGTTTGGTAGTATCTCTCTACCCATGCGAGGTTGTTGCCGCAGTCCGCCATCACGATAGCGTCTTTGCTGAGGAACTCCCGAATCTCCTTGACAGCTCTCTGAGGTTTCATCGGGATAGCGTCAGAGAAGCTTTGAGGCTCTGAATAATACTTGAGTTCACCCTTCAGCGCAAGTATCTCTTTCTGTCTTGCTTGCTTTCTCTCTTCAAATTCCTTCATCGTCGCTGGTGGTAGCCGCGAGATCAGCGCCTTCACTTCCACTAGCAAGTCCTGCAGCACGGCTTTGGCGTCGCCGACTATGCCGACTTCGAATGGGTAGTTCTTTCCAATCTCTGCCGGATCAGTGTCGACTTGGATTATCTTCTGTCCTCCAAAGTTCTTGACCCATCCAGTTGTGGTAACCTGATGAAAGATCGATCCAATCGCAAGTAGTACGTCGGTCTTATCTCCTCGAAGCGTCACGTTGGCCACATCATGGCCGAACAGACCCACGACGCCCACTGAAAGCGGGTGATCTTCGGGGAATGAACCCTTGCCCATCGCGGTGGTCGCAACCGGACAGCTAAGAATTGTCGCGAGTTCTACTAGCTCCGGCGATGCTCCAGAAGCGATGACTCCGCCTCCTGACATGATCGCAGGAACTGTCGCATTGACCAGAAGTCGAGCGGCTTCCTTGACGAGCGTTGCGTCTCCTCTAATTGCACCTGTCGGTCTGTACTTCTTTGGAGGTTGAAGTTCCGCATCGATCTCTGCCCTTATCACATCTTGGGCTAGATCGATGTGAACGGGACCCTTTCTGCCAGTGAGCATGATTCTGAACGCGCGTCTCATCACTTCCGGGACGTTGTCGGGTCTTGTGACAAGCACACTCCACTTTGTGACCTCTTTGAAGATACCGACATGTGATATCGATCGAGGACCCCAACCGCTTGCATCTTGAATTCCACCTTTGCCAAACTGATCGGTCGGGACATTGTTTGTGAACGCGAGGACGGCCTGATTATCCTGATAGGCGGGATGCAGACCGGAAGCAAGGTTCACGCCGCCGGGGCCGACCGTTGCCGCACACGCAGCTATCTGGCCTGATGCTCTGAAGTATCCGTCGGCCATGAATCCTGCACCCTGCTCGTGTTGGGTAAGTATGGTGCTAATCTTCGGATAATCATAGAGTTCGTTGAAGAGCGGGGCGACTCCTCCGCCCGGAATTCCAAAAAGATACTTGACTCCCTCATTAGCTAGGGATTCGACGATGAACTTTCCGGCTCGAAGCTTAGGCATAGTCTTCTACTCTCGCAGCGCAACCGTAGATGTCTCCGGTAATTAATCGTTGTCATAGCCTTTCAGTCGCGATTTGAGAAGGCCTGAACGACAGCGATTGATTCTGACCGAGTCAAGCATCAACCATGTCGTCTCAGAGTTCGTGTAGGCTGAACTGTGACTTATTTGCTCAACACTTCCGGGTTGACAATGTAGGGCGGCCTTTCTCCTTTTACAGCTGAGAGTAAGTTGTCAACTGCCATCGTCGCCATCTTCGTCCTGGTTGCAATTGAGGCACTGGCGATGTGGGGCACGATCAGTATGTTGTCAAGAGTCAACAACGGATCATTGAGCGGTATCGGTTCCGGTTCGGTTACGTCTAACGCCGCGTAGGCAATCTGTCGATTGTGCAAGGCGTTGTAGAGTGCTTTCGGATCTATGATCGGTCCCCGGGCACTGTTGACTAGAATCGCGGTCTTCTTCATGCTCTTGAACTGTTCTTCGCTGATCAAGTGATGAGTCTCAGGCAGAAGCGGAGTATGGACGGTGACAAAATCTGACTCTGCGAGCAAGGCCTTGAGATCTTTATACACAACGCCGAGCGTTTTCTCTAGGTCAGGTCTTCTCACCGTATCATAGTAGATGACCTTCATGTCGAATCCCCTTCCTCGTTTGGCAACCTCTGCTCCTATCCTTCCGAGCCCGATGATGCCGAGCGTGGCGTGATGCACATCATGGCCAAGCAGTATCATTGGTCCCCAAGTCTTCCATTTTCCTTCCTTGACGTTTCGTTCGCCCTCGGCGATGCGGCGAGCGGCGGCGAGTAGAAGGGCAAACGCGAAATCTGCGGTAGTCTCGGTTAGTACGCCCGGTGTGTTGCACACCATGATCTTGCGTTTTGTTGCTTCGCGGACGTCTATGTTATCGAATCCGACGGCCATGTTGCTAATTACGCGCAGCTTCGGCGCAGCATCCATTACGGGGCCATCAATCCTATCACTTAGAAGAGAAAGAAGCGCATCTACCTTCGGAACTTCCTTGAGGAGCACGTCACGAGGGACAGCAATTTCGCCTTCCCAGATACGATAGTCACAACTCTGTGACAGTTTCTGGAGCGCCACTTCAGGAATCAAACGAGTTACATAGACCACAGGTCTCATCATATCCCACTCCTATTTCCTCGGATCCACAAGGCATCCCAAGGTGCTTCAAATATGGCTTTCTACATGCAAAAACAATCGCAGCTCTCTCATTACGAGTCCGAGACCGATGAGTCAGTTCATCCAATCTACGCGTTTTCCTTGTTGCTTTCGAGGTGACGCGTGCTTCGAAAGGCTCAACAAGCCTCACCAATGTGCCTAGAGCCCTCAAGGAATCGGCCTGATCATCTTATGCGCGAAGTACTCTCCCGCTCGGTAGGAACTCCGGACTAATGGACCGGAGGCAACGTAGAGGAATCCCAACTCCTCGGCCACTTTCTGATAGTGTCCGAATCTTTCTGGTGTAACGTATTCCACCACGGGAAGGTTCCGTGGTGAAGGTCTGAGGTACTGACCCAATGTTAGGAAATCCGTTCCGACAGCTCGAAGGCCACGAAACGTCCGCAGAACGTCTTCTTCCCGCTCACCTAGTCCGAGCATAAGCGACGACTTCGTGAAAACTCGTTGATTCAGTTGTTTCACGTGTTCAAGGACTTTGAGTGACTGATCATAGCTCGCTCTGGGATCCCTCACCTTCGCCGTCAGTGGCTCCGTAGTCTCAAGGTTGTGACCAATCACATCGGGGCCTGCTTGAAGAATCGTTTGGAGCGCCACAAGGTCTCCTCCGAAATCCGGAATAAGCGCCTCGATGCACACATCGGGAGCAAGAGCCCTAATCGTAGAGATGGTTTGCGCGAAATGCGACGCGCCACCATCCGGCAGATCATCACGATCGACGGAAGTCAAAACAACATACTTCAATTCGAGATCCTTGACCGCTCGTGCAACGTTCGCAGGCTCTCCACCATCTAGGACACCGTTCGGCTTGCCACTCTTCACATTACAGAATCGGCAAGCGCGTGTGCAGAGCTCACCCATTATCATGAAAGTCGCTGTGCCGCCACCCCAGCACTCACCAACGTTCGGGCAGTGAGCCTCTTCGCACACTGTGTGCAGTGAATACTGTTTCATCAGTTCCTTGAGTCGCGCATGAGTCGGTCCCAGAGGGGCCTTAGCCCTCACCCAGTCAGGCTTAGACGATGAGCTCATCACGGAACGCGCGTCACCACATCTTCCCGCGAACTATAAAGATTCCCAGACCCCCGGAATATTCTGTGCCCATGACGATTCAAGTTCTTTCGCGATGATCATAAGTGAGGGAAGAGAGAACAGGACGGTTGGTTTCGGCGATGATAGAGATTCTTGGCGTCTCAGGTAGTCCTCGTAAAGGGGGTAACACGGATCAGTGTCTGCAGGAAGCTCTGCGAGCCTGTTCCCAAAACTGCAGAACCGAACTGGTGAACTTGGCAAACCTGAAGATAGCTGAGTGCAATGGCTGTAATCGCTGTAAGAAAGAGGGAACTAAAAGACTTCCCTGTCCAGCACACGATGATCATATGACCCCGCTCTACGCGAAACTGGCCTCGGCAGACGGATTCTTGTTCGCAAGTCCCGTGTACTATGGTTCTGTAACCGGCATCATGAAGGTGTTCATGGACAGGTTCCTTCCCTTCTATGATGAATCAGGATCGAGAAGCGAACTGAAGGGCGCGTTGCGATTCAAACCCGCAGGCGCGATCGCCGTAGGCGGAGGTAGAAACGACGGGATCGAAGCGGTTCTGTACACTCTCCACAGGTTCTTCCTTTTCAACGATATGCTGGTCGTAGGTACGGCTGGATATCCTGATTCAGCTTCCAATCTTGGAGGGGCTATCTTCTCTGACAGTAAGCCTGACGCGCTAGCACGAGACGCCCTTGGGAAGAACACTCTCACAGGATTAGGAAACAAAGTTTCGCTGATAGCAGAGAGACTGGCCAATCTACGGTGAGAGTGCCGTACACACACAAAAAGCGTCTCTTACCGATATTCGAGACCATATTGTCCGAACGAACGGTCGCGCGCAAACGGAACAGTGGGCTGAACAGCCATGGTACACGGTAAGGGAGGAGTCCGACTGACAAACACTATTAGTTGAGAAGCGGATCATCAGTGAGTAGACTCTAAGATGTGCGGCATCTTCGGTTGCGCCTTGCGAGAAGGAAACGCTGCGCCCATAATACACGCTGCTCTGAAGAGGCTCGAATATCGGGGCTATGACTCCGTGGGCGAGGCTACGATATCCGACGGCAGGCTCTACGTGAAGAAAGATCGAGGGAAAATCGACACAGTTCACAAGATCCACAACTTGGATGATTTGCCGGGAAGCATTGGCATTGGACACACAAGGTGGGCTACGCATGGTGCCCCACTGCAAGTCAACGCGCATCCGCATCTGGATTGCAAAAAGCAAATCGCCGTGATCCACAATGGCATCATAGAGAACTTCACGGAGCTAAGGCTGGAACTAGAAGCGCGTGGCCACGTTCTCAAGTCCAAGACCGACACGGAAATGATAGCTCATCTGATCGAAGATGGCCTGAATGTAGGCAATCTGAAGTTTGCTGATGCAGTCCTGGAAACTGTGAAGAAGCTTGAGGGTTCCTACTCCGTCGCCGTGATATCGACAAACGAACCCGACAAGATCGTGTGCGCTAGGAACGAAAGCCCACTCGTCATCGGAGTAGCCGCCGAAGGGCTCTACTGCGCATCTGACATACCGGCACTCCTACCACTAACCAAGAAGATAGTCATAGTGGAAAACGGAGAGCTCGTCACGCTTTCGCGAGAGGATTTCGAAATCAAGAAGATAATTGATTCAAGTATTGTTGAGCGGAAGCCGAAGCTTATCGACTGGTCCCCAGAAATGGCCGTCAAGGGCGGCTACCCGCATTTCATGTTGAAGGAGATTCACGAGCAGCCGCAGACACTCCGAAGCACGCTCAGACTACAGGAGCACTACCTTGATCTGATGGCGACCTTCCTGGAACGTGCACGCGAAGTCTTCCTTGTAGCTTGTGGCACCTCATACCACGCATGCTTGGCTGCTTCATACATGTTCTCCAAGCTCGCCTTCTTGGTAACTTACCCTGTGATCGCATCGGAATGTGTTGAACAGCACGGCAAATCAATTGGTATCGACAGCACGATTCTCGCAGTAAGCCAATCCGGAGAAACCAGCGACACCTTGGCCGCTGTAATGACAGCAAGGGAGAGAGCAGCAACAATCTTGGGCTTGACGAATGTTGTCGATTCGACCCTGA